>JACCDK011587378.1_pt1 | contig 10347 bp, 7 predicted proteins | sample 7445871 | NCBI WGS metagenome assembly JACCDK01 (sample SAMN15323436, study PRJNA562643) | freshwater metagenome | isolation source: river surface water | place: USA:Blue River Watershed | collected 2017-08-15
TCCAGTAACTTCATTACTTCTTTTGCACTTATCGCCATTTTAACTTACCTCTACTCGTTATTACAGCGAAGCATACTCCTTTTTAAAACTTAATGCCACTTTTTTTAACTTTCAACACTTGTGGGCTTTAGCCCGCACCTATCCTGGTTTGCACTACGTTTGGGGAAGCCCAAACGTGCCAAAAGCCTTTTTGGCACATGCAAAACAGCTAGTAGTATTATTATCTGATATATAGCAAAATCTCTATAGAATGGGTTTTATCTTTGCAACTATATAATCATCATTTGTACGGTCTCAAAAAACAGAAAGGACTTCTTCAAAGAAACTAGCATTAAGGCTTTACATAAGGTTTCTGGATGGAATAATGATGTCATTACAACATACCCTGCAAGCTACTCTTTTAATGCGGTCGCCCTGATTATTTTTCGCCCACCGCAGCGGCTTTACAGGTGATTTTGCAATAATGACAATAAGTTAATCCGGCTTTACGTCCCTAGAAATTTCGCATCTATAGCAAGTTTCCATATAGTCTAGTTATGAGATATCTACCTATTTCACACTCATAAAGATTTGCATAATATGAGTATATTGCACAATACTACAACCTTTTGTCTCATTATTTTTGAGATTTAATTTGATTGCTCCTCTTCATAGCCAAGCCTTAAAAAGATTGTGAAAGATTTAAAAGGACCCTAGGCCCATTTTGAGATCCTTTATAAATCGGTTTTGATATCTTGCCATCCACAGGAAAGGCAACTGCAATACCGCCACTTGTATTAAAATTGCTGCTAAATCTTATCCCAATACCAGAAGAAGCCGCCTTATATGTTTCACTTGTAGACGATGATTTAGCTCTGCTCCACACCTTTCCAGCATCATAAAAAGTATATGGATGGAGTTTTACAACATTTTTTATTTTGTCGATCCCCTCATATCTAAGCTCAATATTATATGCATGACCTTTAAACCCTTTGAGTTCATTTAAGTCAAATGCCCGGCCGAACTGTCTCCCCCCATAACCAAACTCCTCCGACGCAAATATTACATCATTTGTATATTGACATACAGTAGATGCATATAAAAATACATCATTTGTTAATCCTTGCAATCTGGCCAATGATAAATCAACTTTTGAAAATTCAGGATTTGTATTGGCTCGAATAGTTGCACTATCTTTTTTACTCGCGCTCATAATATCAAGCCCCTTGCTATATTTAATACCAAAGCTATTAAATCCAATAAAAGAGTCAATCCAGTCTGTGTTTATAGAGAGCTTTAAAACTCTAGATTTATCTTCATTTGAAACCAAACCTAAGATTTTATTCTGACCATTTCTTATAACCAAATCTGACTTAAGATACAAATTAAACCTTCGTTGACGAATAGGATTATATTGTATGCCAAATGAATAACTGTCAACCTTGCCCTTCATCTTCAAATCCTTTAAAGAGTCTCCTGGTTGAGATGCTTGCACCTCAGCGTGCATATCTAAGTTTATGTCCTTTATCAAGTTGATTTTATGATCCAAAGAGAGATAATGAAAATGATCTGTAGGCATGGAATTCATTGCGGAAACTGTTGTGCTGTGGAGCGGGATAAAACTGTTGGAAAAATAAACACTAGCAGCATGTGGACTATAATATACCGAGCCATTATTATCTACATTTATACCAGCTGACCATTTCTCTTTCGAAGGTATTAAAATGAGTTTTATAGCGCCTTCTTGCACTTGTGATATATGAATATCGTGATTGCCACCTTCTTTATATTGGATCAATTCTTTTACATCATCTTTTACAGATTTCATAACAGCTTTGTAGCTTATACCATATAGATCCCTAATTTTCAAAATAAAGCTTTCTATATCTGAAGATTTTACTGGATTTGCCGATTTCAAGTGATTTATGTGTTGCTTTAAAACATAATTGTCACCTTGAGAATCCTCTCCTTCTTTTAGCTGTATACCAACTATATGCCCCTCTACAACTTTAAGCTTTAATACTCCATTGTGCAATTCTTGTTGAGGTACATACGCAAGAGATAGAACATATCCATTTTTTCTGTAAAGCAATGTTATATCAGATGCTATTTTCCATGCTACATCTAAGCTTACTCTTTGATTCAAATATTTGCCGTAAATTTGTTTGAAATCTTCATCAGAAAAAGCTGTAAACCCATCTACTACCACATTGTTTAGCTGAAAAAAGATGTTCTTAGCATTAGCAGGGGCTGGTGAGGTTTGTACGTTATTATTATTGATATAATCATCTTCTATTTTGGGGACTTTGATTGTATCACTTTGATTTGGTTTAAATGCTGGCTCATCATATGCTTCAACAGCCAAAACATTAGTGGCTATAAGAATAGATAATGCGGTATACAGCTGTAGATTCTTCATTAGTCTTAAATAAAAATGCACCATACTTATAATTATGTTTATCATGCATTTGTATTGTACGCAATAATATGTTTTATACTATAGCTAAACCTTTATAAAAAGACGCCACTAATGCAGTCCTCTTTGATTGCTTTGATTGATATGTTTTGATATTTTTTCTACAAAAGATTCTTTCTCGCCACACTCGATATTCAACTTTTCTGCCATTTTCACTATATCATTTGGGTTTTTATCATATGCAATTGCCGCCTCCAATCCGTATAAAGTGGCATTGTTGATGAAGTTTTCCATTCTAGTTTCTCCAGCGATTTGTTTTGGATTTATCATTTTATATATTTCATAAATAATAATCCTCATTATTCTTTCATATTCCTCTTTTTCCAGTTTTTGCTCCTCTGCTGTCTTTTCTATATTGCTATAGTCAAGATGGTTGCTAATTTCTGTGCTTTCTAAGTTATGACCCAGCATATCTGCTAACATCTTGATTAATGCTACATCTATCTCAGGGTTGTGTATATTTTGAATGAGGTATTGCAGCAACTTCTCTAAAACAGCTCTATTTTCCTGTATTTCTTCTTGAAACTTCGCATTATCTTGTGATACAGATAAATTTCTGCGCATCTCATACACCTTATTAATCAAATCTTGCAATGCATCTGGTGGAAAAATTTTGTACTGATTAGATTTTTTATCACCATTCATATTCGACCTCATAATTTATTAGTTGCATCAAGGTTATTATTGCGATTTAATGGTATGGAAAATATTACAATATTATTATGATATGATACATCAATTGTATAATGCTACAATCCTATTTGCAACATCTTTTCTTTTATTTTACAATGCATTAGCTGAAAATAACTTAAAGATGCCTCTTTCATGCGCCATTACGCCAGAGATTTCTTTATTAGAAGAAATACCAGAAATAAATAAAAGCAATAACTTGCGCCGAATAATAGGTGCTAGCGAATTTGCAGAAGGTCTGCCGATTATCATTACTGGCTTTGTTATGGATTCTAATTGCGTGCCAATAAGTGATGTTGTTGTTGAGATATGGCATAACAATTCTAAAGGGGGCTCATATACTGCTTTGCAAGATGATTCGCTAAAAAAAGATGAGTATTTTGCAAATAGTGGGAGTACAATCACAGATAATATGGGAAGATACCATTTTTTAACAATTCTCCCTGGCAGTGCACATCCAAATGATGCGCCTAAAGTATACTTTCGCCTAAAAAGCAAAGAGATAGGTCAATTCGAAACATTGATGCTTTTTGACAATCAATTTTTAAACGATAATGATTCTTTGCTTAAAAAACAAAACTTAAAGACAACAAAAGCTATATTAATTGCCAAAAGCGATACTATTACTCCTGAGCAAATAGGACTAGATAGCAAAATTGAAAACGTGATATATGAATTTAATATAACCTTACCAATCAAAAACAAATTCAAATCATATTAAGAAGAACTATATGATTAAAAAAAATTTTCTTTATCAAATTCTACTATTCATCGGATTATTTGCTTTTTTTCAATATGAGTTTGCATTAGCTGGAGAGTCTATAAAGATCAAGGCAATTAAAACTGAATATGGGATGAAGATATATTTCAATTCAAAGGATATAAAATATAAAGCTTCTGAAGATAATGGTATAATTACAGTTTTTTTTGATAAATCAGTTGCATTTGAGAATGCAAAAAGTATAAAGGAGAATTGGACTAAAATATCTAAAGTAGTAGAGCAAGAGAATTCTCTAAATATTTTTATTGATCCAAATAATATTCGCCTTTCTACATTTGCCGAGCAAAATGATGTTGGAATTATAATATATGATGATCAAAAGCAAGATGATAACAATCAAAATGCTGCAAATAATGTAGTGCCAATTGAAATGAAATATATTATGGGGATAGAAGATAAAATACTTATTCAATTTCAATGGCCCGTTGCAGCCAATGCAGCCGTTTATACAAGAGGGAATTATTTGTGGATTGCGTTTGATCAAAGATGTGATTTTAATGTCAAGAATGATACCAGCATTTCAAGCCCAATACTTTATAAATCTGAAGAGAATTTAAGTCTTTTTGGCATCAAGATTGATGGGTTGCAAAAAAAATATACTAATATTATGGCAAATATTCAAAATAATTTTTGGGATATTTCTTTAGGCACAGAAAAATCAAAAAATAATGAAATAGTTGTACTCCCAAAACCATATGCATCACCTCTGCCAAAAGTGGACTTAAAATTTACGGGGGATATAGGAAAGGTATTGCAAATACAAGACCCAATACTATCTGATGAGATAATAGTGATACCAATTGCTAAAAGCAAATTTGGAATCAGTAATCAAAGAAAATTTATAGATTTTAGAATATTAGAAAGCGCTCAAGGTGTCGTGATTAAGAAAAATATAGATAATATCATCACAGAAGTAAAAAAGGATACTGTAAGCATCATAAGCGATGATAAAAGGCCATTAATGATTTCAGTAAAAAATAAAAATGCTGTACAAAATATAGAAAATACTGAATTTAATAGAAAAGCCACATCTAAACAAGCAACTGCTGTAAAAAAAAGTATAGCTTCTTTGATGTCCGTCTATATCAGCAATTCATCATTTATAACGCCATTGATCGATTTTCAGCATAATATTTTATCCGAAGATAATTTAGAAAAAAGATCTGTAATAAGACGCAATTTTGCCGCTTTTATGCTGTCAAATGGTTTTTTTCAAGAAGCTAGAATTATATTAAATAGTGATTCTGGCAATGATAATTATATAGATGTGTTTTTAAAGTCACTAACATTGTTTTTTGAAGAAAAAAATCAAGAATCATATGATTTATTAAAAAGCATTGATTTGATTGACGTACCAACTCATCATCATCAAGAGATATTATTTTGGCAAACGCTACTTAATAGTATTGTTAATATTAAGTATGGTGTAGATTTTATAGAAAAAGTTGATTTGAAAGATGTGTTTTTGCAAGAAGAGGATTCTTTTTTATCTGAATATCCAGATTATCTGAGGATTCAGATAGGTTTTGCTATAGCCTCCCAATGTTTGCATAAAAAAAATATACCAGATGCTAAAAGTATATTAAAATTTTTAGAAAACATTCAAATGGATAAAAGAAGTCAGAATCACATCAATATGTTATACGGACAACTACATAGCATGAATGCTAACCTTAGTGAGGCAGTAAAGAAATGGGATTTATGTATAGAAGATTCAGATGATGCATTTCATCGTTCATCGTGTATTTATATGAAATATAACGATCTTTATAGTGCGAAAAAAATATCTTTGAGTGATTATAAAGCGCAATTAGAAAATGCCTCGATAATATGGCAAGGCGGAGATTTTGAGCGCGATACTTTGAAGATGCTTGGAGATGCGACGCATGCAGCTGGAGATTACGTTAGTGCTTTAAGGTATTGGAAAAGAATTGCCCAATACTATCCCTATAGTGCTCAGTCTATCAATTTAACTAGCAACATAGGCGAGACATTTATCAAGCTATTTACATCAAAATTAGATGATAATATTAGTAATATGCAAGCAGTTGCATTATTTTATGAATTTGAACACTTGGTGCCAATTGGTGCTATAGGTGATGAAATAGTCATTAAATTTACTGATCATCTCGTTGCACTAGATTTGCTTGACAGAGCAGCACATATCCTTTCTTATCAGGTGAACAATCGTTTAAAAGGTTATAAAAGAGAAGAAGTAATCAATTCTTTAGCCAGTATATATATCAAAATGAACAGGCCTTCTGATGCAATAGATGCTATAAGAAAAGGAGATCTATATGAAGAGTTGCCTTTAGATTTAAGACTGAACAGAAGATATATACATGCAGAAGCACTGCGTTTAAATCATGAATATGATAAAGCTATTTTGCTGCTTGAAAAAGAGGAGGGGGATTATGCAGATAAGGCAAGAGCTGAGGTATATTGGGATATTAAGGATTGGAAAAATTTTAACAATGCAGTTGAACCTCAAATTTATGAGTTAAGGGCTGATCCTAAGGCTTTATTAGATGCAAATGTTATAAAAAATATTATAAGATTAATAATATCATACAGCATGATTAAAGAATATGATTTAATGGAAAAATTAATTTCTGATTTTTCTCCAAGAATTTTAGCATTTAATGAAGGTAGCTTGAAACTTGCAGATGCAATGAATAAAATTATTGCTTACTGTAGAGAGAATACTATAAAAAATGTCAGAGAAATTGATATTTTAAGCAATAATATTGATATTTTGCTTGCTGAATTGCAGAAATCTGCTAACTAAATACAAAATCATGATCATTTTATCTTTATATATTTTTTATTTATTTGTTGCGTTTATCATTATTCTGTTGAAAATATTATGATATACTAATTGTCTATATAGTGTCTTATAATGAAAAATATCAGCAAGAAAAAGATTGTAATTGCTTCTATGATTGGGCATATACTTGAATTTTTTGATTTTACAATATATGCAGTTTTTGCACTTGAGATAGGGAATAATTTCTTTCCTTCAACTTCGAGTTCAGCAAGTTTAATCTCAAGTCTTGCAATTTTAGCTGTAGGGTTTTTAATGCGGCCTTTAGGTGGTGCTTTATTTGGGCATATCGGAGATATTAAAGGCAGGCGCTTTGCACTAACTCTTTCTATTATAATGATGGCGTGTGCAACTTTTTGCATTGGTATTTTGCCTACATACTGGGATATAGGGATTATGGCAAGTATCTTGCTTGTGGCATTACGATTGGTGCAAGGGCTTTGTGTAGGGGGCGAGGGTGCAGGTGCATCAATTTTTGTATTAGAGCATATGACTGGCTTTAAACATGGTTTGGTTGGTGGTATAGTCAATGCATCCTTAACGATTGGAATTTTGTGCGCTATGCTAGTTGGGTGGTTATTACATCATTTTCTTCCCAATGATCCAAACATTTGGAGATATGCATTTTGTTTTGGCGGCCTTCTTGGAGCAATTGGGCTTTATGTAAGGTTAAATGTTGATGAAACACCAGCATTCAAAATGATTGCAGAAAAAAAGAAAATTTCTCACTCACCATTGCTGGATGTGATTAAATCCAATCCAAAATCAATAATTCTCACGTTTATAGCAGGTAGCGTGACTGGTTGCTCAGGTTATATGGTGATGACTTTTATAGATATATTTTATAAAGCAGTGATGCATATAGCGCCATCAACTTCTTTATTATACAGCATTTTTGGCAATATATGCCTTGCCATATTACTTCCAATATCTGGTACTTTATCTGATAGAATAGGATATAGCTATACAATGCTTATAGGCTGCATGTTATCTATACTATCTACAGTGCCAATATTTATTATAATGTCGCTCGACAATATAGCGTGTAACTTCATAGGCATCCTCCTTCTTGCTGCAATAGTATCCATGATATATGCTCCTTTATATCCATTTGTAATTCACATATTCAAGCCAGAGCATAGATATTCTGGCATTGCATTTAGTTTAAATTTAGGGATCGCTCTATTTGGTGGAACCTCATCTATTATATGCTTGAAATTGGTTGACTATACTGGCTTATTATATGCTCCAGCTTTGTATATGAACTGTGTATCATTATTATTTATTATGACTCTCTTGCATATTAATCCTAGAATAATGCAAATCAAGGGAGATTTTAAAGAATTTTCAAAATTTAATATATAATCAAGGGGATTTATGGAATTAAACAAAGAAATAGAAAGGGCGATAGATCTCCATTTAGAAGCAATCAAAAGACACGCTCAAGAGGCTGTAAATGCTAAACAAGAGATTCACTATGCCATTGTTAATGATAGTCAGTTGGATGCACAAATTGCAACCTGCCTTCAAATAGCATTGCAAAACACTGCATGGAATAAGATTGATACATATCTGTTGTCAGATTTAATAGCAATTAGTTGTTACTATGAAATAGAGATGGTTGTAAAACTAATTGCTGATATTCATAATAATAATATCACATTAGCCAATCAATTACTGAAATCTCCACTAGATGATAAAAGGGTCAAGGTACATCATTATAATAACCTTGATACGCCATGGGTAATGGTGATGCTGCATGGAGATGTACATATTATCAGAAGGATATTAGAACATTCTGATAATACACAAGACTTGCTTGATGTGTTTAGTAATAAAGAGTACACACGTGTCTTATTCAATCTAAAAGATGATGTACGCAGTCTTCTTATATCTTCTTACAATCAATCGGTTATAAGTTTTTCGACAAAAGAACAAGCTATTAGCAAAAAAACACTTGATTTGATATCAAAAAATAACAACAATATTACAATAATATCTAAAAAAATATCTCAATTTTTGAGCCCTGAAGAAAATAAAAAGCAAATTACGCCAAATAATATGGATTTTTTGCTAGATATTAAAGTGCAATTTACTGCTATAATTGACGCTTTAAAGCAAGAAGATGCTTTGTGGCCGCAAGCACTGGATAAAGAGTGTTTTATAAGATTAATAGCATTGGGTTGCTATTTGCAAGATAAAGATGCTCTTTATCTTCTTTTGCATACAAAAAATGTGTCAATTCCTTTATTTTGCGATATTGTCTTTGATATTCCAAATTGTTATAAACTGCCAAATAATTCATTAAACAATACATTTTTACTTGCTGTATATAATTTTTCATACACACCGCTACATATAATATGTAGATATGGCGAATTGAGTGATGTAAAAAATATATGGGAAAGTTGCAATACTCATCAAAAGAATATGTTACTAGCTCTTAGAAATGACCACAGAGATGGAGTGGTATTCAATCAAGATGTGAGAAATTGGTTGGATGAAGTAAATGAGATTGGTCAAGAATCTCATTTACATACCCAAAGCCTTGTCTTGAGCCCACAACTGCAGAATAGTTCAAGAGCGTTATATACTGCATCAAGAAGATTTTGTACATCATTTAACCAATATAAATGCTTTATTGCAATTACATGCGCTGCAACTGTTCTTGTTGTAATTGGTACATCTGTTGCTGCTGCCTTAATGATGCGCAATCATAGGGAATATGAAAGTGCTCACATCGCTTGATAATACCAAGCATTTTGCATTGAGTTGACTGCACTATTTAATCCATCCCGAAAAACTGAGTTTTTAATTGCAATTTTTTTGTGGTAAAATTATATATAAATAGGCTTTGCATCAAAGATAGATATAGGGCCATGAAAAAATTCTCTGTGCTGCTTGAAATATTTGATTATTTCTAAGGCTTTCACCTCATTAGACTTATTGAAAAACTCTAATGCAAATGGTAATTTGTGCGTCGATTCGCTGCTCAAATCCTCATGTGCATTTGAATGCACTCCAGTTTTCTGATCCCAGTCTCCTACAAATTTCTCATCTGTAGCGAGTTTTCGAAGAAGTGTATTATCTTTTCGTGGCATATATATATCGAGATTTTGCGAAGCATACAGTGCAATAAGCTCATTATTTTCTATATAAAGCAACTTCCCATCCAAAGGCGCTTTATTTTTAAATTTTTTGCCATAAAACCCTTTAACTCCGGCATTAATTGCAACAAGACCATCTGGCATCCCTATTTCACACCACAGCATCGTTATGCTATCGCATGTATAAATATCTTTAAACCCTAAGCCCTGTATAAATGACATGCCTATCCTTGCACCTGTAAAACTGCCTGGACCATTAATCACTACAATATCTTTAATCTCATCTATAGAGCGCCCCACCTTCTTTAATACACTTTCAAGACCACCTGCTATTAACTTTGATTGTTGATTAGCTTCATGCACATAAAAAGCCTCTATTCTCCCTTCATAACACAGCTCCACAGTTAAAGATCCAAGACATGTATCTAAAACAAACATATTAATTAACATCTATCCACCCCCCCCCTAACACCCTATCTACTAGATAAAA
>JACCDK011734250.1_pt1 | contig 10347 bp, 11 predicted proteins | sample 7445871 | NCBI WGS metagenome assembly JACCDK01 (sample SAMN15323436, study PRJNA562643) | freshwater metagenome | isolation source: river surface water | place: USA:Blue River Watershed | collected 2017-08-15
CGACAGCGAGAACGGCGTCGGCCCAATTGGCGGGACGCTCAAGGAATTTGCCGACAGCCGCGGCATCCACCGGTCTGACGCGATGGCCGACTGGATTCTCGAAAATGGTTTGCTGTCGACCGTCCACATGGCCCCCTTCCCCAAGGATGAGGCGCTGACCATCGCTTTGATGAAGGACCCCAAAACGGTCGGCAATATCTCTGATGCGGGCGCTCACCTTCAAATGCTGTGCGGCGGAGGTGAGAATGCGCTCCTCCTGACCAAATATGTGCAGGAAGAAAAATCGCTGACGCTGGAAGAGGCCATCCATGTGATGACCGGCAAGCTGGCCGAGCACTTTTTCCTGAATGATCGCGGCGTGATTTCGCCAGGCAAGCGCGCCGATATTGCTGTCTTCCACATGGATGAAGTCGGCTATCGTCAGTTCGAAAAGGCGTGGGACGTGCCCGATGGGAAGGGCGGCACCACGTGGCGCTTCACCCGGCCACCACTGCCGACCCGGCTGACCCTGGTCAATGGCGTTCCCACCTTCGAAGGCGGGGCCTATACAGGGGCCAAGCCGGGCCAGTTCCTAAGCCCGGCCAATGACACCGACCAGGCTTTGGAAGCAGCGGAGTAAGGCCCATGGAAGTCAAAGTTGGCGAAGGCGAACGCGCCTATTTCAATGGTGGGATCCGTCAGGTGGAGACCGAAAGCTCGGTCCTCATCAGTTCCTCCAAATACCTCAACAATGCCGAGCTGCGAAACCTGATCGCGCAAGAAATGCTGCGTCGAAACGGTCCAGATGTGCCCAATACGGCGTTCATTCCCGAAGTCGCGCAAATCCTGATGATGAGTGAGGATTTCGGCCGGATCATGATGCTGTTCGAAGAAGAGAAGGCCCGCCTTCCCCGCTTCAAGCAATGGTGCGACAAAAAAGCCCTCGCCGACTTCAAAAAGGATGAGGTGAAAGACTGCGCACCGGGCACGCTGGGGGCCGCGCTTTACGACTTCATGGTGAATTCAGGCTATGAGCTGGACATTTTCTATCGCGAAATCGAAGTGGTGAACGATCTCACCTTTTACCTGCGGCAAACGGCATTGACGCATGACATTGAGCATATCGTGTCGGGCTTCGGGCCGAACCATGGCGGCGAAGTGGCCCTGCTCAACGCCAATATGCACGCCAAAGCCCGCTATTTCTGTCCAGAGCTCTCCGCTTTCCTGAGCCGCGTTGCGACCTATCTCAAGGCCAAGACAATCATGAAGGACGGGCTCCATTATGCCGAAGCCATGACGCTCAATCTGGAAGCCGAATATCAAGGCGCGGTGCAGGGCCGGAATTGGAAATACCCGATGATGCTCGCGGATTGGCGCGCCATGGCTGACTGGCAGATCGCAGATATCCGGGAAGAATTGGGGATTACACCTGTTCCGCCCGAGGGCCTTTGGGAAGGCACCAACCGCCTGTGCAATGAGGATGATCCCCATTATGGCGTGCCCTTGGCCGAAGCTGCGGAATAGTCCAAAAATCGCCTGAAATACTGCAAATTTCGATTGAAACGACATCTCGACACAGATATGCGTAATCCAACAACATATTGATTACGCATATCTGGGAGAGTGGAGCGTGCGCGGACTTTCAGGCAAAGTGGGCATTGTCGCAGGCGGTGGCCGCGGCATCGGTGCGGCAACAGCAAAGCGATTGGCAAGCGAAGGTGCCGCTGTCGTCATCGGCGATCTAATGGGCGATTGGGCCCGTGAGGTCGCAGACGCCATCAAGGCATCTGGCGGCAAAGCCATTGGCGTTGATCTTGATGGCACCAGCGCAGACTCTCAGGCTGCGATTGTGGCGGCAGCCAAGGCGGAATTTGGCGGGCTGGATTTCTACCATTCCAACCTCGCAGGCGGGACCGAAGGCGATATCGACGCGCTCAACTGCCCCGTCGACGTTCTGGAAAAGAGCTTTGCGATCAATACGAAAAGCCATTTTCTGGCGACCCAAGCCGCCCTACCCGCCATTATCGAGCGCGGCGGTGGCGCGATGATCTACACCTCGTCAGGGGCAGCGTCAGGCGGCGCACCTTGGCAGGTCGCCTATCCCATGACAAAGAATGCCATCCACGCCCTCGCTCGCCATGTCGCTGCCAAATATGGCAAGCAGGGCATCCGCGCGAACGTCATTTGCCCAGGCCTTGTGCTGACGGAAGCCGTTAAACAGCATTTGACGGACGACTATGTCGAGCGCGGCCTGAAGGCCATCCCACATACACGCCTTGGCCAGCCAGAGGACATTGCCGCAGCGGTGACATTCCTTGCCTCCGAAGATGGCGCGTGGGTCAACGGACAAGTCTGGCACGTCAATGGTGGCGCGCAGATGCGCGATTAAGGCAGAGAATGGAAAACGGTCAAAGCGCGGGCGTTGATCAACCGAGGTTGACCAATAAGTGGGTCGTTCTGGCCCTTCTGCTGGGCGTCGCGCTCGTCAATTATGGCGACAGATATTTGCTGGCCGGGTTGGTCGAGCCGATCAAAGCCGAATTTGGCGTATCCGATGGGTTTATGGGCCTTTTGATGGGCCCGGCCTTCGCACTGCTCTATTCTCTGCTGGCGATCCCGATTGCACGCTATGCCGACCGTGTCTCACGCGTCGCCATTTTATGCACCGGCTGCATTGTCTGGAGTGGTTTCACCATCCTCTCCGGTTTTGCCAACGACCCTTGGATGCTCGCGCTCGCGCGCGTCGGCGTTGGCGTTGGTGAAGCCTCTTTTCAAGCCCCAGCCTATTCCATTCTCGCGGCCTATTTCGCGGCTGAACAACGCGGGCGCGCTTTTGCGGTCATGACGCTTGCTGTCTATTTCGGCCAATATCTAGGCTATCGTGCCGGGCCTGAAATCGCGGCGGCCTATGATTGGCGCACTGCTTTTGAAGTGATGGGGCTTATCGGGATTGCGATTGCGATCATCACCTTTGTGGTCGTGCGGGAACCGCCCCGGGCACCGACATTAACCAGCGACCATCCAAAACTTCTGCCGCTTTTCGTGATCCTCTGGAAAACGCCCAGCTTTCGGGCGATGGCGGTTGGAATGGCGTTTGCGACGCTGTCGGGCCTGTCGTTCGGCATGTGGGGACCAGCATTGTTCGCCCGTGCCTATAATTTGCCCATCACAGAGGCAAATGCCATCTTCGGCCTCGCCTTTGGCCTGCCGGGGCTGATCGGGACCTTGCTCTTTGGCGTCCTTGCAGACCGGCTCACAAAGCGGGGTCCGCAGTGGCTTCTCTATCTGGCGGCCGGGGCAACCACGGCAGCCACGGCCCTCATCCTGTGTGTGACTTGGGCGCCCAGCGTGGCCACGGCACAGTTTCTTGCCATTCCTTCGGGCCTATTGGGCGGCGGATGGTCCGTTGGGATCATGTCCGCACTCCAGTATCTGATGCCGGATCGCTTCCGCGCGACGGGGACAGCACTTGCTCTGCTGATCATCAACCTAATCGGCTATGTGCTTGGGCCTATGATTGCGGGCAACATAAGCGACCTTGTTGCCGGGGACCCGGCCTATAGTCTGCGGGTTGGGCTGAGCGTCCTCATCCCCATGGGGTTCCTGGGAGCCTGGTTGATGTGGAGGGGGGCCGCTTCTCTGGCCGTCGACCGTGACCGTCTCGCGACAGTCACGGTCTAACGCGCCTTACTTATTGGGGTCTTTGGGGGCGCCCGGCATCGCCATGTAATAGTGACCGGCGTTGAGACCGCCATCGACCGACAATTCAGTCCCGATGCAATATTGCGCATCATCCGAGGCCAGATAAGCGGCGGCGGCCCCAATGTCCGAAGGGCTTCCCGATTTCTGCGCCGGATAAATCCAATAGCCACGATCATATAGGTCCCGTGGTATATTGGTCGGGTTGGCCATCGGCGTCAGGATGCCGCCAGGATGGATCGAGTTAACGCGGATCTTGCGCGGGCCAAGCTCTAGCGCCAGTGCCTTAGTAAAGCCCCGCACCCCGAATTTTGAGGCGCAATAAGCGGTCAGGGAATTCGCTCCCGAAATACCATCGGCCGAACTCATATTGACGATGCTGCCGCCGCCTGCACGTTCCAGCGCGGGGATGGCTGCCTGACAGCCAAACATTGTGCCAATCAGGTTGACGTCGATGATGCGACGGATATCGGCCTCAGTCAGATCGTCGAGCCGCTTGAATGCGATGACGCCTGCATTGTTCACCAGGCAATCGAGCCGACCGAATTTGGTTTCAGCAGCAGCGACCACATCGTGCCAAGAAGACAAGGATGTGACGTCATGCGCGATAAAGGCCGTGGCCTCCCCCAGTTCGGCGGCGAGCGCCGCGCCCTCTTGTGCCAAAATATCGGTGATCAGCACCTGTGCGCCCTCTTCGACGAAGCGGCGGACGATGCCTTCACCAATGCCACGTGCGCCCCCAGTGACCAGTGCTACCTTGCCTTTAAGCCTTTGCATCGAATCTCTCCCCTATTTGTCATTATTGATTAAGCGCTGGATTCAGCCTTCACAATGCGCAATCATAAAGCTGATGCAGGAATATGCCGCAAAACGCGAAGGAGTAAGGATGTCTGATAACGCATTATTCCCGAAAGGCGCAGCCCTTGTCCTTGGGGCGAGCGGCGGGATTGGCGGCAGGGTCGCAGAAGTCCTCGCGCGCGACGGCGCTGATCTGGCTCTGGTCTATAATCGAAAAGCGGATAAAGCCGAAGCCGTTGCCAGCGCCTGCCCGACACACACGACGACCCACAAATGCGACATTACCGATGCAGAGAGTGTTGGCGCCCTGATCGACACTGTCATCAAAGAACATGGGCGCATCCACACGCTTGTCTGGGCGGCCGGACCGCTGGTCGAGCAGCACCTTTGGTCAGAGACCCCCATGGCGGCATGGCGCAAAGCGTTCGAGGGCGAAGGCCACGGACTGTTCCGCCTTGTGTCCGCCCTTCTCCCGCATATGCTGGAACAAGGCGGCGGCTCAATCGTCCATTTGGGGTCTGCTGGGCATCTGCGCTGGCCGGACCGCGACGGGCTTTCTGTCGCCCCCAAAGCAGCGAATGAAAGCTGGCTGAAGGGACTTGCCCGGGAAGAAGGCCGCCACGGCATCCGGGCCAATTCGGTTCTCGTCGGCGTTATCGACGCCGGCATGTTCCATGAACTGATGGCAAAAGGCGCTTTCCCGCCAAATTGGGTCGAAGAAACCCAAAGGATGCTGTCTGTCAAACGCTGGGGGCAACCGGAAGAAATTGGCTATGCGGTCAGCTGGCTCGCCTCCGCGCGGGCCGCTTATGTGACAGGCCAGCAGATCAACGTATCCGGCGGCTTCGGACTTTAAGCAGGAGAAACAGACAATGACCGTTAACCCCGCACTGGTTCCCGTTCTTGAGGCATTTGCCGCATTTGCAGATACCGACTGGTCGCAAATGCCAGTTGATGTCGCGCGATCCATGATGGACGCCCCGCTTGCGACTGGAGAACCGCTCGCCATGGCCCGGGTAGAGGATCTGACACTTGACCTGCCCGGCCGCACAATTGGGGCGCGCTTCTATGTGCCCGAAGATGCGGGCGATACGCCGCCCGTCGTGATGTATTTTCACGGGGGTGGCTGGGTCCTGGGCAGCCTCGACACCCATGACGGCACATGCCGCGAGCTGGCCCGCGCAAGCGGTGCTGCCGTCCTGTCTGTCGACTATCGCCTCGCGCCAGAAGCGCGATACCCCGCCGCCGCTGAGGACTGTTACGACGCCTGCATCTGGGCGGAAGCCCATGCCCAACAGCTGGGGATTGACGCGACCCGCATGGCCGTTGCCGGCGACAGCGCCGGGGGCAATTTGGCCGCCGCCGTTGCGGTGATGGCGCGCGACCGGGGCGGTCCTGCTCTCCAGCATCAACTGCTCATCTATCCAGCGACGGACACCAATTTTGAAACGCGCTCTTATGCCGATAATGGTGGTGGGGAGTATTTCCTATCAACCAGCGCGATGAAGTGGTTCTGGTCCCACTATCTGGGAGAAACATCCCCCATGGATGCAGCGCTGGCCCGCATCCTCCATGTCGAAGATTTGACCCGCCTGCCCTCAGCACCGGTCATCACTGCGCAATATGATCCGCTCAAGGATGAAGGTGATGCCTATGCCCAAAGGCTGTCTCATGCGGGCATTGCCACCGACCATCAGGTTGCAGCCGGGATGATCCACGGCTTTTTCGGCATGACACCGGCCGTTCCCGACGCATTGACATGGGTCAACCATGCAGGTGCCAACCTTCGCAAGGCGCTGTCCTAATGGCGGCCTATTGCGCGCCTCAGGAATTGCATGATCTGGCGTTCCGTTACGCGCAGGCTGTGGACCAACGCGATGCAGACAAGCTGGTGTCCGTCTTCACGGATGACGGCGCCGTGATGGGCTTTGGGGAGAACCCGATTAGCTTTCGCGGCGAGGCAGGCTTGCGCGACATGACGGAAAAGCTCTCTGCCTTTCGCATGACGATGCACAAAGTCTTCAACCAAACGTTCGAGAAAGATGGATCGGGTAACATTACGGGCGAGACCTATTGCGTCGCGAGCCACATCCTGCCCGGCAAGGATTGGCGGGTGATGGACATGGCGATCCGCTATCACAACAGCTACCGCAGTTTGGAGGACGGCTGGCGCTTTTATGAACGCAGGCTTGAAGTGCTGTGGGTGGAAACGCGCGCGGCATCCCCCTTCACAGCCAGCATGATGAAAGAAGATTTGGGAGATTTCGTTTGAGCGGCCGACTAACTGACAAGATCATTTTCATCACCGGTGCTGCATCCGGCATAGGCAAGGCAACGGCCGATGCCGTTCGCGCCGAAGGTGGCGTCGTAGCAGCTGCCGATATTGGAGCGATCGAAGGGCTCGGCCAAAGGGACACTGGTTATTCTTTGTACGTGACCAGCGAAACAGCGACAAAGCAGACTGTAGCGGAAATCTTGAGACATTATGGCCGGATTGACGGGCTGATGACATGCGCGGGCATCTCCGTTGCTGGAACCGCCACCCATTTCAGCCTAACGGATTGGGACCGCGCTCTGGCCGTCAATCTGACGGGAACGATGCTCTCCGTGCGCGCCGTGCTGCCCCACATGGTCGCCACTGGTCACGGATCTATTGTCACGGTGTCGAGCATTTACGGCATGACCGGCTGTCAGGGGAACACGCCCTATAATGTGACCAAGGGGGCCGTCCTTCAGCTCACCCGCAGCCTCGCCGCCGATTATGGCGCAGCAGGCATCCGCGTGAATTCTGTAAGCCCCGGCTTCATTGAAACACCGATGACCGAAATGCTGCAACACGAAAGTCCCGTCCGCACCGCTTTCATAAACATGCACCTGCTCAAGCGCGCCGGCCGGCCTGACGAAGTTGCCAAGGTGGCCGCATTTTTGCTGTCAGATGACGCTTCCTTTGTTACGGGAACAAATATTCCTGTTGACGGAGGATTTTCTGCCGCACAGGTGATTTTGCCTTGAGTGGTGCACAGGGAGCCCCGTCAAAGAACATGACATCAGATTTCGTCGTCGACGATATTGACCGCAGTATCGTTGACCAACTGCGCCTCAACGGGCGGGCCACCAATCAGCAGATTGCTGACCATCTTGGCCTCACGGCCACGACCGTATCGTCGCGCATTCGGCGGATGGAAGACGCGAACCAGCTGCGGGTCGTGGCCGTCTCCGACTTTTCCGCGCATGGCTATAATGTCTTGATGGAAGTGGCCATTGAAGTGGACGGCCGCGCCGCATCTGACGTTGCAGCCGATCTCGCAAAATTTCCGGAAGTGTTTGCAGCACACGTCGTAACTGGTCGTTACGATATCGACATGCTCGTTGTGCTGCGCGATTTTGATGAACTGCCCGAGCTGCTCCTCGACAAATTCTCGCGGGTCGCTGGCATAAGATCGATGATGCCGACGATTGCGGTGGACGTCATCAAGTATAAATTCGATGTCGCCCCGATTGAAGAACAGGTTCCCGCATGACATTACCGCAGCTTGACGATCTCGACCGCCAACTGATTGGAATCCTGTCTAAGGACGCGCGCATCTCCAACCGGAAGATTGCAGCGGATCTTGGCGTGACGGAAGGCACGGTGCGCGGCCGAATCAAACGGCTGCAGCAAGATGGCCTCATCGCCTTTACCGCAATCACCGGCTTCAGCCTCAGCAACCACGCAAAGCTCGCCTTTATTGGCGTTCAGGCGGAAGTGGGCAGCGTGCGGGATGTTGCCCGCCAGATTGCAGAAATGCCTCTGGTCACGGGTGTCATGATTACCATGGGACAGTTCAATATTCTGGCAATCTGCGTGTTCGACGAGCTTGAAAATCTGGTCGAACAAGCATCCGATCCCATTTTGTCGATCTCTGGCGTGCATCATGTGGAAACGTCGATCGCGGTCAAGACGCTCAAATATAATCCGCGCGTCGTGCGGATTACGGAGAAGGACCGCATGATTGAAAACGTAGATTAAGCCACATCGCGTAATTCTTTATCTCTTATTTTACGCAAAATAAGATCGACCCTGTCGTTTTTGTGATAAACGCAAAAGCAGTGTTGCGCCGAGGCTACGTTTTGAGTTATCTCCCCTACTGAAGAGAGTTTGAGGAGATCCATCATGGCAAAGACAGCCGATTACGGCTTGGGCGAACACACCTTCCCCCGTGGATGGTTCATGGTGGCAACCTCCGATGAGGTGACGACGACGCCATTGGCTGTCCGCTATTTTGGCGAAGAAATGGTGCTCTATCGCGGCGGATCAGGCCGCGTGTTCCTCGTCGAAGCATTCTGCCCCCATATGGGCACGCACCTCGCCAAAAACACGTCATCTTATGTCGTTGTCGATAAGGAGCATGTAGAGGGCGACAATATCCGCTGCCCTTATCATGGCTGGCGTTTCGGCCCAGACGGCCGCTGCAACGACATTCCTTACTCCCCTGCTCCCATTCCAAAGGCCGCCTGCCTGAAAAGCTGGAAGGTGCTGGAACGTGCCGGCTGCATCTGGGCATGGCACGACGCAGAAGGCGGTGAGCCGGATTATGACGTCCCCCCATTCGAGCAATGGAACCAACCGGGTTGGGTGAACTGGTCTGTCGAAGCCCTTGGTGAACTCGCCTGCCACCCGCAGGAAGTCCTCGACAATATGACGGATAAGGGCCACCTGCAGCCGGTCCACGGCTCGATCGACATGGTCAAGTTCGAGAATGAGTTTGACGGCCATATCTGCCGCCAGATCCTGACCGCCGGCCACAAAACGCTCGCAGGCGAAGGTGCCGAGCCCATGACCAACGACACTTGGTACACGGGCCCCGGCATCCTCCAGTCCGTTATGGTCGGTGAATATCCATCGCACATGCTGATCACCCATACGCCGGTTGACGATGGCGTGATCAAAGTGTGGTACGGCCTGTTCGTTAAAGTGAAGAATGACGTTCCGACGGCTGCCGATATTGAATTGGCCAAAGGCTATGAAAAGGCTGGCGTCGCCGCCTTTGCCCAGGACTTTGAAATTTGGGCCCATAAGCGCCCCTGCCTCCATCCTATGATGGTCAAGGGCGACGGACCATTTGACAAGCTGCGCATCTGGTACAAGCAATTCTATAATGATCGCGCACGGGCGGGCGAGTTTCAGGCCCGTGTCAACGGCCATTATGTCACGCGTGGCACACAGGAAGCGCCCTGGGATCAGGTCGCCTAAATCCGCGGCACTTGCGCATGCGTGATGCGCAAATGTCGCACATCAACTCGCATCAATGAATTGATGCGTAATTTGAATTGACATTTTCTACGCCATTTGAGAATCAATCCGACGTAGAGAGAAACTTGGTCAGATAGGCGGAAAACCCGCTATCGCCAACATGGGGAGGACCGAAGGTGAAGACTTTCAATCGTATGTTTGGTGCAACTTTGTTTGCGGGCGTCAGCGCGCTGAGCCTGTCAACGCAAGCTCTTGCCCAATCGGCAGAAGATGCCAATTCAGGTGGTCTCGACGAAATTATCGTGACGGCGCAGAAGCGCGGCGAAAACCTGCAAAAGACGCCTTTGGCGATTTCGGCCATTTCGTCGGAGCAGCTTGATCTCCAGCAGATCGCAGAAGCGAAAGATCTTGGCGCCCTCGCCCCGAACGTTTCGGTCGTCGGCGCGACAACCAACGCGACGGCAATGGTTCTCACCATCCGCGGCATTCCAACAGCCGCTGACGAAACGCAGGGTTATGACTCGCCGATCGGCATCTATGTCGATGGCGTTTACATGGCGCGTTCGTCCGCGTCGACATTCGAAGTCGCTGACGTGGAGCGCGTTGAAGTTCTGCGCGGCCCACAAGGCACGCTGTTC
>JACCDK010548532.1_pt1 | contig 10346 bp, 24 predicted proteins | sample 7445871 | NCBI WGS metagenome assembly JACCDK01 (sample SAMN15323436, study PRJNA562643) | freshwater metagenome | isolation source: river surface water | place: USA:Blue River Watershed | collected 2017-08-15
AGACGAAACAATTAAGATTATGTTAGACAGCATTAACTCAGACAATCTTGCAATGTGCTTGCAAAATGGAATGAGCGAAGAAGATGCTAACAAGCAGATTGAACAGAGCCAGCCAAGTTTGGTATTCTTGTTCGGAAATATCTACGATAAGTTAAAGGCTGCTGCAGTAATTGCCTAAGTACCACTATAGACCTATCCTTGAGAAGGTCAAAGAGACTTATTTGGAAAATGCAAAGACAGAGTACAGACCTGGCATTGATATTGAGTCTGCGGTAAGTCTTGTTGTAGAAGCAGATTCAGAAGAAATTGCTCAGCAGGTTTGCTATGGGTTTATTGATGTGAGAATGTGGGAGTTGGAGAAAGAAGACTAGGGTCTTCCTAAGTCTTCCCAAAAAATTTCTCTTCCCATATTGTCAGTCAATGACATTGATGTAGATTCAGATTCAGATTTGCAACTGCAGTTCTCGCAAACAGTTTCTGAAAAATTTTTTGCAGCCCAGCCTTCAGGTGCTTTAGGTTCTTCTTGGAAATCAATGTCCCAAGCGTTTTCGAAATTTTCTAAGATGCCCATCGTTGACCTTCCTTTGCATTTGTAGATTCGATAGATATATACTCATTATAACATTGTCTTACAATATCAAAATCTAGTTCCTGGATAAGATTGTCAAGATATACTCGCTCCTGGATCTTTTCTCTAGGCATATGTCCGTCATGGTTAGACATAAGGTTTTCAACGATAGTTTGTCCATGTCTGTCTACCCTGGTTTTTTCTGCTTTTGTCATTCGGCTTTGTATTTCGTCAGATATCTGCTTGTTGGTTACTGGGTGATTGTTTGTTATCTCCAAACCAAAAAATAAAGCAATATCTTTTATTGTGCCTACAGGGTCTTGCATCATATCTTCTGATCTACCTATGTATAAATTAGATTGGTTTGCCTTAGCCTCTTTAATTGCAGTCAGATACTCTTCCCCGCATTTTTTGATATTGTTCTTTAATTCGCTAAGATCGTCAAACCCTGTATCCCAGTCAATTCTTGCTTTAACTACAGTAGATGGAATTGACTCGTATGGATTTCTAAAGAAGGCTGCTTGCTTTTGTGAAGTATCTGAATATTTTTCTATTTCGAGACATTTGTTTGCTTGCCCGTTTATGAACATAGAAAATAGGAACGTCAAGAAGACATTCCCAGATCTTGGTGGTGAGTTAAATAAAAATATATCACTCACTAATAGAGCCTATTACTCTTGTGGTGGAACTGAACTATGAGCAACCTTGCATGTGCATGCAGCACAGCAGTTATCGCCTTCATAGCCGTATTCGTCTAATTCTTCAGTCATGTTTTTATTATAGCACAATTCTGAAAAATTTTGTAAAACCCAAATAGCCTAAAATCTGAATATTTTGTCCAGATGTATGATACGGGTTTAAAAAATAAATAAGTCAAAAATATAGTGAGCACATATTCCCTGTCAAGTCGACACGCCGATAGGGGTAGTACCGTTATCAAATTGTTACCCTCGTACCCCCAAATGTGATGTACATCTCATGTGACCCGTGCCACAATGTCCGAATTATACCTATTTTCGATTTGTATTTGTCAGACCCCCATGCTACACTTGTAGGTATACAAGGTTGAACAATAAGTAAGCCCCTTAATGAAAGGTTATCAAAATGATAACACTAAATAAAACAACAGTATGCGTTGAGCATAACCCTTACTTTTCCGCTATCTCAGAAGTTGGAGATTTTCAATACACTTTCTGCCAAGATTGTGAACAAAACATTGACCGCTATTGGTTAGACTATGGCTTAGAGCGTATGCCTCAATGGTCAGATTGGAGTGTTACTAAATGAGTACCTTTTTACCAATGCCCTCAGTATGTGGGGCAACAACTGCTGTGGTTGATGTCTATGACTTCGACCTTAACCCTCACGGGGTTATCTGTTGCGATAACTGCAACTCTATCGTGTTATGCCGTAAGGCTTGGGACTTTCTTTATAAGGAGAATAATAAATGAAAGACTTACAAACTAAATTAGATTTAGTAGCAAAAGAATTAGAGCCAGTACTTTGGGAATTACTAAATGAAATTGAGGAGAAATAAATTGTTAGTTTTAATGATTGCGTTTTTAGTTTTTGGTTTTCTTTATTCGCAAAGTAATTTGTAAATAAAAAAGAATTGCAGAAATAAAACTCTGCAATTTTTCCTAGGTGATCTAGGCACTTATCCACAGGGGGTGTGTATAACTAATGTGTTACGTATCACAAAAATAAATCTACGACACGCCCGAAAATGTCCCCAATTTGTCAGTCCCCCCTGCTATACTTGCTACATAACAACAAAACGAAAGGCTATAAAAATGAACCCATTTACAGCACTTATTGATTGGTTAGACGAGAACGCAGACTATGCACCTATTGGAGCGTTCATAGGCTTAGGAATAGCAATAGTCTTAGCATTTGCTTTTGGAGGATAATAAAATGGATACTTATAACAGAATAAAAGCAGAGCAAGACCTCTCCCGTAGCGTAGCCCACGAAAAGGCTATGGAAAAATCCCCATGGATTAGAGAAAGCGTTCAGGCTTTCCGTAATGCTACCCCTGAGCAATTGGCAGAGGTAGAGGCATACCGCAAGCGTGTCTATGGCTGGTAGTGTGACGAGTATCACATAGCCAATGTCCTAAATGTCCGAATTTGGATTTGTATTTGTCAGCCCCCTAATGTATAATTAAATTAACAACAACACGAAAGGTAGTCAAATGACTTACACTATAACACTCGAAACCTTTAGCGGTTCAACTAAGAAAATCAACCTTGCCACTCGTGGAGCGGTTGCTCAATTCGTATCCCAATACCCTAACACTCTACCTGTTGGCGTATCTGTCAAGATTGCTTGTGACTCTCTTGGTATTCGTGGCACTCTTAGAGGTAAGGCGGTTCTATAATGGAAATCTTTATCTGCGACTCATGCGATACCCTTGCAACTGTGTCAGTGGTATCCGATACAATAACAATAACACAATGCGCTTGTGCCCAACTATTTACAACCCCCGAAAATAACTAAGAATAGGAAATAAAATAATGACAGTAAGCATCGAACATAATCTAAAGTTTGTGACAGAGGTAGACGAGACTCATCCAGTAGGAATGCAACTCTTAGCACTTGAGGAGTCTGTGCGTATTGCAATGCTTGAGTCAATGCTGAAGGACCTGCTTGTGCCTGTACTACTTCCAGAAATTAACAAAATCAACGAAGGCGGCTCCTATGCAATTCTAAAGGTGGTTGCATAATGATGACACGCAAGGACTACATCGAAACTGCAAGAATTCTAAATAAGTTTTCGGATAGTATTGACTCTCACGATTTCGATAATTTAATTTTCGAATTTAGCGAATGGTTTTTGTCAGATAATCCAAGATTTGATGAACAAAAATTCTATGATGCTTGCGTTGATGATGCAAAATTTCTTGCAACTCTAAAATAAAAAACAAAATCCTGAGCACGATTTAAAACTGCTCAAAAAATTTCCTAGGCGATCTAGCGTGTCGTCCACAGGTCTGACCAAGTTATCCACAGGTTTACGTGTGAGATTAATCACACCCTTTAAGCGTCTCATTATTTAAGATTACTGATGAGTAATTATACTTTTGTCAGTCGGTAGTGATAGGATTACAGAGTAACAAAATAAAGAAAGAAGGGTAAACCTAATGGCACTAACAATAATCGACAAAACCGAATACTATGAGATTGCAGATGAGCAACACTTTTGTTGCGATGAAAGCCAATTTAAGTATTACTGCGAAAAGCACTTAGAGTTTATGGGTTGCTATTTCTGCCAATTTGACTACGACAAGGACTGCGAGGAACAACACTAATGAACGAATACCTATACTCAGTAACAAGCACTAATGATAGCAATACTAAGCCTGATTGGGTTGGTCGATTTAGCGATGCCCTATCTGCCGTGAAAAGTTTTGAGTCTTTCTCAGACCACGGATTTGCTAATGAATACCGAACAGTTAATTTGTCAGAGCCAAGCGGTAAGATGCATACAAAGATTTTGTATCGCTCAGGAATTGTAGGGGGTAAGTAAATGGGAAGTGTAACAGCAATTGGATTAGCAGATAGCGTCCTTGATTTAGAAACTCAGTTAGCCTATCACTTGCAGGGTAATCACTATCCACCAGTACCACTAAGCATGGTTCAGCCTTGCATTGATGCTATTGATGCATACTATGAGGAGGACTATGAACGATTTATTGCTATGCCTGAAGGCGTATTCTATAAGGGCATGAGTCATGCACCAGCAAGAGCAATTGTAGAACAACACCACTTATCTTGGTTCATTGACCCAGTAGAGGAGGACTAAATGTCTGATACAATAATTGCTATGGAATTGATCCACGCAGATAACTTAACACCAGACCAAGTAATGCTTGGTGATTTAATCAAGATTGATGATGACATAGTTGAAGTTGTTTTTATTGAGAGTGACTCAACAGGAGATAACTATGACATACAGACACAAAACGAGTTTGGTGAAAAAGAGTTTGTTCAGTTTGCATACACTGATTTAATTCCGTTGTATGTTTTCATTGATGAAGATGAATAGTTAAAAGTAATTTTGTGTGCTTCCCCGCACAAAATTCCTAGGTAATTTGCCTAGCGTGTCGGATTTGACATTTTGTTATAATGTATGTTAAGATTAATTCATGAAGAAATCAAAAGAGGAATTACGCAGGCTTATGGAATTACGCCGTAGCAACGCTGCCTCTGCCGTACCAAATAAAAAGAAATACAACCGTAAAAAATGTCAGTCTGAACTGATACACTTAAAGTATAACAACAACTAAGAAAGGTCGTGCCCCCATGACATTCGAAAACGATGAGTATTTAGACTCATACTATGCAACGACTTGCCCTTCATGCAAGGAAAATTCTGTCGATGACTATGAAGATAAGTGCACTCACTGTCTACTTGAAGAAATGTCCGCAACCTATAACGAAGACATTGCGTTAGAAATGAGCCTTAGCCTTGACTACTAATACACTTAAACTAAAAAGATCTAATGATAGAAAGGTGGCTAACCTTGTCACTAAGAATGGAAAGCAAGCCGCAATTGCTAATACTTTCGGGCTCCCCGCAGGAAAAAACTATTCATGTCCTGGCGCTACGTCTGTCTGCGAGAGTGTTTGCTATGCAGGCAAATTGGAAAAGATCTTCCCTACAGTAAAGGTTAACCTTCTACACAATTGGGACCTACTCAAAGACGCTGATGGCGAAACCATGGTCCGCTTACTTAATGAGATGATTGTTGATTTCAAGAATGATTGTATCAAGAAAGACGCACCCATGCTATTTCGCATTCACTGGGATGGAGACTTCTTTAACGATACTTACGCATATGCCTGGAAAGTAGTTATTGATAAGCATGCCGATGTTCAATTCTGGGTATACACTCGTGTGAAGAGTGCTGCACTTATCCTTAAGGGTATTGATAATCTTTCTTTATACTTCTCTGCAGATAGCGAGAATGTTAAAACTGCTGTAGATCTAAAAATTAATAGTGGCGTACGCATGGCATACCTTGCTAAGAATTTTGCTATTGGTCAAGCAGATGTAAAAGAAATGATTGGTAAGCCTGCTGCTAAGTGTCCTGAGAATAATAAACAAATTCCACTTATTAGCAATGCAGGCTCCGCTTGCGTTTCGTGTTCACTTTGTGTATACTCTAAGAGTGACATAATTTTTTCAGCAACTAAGAAATGAGATGACATGGGTGATGTAATTATTTTATTGTTAACTGCAATTTTCTTTTCTTGTATTTTTGCAAGTCCTTTTTGAAAGGGGGCGTATCGGCAACCTAGCGCAAAACTTTTGATTTGTCAAGTCTCAACACGCTATTTAAGATGTAATTAAGGTCACACCCCAAACCCTCCCCAGGATTTGAGATTTATGAGATTTTTTGCTATACTTAATACATAACGAAATAACAATTCCAAATAGTGAGATTATTCAGGTACGAATTGAAAAATGTCAGTAGGAAATGTTATACTTAATACATACAACAACAAAGGAGAAATAAATGTCAGTAGCAACAGCAACATACAAGGTAGGCGACCTCTACACAACACAGAAGTCAAAGGTCACAGGTACAATCGTAGCAATCGAACCACAGGCTAACGGAAATGTTCGTGTAAAGTTAGATGTCAATGGCTCACACCGCTACACAACTTGGACGGCTAAGTAAATAAACATTGTGGCTCTCAATGATAAAAGAGTAAGAGTAGCGTAGTCGTTACCGCCACACAATCCTGAGCATGATGTAAAACTGCTCAAACAAACCCCCTATAACAGAAAAGGAACAGACCCACATGGCAAGAGGAAAAGCAATCTCAGTAAAAATCGCAACACCAAAGGTAATCAAGGCACTTGAAGCATCACTCGCAAAGTTAGAGTCAGACTACGCATCACAAGAAGCAAACGAAGCAAAGTATGAGAAGGCTCGTAAGGCATGGCAGAAGGAACTTAGTGACTATGCCGTTGCCAACATCAAGAAGGCAGAAAACTTCCGCACTAACTATCGCTCATGGAACAATACACTTAACATTGACTATGACTTGACAGTTGCAGAGAAGGACTTGCCTAAAGAGCCTCAGCGTGACTTTGTAGTTATGCACCAGCATACATACACAGAGCAGAAGCAAGAAATTGAGAACGCTATTCGTATTCTCAAGATGACAGATGAGGAAGTAGTTAATACTTCAACATACAATGCGGTGGCTCGCTACCTATAATTTATCTATGCTAAGCCCTGCGCCATGATGTGTAGGTATGCCTTAGATAAGACTCCTAAGCATGAGTATAAACTGCTTCCCGCAAGGGATCCTTGACAAATGTCAGTGGGTGCCTGTACAATTAAATTAATCAAACAAAAGAAAGAGGGCCCCCATGGACCAAGTAACAAAAGTAGACAACCACTTCATGACAAGAGAATTTCTTGAGTCACAACTGGTAGCAAACAAAGCACGTATTAATCAATTAGAAGAGGCACATGCACAAGTAGTTCAGCGTTCATATGGAGAGGCTGCAGAGCGCTCACGTATGCGTAATGAAATGCAAGACTGGACCTTGGAGAACATGAGCGACGGTACAATTTCAGAAGATACTGCACAAGAGATTGCAGATATTTGCGGCTTTGAGTTAGCAAAAGAATTCGAATTGGAAGTTACAGTTCAGTATTCAATTACAGTTAACGCCGTAGACGAAGAGTCAGCAATGAATTTAATTCATGACATTGATTTTGATTCAGTGTCTGAGCCACAAGGGGTAACCTATCTATCATCCTCTGTGGACCGCATCGATATTTAGTAGGGGGCTACTAATAAACCTGAGCATGTTTAAAAACTGCTCCTCAATCCCCCAAAAATTTCCTAGGTGGCCTGTGGATAACTTTGTCAAGTCGACACACCGTGTGTTTAAGATCACATTAAAAAATGTCCAGATTGTCCACATCTAACTATCTTGATTTGCATTTGTCAGTGGGGTTGTGTATACTTAAACTATCAACAACAAAAAGGAGTAAACTCATGGCACATGAAATCGAAACACAAAATGGTAAGGCTTCATTCGCATCATTTCGTGAACCCGCTTGGCATGGATTGGGTACCGTATTCACAGAAGAAAAAACAACAAGCGAAATGCTTGCTGCTGCTAACCTAAATGGTTGGAATGTTCGTCTTGAAGATTTGGAAACCCCCTCACATTTAACAAGTGACAAAAACTATCAGTACGTTTTGCGTACTAATCCTACAGATAACACACAGACCGACATTCTTGGTGTCGTTGGTGAGCGTTATCACGTTATGCAGAATGAGGATTTATTCTCATTTGGTGATAACATTCTTGATGGTGGTGGTCGTTGGGAGACCGCTGGCTCAATCAAGGGTGGTCGTGTCGTATTCGGTGCATTAGCATTAGAGCGTGAAACTATCCTTGACCCTAACGGTGTTGCAGATAAGGTAAAGACTTATTTGCTAATTAACACATCACATGATGGCTCAATCGCTATTCAAGCATCAATTACACCTGTTCGTGTTGTGTGCGCTAATACTCTTAATCTTGCACTAAACACAACTAAGAAAAAGAATGGCGTTAAGCAATCTTTCAAGATTCGCCACACACAGACCGCTGCTGGCAAGGTGCAAGTGGCTCGTGAGACTTTAGGTCTTGCACATAAGTACATGGATTCTTTTGACCTCATGGCTAAGGCTATGATTGAAACAGAAGTCAATGCTAAGCAATTTAACGACATCATTCTTGCTGCATACCCTAAGCCTGAAAAAGATTCTAAGGGTGCTTTCAAGAAGTGGGAAAACAAGGTCGATACAATTAACGACATCTACACAGGTGAATTTAATGGTATGATTGCTGGTAATGCTTGGGGTGCTTTCAATGCACTAACAGAACGCCTTGATTGGTACCGCTCTGCTCGTGGTGGTTCTAATGAATCAATCCTTGCATCTGCATCTGGTTTTGACCCTGCTATCAATGCAGAAAAGAATCGTTTGCTTAAGGTTGTGCAAAGCACTTTGCAAATTGCATAATTAAAAAAGTTCCTGAGCATGAATTAAAACTGCTCACACGGTCACGTAGTTCAGTTGGTTAGAACGCCACCCTGTCACGGTGGAGGTCGAGGGTTCGAGTCCCTTCGTGATCGCAAATCGCCTAGGTTATCTAGGTGTCCGATATGTCCGAATTGAGATTTTTAATAATCTTTATTAAGATCTCCAAATAATATTTCCTGGATTTTTCGATTACGATATTTGACATTTATCCCCTAAAACGCTACAATTAATACATGACCCAAACAATGAGAACGATTGACGAATTAGTCAATGAGATGTACATGGACAATGAGGCACATCTCGAATACATGGAAAATATGAACGGTGGGGATTGTGATTGTAACATCCACACTACCTTAAATACAATAGTCAAATACTGGTGGGATGAGGAACAATGTTAGGATATACTAAAATAGAATTAGATGAAATGATTGACTCAGTTGGTACTGCTCATGACTATACAACAGATGAAACTGTTTCTGATGGTTTGGCTAAGACCTATGCATTCCTCCAGGGCTTATGGGCAGAAGGGTACTTTGACTAATGTGGACTAAGTATGATTATCTATGTACTGATTGTGATGCCCTGATTGAAATCACTGCTTGTGCAGATAAGGTTTTAGATCCTGCCTGTATTTGTGGGGGATTGGGAATAGTTATCCTATTATCAGAATCAGATGGCAATGCCCCTATCCTTACAGATGTGAGCAAGGTCACACCACGTACAGTTGTAAAAATCGACTCAAACCCCTATAATTAATATATGGACCTAAACACATTTAAGCAGTACATCAACCTACATCTAATCAGTCTTGAACAAGACCTTGAAGAAAACCCTGCTTCTATCCATGTGGTAGATATCGAGGGACAAATCTATGCTACTAAACATTTAATCGAGGTGCTCAATGGGTAACTTTATTGAAATGGATATGGGTGAGTGGGAAGAAGCCTACAAGCCAATATATAATCATATAGACAGCAATGCCTCCTTTCAAGATGAGTCAGGTCAAGGCATTATGTTTGAGACATATGGGGATGAGGTTGCCTTTGTTAAGTCTCAATCCCCTGCAAATATCTGGACCTATGGCTCTGGCGATGACGGTGGTACCTATATATGGAATGGCTGGTCATTTGTAAATAGATTAGGATACTTCATTACTGAGGTACCGTGCCCAGAAAATACAACTATTCAAATTATGGTGGGAGAGCCAGACTTGACATGTGATTTCTGCGGTGATATACTTGACGAATACGAAACCCACGAATGCGAAGGAATACAAGAATGATACAAGCAAATAACCTAACACTTATCGGAAAATTTTCAGTAGATAGCGGACAAGCAATTGTTGGAGACCCATGCTACTTAGATGAGTGGAAAAATTGGGATAGAGATGTAGATAAGTTTGAGGACCATGTTAATAAGGTTGGAGAGTATGGCTATCTTGGTGCCTGCAATGCTACCCTTACTAAAGGATTTGGTTCATTAGGGAATATGGCAGTAGCATTTTCAACAGGATATGGAGACGGACTCTACCCTGTATATGCAGACATTACTGAAGATGGTCGTGTTGGCATGGTAGTTATTGACTTCACAGGCGAGTACGAAGTAGAGGACAACTAATGGGAGCCCGTATTAACTACGTATTTAAAGACTCAGACGCACATCCTGCAGTAGTACTATACAGCCACTGGGGTGAGACAGAATGGCAACGGGA
>JACCDK011123812.1_pt1 | contig 10345 bp, 10 predicted proteins | sample 7445871 | NCBI WGS metagenome assembly JACCDK01 (sample SAMN15323436, study PRJNA562643) | freshwater metagenome | isolation source: river surface water | place: USA:Blue River Watershed | collected 2017-08-15
AGGGCCACAAGATCGAAGCCCCAGCTGAACTCAAACTAGAACTTCCTGTCGATGCCCACATTCCAAGCACCTATGTCGACTCAGAACGACTGCGCCTCGAGGCCTATCACAAACTCTCGGCCAGCTCCGGTGAAACCAAGACCAGAGAAGACCTAAACATCATCCTTCAAGAACTCGAAGATCGCTACGGCAAAGCACCTCAGGCAGTGCTAAACCTCATCGAGGTCACCGCACTTAGGCAACAAGCCAACCGACTTGGCATCAAGGAACTCACCATGCTCGGCGTGCAAACCAAAATTAACCCGGTCGAACTCACCCCAGAGCAACAGGTCAAACTCAGCCACGCCATCCCTGGACTCAGGTATCTACAAACCTCAAAGACTGTGACACTACCAACCCCAATCGACCTCAAGGACAAAGCAGTCATTGACCACACCTGGGCACTGCTGGCAAAAATCCTCGCAAACTAAAGCCAGCCAAGACAAAGCCTTTTGCTGGTTAGATGAGCAAGCATGTGGACACGGAAGTGTGGGCGAAGAATATAAGCCTTTAAGGCACAGCGGCAAGCACGACGACTACTGCGACGATGACTAGAGTTAATTAAGGGTTCTAACAAATAAACAATCGGGGGAGTAACTATGTTCTGTTCAGAGTGTGGCACCAAAGCAGGCGAATCGGCCAAGTTTTGTTCCGCCTGTGGAAATTCGCTTGCTGGCACATCGGCTAACCCCACTGAAGAATCAAATTTCGAACGTCTAGAGGTTAAGCCATTCGATACTTGTGATGGTTTTATGGATGCTGTATATCCGCTGGTCACCCCATTCGTGAGAGAAATTGATGCGGATCTTGTTCAACAGGATCTTTACGCCTATTTTCATGGAACACTTGATGCGAATAGAACAAAGTCAGCCCTAATTTTTGTGTTTGAGAACGAAATTTTGCTTATTGAGGGCAAAGGAATGCTCAGTCTGAAGCCTACAGAAGCGACTTTGCTCAAAGGCGAAGATATCAATCGAATTGAAGTTGGTACGGCACATCACACTAGCCACGGAGGTTTTGTATCAAGCGAGTATGAGTATTTCACAATCAAATTTGTCTTGAATTCTGGCGCTGAATTCTTGAGGTATTTTTCCATTGCACTTGGAGACGCGGGTAATGGTGACCGAGAAATGTTCCACGCACATATGTCTCAAACAGCGGGCCTTTATCCTGTTTACCAATCTGGTGAGCATCGAGAAAGTTCCGATGGTTTCACCATGAGCTATGGCGTAGGAGTCTGGAGAGAGGTCTAGTTTTTTCAGTTGTTTTCTCGTGCCAAAATTGAGCCATGACTTCAAAGCTCGACCAACTCATCGAAACCGCTCACACCCTGCGCAACCCTGGCGGTTGCCCTTGGGACGCCGAGCAAACTCACCAGTCGCTCACCAAGTACCTGCTCGAAGAAACCTATGAGCTACTCGACGCCATCGAATCTGGCAATCGCGAAGAGGTCATTGAAGAACTTGGCGACGTGCTTTACCAGGTCATCTTTCACTCAGACCTAGCCCAAACCGGTTCACTCGGACAATCATTCGACATTCAGGACGTAGCCGCCAAAGCCGATGAAAAAATGCGCAGGCGCCACCCTCATGTATTCGGCAACGAAGAAGAACTGGCCAAATACAAAGCCGAAACCGGCGACGACGTAATGCTCAACTGGGATAACCACAAAGCCAAAGAGAAGCCGCATCGAAGTTCAATACTCGACGGCATTCCTCAAGCGCTACCAGCCCTAGCTCTAGCCGACAAGGTGCTTGGTAAAGCAGAAAAAGCCGGACTCATCGACAAAACCGATGAACACCCGATCCCGATTCAGGACGAAGCAGACCTAGGTAAATTGCTTCTCGCGATTGTGCACTCAGCTCGAGCCAAAGGTCTCGAACCGGAGCGTGCACTTCGTGAAGCCACTCGCGAACTTCAGGTAGAAATCCGTGCCTGGGAGCTCGACCCTGACAATGACGCTGGTGTCGTCGGCAGTTTCTGATCAACTATCTTCTTTAGACTTGTTGCATGGCCAAAGACATCAATCCCCCTAGGGGCATGCGCGACTTCCTCCCGGTGGAGAAGGCCAAACGTGAGCGGGTTCTTGGTGTTATCCGGGACACATATAAAGGTCACGGGTATCAGGAGATTGAGACTCCGGCGTTAGAGGATTTAGGTCGTTTGACTTCGGGTCAGGGTGGCGACAACGAGAAGCTCGCCTATCGTGTGATGAAACGTGGAGAGGAGCTAGAGAGAGCTCTAGTGACATCTGGTGATCCGGATACTTTAGCCGACTTGGGTTTGCGTTTTGACCTTACTGTTCCGTTGACGCACTATTACGCCACAAACTTTTCAAAGTTGCCGCGTGTTTTTAAGGCGATTCAGACTGGTCCGGTTTGGAGAGCAGAGCGCCCGCAGAAGGGGCGTTACCGTCAATTTGTTCAGTGCGACATCGACATCATTGGTGATGATTCTGAGTTGGCTGAGATTGATCTTTTAGTTTCGTCTTTGGACGCGTTGAAGGCAGTTGGAATTGCTGATGCAACCATTCGTGTGAATCACAGGGCATTGTTGGCTGACTTATTAGATGGGTTGGGTGTGCCAGAAGATGGCCGCTCGAAGGCGATGATCATCATCGATAAGTTGGACAAGATTTTTGCTGAGGGTGTTGTTGCCGAACTTGGCGAGGCATTTGGCGCTGAGGTGGCTATGGCTGCCGGTGGTTGGTTATCTACCTTGAAGGCAGGGGATGTGCCCGAATCTTTGGCTTCTTTATTTGCTGCGGTTGCAGTGCGTCACCCGGGCAAGTTGATTTTTGATCCGACCCTGGTTCGTGGCATGGGTTACTACACCGGCACCATTTTTGAGATTTCACATCCGGCTTCTGGCTCGTCAATTGGTGGCGGTGGTCGTTATGACGGCATGGTTGGTCGTTGGACCGGGAATGATGTGCCGGCGGTGGGTATTTCTCTTGGCTTCGAGCGCGTGGTTGATCTGACTTCAGGGTTGGATGCGGTTGGAGCCGGAGTTGTCTTGGTTTTGGAAGACGGCTCGGCTGAGGTTGTGGCCAACGGGCTTCGGGTGCAGGCAGATCTTCGGGCTCTAGGGCACGCAGTGCGTTTGGAGCTACGTCCGAAGAAGTTGAACCTGTTGCTTGAGTCGATGGCGGATCAGGGTTTCACTCAGTGGGCTCCGGTCGATGCTGGCACCGAGTCGGTGTCGTTAAAGCCTCTGGCTTAGCCATTTCTGGCTAAACTTAGGGGGAATACAAAGGCGTTTTTGGCCCGATTTGGGCATCTTTATATACATCTCTATCTGAGGAGCATTTGTGTCAATTATTGAGGCCGTAGGCGCACGCGAAATTTTGGATTCACGCGGAAACCCAACCGTTGAGGTTGAGGTTCTATTGGACGATGATTCATTCGGTCGTGCTGCAGTGCCGTCAGGTGCTTCGACCGGAGCGTTCGAGGCACACGAGGCCCGCGATGGCGATAAGTCACGTTACCTTGGCAAGGGTGTTTTGGGTGCGGTTAAGGCTGTTATCACAGAGATTGACGAGGCACTTGTTGACTTCGATGCTCTAGACCAGCGTTTGGTTGACTCAGCTTTGATTTCTTTGGATGGCACCGACACCAAGAGTCGTCTTGGTGCTAACGCGATTTTGGGTGTTTCGCTTGCTAATGCTCGTGCTGCTGCTGAGGCTGCAGGCTTGCCACTTTTCCGTTACCTTGGTGGGCCAAACGCACACACTCTTCCTGTTCCATTGATGAACATCATCAACGGTGGTGCTCACGCAGACACCGGTGTTGACATTCAGGAATTCATGATCGTGCCAATCGGTGCAAAGACTTTTTCAGAGGCACTTCGTTCGGGGGCTGCCGTTTATCACGCGCTAAAGGGCTTGCTTCACAAGAAGAGTCTTTCAACCGGGCTAGGTGACGAGGGTGGTTTCGCTCCGGAGCTTCCAAACAACCGTGCTGCACTTGAGTTAATCTCAGAGGCTATTGCGTTGGCCGGATACAAGTTGGGCACCGACTTTGCTCTTGCACTTGACGTTGCGGCTACTGAGTTCTTCGACGAGAAGACCGGAAAGTATTCATTCGAAGGTAAGGAACTTTCTGCCGACGAAATGATTGCGTATTACGACTCACTAGTTGCAGATTTCCCGTTGGTTTCAATCGAAGACCCTCTAGCCGAGGATGACTGGGCCGCCTGGACCAAGATCACCGCTCACCTGGGCGACAAGGTTCAGCTAGTTGGCGACGACCTATACGTGACTAACCCTGCTCGCTTGCAGAAGGGTATTGACCACGCTGCCGGCAACGCAATCCTGGTTAAGGTAAACCAGATTGGTACTTTGACCGAGACCATGGATGCTGTGGCTTTGGCTCAGCGCAGCGGAATGAAGGCAATCATCTCGCACCGTTCTGGTGAGACCGAAGACACCTTTATTGCCGACTTGGCTGTGGCCACCGACGCTGGTCAGATCAAGACTGGTGCACCTGCTCGTTCAGAGCGTGTGGCTAAGTACAACCAGTTGCTTCGCATTGAAGAAGAACTAGCCGATGCTGCGTACTACCCAGGTGCAGCTGCGTTCCCACGCTTCAAGAAGTAAGACATTTCGATGGCTCGTCGCCCGGTTAGATCTGCAGCTAAGCCTGCGGCTAAGCGGGCGTCGCGCGTTAATGCTCCCGCTCGCGGGCGCGGAGCTGCGAATTCTCGAACTAGTGAAAATGTAAAGGCTGGGCTCGCCGATACTCGCGAGTGGCTCTCGTCTATCGACTGGAACGCACGCACCGCAACTGTCTTGGTGATGATTGTTATTGGCGTTTTCACTCTTGCTCCGGCAATTCAAAACTGGTTCGACTATCGTCAGAAAATTTCGGACATGGCTGTACAAGTGCAGAAAACCAAGGATGCTCTTGAGCAAATGCGCACTGATCTGAAGCGCTGGGACGATCCGGTGTATGTGCGCACGCAAGCACGCCAGCGTTTGTATTACGTATTGCCTGGTGAAGTTTCGTACCTGGTTATGGATGCCGGTTCGGTTGATACTTCAGACACTTCTGGAACTGTTGGTGCAATGCTCGCTGATCGTCGTAACAATTTAGAAGTTTCAAAATCAATCACTTCAACCAAAGACAACTGGGTTGATGAAATTATTGGCTCGGTAGTTCGCGCCGGAATTGAACAGCCAAAAGAAGATGCCACTAAGTAACGCGACAGAACTCGACTGGAAAGTTGTGTCTGCGCAATTGGGGAGACCCGCGCGCGACATCGTGGCTATTGCCGCGCGGTGCACTTGCGGCAACCCAACGGTTGTGCAGACGGCCCCACGCTTGGCTCACGGCGAACCGTTTCCGACCCTGTACTACTTAACCCATCCGGCTGCTACGGCTGCGCTTTCGGCACTTGAGGCTGCCGGCGTGATGGCCGATTTGCAGGATCGACTTGGCGTGGATGAAGGTTTGGCTGCGGCCTACCTGGCTGCTCACGACGCGTATATCGCCGACCGTGATCGCGTAGCCGAACAAATGAATCTTGAGCCAGTATCCGAAATTGCGGGTATCTCGGCCGGTGGCATGCCAACGCGTGTGAAGTGCCTGCACGCATTGGCTGGGCATTCGCTCGCCGCCGGGGCCGGGGTAAACCCGATTGGCGATATTGCGCTCGAACTCTGCAGTTGGTCGCCCGACCGCTGTGTCTGTCGTCCCGAATGGAAAGTAAACTAGTCGAATGCCTACTCCAAAAATCCTTATTGTCGGCGGCGGTTACGCCGGTTTCTATACTGCTAAGAAGCTCGAGAAGCTGCTCGGCACCGGCGAAGCAGAGGTCACACTAGTTGACCCACTTCCATACATGACCGACCAGCCGTTCCTTCCTGAGGTAGCCGCTGGATCAATCGAAGAGCGTCACGCGGTAGTTTCACACCGTCGTCACCTAAAGAAGACCAAGGTTGTGCTTGGTAAGGTGACCAACGTAAACCACGCGAGCAAGACCGCTACTATCGCGGTTGACGGTGCCCCTGACATTGCTTTCAACTACGACCACATCGTGATGACTGCCGGTGCCGTTTCACGCACCTTCCCAATCCCTGGTGTAGCCGATGTCTGCATCGGTTTGAAGAACATCGAAGAAGCCGTTGAAGTACGTAACCGCATCTTCGCAAACTTCGACAAGGCAGCTAACCTTCCTGCAGGTGCGGCACGTCAACGTTTGTTGACCTTCGTTGTAGTCGGTGGAGGATTCGCAGGTATCGAGGCGTTCGCTGAGATGCGTTCGCTAGCTACCTACCTAATCAAGAAGTACGACAACATTTCATTCGATGAGGTTAAGTTCCACCTAATCGAAGCGATGGGTCGAATCATGCCTGAAGTTTCACTAGAGACTTCACAGTGGGTTTTGAAGAACCTCGACTCACGCTCAGCCAAGGTTCATCTAAACACTCAGCTACAGTCTGCGGTGAAGGGAAACATCGAACTTTCAACCGGTGAGAAGTTCTCATCAGATTGCATCGTTTGGACTGCCGGTGTTATGGCTAACCCAGTGGTTCGCAACACCGACCTTCCACTTGACGACCGCGGACGCATCACCGCTCAGCCTTCACTGCGCGTCGTAAACGGAGAAAAGGTTGTTGAGGGTGCTTGGACTGCCGGAGATGTTTCTGCAGTGCCAGATCTTTCGGGTGGTGGCGTTGGTGGCTTCTGCGTACCAAACGCTCAGCACGCAGTGCGTCAGGCCAAGACCCTTGCTCCTAACTTGGTGGCAACTCTTCGCGGACAGGGCGTTAAGGATTACTTCCACAAGAACCTGGGTGCAGTGGCTGGTCTCGGTGTTGGCCACGGTGTTTACCAGTGGAACAAACTTGCCGTGAAGGGCTTCCTAGCCTGGCTAATGCACCGCGGCTATCACGGCCTAGCCATTCCAATGTGGGAGCGCAAGGTTCGCGTATTCACCGGTTGGGCATGGAACTGGTTAGTTAAGCGCGACCTAGTTTCGATCATGGCAGTCAAGACTCCACGACTAGCATTCGAGACCTACGCTTCACGTCCGGCTGCTGCTCCAGCTGTCAAGGCACCAGTCACCAAAGCAGTCGCGAAGAAGTCAACTACCACAAAGGCTGTCGTAAAGAAGACCACGACAACTAAGACTGTGGTGAAGCCTGCTGCAAAGAAGGCAGCGCCAAAAAAGAAGTAGCGCACTACCTCCGGCTCAGTAGGTAGTTCGTGAAAGCGGCGCAGAGATCGTCGAATCATAGATTCGCCGCTCTCGCTGCTTGCCCCTGTATCCCAATGGCAGAGGAAGACGACTTAAAATCGTTTCAGTGTCGGTTCGAGTCCGACCAGGGGCACAACTAAATCAACACCAGTGGTGGCTTCAATCACCCAGTCGAATCACAGATTCGCCTCGCTGGGATTTTGCTGTGAGCACAGGCTGAAAGTCTTGTGAAGTCTGCGGGCGGCTTTATCCTTTATCTATGGACCCTATTTTCATTTACGTAATCACTGGAATCGCTGTAGTCGCAGGTCTTTACCTGTGGTCTACCTACAACGGATTAGTCCGCTTGAATGTTCGCGTTGATGAGGCATGGAGCGACATCACAGTTCAATTGAAGCGCCGAGCTGATTTGATTCCCAACTTGGTTGAAGCCGTAAAGGGCTATGCCAAGCATGAAAAAGAAGTTTTTGAGAATGTGACTGCTGCACGTGCGGCGACCATCTCGCCTGAAAACTTGCAATCTCCGGCGAAAGAAGCAAAGGCTGAAGGAGAGCTTCAGGCAGCGCTTAAGAGCCTGTTTGCGGTTGCGGAGGCGTATCCGCAGCTTCAGGCAAACGATGGATTCTTGAACTTGCAGAAAGAACTCTCTGACACTGAAGACAAGGTAATGGCTGCACGCCGTTTCTACAATGGTGGAGTGCGCGACCTAAACATCAAGATTAAGCAGTTCCCGGCAACCCTGTTTGTTCGTGGTCTTGGATTCAAGGAACGCGAGTTCTTTGAGGTTGACGACTACGCAGCAGTTAAAGATGCTCCGCAGGTGAAGTTCTAGGGCATGTACTCAGCGATAAACGCTAACAAGCGCAACACCTTCATCATTATTGGGTTGTTTGTTGCGCTGCTTGGTGGACTGTCGTATTGGTGGGGTCAGGTTTCGGGCAATGGCTCGTCGGCCTGGCTGATCATCGGCTTTATTTTGGTTTACGCCTTGATTCAGTATTTCTTTGCTTCAGCATTCGCTGTAGCGGCGGCTGGTGCACATGAAATACAAAAGGCCGATAACCCTCGGCTCTGGCGAATCGTCGAGAATCTTTCGATTGCCCAGGGTATGCCTATGCCCAAGGTCTACATAATTGACGATCCGGCTCCAAATGCATTTGCCACCGGCCGCGACCCTAAGCATGCAGTTGTTGCCGCAACTACCGGCTTGCTTGCCATCATGGACGACCAAGAACTTGAAGGGGTAATGGCTCACGAGTTGGGTCACGTTAAGAATTACGACATTCGCGTTTCGACAATTGTCTTTGGCTTGGTCTCGGCTGTCGGTATTTTGGCCGACTTTGCAATTCGCCTGGCTTTCTTCAGCAACTGGAATCGCGATTCGCGCGACAGCAACGCAGGATATTTGCAGTTGGCGTTTTGGGCAATCGGAATCGTTGCCTCGATTGTGGCTTGGCTAATCGGTCCAATTATCACCGCAGCGGTTTCACGTCAGCGCGAATACCTGGCAGATGCAACTTCAGCGGAGATCACTCGCTTCCCAGAAGGCTTGGCTCGCGCGCTAAAGAAGCTGGGAGAATACGGTCGTCCGATGCGTCGCGCCTCTAAGTCGATGGCACACATGTACATCGCCGACCCAATTAAGCCAGGTTTTGTTGAGCGTGTTTTCTCAACCCACCCGCCAATTCCTGCACGTATTGAGCGTTTGCGAAAAATTGGTGGCGGTTTCTAAAGAAACTTCGAAAGGGCAGCCGATAGGTTGCCCTTTTTCTTTAGCTCGATGTCCTTACATCCCTGCCATTTAGCGGTTTGGGCAAGGTGCGTGCTCAAGTCTTTTGCTAGTGCGGTTGGGTCGATTCCTGCTTCGTGCCAGGCCGATTGAACCAGTAACTTCTGATTCTGCCTATCGTTCTTTAGATCGATTCGTCCGGCTAATTGGCCGTTCCAGAGAATAGGCAGTGTGTAGTAGCCATAAACGCGTTTGGGCTCCGGGGTGTAGATCTCAATGCGGTAATGAAAGTTCCAGAGTCGTTCGGTTCTAGGGCGAAACCACACCAGTGGATCGAATGGGCTGAGCAACTTGGTTTGTCTTGGTTTCTCTTTCGGCACAGCTGTATTCGGCAGGGTAAATGCAATTTCTTTCCAGCCGTCGACAACAGTTTCGACGAGTTTCTTTTCGTCGACAAGTTCTTGGATTAGTGGCTTTGAGATTGGCAGAAGTTGACGGTAGTAATCAGCCAAATCTTTTGCGGTTGCGACCCCGTGAGATTTTGCAGCACGAAGCAGTAGCTCCTTGCGAGCTTTAGTTTGGTCAATGTTCTTATTGATTAGCTTTTTTGGAAGCACCTGGTCTGGAAGTGCATACTTGCGAGAGAAACCTTCGCGGCCACCAGAAACTAATTCACCGTACATGAACATGTATTCGAGTGCATGTTTAACATCGCTCCAGCCCCACCATGAGCCCTTTCGTGTGGCACGTTCGTGTTCGAAGTCGGAAGTGGAAAGTGGACCACGCGTGCGGATTTCGTTTTTAATCCATTCGAGAAATTCACGATTATCTTTGGCCCAAGTTTCCCATCTACTTCGGGATCCACGTTGGTTGTATTCCATTCGAAAATTGAAAAGCGGGTAATCCTCGGTGCGAATAAAAGATGCTTCGTGGGCCCAGTATTCGAGTAACGCAGGGTTTTTACCTCCGTGGAGGTTGTCTAGTTCGGTTTTGTCGTAGGCGCCGAGCCTTGAGTAGAGCGGCATGTAGTGGGCACGTTCGAAGACGTTGACGCTGTCAATCTGCAACACACCCATGGTGTCGATGGCTTCAAGCACAGTTGCTGGTTTGGTGGCCTTGGTAAGGCCCTGCCCTGCAAGTGCCAGCAGGCGAGCTTGGTCGAGCGAAAGTTGCTCGGTCATCTGGCCTCTTCTCAAACTAAACTCTTACATTATGACTAAATCTCAGGTGCCTACCCTTGCCGAATTCGAGCTGGCGCTCGCGAACGTTCGCCAGGTGGCCATTGAGACTCCAGTTTTGCACTCAAACTACCTCTCTGGGCTGATTGGCAAGCCGGTTGAACTCAAGTGCGAGAACCTGCAGAGAACCGGCGCATAC
>JACCDK011889074.1_pt1 | contig 10345 bp, 8 predicted proteins | sample 7445871 | NCBI WGS metagenome assembly JACCDK01 (sample SAMN15323436, study PRJNA562643) | freshwater metagenome | isolation source: river surface water | place: USA:Blue River Watershed | collected 2017-08-15
CAACCTTGGTCTTGAGCGCGGTTTGGTTGACCACCAGCCGCGACGAAATCGGCATGATCGTCTCCACCTCGACGAGGTGGTTGGCCTTGAGCGTACTGCCGGTGGACACCAGGTCCACGATGGCGTCGGCCAAACCCGTCAGCGGCGCCAGCTCCATGGAGCCGTAGAGCTTGATCAGGTCCACGTGCACGCCCTTGTCGGCGAAGTGCTGGCTCGCCACCTGGGTGTATTTGGTGGCCACGCGAATGCGCGAGCCCTGGCGTACCGCAGCGGCGTAGTCAAAGTCATCTCGCGCGGCCACGCTCATGCGGCAGCGGGCAATGTTCAGGTCCAGCGGCTGCACCAGGCCACGCCCCCCGTGCTCCAAGAGCACGTCCTTGCCGGCCACGCCCACATCGGCACCGCCGTACTCCACATAGGTGGGCACATCGGTGGCCCGCACCAGCACCACGCGCACATCGGCCCGGCTCGTGGGCAGGATCAGTTTGCGGGAGGTGTCTGGGTCTTCCAACACCTCGATGCCCGCCGCTTTCAGTAGCGGCAGCGTTTCTTCAAAGATGCGTCCTTTGGACAGGGCCAATGTGATCATCATGCGTCCTCAGATCGGCGGGCCCTTGATGCGTTCGATGTCCGCGCCCAGCTCGCGCAGTTTGCGTTCCATGCGGTCGTAGCCGCGGTCCAGGTGGTAGATGCGCTGCACCAGGGTTTCGCCCTCGGCCACCAGTCCCGCAATGACCAAGCTGGCCGACGCGCGCAGGTCGGTGGCCATCACCTGTGCCCCTGAGAGGCGAGGCACCCCCTGGACCACTGCGGTGTGCCCGTCCACGACGATTTGCGCACCCAAGCGCACCAACTCGTTGACGTGCATGTAGCGGTTTTCGAAGATGGTCTCGGTGATCGTGGCAGACCCTTGGGCGATGCAATCCACCGCCATGAACTGCGCCTGCATGTCGGTGGGGAAAGCGGGGTACTCGCTGGTGCGAAAACCCACCGCGCGGGGCCGTCCCTGCGCCTGTATGCGGATGCCGTCTTCCAGGGCTTCAATGGTGGCCCCGGCCTGGCGCAGCTTGTCGATCACGGCTTCCAGGTGTTCGGCGCGTGCGCCGCGCAGCAGGGCCTGCCCGCCGGTGGCGGTCACCGCGCACAAGAAAGTGCCGGCTTCGATTCGGTCGGCGATGATGTGGTGGCCCTGGCCTTTGGCGCTGCGCGGCGCACCCAGGCGGTCCACGCCTTGGACCACCAAGCGCCGGGTGCCGATGCCATCAATGCGGGCGCCCATGGACACCAGCAGCTCGGCCAGGTCGGTGACCTCAGGCTCCTGCGCCGCGTTGTCCAGCACCGTCTGCCCCTGGGCCAGCACGGCTGCCATCAGCAGGTTTTCGGTGCCCGTCACGGTCACCATGTCGGTGGTGATGCGCGCGCCGTGCAGGCGGCCGCTGGGCGTGGGCACCCGGGCTTCGATGTAGCCATGCGCCACCGTGATCTCGGCCCCCATGGCCTGCAGACCCTTGATGTGCTGGTCCACCGGGCGAGAACCAATGGCACAGCCACCGGGCAGCGAGACACGAGCACGGCCATGGCGCGCCAGCAGCGGGCCCAGGACCAGAATCGAGGCCCGCATGGTCTTGACCAGCTCGTAGGGTGCCTCGGGCCGCTCCAACCCTGCAGCGTGGAGCAGCAGCTGCGTGGCGTCGGGCTCGGGACGCTGCACCTGCACGCCCATGTGGCGCAGCAACTTGGCCATGGTGGAGACGTCCTGCAGGTGCGGCACGTTGTGCAGCACCACCGGCTCGTCGGTCAGCAGCGCTGCACACAACTCCGGCAGGGCGGCGTTCTTCGCGCCGGCGATCTGCACCTCACCCTGGAGTTGGCGACCGCCTCGAATCAGCAGTTGGTCCATGGGTCAGCCCTGCGCCTGCCACTCGGCCGGCGTGAGCGTCTTCATGGACAGGGCGTGGATCTGTTCGCGCATGCGGTCGCCCAAGGCGGCGTACACCCGCTGGTGGCGCGCCACGCGGGACTTGCCGTCAAATTCGCGGGACACGATGGTGGCGAAAAAATGCCGGCCATCGCCTTCGACTTCCAGGTGTTCGCAAGGAAGGCCAAGCGCAATGAAGCTGCGCACCTCTTGGGGCGTGGGATCTGCCATGCGCCCATTGTATCGACCGGGGGTTAACCCGAATCGCCGCTGGCTTTAGGCGCGGATCTTGTAGCCGCGGGCCAGCAGGTGCAGCGCCCCTGCAGCCACCACCACGAAGGCGGTACCCACCACCGTCAGGCTGAACCACGGGGACACGTCAGACTGCCCGAAAAAGCCCCGGCGAAAGCCATCGATCATGTAGAAGAAGGGGTTGAAGTGGCTCACCTGCTGCCAAAACGCCGGCAAAGAGTGGATCGAATAGAACACACCCGCCAGAAACGTCATGGGCATGATGATGAAGTTCTGAAAGGCCGCCATCTGGTCGAACTTTTCAGCCCACAGCCCCGCAATCAGGCCCAGCGACCCCAACAGGCCCGAGCCCAGCACGGCAAACACCACGATCCACCAAGGCTCCACGAACGACAAGGGCACGAAGGCGGCCGTGACCACGAACACCCCCAGGCCCACCGCCAAGCCGCGCACCATGGCCGCGCCGACATAAGCGGCAAACCAAGCCCAGTGCGACAGGGGCGTGACCAGCAGGAACACCAGGTTGCCCGTGACCTTGCTTTGGATCAGCGAGCTGCTGGTGTTGGCAAAGCTGTTCTGCAGCACGCTCATCATCACCAGGCCCGGCAGCAAAAAGCCTGTGTAGCCCACCGAGTCGTACACCTGCACGTGGTCTTCCAGCACATGCCCAAAGATCATCAGGTACAGCAGGGCGGTCAGCACCGGCGCACCGATCGTTTGGAAGCTGACCTTCCAGAACCGCAACACCTCCTTGCGAAACAGCGTGGAGGCGCCTTCGAAAGCAGCCAGGCCGCGCTTCATGGCTGGCCTCCGTGTGCCGGGTTCTGCATGATCTCCAGAAAGACATCCTCCAGGTCGGCGCGTCCGATCTCCAGGTCTTCCACCCGAACACCCGCTTCTCGCAAGCGCTTGAGCAGCCCTTCCACTTCCTCGGCGTGATGGGCCTGCAGTTGCACGCTGCGCCCAGTCACACGGGCCTGGGCCGCCACATCAGCGGGCAGCGCCTGGTCGGTCTTGAATCGCAGCATGGTGCTGGCCGTGCCCGCCAGCAGGTTTTCGGTGCGGTCCAGGGCCACGATCCGCCCCTTCTTGAGCATGGCAATGCGGTTGCACAGCGCCTCGGCCTCTTCGAGGTAATGGGTGGTCAGCAGCACCGTGTGGCCTTCCTTGTTCAAGCGGGAAATGAAGTGCCACAAGGTTTGCCGCAACTCCACATCCACACCCGCGGTGGGCTCGTCCAGCACGATCACGGGAGGGCGGTGCACCAGGGCCTGGGCCACGAGCACGCGGCGCTTCATGCCGCCCGAGAGCTGCCGCATGTTCGAGCGCGCCTTGTCGGCCAGGCCCAATCCTTCCAGCAGCTCGTCGATCCAGGCGCCGTTGTGGCGCACCCCAAAGTAGCCGCTTTGAATCACGAGGGTTTCGCGCACGCTGAAGAAGGGGTCGAAGACCAACTCTTGCGGCACCACCCCCAGCGCTTTGCGCGCCTGGGCGTAATCGGTGAGCACATCGTGGCCCATCACGCTCACGCGGCCCGAACTGGCGCGGGCCAAGCCGGCCAGCACGCTGATCAGCGTGGTCTTGCCCGCACCGTTGGGCCCCAAGAGGCCAAAGAACTCACCGGGCTCGATCTGGAAGGACACACCATCCAGGGCCTTGAGGGAGCCGCGTGCGCCGCTGTAGGTTTTCTCGACGCGATCGAAGATGACGGCTGACATGGGTGCATTCTAGGAAGGGCGCGCAGATGGCATGGCCGGGCACTCGGGACACAGCTCCTGCAGGGTCCGCCAGCGAACGGCGCGGTCTGCAGCGGCCAAGGCCTTGACCGCGGCGTGAAAGCGGGCGAAGTCGCGGCCCTCGCGCTCGAACAAGGCCCGAAAGGCGGGCACCGGGTCTTGGTAGCTGCCCAGCAAGGCCAGACCAGCGTTGTTCAAGCCCTCCACCCAGGCATCGAACCGCCGCTCCTGTGGCCAGCGCCCGTTGCGCCATTGCGCGTACTGGGCCTGGAGCTGGGCCTTCAGTTCGGCTTTGCGCGCCAGCCCCTGCGCATCGGCCTGCCCGGCCCGGTACAACGCCACCAGCTCGGCCTTGTGGGCCTGCACCAGCGCCTGCAGCTCCCGGCGCTGCAGCTGCAGCTGCTGCCAGGCCTGCCACTGCGCGGGGGCCACCGCCGCAGCGCTGGGGTGGCTGGCCCACTGCTCCAGGCCCAACTGCTCCACAGCCGTGGCATAGCCCTCACTGAAGGCCATGTCCCCCGAGGCATAAGCCACCTGGTGGGCCAGCTCATGAAAGATGAGGCGGGCCAGTTCAATGGGCGACCCGGTGGCGAAGGTGTTGAGCACGGGGTCGCCGCCCATCCAGTTGGTCCAGCCCAGCGTGGAGTAGGCCGACACGGGCACCACCTGCACCTCCCAGCCCTGCTCACGCAGGGCCTGCGCCTCTTGCTGCGCACGGGCCAGATGGAAGTGCCCGCGATAACCCACGCAACCGGCCACTGGGTAGCACCAGGTCTTGAGCTCCAGCGACCACGCGGGGGCGGCCACCACGTTCCACAACACCGCCGGGCGGCCCAGGTCCGCGTAGCGCCGGTAGCTGGCGTTGTCGGGCAGGGCCAGCTGCGTGCTGGCGAACTGCCGCACGGCTTGCGCCAGTTGCAGCCGCTCGCGCAAGGCCACTGGGGTGCTGGGGTCGTCCAGCCAGGACTCGATGGGGCGTGCGGCCTGCATCACGGCCAAGTGACCCACCACCGCGCGCCCCCAGTGCAGCGGGTCCGCCGCTGCCGCCCTGGGCAGGAAGGTCAGCGCCAGCAGCGCGGCCAACAGCACCCCGGCTGCGGCGCCGCCGCGCAGCGTCCCGGCATCAGCCTTCAGCGGGGCTTGCATCGGCGAGCTGCACCTCCACCAAGCAGTCGTAGAAGGTGGGCGCACGGCCCAAGTCGGTCAGCCGTTGATGGGTCACCTCGTTGACATTGGTGCCCCGCAGGCCCAGCTTGCGCCACCAGATGCCCAGGCCGTTGACCACACCCGGGCGGGCGCGGGTGCTCACGCTCAAGCGGCAGTGGTAGCGCCCACGGTCGTTGAACACACACACGGTCTGGCCATCCAGCAGCCCACGTGCAGCCGCATCCTCGGGGTGCATTTCCATCAAGGGTTCGCCTTCAATGTCGCGCAAGCTGCGCACATTGACGAAGGTCGAGTTCAGGAAGTTGCGTGCCGGTGGCGAGATCATCGCCAGCGGATAGCGCCGGGCCAGCTGCGGGGTGGAGGCCACGCTCTCGTGGTTGGGGATGTAGTCGGGCACCCCCCATTGCGGGCTGTGCACCCGTGCACGGCCGTTGCGCGTGGGGAATCCGCCCTGCGCAAAGGGCGCGTCCGGCACGCCCAGGGGCTGCCAGCCTTGCTGGCGCAGCGCGGCGAAGTCGATGCCCTGCAGGGCGCCGCGCGCCAGGCTCTCGTCATCATCGAGGAAGCAGGGGTCCTCAAAGCCCATACGTTGGGCCAGATCGCGGAAGATCTGGGCGTTGCTGCGGGCCTGGCCGCGCGGCTGCACAGCCGGCTCGTTGATCACCACATCCGTGTGGCCGTAGCTCGTGTGCACGTCCCAATGTTCCAGCTGTGTGGTGGCGGGCAGCACATAGTCGGCCTGGTCGGCGGTGTCGGTCATGAAGTGTTCCAACACGACGGTGAACAGGTCATCGCGCTGGAAGCCCCGCACCACCTTGGACGACTCCGGCGCCACCGCCACCGGGTTGCTGTTGTAGACCACCAGGGCCTCGATGCGGGGCCCGAAGTCCTCGCTGCTCGGGCGCAGCAGGTCGTCTCCGATGGTGCTCATGTTGATGGTGCGCTGGGGGCGGCCTTCCAGCAGGTCGGGGCGCTGCAGCCAGGCATCCCGGCGCACCGGGGCAAACCAGCCGCTGCTGGACAGCAGCAGGCCACCCCCCGGGTGGCGCCAGGCCCCAATCAGACAAGGCAGCAGCGCCACCAAGCGAACCGCGTTGCCGCCACCGTGAACCCGCTGCATGCCGTAGTTCAAGCGTATGGCCGCGGGCGCGGCACCGGTTGCGGCACGCGCGGCGCCGTAGTCGCGGGCCAGTTCCTGCAGGTCCTGCAGCGCCACACCACACTCGGCGGCCGCGCGTTCCAGTGTCCAAGGCATGGCACGCTCGCGCAGCACCTCAAAGCCATCGAGGTGGTTGCGGATGTAGTCATGGTCGAGGTGGTCGCGAACGATGAGCTCACGCGCCAGGGCCAAGGCCAAGGCGCCGTCGGTGCCTGGGCGTATGGCCAGGTGGCGGTGGCACTTGTCGGCGGTTTCCGTGCGCCGAGGGTCGATGCACCACAGCTTGGCGCCCTGCCGCTTGGCCTGTTGCACAAAGGTCCAGAAGTGCAGGTTGGAGGCGATCGAGTTGCTGCCCCAAATCAGGATGAGCTTGCTCTGGGCAAAGTGTTCCGTGCGCATGCCCACCTTGCCCCCGTAGGTGGCCATCAAACCCGCCGCACCCGCGCTGGCGCAGATGGTGCGGTCCAGCAGGGAGGCGCCCAGGCGGTGAAAGAAGCGCGCCGCCATGCTCTCGCCCTGCACCAGGCCCATCGTGCCGGCATAGCTGTAGGGCAGGATGGCCCGGGGGTCTCGGGCGGCGATGGCCTTCAAACGCGTGGCAATGTCATCCAAGGCCTCCTCCCAGCTCACCGGCTCGAAGCGCCCCGACCCCTTGGGCCCTGCCCTGCGCAGCGGCTGCAGCACCCGATCGGGGTGCTCCACCCGTTCCACATAGCGCGACACCTTGGTGCACAAGGCGCCATGCGTCATGGGGTGATCGGGGTCCCCCTGGAGCCTGATCACCTGCTGACCCTGCACCGTGACCCGGATCGCGCAGGTGTCAGGGCAATCGTGTGGGCAGGCCGCCCGAACGGTTCGGGTGCCGTGCAGGCCTTCGGGTGCGTGCGCAGGGGTCTGGGACATCCCAAGATGATGGCACAGCAGGGTGGGTGCCAGTGGCCTGCACGGTCATGGCCACGGGCATAAACTCCGCTCACGGGAGAAGCCCATGAAGCTCATCGAATCCATCCTGGCCGATGTCCCGGCCATCACCGCCATCCGGCGCGACATCCACGCCCACCCCGAGCTGTGCTTTCAGGAAGAGCGCACCGCCGAGGTGGTGGCCCAAGCCCTGCAATCCTGGGGCATCGAGGTGCACCGCGGCCTGGGCACCACGGGGGTGGTGGGCACCATCCGCCACGGCAGCAGCTCCCGGTCCATCGGCCTGCGCGCCGACATGGACGCCCTGCCCATGACCGAACACAACCGCTTTCCCCACGCCAGTGTGCACCCCGGCAAGATGCACGCCTGCGGGCACGATGGCCACACCGCCATGCTCCTGGCCGCGGCCAAGCACCTGTCGCAGCACCGGAACTTTGACGGCACGGTGCACTTCGTGTTCCAGCCCGCTGAAGAAGGCGGTGGCGGCGCACGCGAAATGATCAAGGACGGCCTGTTCGAGAAGTTTCCGGTGCAGGCCATGTTCGGCATGCACAACTGGCCGGGCATGAAGGCCGGGCAGTTTGCCGTGTGTGACGGGCCCATGATGGCCTCGAGCAACGAGTTCCACATCAAGATCATCGGCAAAGGCTCGCATGCCGCCCTGCCCCACAACGGCATCGACCCGGTACCCGTGGCCTGCCAAATGGTGCAGGCCTTCCAGACCATCATCACCCGCAACAAGCGTCCCATCGACGCCGCCGTGATTTCGGTGACGATGATCCACGCCGGTGAGGCCACCAACGTGGTGCCCGACCACGCCGTGGTTCAGGGCACGGTGCGCACCTTCACCATCGAGATGCTCGACATGATCGAGCGGCGCATGCAGGAGATCTCACAGCACACGGCGGCAGCCTTCGGTGCAACGGTGGAGTTCCAGTTCAAGCGCAACTACCCCCCCACCATCAACCACAAGGCCGAGGTCGCCGTCCTGCGCGAGGTGATGAAGGATGTGGTGGGTGAGGAGAACACCCTGGTCTTCGAGCCCACGATGGGCGCGGAAGACTTCAGTTACTTCCTGCAGGAAGTGCCCGGCGCCTACTTCATGATCGGCAATGGCGACGGCAACCACCGCACCGCCGGTCACGGCCTGGGGCCGTGCACGCTGCACAATCCCAACTACGACTTCAACGACGAGTTGATTGGCCCCGGGGGCAGCCTGTGGGTCCGCTTGGTGGAGCGTTGGTTGGCGCCGCGCTGATCAGCGCAACATTCTCAGCAGGCCTGCGGTGGAGCCATCCAGGCCGCTGGTGTCGCCGCTTTCCATGCGGGGCAGCAGTTGGTTGCACAGGGCCTTGCCCAGTTCAACCCCCCACTGATCGAAGGCGTTGATGCCCCACACCGCCGCGCTGGTGAACACGCGGTGTTCGTACATCGCCACCAACGCGCCCAAGGTGTAGGCGTCCAAAGTCTGCAGGACCAAGGTGGTGCTGGGCCGGTTGCCGGGGAAGGTGCGGTGGCGCGCCATCACCTGCGGCGCCATGTCCGGGGACGCCGTGGGGGGGCTTTCCAATGCCGCCTCTTCGGCGCGCTTGCCCAACATCAGTGCTTGGCTTTGGGCCAGGCAATTGGCCAAGAGCTTGCGGTGCAGGTCGGGCCATCCGTGGGTGGGCGTCTTCACGGCAATGAACTCCACCGGAATCACATCGGTGCCCTGGTGCAGCATCTGGAAGTACGCGTGTTGGCCGTTGGTGCCCGGCTCGCCCCACACCACCGGGCTGGTGGCATAGGGCAAGGGCTGGCCTTGCACGTCCACCGACTTGCCGTTGGACTCCATCTCCAACTGTTGCAGGTAGGCCGGCAAGCGGCGCAGCCCCTGGTGGTACGGGGCCACGCTGCGGCTGCCAAAGCCCAAGAAGTTGCGGTACCACACGTCCAGCAAACCCAGCTGCAGCGGCAGGTTGGACTGCGGTGCGGCCTGCTGAAAGTGCAGGTCCATGTCGTGCGCACCGTGCAGCAGGGCCCTGAAGCCCTCCTCACCCAGGGCAATGGCAATGGGCAGCCCGATGGCGCCCCACAGGGAGTAGCGCCCACCGACCCAATCCCAGAAGCCGAAGGTGGTGGTGATCCCGAACTCTGCTGCAGCCTTCAGGTTGGTGGTCACGCCCACAAAGTGTCGCGCCACGTCGGTGGCGCCTTGTGCGAGAAACCAGGCCTTGGCGGCGTGCGCATTGGCCAGGGTTTCTTGCGTGGTGAAGGTCTTGGAGGCGACGATGAACAGCGTGCGCTGTGGGTCCAACTGGCGCAGCACCGGCGCCAGGTCGTGGCCATCCACATTGCTCACAAAGTGAAAGCGCAGCTGTGGGTGAGACTGGGCTTGCAAGGCCGCCACCACCATCTGGGGCCCCAAGTCGCTGCCTCCAATGCCAATGTTGACCACATCGCGCAGGCCGCTGCTTTGCACATCACGCACCGTTTCCGCGTAGGCCAACAATCGGTCCAGGACGGCGTGCACCTCGTGGGCGTGAGGCCCTTGTCCGCGCGGTGCGCGCAGGGCCGTGTGCAGCACGGCACGGCCCTCGGTGGGGTTGGCCACCTCGCCGGCCATCATGGCGTCGCGTTTGTCCGTCACGCCGCAGGCCTGCGCCAGGGACAACAGCCGCTCACGCACCGGCCCGTCCCACAGGTTCTTGCTCAGGTCTGCGAAAACCCCCGGGGCCCGCAGGCTGAACTGCTCAAAGCGCTGAGGGTTGCGGGCAAACGCACCCTTGAGGTCGAAGCCGCGCCCGGCACCCGGGGCTTGCACCCAGGCGCTGAGCTCGGCCCAGGCCGGCGTGCGGTCGCCGCGCGGGGCAGCGGCATGAGCGGCCCTGTTGTTCGGTGAGGATGACATGGCGTGGGCGTCCTCAGCGACGCTGTGCCAACACCAGCGCATCGAGCTTCTGGGCGTCGGCGGCAAAGGCTCGGATGCCTTCGGCCAGCTTTTCCGTGGCCATCGCATCGGCATTCAGGGCGTAGCGGAAGCTGGCTTCGTCGTGGTGCACACGCTCGTGGGCTTGCTCGCGAGCGGCCTGGGCACTGAGTTGCACGGCCACCGGCTCGTCACGGCTTTGCAATTGGGCCAGCAGGTCCGGGCTGATGGTCAGCAGGTCGCATCCGGCCAGCGCCAGGATCTGCCCCACGTTGCGAAAGCTC
>JACCDK010133999.1_pt1 | contig 10344 bp, 8 predicted proteins | sample 7445871 | NCBI WGS metagenome assembly JACCDK01 (sample SAMN15323436, study PRJNA562643) | freshwater metagenome | isolation source: river surface water | place: USA:Blue River Watershed | collected 2017-08-15
ATTGTCTTTGGCCAAGAAATTCTTGAGAACAAATTTGACCTGTTTGTGCAGCAAGTGATGCTGACGCAGCAAACTTTATTTGCAGCCAGAAGAGCTTCTTCCAACTCTGAAGTGTCTGCCCTAGAGCAAAGCATACAGGCACTTAAAGAGCAGTTGTGGGGTGTAGACCAATCGTTGGCCAATAGACAAGTGCAGATTCAGCTGCAAGAAAAACATTTGAAATCCCTCAAAACCTTGGCGGCAGGGGGCTATGCCCCTAAAAACCAAGTGTTGCAACTGGAACAAACTCAAACAGAACTGAAGACGGCATTGTCTGATTTGAAGTCTAACCAAGCAAGACTGAGCCGCTCTATTGAGGAGTCGCAGTTTAGGTTGGAGCAGCGAAAGCAAGATGTCATTAAAGATGTGATGGCCCAACTGGCTGAGGTTAAAAAAGAAGTGCAGGCGGGTAAAGAAAGACTGACAGCTACCAAAGAAGAACTGGCACGCACCCAAATTAAATCGCCAGTGGATGGTCAAGTGGTTGGCATGAGTATTAGCGCTACGGGTGGCGTGGTGATGGCTGGACAGAAGTTAATGGATGTGGTACCCAAAAGCGAAGCGTTGCTGATTGATACAAAAGTGTTGCCTCACATCATTGACAAGGTACATACGGGTATGGATGTGTCTGTTCGGTTTAATACTTTTGCAAATACGCCGCAATTGGTTGTTCCGGGTAAATTGGTTGCATTGACTTCGGATGTGATTAACGACCCTAGCGCTGGAATGGCTGGAATTAGCAGCTATTACTTAGGCCGTGTGGAAATTACGCCTGAGGGGCTAAAGATATTGGGCAATAGGGTATTGCAACCTGGTATGCCTACTGAGGTGGTATTCAAAGTGGGTGAACGCACTTTGTTGCAGTACATCATGTATCCGTTGACTAAGCGGATAGCAGCTTCTTTGAAGGAAGAGTGATGCATAAATCTCGTTTATGTATTTTTGAGCTATTACATCAATTTAAGTTGATATTGTTTGTTGGGTTTTTTTTGCTCAGTCCTATTGCGAATGCCGTCACTATTGAAGATGCCATAAACAGTGCATTAAAAGTAGACCCAACTCTTAGAGCTAGTAAATTCAATGAACTTGCGACAGAACAAAATATCGCGATTGCGCGTTCAAGACTGCTGCCGCAAATTTCACTGCAAGGCTCCTCAAGTCAATTGACACAAACGACGACACAGGATTTGACAACAGGCGGCAGTGCTTCAAGAAGTTTTACTGGGCCTTCTGTCAACCATCAATTTGTGATTCGCCAAGCATTGCTTCGGCCCAGAGAGTTATCAGCCTGGCGCTACGCTGAACTGCAAACACAATACATGAAGCTTAAATATAAGGCAGATGAAAAAGATTTAAAAATAAAGGTTTGCAATGCTTGGATTGATTTAGTCGGGGCTCAGCAAATTGCACAAGCCTACGAGTATCCATTGAAGTTGATGTTGGCTGCAGCTAAGCAAGAGCGGGCAAGGTACGAGCAGGGTGACAGTACAAAGGATGCGGCCCTAGAGGCTGATGCTCAATATGAAAATGCAAAGGCAGCTTATTGGCAGGCTGCTGAAACATTAAAGTCAAAAAAGAGTTATTTTGAGAACCTGACAAAAATTCCCGCTTCTGCATTGGCTGGAAAAATACTTCCAGTCGATACATTACCCGTATTTTCCGAGACAGACAAAGCCATGCTTTGGGGGAATTTTCAAGATACTTCGCTGGAATTGAAGATGGCGAAGTTGCAAGAGCTCATGCAATTAGAACGCGTCAAAATGGCTGAGGCAGATCACAAACCGACGCTAGACTTGTTGGCTGCAGTCAATCTTGCTCAAAACGATGCGACGAGTACGCAAGGCTACCAATACAGAAATAAACAAGTTGGCGTGCAATACTCCGTACCGTTGTTTGCGGGGGGGGGGGCCGCCGCGGGTGCAAGGCAAGCAAACTTGGGCTATGAAGCGAGTTTGGCTGAGGGAGAAGCCTTATTGGTCCGATTGGCAAACGATTTTGATGCCTCATGGGGGCTGGTACTAGCTAACAGTTCTCGTATGAAGGCCATGAATGTTGGATTGGCTTCAAGCCGAGAGCAAGTTAAAGCAAACAGCAGGGGATTCGAGCTAGGCGTTAAATCGCTAGCTGACTCGGCAAATGCGCAGTTAGCAGTTGCACGAAAAATGAGCGATTTGATTTCTGTCGCTCAAGAATATATGAAAAATATTTTGAAAGTAAATATTAAATCATTAATGCCTGCCAACATAGATTAATAGGATAAGTACTTATGCATCAATGTAATATTTGTGGAAATAATGTCGATAAATTTATCCCATACCGAGGAGGATCTTCGACTATTTCTGAATTTCAGAAAAAGTTAAAAATAATTGGATCAGATGTTGATAATTTCAGCTGCCCTCATTGTGGTTGTCATGATCGCGAGAGGCATTTGAAGTTATTTATAGAGCAAACAAGAATTCTTGAAGGTAAGCAGCGAATTAGGATATTGCATTTTGCACCTGAGCGAAATGTATTGAATTTGCTGACTAAATTTAATCCCGAAATCCACATTTTGGCTGATTTATATACATCAGATCCTAGATTCGAGAAGATAAACATAGAAGCAATTCCTTATGGCAATGCTTCTTTTGATTTAGTTATAGCTAACCATATATTAGAGCATGTAGACAATCCAGATTTGGCACTTTCAGAGATCAATAGAGTATTAAAAGATGATGGATTTGCAATTCTGCAAACACCTTACAGCCAGTTGTTAGAGAATACTTTTGAAGATAAAGCCATTGATGATTCTGAAAATAGATTATTTTTCTATGGGCAAGAAGATCATGCTCGAGTATTCGGGCGCGATATTTTTCAGAAAATGAATAATTTTTTGATGAATAAAACATTAAATCATAGCGATGTATTTGATTCTGACTTGGCAAAGAAGTTCGGTGTTAATGAGTTGGAACCTTTTTTTCTATTCGGTCGTCGTGTTATAGCTGAAAATAAATTTTTAAACTATTATTCTTATGAAGGTGATAAAACTGATTTTACTCCTCAGGTAAGTATTTGCTGTATTACGTATAATCATGAGAAATTTATTGAAAAAACTATTAATTCATTCTTAATGCAACGAACAACTTTTCCTTTTGAGATTATCGTGGGAGAAGATGGTAGTACAGATGAAACTCGTGCTATTTTGGAAAAGCTGATTAGCGATAACCCCGGACGTATTCGATTGATGCCTCGCGAACCTAATATGGGTATGCATCGAAACTTTATGCGAACTTTGAAAGCTTCTAGCGGTCGTTACATTGCTTTGTGCGAAGGTGATGATTATTGGACCGATTGTGAGAAATTGCAAAAGCAATGGAGTTATTTGGAAGCGCATCCTGATTGTGTGGCGACACAAAGTAATGTACATGGTGTGCGCGATGGTCAAATCGACTTTAATTATATCGGTGGTCCAAAACAAGATCTTACGGCTATTCAATTGATGGCATCCACGCCTATGAATACGCTTACTGTAATGTTTAGAAAAGTATTCAATGAATTGCCAATAGAATTATTGACAGCTGGCCCTGGTGATTTATTTGTGTGGTCTTTGCTTGGGAAGTTCGGCTCCTGTCATTACCTGCAAGATGTTTTGCCTTCAATTTATCATATTCATGATGGTGGTGTGCATTCAAAAAAAACTCAACCTGAAAGAGTATTGATGCGATTGAAAACAAGTTATTCGCTCTATTTGTATTATTTGAGAGTTAAGAATGAAGCGTTGGCTAATTATTTTATGACGTCTGTTGCAAATGATATCAAAGCAATTAAATTGGGTGATAATGATGTTGCAAAGTTGCTATATGAATTGCCCGATTTATTGAAAGATATTGCAGAAAATAATTTTTCTATTGATTGCGATCCATTAATTAAAGCTATCTCTGAGAATTAATTAAAAAATTTTAATGATGTAAATAGTTTTTGAAATTGATTAGAAATAGATAGTAAGATGATAGATATGAGTAAAAGCCATCCAATTCATGTAACGCAACCTCATCTTCCTCCACTTGAGGAGTTCATTCCATATTTGGAAAAGATTTGGGATAATAAAATTTTGACAAATGGAGGGCCTTTTCATCAGCAATTAGAGCAAGCATTATGTGATTATTTAGGCGTCAAATATGTTTCACTTTTTTCTAATGCAACACTCGCATTGATAACTGCTTTGCAGGCGCTTAGGGTTACAGGTGAAGTGATTACAACGCCTTATAGTTTTGTTGCTACATCGCACTCACTGTTGTGGAATGGTATCAAACCGATATTCGTTGATATCGATCCAGATACATTTAACATGAATCCGGCCAAGATTGAGGCTGCAATCACACCGCAGACAACTGCAATCATGCCCGTTCACTGTTATGGAACGCCCTGTGATGTGGAGGCAATTCAAAAAATAGCAGACAACTACAACTTACGTGTCATTTACGATGCCGCACATGCTTTTGGTGTGAAAGACAAGTATGGTAGCGTGTTGAACCATGGGGATTTATCTATCGTAAGTTTTCATGCAACCAAAGTTTTTAACACATTTGAAGGCGGCGCAATTATTTGTCCTGATGCAAAAAGCAAGCAAAGGATCGATCACCTAAAAAACTTCGGCTTTGTCGATGAAGTCACTGTCGTTGCGCCAGGAATCAATGCGAAGATGAGTGAAATCAATGCAGCTTTCGGCTTAGTCCAGTTGAAACATATCGATAAGGCGTTAAAACGTCGAGCTGAAATTGCGGCACGTTATCAATTGGAGTTGTCCGATCTTGCCGGAATCCGTTGTTTAAATGCGGCTGACGTAGCTGTAAAAAATCACTCCTATTTTCCTATTTTGATAGATGACAAATACCCTATTAGTAGAGATACTTTATACAGTCGACTGCGCGATAGCAATGTCTATTCGCGCAGATATTTCTACCCATTGATATCGAATTTTCCGATGTACCGTGGGCTACCTTCGGCGGAACCAAGTCGCTTACCTGTCGCGACCGAGATATCTAGTAAAGTCTTGTGCCTACCAATATATCCAGCACTCAGTGAAGGTGATCAATCGCGAGTTATTGATGCGATACGACGGATGGCGGAAAGGTAATCGCTTTTTATTTAGATCTCGTAACTAACATCAAAAAACTTTAAAAAATCCTTATCTAGGTTTGGTGAGAATGCGCTCTCATTGAAATGAGATTGATTAAGTTGCCAATTTTCACCGGGAGTAAAGTTTCCTTCAACAACCCACTTTATAAACTGGAGAGTTGAATAATACTGCATCAAAAAAACTTTATGCCTGTTAACTGCCTCCCCTAAACGTCTATCCAAGGGCAAAGCACACTGAATTACTGAGCGCCCATTATCCAAATCTAGATTGACTTCGTGCAGAGTACACCCAACAAATAAAGAGTTACTATTGAGAGTGTCACCAAATCCATTTAGCCCTTTGCACGCGGGTAAAACTGATGGGTGACAGTTAAAAACAAAACCTTTTCTTGCACCAAGGAATTCATTTGTAAGGAGTCTAGTGTAGAAACTTATATATATAAAATCATTGTTTGAAAATTGTTCATTAAGTTTAATTGAAAATTCAAGTCCATCTCTTGAACTTAGCAATTTTGTACAAACATCTTTATTTTTAGCTTTTAATAGAGCGCCACAGTCCCTATCTGATACAACACAAAAAGTATTTTCTCTTACTATTTTGTGCTCAAATAATTTTCCCAATACTGCGCCTCCTGTGCTGATAATAAAAACTAATTTCATGCTATTCCACCTTAAACTAATTCGTAACTATTTAAATGATTGCGAATTTCGTATTCAGAGAGGTTCATCATAATGTCGATAATAGACAGCCCTGGATTGAATATTCCATCTCTTCCATTACAATGTACATATGGAGTTAAAAAGGGTTTAACGAAATTAAGAGTCACTCCATTTGATGCAAAGAATTCTTTTGTATAGAGTGAAGTGCCGCCTATTGCATTTATGTATTCATTAGAATCAAGGGATTTAGTTATTTGAATCAGTCTATCGGCTTTTTGCAAACCTCGTGTAGACTCAAACTCTATCGAAGAGCAGTGAAAGTCTTTTTCCACGCCAACATAACGAAAGAATAACTTTACCGAAGCAATTGCTATGTCGCTTATATTTCTATGGTTGTCAGTTAGCACTTCTCGCACATAATCGAGCACCTTTGTTTTGTAAGGTGTTTTTTTATAATCGAAATCAAGTTGCTTGAGAAATTTATCAGCGAATATAGATAGCCCAGATACTTCAGTATCTTTAATGAGAATATTTTGACTTTGACGCTTGAGCGGAATGGTGAACCGATAAGGTTCGCCACCTAAAATAATACAATTCCTATTAATCCACCCCTTCTTAATGAAGGATACGTCATCGTAAAATACGAACTTATCTGAAGCATTTACTAAATTCATGTAACCTAAGTAGGGAAATATATAGGGTTGCATGATGGCCACTTTTTTAGACATTCTTATTTACCCCAACTACAGCACAAGAAGCACTTAATAGGTCCAGAGGTAATATTGCCTTTGAAGCGTCTCGGAAAAGATCGAAAAGAAAGAACATACAACACATCGAAGCTTTTAAGTTGTCTATTTCGGCACGACCCTTGGACTGCAGCAGATGTAGAGTTGATTTTGTCATTTTAGCTTGGCTATCTTTCAATAGCTCTTACGAATGCTGAGCAAATGTTTTGAATTTAAATCAGTAGTATTGTGACATTGAAAGCCCAACACCATCAACAAAAAGCAGCGAAAATATGCGCCGTATCGACGAAATTCTTACAAAAGCATTTTTTGGGAGCTTGAGATAGCCAAAGAAGTGCTAAACAGTGTGGTATAAAAACTTTTAGTGCAGGATGCTTGATTGATTGATCTCAATTCGGCTTAATTTATGAAATGAACGCATCAATTGCCTAAATGGAATTTGAAAAGAAAAAATTAAGTAATGGAGTATTTTAGTAATTTAAAATTAAGTAAATTTTGTAAGTGTTTAAGAGAGTAATCAAATTCAATATTTATGTCGTGAGCTACCCACCAATCTTCACTTCTGATCATATTTTGACTTGTATCTGCGCCGCCACTTAATTTTTTAAAATTATCAAAATATTCGCGACTTTGGGTAACGTAATGGTTAATTATCAACTTATCAAAACAAGGAGGATTGCCAGTAAAACCTTGATTTATTGGGCGTAACATAGTATCAAATGTTCCCTTCGAAGTTTTAAAGTAATGAGAATTGTTGATGACAGAAAAATCTGACTTCTGTCCTCCCCTAACAATGCTTTTAATATGGCTGTTATTGCCAAAATTTTCAGGCGCTCTGTATCGGTAATTCTCAGTAATTAATCCTTGAGGTTCAGTGACATGGTTAGAACTACCAAAGCATAACCAATAAACACCAATTGCACTCAATTCCAGTTGTTTGTATTGATCTAAGATAGGTTTAATTGATATTTCAGCCGGTGAGTATAAGAATTCATCACCATCTATGAAAGCAATCCACTCATGCAAGTCACCAAAATGGTGATAACAATATTGATAAGCCGCCAATTGGGGTCTATTGACATCGTTGCTAACTACAAATGTTGTGATGTCATATTTTTTTGAAAGTTCTAAGGCAATTTCTGACGAGTTATCTGTGCAGTTGTGAAGAAATATATAAAACTTATCGAACCCAACGATTTTGTGAAATTCAATCCATTCTCTGATCCATGGGCCTCTATCACGCTGAATTGTACAAATTGCGATGGTCATATTCACTTCAAGAAATAGTTAGAGCAACACCGGGAGTTATAGGAATATTCAGTGATTTCATTATCTTTAAACCCATTTCGTAGCTGAAATTTTTATTAGAAGTTGGTTGAAAAAAATCGATGAATTGAAGACTCTCTTTGCCGTAAATAAAACCACCTACAAGCGGGTGATTGATTGCCATTTTTTTAGGAATCAACGCAAGCATTGATGAGGCAGGCACGCCAATTTTGTGCTCTTCAAGATCGCCATCTTGTTGTTGGTCTTGTGGATAAAACCACAAAGGTGTACTGATGAATAAAAAAGCATTGTCTGCAAGATTACTCAATAAGGTCCGCATTAGCCATTTTGCTGTTTCGGCATCCAAATGCTCAATGACATCAAGAAGACAAACAATTTGGTATTTTTTAAAATCGACTGGGTTGATGTCTTGCGCTAATCCATGCCAGATGTTGCGATATATTTTTTGGTCAAATAATGTAGTGTTTTGGCAATTTGCTTCCCAACCATCAACGCCATCAATTTGCCAATGCGCTGTTGCTTGATTATTTTTGATGCGGTGTCCAAGACGGCCAGTACCAAAACCAATGTCGAGAACATTGACAGGTTGACTATTGTCATTAAAGACATGAAAAATCAAATCTTTAGGTGATGCAGAATCGCCTACCGCCGAATGCATTGAACTCAATATTTCCGTTATGGGAAGGTAATCTTTGATTATTTGACGCATTTATGACACTCCTTCACGACAGTCAAGCAGGATGCATGCCATGGTTAGCATTTCCTCCTTATTCGGCTTGCAGCGGAGCGCTGCGTCTTAGTTCGGTGTTTTTAATTTCTCGGAAATTCTAGAAATTAAATTATGAAACTCGTAAATATATAAATCATTGCGAGTGTTATTCCAGGCAATTTTGAGCGCATCAGCAGTTTGACATTCACCTGGAAATTCATTGAGACGGCTCGCAGAGTAAGCACATAAGAATGTGTTGTAGTTTGCTACTTGCCATTGAGGCTCACTCATAAGTAAGCAAGAGGCAATTCTCTCCATTAGGAATACTTTGCGCTGTACGCCATCGCGATAGGTGGTTTTTTGCAGCAAGCCAATTTTGGAGGCAAATTCTGGCTGCTCTTCGCAGAGGTAAAAAATTCGCTCATTCACTTGAAGCCATCGACGCCAGAAGGCTGGTTTTGCTAAGAAATAATTGCTAAAAACGATTTGCGTACTGTCCATCACACACGTTTTGGGATGAATGTCGAGGCCAATCGTTTTGAAAAATGCATCTGCAGTTTCACAAAAACCGGGGTCGAATAATTCATTTTGTGCGAATACGTTTAGGAACATCGCACCCATATCGGGTTGTGGAGAGATGGTCACAACATCTTTACCAACCCCTTCTCTCGATAGAAACGCCATTAAACGCGAGCCATCTAATCCAGTTTTGTCAGTAAATCTTGGAGAAAGAAAACCGTAAAGGCAATCCTCATCAAGTTCGTTATTTAAGAGGAACTTGCGTATTGGCCAATATTCTTGCCAGTCACTGCGTTCATTGGCGGTGTGATCTAAAGGCAGAAAAGGGGCTTCCACCGACGCAAACAATTGCGGTGTGTATGCAATGGTGTAAGCCTTGATTTGATCTGGCTGCAAGAGTATGGGCATCTGTAGATTCCTCGACATCTTGCATCTTAAGCAATTTCTAAGCCATTTGAAATTCCGACTACCCCGTGAGGGTAGTCGGATCATTCACACTAGTCGTTAACTCAGTTTAAACCAGACGTCCACCAACTTATGAATTTCTTCATCTGTTGTTTGGTAACTTGACTCAAGACCAATCCAGTTTCCGGCATCGTCCTGAGACACAGGTGTAAAGCCGAGTGACAGAGATTGAACAGACAAATCTTCCAATGAATGCAATTCATCTTCTTGGCTTAAGCCATCTTGGTTAACGTCTTGCCAAACCATCAAACTTGTGAAGTCATGGTCGGAGGCGTCGATCAGTCCATCATGGTTAGAGTCTAGTGCGGACAATGCTTGGAAGCCATCTACTGCTTTTTGACCATTGGCAAGTGTTGTCGAGCTACCAAAGAGTTCGGCTCCGGAATCAATGGATCCATTGCTGTTCAAATCTCTAACTAACAAGCCGTCTTTAGAATCAATCCAGCCTGTAGGAATTCGATTTCCTGTATCCAGAATGTCAAATTGAATTCCCGCTGAAAGTGATGTCGTATGAACACCATCGCCATCAAGATCAAGTACAAGCGGTGTTGTTGCTGCAGTCTTCTGTGCCGCACTCATTGCATTTTTCTGTGAGTCAGTAAAGCTCGCGTCAAATGCTTTTAATGAATCCAACTGAGCTGTTGACATGCCGCCAATATCTCTAGCTTCAATGGCCGCAACTTGAGCACCTGTGAAGCCAGCAAGATCAGCAGTTTGAATTGCAGCGATTTGGGCACTAGTCAAGGCGGCAACTTGTGAAGGAAGCAAAGCCGCCATATGCGTACTGTCCATTGCCACAAT
>JACCDK010650310.1_pt1 | contig 10344 bp, 6 predicted proteins | sample 7445871 | NCBI WGS metagenome assembly JACCDK01 (sample SAMN15323436, study PRJNA562643) | freshwater metagenome | isolation source: river surface water | place: USA:Blue River Watershed | collected 2017-08-15
AGCAACGGAATGGTGCTGCAACGCGACTCGCCAGTGAAAATTTGGGGCTGGGCGAATCCAGGAGAGAAAATAAACGTGACTTTTAAAGGAAAAAAGATACGAGCTGTTGGTGATTCCAAAGGGAACTGGGCATGCACTTTACCCGCAACTCCTGCAGGAGGCCCCTATGAAATTACGATCAACGAAAAGTCGGTGAAAGATGTCCTTTTCGGGGATGTGTGGCTATGCGCTGGACAATCCAATATGGTCATCAATATGGAGCGCGTGAAGGAGAAATATCCGGCTGATATTGCCTCCGCGAACAACCCAAAGATTCGAAACTTCTTCATTCCCACCGCCATCTCCAAGGTAGAAGTTCGCAGCGATTTGCCAGCGAGTTCCTGGCTTCCGGTTACGCCTGAAAACGTGCTACAAATGGGTGCGGTTTCGTATTTCTTTGCACGTGATTTGTATGCAAAATACCAGGTACCCATCGGGATCATTAATTCAAGTGTGGGTGGAACTCCCATCGAATCCTGGATTAGCGAGGCGGGGTTAAAAGAGTTTCCGGCCTATGTGAAAGACACATCACGCCTTTCGCCCCCGTCAGTCATTGCAAAAAAGTCCACAGACCGCGGCCTCACCGAAAAATGGGCGAATCCTGCGTATGTTCCTAAAGGTTGGAAGCGCTTTTCGATCCCCGGTTTTTGGGAAGATCAAGGTTTACGAGATTTGAACGGCGTGGCTTGGTTCAGAAGAGAAATCGAGATTCCTTCGTCATTAGCGGGTTTGCCTGCCAAACTTTTTATGGGCCGCATCGTCGATGCTGACCAGGTATTTGTGAACGGGGAACAAGTGGGAAATATCACCTACCAATATCCGCCACGCAGATATAACGTCAAAAATGGCCTGTTAAAAGCAGGCAAAAACCTGATTGTCATTCGCGTCACCAACACGGCCGGGAAAGGTGGTTTTGTGCCAGATAAGCCATACGAACTGATTGTGGGCGATCAAACAGTCGATTTGCAAGGGGATTGGAATTACAAGGTAGGCGAAGTTTTCCCTCCAGTAGTGGAGAAGCCGGCTCCATCTAATTTCACCCCTACCGCCTTGTACAATGCCATGATTGCCCCTTTTACCTCGTATTCCTTAAAGGGATTTGTGTGGTACCAAGGCGAAACCAATGTGTGGAAACCAGAGATTTATGAACAGCTGTTGCCCGCTTTAGCCAAAGACTGGAGAACACAATTCAAGCAACCCAATATTCCCTTTTTATACGTGCAATTACCCGGTTTCCAAGACCGGACTATGCTGCCGGCAGAAAGTAATATGGCCGTTCTGCGCGATGGACAACTCAAGAGTTTATCCATTCCGCGAAGTGGCATGGCGGTAACGCTAGATTTAGGCGAGTGGAATGACATTCATCCATTGACGAAAAAACCGATCGGCGAACGACTCGCTTTAGCCGCCCGCAAATTAGCCTACGGAGAGGACATCGATTCGTCTGGACCTATTTATGAGTCCAACCAAATCGAGGGAAACCGCATCCGCATTCGCTTCCGTGAAACGGGCAGCGGACTCTCAATAAATAAAACGGATGAAGACGAATTGATGCAATTTGCGATCGCCGGGAAAGACAAGAAATTCGTGTGGGCAAAGGCGATTATCGAACGGAATACGGTCGTGGTTTGGAGCGATGAAATAACAGAGCCAATGTACGTTCGATATGCCTGGGCAGATAATCCGGAGGGAGCTAATTTAATCAATGTAGAGGGCTTGCCGGCTTCGCCATTTAGGACGGATAATTAATTGTATCATTCTGCTACAATAACTATCTTTGGCAAAATTACCCTAACACTCAATGAAAAAGATCCTCGGATTACTCGCGATTTCGACTGTAGCTTTCAGTCAACAGCATTTTATTCAGCAGAAAAATGGCCCTACTCTAGGCTATGATCAGGCCAAAATCATTCAAAAGGACGGCCTATCATTCAAAGACCTGAATAAAAACGGAAAATTGGATGTGTACGAGGATTGGAGAAAACCGGTAGACGAGCGGGCCAAAGATCTAGCGAAGCAGTTAAGCGTAGAAGAAATCGCTGGTTTGATGTTATACTCCGGACACCAAGCGGTTCCAGCAAGACCCGATGGTTATTTCGCAGGGACGTATGGCGGCAAGCCATTTGATCCAAAAACCATGGATGCCTCGGATTTAACAGATCAACAGAAGAAATTTTTACAAGCAGACAATTTACGTCACGTCTTATTGACGACGGTTTCGAGCCCAGAGGATGCGGCGAAATGGAACAATAAAATGCAAGCCTTTTGTGAATCAGTAGGCAAAGGTATTCCGGCTAATAACAGCACGGATCCGCGTCACGGAACCTCCGCTCGTGCGGAATTTAATGCAGCAGCCGGTGGCTTGATTTCGATGTGGCCCTCGTCTTTAGGAATGGCGGCGACGTTCAAGCCTGCCTTGATTCAACAATTCGGACGCATCGCTGCGGCAGAATACCGCGCTTTAGGAATTGCAACTGCTTTATCGCCCCAAGTAGACATCGCGACTGAACCGAGATGGGGTCGTTTTGACGGAACTTTTGGGGAAAGTCCAACGCTTTCTGCGGCAATGGGGGAAGCGTATTGCAACGGATTCCAAGGAGACAACTGGGGTGGATTAAGCGTGAACGCGATGGTCAAACACTGGCCAGGTGGTGGCGCAGGCGAAGCGGGTCGCGACGCGCACTATGCGAACGGGAAATTTGCGGTTTACCCAGGAAATAACTTTAACGAACACTTGATTCCGTTTACGGAAGGCGCGTTTAAACTATCAGGTAACACGAAGAAAGCTGCGGCCGTAATGCCCTACTATACGATCTCGTGGAACCAGACAAACGAAAACGTCGCAAACAATTATAATAAATACTTAGTGACGGACCTCTTGCGTAATAAATACGGCTACGATGGCGTCGTTTGCACAGACTGGTTAGTGACTGGCGATCACCAGGCGATGGACGTATTCATCGACGGCAAAGTATGGGGCGTGGAGAACTTGACTATGGCGGAACGTCATTACAAAGTATTGATGGCGGGAGCCGATCAGTTTGGGGGAAATAACGATATGAAACCGATTATCGATGCGTATGCGATGGGCGTGAAAGAGCATGGCGAGGCGAAGATGCGTGCGCGTATGGAACAATCTGCGGTGCGTTTATTACGCAATATTTTCCAAGTGGGTTTATTCGAAAATCCGTACGTGAATCCAGCAGAAACGAAAGCGACGGTGGGTAAGCCGGAGTTTATGCAAGCGGGTTTCCAAGCGCAATTGCAATCGATTGTGCTCTTGAAAAACAAGGCGAATTTGTTGCCTATTAAAGAGAAGAAAACGCTCTACATTCCAAAACGTTTCGTGGCTGCGTCCCGTCACTTTTTGGGCTTCCCGATTCCAGCTTCGAATGACTTCCCTATCAACATCGAATTGGTACAGAAATACTTTAACGTAACAGACGACGCGTCGAAAGCGGACATCGCTTTAGTGTGTATCGAAAATCCGAAAAGTGGTATCGGTTACGATAAAGAAGATGTGGCCAAAGGCGGTAACGGTTACTTGCCTATCTCACTTCAATACAACGATTACACGGCAAACGATGCACGTGAGGTAAGTATTGCGGGTGGAGATCCTTTGGAAAACTTCACGAACAGAAGCTATAAAGGCAAAACGGTGAAGTCGCGCAACGTGACGGACATCCAATTAATCGAAGAGACTAAAGCGAAAATGAATGGCAAACCAGTCATCGTTTCCGTCAACGTATCGAACCCGATGGTGTTCGCAGAATTTGAAGGAAAAGCAGATGCGATCCTAGCGAGTTTTGGCGTGCAAGACCAAGCGATCTTAGAAATTATAGCAGGAAAAGCGGAGCCACAAGCCTTATTGCCGATGCAAATGCCAGCGAATATGAGCATCGTGGAAAAGCAAAAAGAAGACGTGCCATTTGATATGGAATGCCACTTGGACTCAGAAGGACATCGCTATGACTTCGGTTTTGGAATGAACTGGAAAGGGGTGATTCAGGATGGGAGAGCGAAACAGTATTCAGTAGCCAGTGGGCAGTAGACAGTGGGTAGTTAGCTAAGTGATTTGAATAACAAATCTGTTAAATAGCGCGCGACAAATTCCGTCTTGTGCTTCTTCCCGGCGTCTGTCAATTTAGGCAGGTGCTGACTGAAAAAGAGCTGTGAATGCGCTGTTTCAATCAAGGTGCTACTGAGGGAATGCGGAAATGCGTACGTAGGATTATGCGATTGAATCAAAGCGGAAATACGGCCACAAAGGTCCTTGTAGGGCTTAAAAACGGCGTCTTCATTGATCTCCTTCACCTCTTTAACAAGGTAGACTTTACTGCTTTCGGTGATGACGATTTGGTGTAAATAGTTCTTATTATAATCTGACTGGCCTTCACTCTCCGGTAAGGGATGCGTTAATAACTCTACTAGGCGTTCTAATTTTTCTTTCGAATTTGCCAAAGGCTGCAACTGAAACACCACCAAGTATTCCATAAAAGACCAATACCAATTCAAAATGTACAACAACATCCGGTGTTTATTCTCGAAATAACGGTAGATGGACGCTTCGGTCGTGTTCATCTCCTTCGCTAATTTCTTAAAGGTGAAATGTTCAAAACCTAAGGTATGAATGAGGTCAATCGCATTTTTAACAATCTGCTTGCCTAATTCAGTGCTTTCTGGATCCCGTAAATAGATCTTTTCGTTTACCTTGAAACTTAATGAATAATCCATTGTTAAACCTTTTGAATAGCACAAAGTTAATAATAGAAACACTAACACAAAAGATATTTTAACAATTATTAATAATAGCATTACTATTATTTAAAAAAGTATTTATAGTTTTGCAATAGAAATCCAATTGTTATGCAACAGATAAGTCCATTGAAGCGAGTGCAGGCCTTGATACAGGATCACAAAAAGGAGATTACATCGATCTATTTGTTTTCTATTTTAGGTGGTATCGTGAATCTTTCTTTACCACTAGGGGTACAGACCATCATCGGATTAGTGATGGGAGCCACCATGGTGACGTCGATTTACGTACTCATCTTTCTCGTGGTATTAGGCGTATTTCTAATGGGCTTATTCCAAATCAACCAGATGAAAATCATCGAGTCTATTCAGCAGAAAATCTTCGCCCATTATGCCTACGATTTTGCCCAAAAGCTTCCAAGTTTGGATCTTAAGCAGATGGATAAATACCATATCCCAGAGAAAGTGAATCGGTTTTTTGACACATTGAATATCCAAAAAGGCTTCGCTAAATTACTCCTAGATATTCCAGTGGCGACAGTGCAAATTGTTTTTGGCATTATTTTGCTTTCCTTATACCACCCCTTATTTATCATTTTAGGATTGATCTTATTGCTGCTTTTAGGTTTGATTTTATTTTACACGTCGAAGAAAGGAATTGAAACAAGTATCGAGGAGTCGACCTATAAATATGAGGTGGCTGGGTTTTTTGGAGAGATCGCACGGACCATTAAGACCTTCAAATTTAGCCAAGGTTCTGACCTGAATTTGATCCGAACAGATGAAAATGTGATGGGCTATTTAGCGGCAAGAACCACCCATTTTCACGTGCTATTATTTCAATACAAGTCACTCATCTTTTTCAAAATAGCCCTAACTACCTTGATGTTAACGCTAGGTTCGTATTTGTTAATTAACCAACAGTTAAATGTAGGAGAATTTGTGGCTGCAGAAATCGTGATCATGCTAGTGATAGGAGCTGTGGAAAAATTGATCACCAGCTTAGATAGCGCTTATGATGTCTTCACTGGATTAGAGAAATTAGCCAGTGTCACGGATAGTCCACTAGAAACGAGTGGAGAATTAACCGTCGATACACAAGAAGGTTTAGAAATCGAAATGAAGAATTTCAGCTTTGAATTCGAACCAGGGAAACCCGTCCTACATTCGATTAATTTACACATTAATCCAGGGGAAAAAATTCAAATTGCCGGACCTGCCGGTGCAGGTAAATCGATTTTAATGCGGGTGCTCACCGGAAATTATATTGACTTTAAGGGCACCTTGTTAATTAATAAAGTACCCATCAAAAATTACAGCTTAGCTAGTTTACGCAAGCACACCGGTATTTTGCTTCAGAACCAAGAGATTTTTAAGGGGACTGTTTGGGAAAATATTAGTTTAGGAAATAAGGACATAAGCCCCTCTATGATTTTAGCCACAGCAAACGAATTAGGCTTCGCTGATTTCTTGAATCATTTCACAAAAGGTTTTGACACTGATATAGAACCACTAGGGAAAAAGACGCCGCAAAGTATTGTCAAGAAAATCTTGTTGTTGCGCGCCTTATGTGGAGACAAAAGGTTAGTACTTTTAGAGAATCCGTGGAGTGGATTAGAGCCGGAATTGGCTAAACGAATTCAAGCCTATTTAGTACAATTAAAGGCGACAGTTCTGGTTTCAACAAATGAAAATGGAACTTTTGGCAAAAAAATAGAGATCAACAATGGAAAAGTTTAAGTCATTTAATCAGATTTATCTACGGGATAAAGGGCCCGCAACGAAGCCTTGGTTAATCGGTTTAGGCCTTATTTTACTGGGGGTACTTTTCCTGCCATGGACCCAAAACATTCGTTCAAAAGGACAGATTACCAGTCTGTACCAAGAACAAAAACCACAAAAGATTTATAGCCCTATCGCAGGTAAAATCAGCCGCTGGTGGGTAAAAGAAGGGGACTTCGTGGAGCAGGGAGATACGTTAGCAAAAATCTCTGAGATTAAAGCCGAATACCTCGATCCTAAATTGATCTCGAGAACGCAAGAGCAACTGGATGCAAAAAAGGGTACAGTCTCTTATTACGAACAAAAGGTAAAGTCAACGGAGGATCAAATCGCTAATTTGCGTTCCTCCAAAGCTTTAAAGCAGGATCAATTAACGAATAAGATCACGGCTTTGCAGCAGAAGTTGACGGGAGAAAAAGCGGAGTTTGAGGCTGCGTCGAATGAGTATAACTTAGTGAAAGACCAGTTCGAACGTAACCAAAAAATGTACAAAGAGGGATTGATTTCTCAGACACAATTCCAGCAGCGAAATGCGTCCATGCAGAATTCCTTAGCGAAAAAAACAACCGCTGAAAATAAGGTAAACCAAACGCTACAAGAGATTCAAAATACAAGAATTGAATTACGCGGAGTGGACCAAGAATACAGCGAGAAAATGAACAAGGCGGAGGGAGAAAAATTCCAAAGCTTAGGCATGATCGAGACGGGTAAAGGGGACGTCGCTAAACTAGAGAACCAAGTCGCTAGTTATACCATTCGAGACGGGATGTATTACATTTTAGCGCCACAAAGTGGGCAGGTGATCAATGCAAAAAAGGCAGGTATCGGGGAAATTTTGAAGGATGGCGAAGAGTTATTGACGATCGTTCCACAAAATACCCATTACGCGGTGGAGATGTATGTTCGACCGGTGGATTTGCCTTTAGTGTCTCCTGGTCAGGATGTGCGATTTATTTTTGATGGTTTCCCTGCGATCATTTTTGCGGGAGGATGGCCAGACCAAAGTTTTGGAACTTTCCCTGGAAAGATTCGGGCTATCGAAAATAACATCGATGAAAAAGGAATGTTCCGCGTGATTGTAGTGGAAAATCCGAAAGATAAAAAGTGGCCTAAACAAATTAAGATGGGCGCTGGAGCACAAGGTATTACCTTGTTAAATGATGTACCGCTTTGGTACGAATTATGGCGAAATATCAATGGCTTCCCAGCCGATTTTTATACGGTAACAAAGGATGAAAAATAGTCTACTCGTTTTCTGGTTTCTCAGCTTTACCAGCTTTGCCCAAACGCCTGTTTTATACCCCGAGGCGTTTCTGAAAATCGTGCAAACCTACCACCCGCTAGCGAAGCAGGCGAGTATCGGTGTACAAAAATCAGAGGCTCAAATTCTGCAAGCCAGAGGGGGTTTCGATCCCATCTTAAGTCACTACAGCACGCAAAAAACGTTCGACGGAAAAAACTATTACGAATACCACGCACCAGAATTAAGCATTCCCACCTGGTACGGGATCGAACTAAGTTCCGGTATAGAAAACTTGGGTGGTTCTCGTCTAAACCCCAGCCAAACGTTGGGTGAAACCAGCTACCTGGGCATCAGCGTTCCACTCGCGAAAAACCTGTTCATGGATCAGCGAAGAGCGAGTTTACAACAGGCGAAGCTGATGAATCAGATGGCGTTGCAACAGCAAAGAAGCATCTTGAATGACCTATTTTCCGATGCGATGGCGTCGTATTGGAACTGGGTAAAAAGTGTGCGCGTTTTAAAGATTGTAGATCAAAACCTACAGATCGCAGAGGCGCGCGTTTCATTCGTTAAGCGCAGTGTGGAATTAGGGGAAAGACCCGCAGTGGATACGCTCGAGGCAACGACACAGTTGCAATATTTCGACAACCTCTACCAGGCATAATGGGTAGAAAGAGAGAACGCTCGCTTATCGCTTTCGGTTTATTTGTGGCAGGAAAATAACAGCCCCCAGGAATTGCCTGCGGAAGTGCAGCCGGCGGAAGTCACAAATGAATTTGCTTGGATCGCAGACTTTGATTTGAATCTTTCCTCCTTGCTCGAAAAGGCCTATGCAAACCATCCAGATTTAAGTGCCTATCAGTTCAAAATACAGGGATTGCAAGTGGAGAAGAAATTGAAGTTCCAAAGCCTCTTACCAAAACTCGACGTGAGCTATAATGCCTTGTCTAAAGGCCTTAGCCCTAGCCTAGAGGCTCGTCCTTTATTCGAGAATAATTACCAGTATGGGATTAAATTTGAAATGCCCTTACGCCTATCGAAGGGGAGAGCGGATTATGCCTTAGCGAAATTAAAAATAGAAGAAGAGTCACTGAATCTCGCACAGAAAAAGCAACAGATTCAAGTAAAAGTGAGCGCCTATGTTAATCAGGTGGAGAGCTTAAAAAAGCAGATTCAGACACAGGAAAAAGCGTTAAAAAACTACCAAGCCCTTGTAAAAGCCGAGGAGTCCCGCTTCGCGCAAGGAGAATCTTCTTTGTTCTTAATTAACAGTAGGGAAACAAAAGCGATGGAAGCGGCAGAGAAATTAACGGAGCTAAAAGCCTACTTGTTTAAAACGATCTATGCGTTGCAGGCGAGTGCGGGGGTATTAATTTAGGATAATTAGGCGTACCTTTGCGTCTTCAAAATACCCCCTCTCTAATGCCTACTTCTGCTAACCGCACGAAAATCATCTTAATACTCGGAATCTTGTCAGCCATTGGACCCCTGTCCATCGACATGTATTTGCCGGCCTTTAAAAACATCGCCTCAGCCCTGCATTGTTCTCAAGAAGAAATGGGCTACACGCTATCCAGTTTCTTTTTTGGTATCTGTATGGGTCAGCTCATTAGCGGCCCCTTATTAGACCATTTTGGTCGTAAAAACGTCCTCTATATTGGATTATCTGTCTATGTACTGAGTTCGATCGCTTGCGCCTTTGCGACATCTGTGGAAATGTTAGTCGTATTTCGTTTGTTCCAAGCGCTGGGTGGAAGTGTGGGAATGGTAGCTCCCAATGCCGTTATTCGGGAAACGTTTGAAGAAAAAGATCGGCCTAAGGTCATGTCATTGATGATCTTGATTTTAGGGGTTTCCCCCATTTTAGCGCCTTCTTTAGGTAGTTTATTGTTAACGATTGCGAACTGGGAAGCGATCTTTTTGGTTTTGGCCTTCATCCTTTTAGTAATCATTTTCTTGATCAAATCCTGGTTGCCTGAGAAGACCAATCGCGAGCACGGTGGTCCGTTCCGAATCTCTACTATCTTACAAGCCTACAAGGCATTATTTAAGGAGAAAGAATATTTGGTTTTCGCTTTTACAGGCGCCATTGGTGCCGGAAGTATTTTTACCTATGTAGGTGGTGCACCCCTCACTTTCTTGACCTATTATGGTGTGGATGAGTCCAAATTTGGTTTCATTTTTGCGATCGTTGCCTCGGGTATTATCTCCGCAAGTCAATTGAATCGTGTCGTTTTGAAAAAGTATTCGAGCTTGCAGATTTTGAAAGTGACTTTACCTACACAATTGATTTTAGGAATTTTATTATCGGTTTTGGCGAAGCTAAATCTACTTTCAATGGAATTAAATATTGGCCTTTTGTTCCTGATTATGGGTTGCCAAGGGTTCAATTTTCCTAACGTAGCAACCCTTGCGCTAAAGCCTTTCCATCGGGGTGCCGGAACAGCTTCAGCGATGCTAGGCTCTATTCAAATGGCTTGGGGAGCGGTTTGTGCGACCTTAGTGGGTTTGCTTTTTGATGGCAC
>JACCDK010092267.1_pt1 | contig 10343 bp, 8 predicted proteins | sample 7445871 | NCBI WGS metagenome assembly JACCDK01 (sample SAMN15323436, study PRJNA562643) | freshwater metagenome | isolation source: river surface water | place: USA:Blue River Watershed | collected 2017-08-15
GGGACGTCCGGGTGAAGCGCGAGGACATGCCGCCCAAGACGAAGCCCGCCCAACTCAAGACGTTCGACGAGGACCTTGGCCAGAAGCGGGCACGCATCGGTTTCTATGGCACGAACGAGTCCGTCGACGCCATCGCCGACGCGACCCGCGCGGAACGGCTGCTGAAATTCTTCAAAGAAGAACGCGACCCGAAGAAACCCTTCCTCGCCTGCATCGGCTTCCACGCCCCGCACGTGGCCTGGGAGGCGACCCGCGCCGCCCGCGAGGCACATGACCCCCGGAAGTTCGTCCTCGAACCGACGCCGGCCGATGCGACCCCGCTGCCCAAGGGGTCCCTGCTCCATGATCCGGGCATGGAGCTCAGCGAAGGCCGCCAGCGTGAAGGCATGCATGCTTACTACGCGGCGGTCACGACGCTTGACGGCATCATCGGCGACCTCCTGAACCGGCTGAAGGCCGACGGCCATCTCGACAACACCTTGATCGTCTTCACGAGCGACCATGGCTACCACCTCGGCTGGCGCGGACAGTGGTGCAAGCATAGCCTCGACGAACAGGTCACCCGCGTCCCGCTCATCGTGAAGATGCCCGGCGGCGCCTCGGCCCGCGCGCAGGGCATCGTCGAACTCATCGACCTCTTCCCCTCGTTCACCGACTTCACCGGACTCCCCGCCTCCCCGGGCCTGGACGGCAGAAGCTTCCTGCCTTTGGTGCGCGACGCGAAGACCCCGGGTAAGACCGCCGCCTTCTGCCGCGGCGCCAACGGCCGCACCGTCCGCACCTTGCGCTATCGCCTGAACGAACGGACCGACGGATCGGTGGAACTCTACGACCACGCTAGCGATCCCTTCGAATACCACAGCCTCGCCGCCCTCCCCGAACACGCCGCCACGGTCAAACGCCTCCGCGACCTCTTGCTCGCCGAAATGGGCCCACTACCTCCCTTGAAGAAATGAAAATTCCGATCGCCAAAAATCCCTTCTCTGCGTTCCTCATGCGGGCGGGCTGGTACTACTCACTGCTCGCCCTTTCCCTTGCGATCACCGCGAACATCTGTCAGATCTGGCTGCTGGGACAAGAACCCACCCTGCTTGGATCGGTGCCCTTCTCTTTAGGACAATGCGTCTTGCTCGCTGAATTAAAGCGTCCGCAGCAGCAATACCGCCGGCCTCGCCTGGCCGTCGCCTCCTGCCTGATGATCGGAGGCGGCGCCTTGTTTTTGATTCAAATTCTCATCCCTCTCTCATGAACCACTCCCGCACCACCCTCGCCGGACTACTGCTTATCACGAACCTCTCGGCCCTCGAATACGCGCGTAAGCCGGCGGACCCCCAGCCGAGCGGTTGGCCGTTGACCGCCGAAGAGCGCGCCTACGTCACCGGCAAAGCCGAGTTCGACCGCCGCCCCGGCCGTGAAAGCAACCAACACCTCCCCCAACTCTGGCCGGTCGTACCCACCGCCGGGTTCTTCGGCGGGGACTCCTGGCTGAAGATTCACGAGGGGCTCGTGAAGACCGTCCAAGCCAACCCCGGCCCTGTCGATGTGCTGCTGGTCGGCGACAGCATCACGATCCAGTGGGGCGCTTCCTGGGCGAAGCAGTTCCCCGACCGTAAGGCGGTGAACATCGGCATCGGCGGCGACAAGACCCAGAATGTGCTCTGGCGCCTCGACCATGGCGGCGTTGAAGGACTCCAGCCGAAGACCATCGTGCTGATGATCGGCAACAATAACATGTTCTTCACGCCCGAGACCGGCGTCGTCGCCGCGGCGAAGGGCGTCGAAGCCTGCGCCCGCAACCTGCGTGAGAAGTTCCCCGACGCAGACCTCATCGTCGCGAAGATCCTCCCCTGCCACGCTCCCAAGAACCGTTTCTACGAAGACATCCTGCTGACCAACGCCGAGATCGACAAACTGAACCTCGGGGCTGACCCGAAGATCCGCATCCTCGACCTGACGTCGGATTTCCTGAATCCGGACGGCACGATCAAGCAAGCCCTCTACACGCCGGACAATATCCACCTCTCCCCCGAGGGCTATGCGGCCTACGCGGCCCGCCTGAAGCCCCTGCTGGAAGCTACGTCCAAGCGCTAAGTAATGAAGCACCTACCCACCCTCCTCCTTGGCGCCGCCCTGCTCGCCACCCTCAGCTTCGGGCCGCATCCGAAGCAGACGGGTATCACGTTCCCGACAAGTTCCTTCCACGCGGAGGCGCCGATTGCCACCTATAAGATCAGCCAAGGAGACCGGCTTATCATTCATCTGGGTGGCTCGTTGCTCCTCTGCGACGGCCCTGCCTGCCCGATACCCGTAAAGCCGGACCCAGCGTCGGCAAAGGCAAGGCACCTCGTCGCGGAACTAGGCGCCATCGAGTACAAGCTTCCGCTCACCGCATGGCTGCCTTTCTATCAATTTGGCATGATTCAAGCCAAAGTGCCCGTCGTATTCACGCGAGACGGGAAGAAGGCGGGCTCGTGGCCGAACGGGGACGATATTCCGGCCGATACTTTGACCGTGGATGTCGAAGTCAGCCGCGTCGGCTTGATTCCCCTGGGGCCATTCGACGCCCGCGTGGAATACGTCGTCCTGCAGGAAGCCAAGGCCGGCATCATCCATCGAATCAACGAAGCCAATCAGGAGCACGCCCTGAGAGCGATGCGCGACCGAACCTCGAAATGAAGCGGCTCCTTTCCATCGTCACCCTGTTTGCGGTAGCCTTAGCGACGGCGACGGCGGCGGAGCCGCGGGCGTTCCTGGAGAAGCATTGCTTCGAATGCCATGACCCGGAGACGAAGAAAGGCGGCCTGGACCTGACCTCGCTGGGTACGGAGAAGACGAACCCGGCGAAGTGGACGCAGATCCATGATGCGGTGACGGCCGGCGAGATGCCCCCCGCCAAACGCAAAGAGCGGCCCACGGCCGAAGAGGCCTCAGCCTTCCTGAAGGACCTCGACGCCACGCTGACGAAGCTCTCCGCCGAAGCCCGCCCGACCCGCATCCAACTCCGCCGACTGACTCGGGTAGAATTCGAGAACACCCTGCAAGACCTCCTCGCCCTGCCGCGCCTCGATATCCAAGGACTGCTGCCCTCCGACGGACGGGTGGCCGGCTACGACAAGATCGCCGGCGGCCTCGACCTCTCCCCCGGACATCTCGCCGCCTATGCCGAGGCGGTCGAGAAGGCTCTCGATCTCGCCATCGCCACCCAAAGCACCGCACCGCGGGTCTATCAGAAGCGCGTCTACCCGGCCGGGCTCTTCAAGTTCGGCGGCAACCTCGCCCACGGTCAGTTCGTCCTGCTAAAAGACAAGCAACCTGATCCTGCCCTGCCCGTCCGCGGCGGCCATGAGGACAAGCAAGGCCATGTCGGCTTTGAAGGTCCCGACCTCAAAGAGCGCGGAGCCTTGGTCAAGAGCGAGGCCGTAGCCAAGAGTCAGAGCGCGGTCGGCCTGCTCAACCCGAACCTCGCAGGCTACGAAGCCGCGATGAACGTCGCCCCGATCTACGCCGGCATGTATCGCCTACGACTCTCCGTCTGGGGTTTCCACTGGGCCAACGGCCGGCCGAATCCTTGCGCGACCCCGCAGGCCGCGGTACTCCGCGCGCACGAGGAGGGAAAGCAACAGGAAGGCGGCCGCCTGCTCTCCGCCTTCACGGCGCCGTCGATGGAGTCCAAGGTCGGCGAGATCACGACCTGGCTCGACGCGCATGAATCCATCGTCTTCGACCCGGTCTCGGTCCCTTGGAACGGACTGCGCATCGGCCAGGTCGCCGGCCGCGCCGCCAAGCATGTCGGCCCGGGAGTGGCGCTCGACTGGTTCGAGATCGAAGGCCCGCTCAACCCGGTCTGGCCGCCCGTCAGCCACAGCCTGCTCTTCGGCTCGCTGCCGATCAAGCCGTGGGCCGGAGGCGACGCCCTGCCCCCGCGTCGCGAGAAGATCCGGAGCCAAGGCGGCTACCTGCCGAGCATGTATTTCGACCTTACGCCGGCGGAACGTGACCCCAAGCTCGAGACAGTGCACTCGGCCGCACCGACCGAGGACGCCGGCCGTTTGCTGGCCGACTTCCTGCCGCGCGCCTTCCGTCGCGACGTAGCCGCCGCGGAGATCGAGCCCTACCTGGAACTCCTCCGCCGACGCCTGGCAGCAAAGGACTGTTTCGAAGACGCCATGCGCCGCGTCTACGTGGCCGCACTGACCTCGCCGGAATTCCTCTTCCTCGCCGGCGATGCCAACCCGGACCCCGCCGAGTTCACCTTGGCCTCGCGACTTTCCTACTGGCTCTGGAACGGCCCGCCTGACGCCCCCCTGCTCGCCGCCGCCCGCGACGGCTCCCTGCGCCGCCCGGAAATCCTCCGAGCCCAGATCGATCGCTTGCTAGCTGATCCCCGTGCGGAGCGCTTCGTCAGCGACTTCACGCGCCAGTGGCTCGACCTCGATCGGCTCGACGAGACGAATCCTGACCCGCTGCTCTATCCGGAATACCGCTTCCTGCTCGGTGAAGGCGTCGCCGGCGAACCCGCGGCCTTGTTCGGCGAGATGCTCACGCATGACCTCCCGGTGCGATCCCTCCTGCAGCCGGACTTCGCGATGCTCACGCAACGTCTCGCCGAACATTACGGCATCAGCGGCGTCACGGGCGTCGAACGACGCAAGGTCGCGCTACCCCCGGGACACCTGCGCGGCGGACTCCTCGGCCAGGCGGCGATCCATAAGCTCACCGCCAACGGTACGACCACCTCTCCCGTCAAACGCGGCGTCTGGGTCTCCGACCGCCTGCTCGACGATCCGGCGCCGCCGCCCCCTCCCGGCATCTCCGCGGTCGATCCGGATACCCGCGGCACCACCACGGTCCGCGAGCAGCTCGCCAAGCATCGCTCCGACCCCAACTGCGCGGCCTGCCACGCCAAGATCGATCCGCCCGGCTTCGCGCTCGAAGCCTTCGACCCGATCGGCGGCCTCCGCTCCCGCTATCGTTCCAACGGCCAGGGTGAAATCCCGGCGGAGAAAGGACAAGTGCCTTGGCGTGTCGAATATAAGCTAGGACCGCCGGTCGACGCCTCCGGCGAACTCCGCGACGGACGATCCTTCAACGGACCCGGCGAACTGGCCGCCCGCCTCGCCGCCGACGACGCCCGCCTCGCCCGCGCCTTCGTCGCCCACCTGACGCGGTACGCCACCGGCGCGGAAGTCGCCTACGCCGACCGCGCGGAAATCCGGCGCATCGTCGAAGAAAGCCGCAGTGAAGGCTATCGTCTGCGCGCCCTCATCCACGGGCTTGCGCGCAGCCGACTCTTCCTTCCCCCTCAGCGCTGACCCATGCCGAATTTTTCTTCCGTCTGCCTCCTGCTCCTCGGCGCTGCTTCAGCTTCGGCCGCGATTCCCCGCGCACCGGCTGCAGCACCAGGCCCTTACGACGCGAAGGCCTGGCGTGCCGACTGGCCAGGTTGCCCCTGGGAAGACGGCGTCAGCGAAGGTCGCCTCAGCGTGGCATCCCGTCCCGGCGGTAATCGCTGGCGCGTCGATTACGTCCCCGGCCGCATCGGTCCCTCCGAAGGTGGCGCAGCTTGGAATCAGGCCTTCGAAGGGCGCGACGAAGTCGTCCTCGCTTACGTGGTCCGCTTCTCTCCTGACTTCGACTGGCGCCGGGGCGGCAAGCTGCCAGGTCTCGGCGGCGGCCCGGGCAAGACGACCGGCGGCCGGAAAGCCGACGGCCTCAACGGTTTCTCCGTACGACCGATGTGGCGGGCCGACGGACGGATGGAGGCCTACGCCTACCATGCCGGCCAGACCAAGGATTATGGTGACAGTTTCAGCCTACCCAAGAGCTTCCAGCTCCCGCGCGACCAGGACGTCCATATCCGCCTGCGCGTGCGCCTGAACCATCCCGACCGTGCCGACGGCCTGCTCGAACTCAAGGTCACTTACGGCCAGACGACCGCCGAAGTCACCGCGCAGACGATGGTCTGGCGAAAGGCATCCACCCTCCGAGCAGACAAACTCCTCTTCGAGACCTTCCACGGCGGTAGCGATCTCTCGTGGGCGCCTGAACGCGCCTGTCATGCCGAATTCGGCGATCTCCGCCTCGAGTAAGCCCTTATGATGAACCGACGTGACTTCCTCCTCGCCGCCGGCGCCTGCTTGGCGCTGCCGGCGTTGGCCAAGGCCGCTGAAAAGACCCCGCCCAAGCGGATGGTCGCGATCCACGTCCCGCTCGGGATGATGCCGCAATATTTCTTCCCCGCAGAGGGCGCCACCTCCAGTCCTTATCTCGATCTGCTGGCCGCGCACCGCGCGCGGTTCACGTCATTCGCCGGCCTCTCCCATCCCGGCGTGGACGGCAACCACCATGCCGGCCAGTGCTTCCTCACGGCCGCGCCGCACCCAGGCCAGCCGACCTTCCGCAACACCCAGTCGCTCGATCAGTTCGTCGCGGAGAAGATCGGCGAAGACACCCGCTTCGGGTCGCTCGCCGTGTCGGTCCGCAAGGGCGAACATTACGCCGACTCCATCGCCGTCTCCCGCTCCGGCGTGATCCTGCCTGCGGAGACCAGCGCCGAACGGCTCTACCGGAAACTCTTCGTCGCCGGCACGCCCGAGGAGAAGGCCGCCACGATGCGCCGCATCCAGGCCGGCGGCAGCGTGCTCGACCTCATCCTCGACAAAGCCAAGCGACTGGAAAGGAGCTCGGACCCGCAGGATCGGGCCCGGCTCGACCAATACTTCCAGAGCGTCCGAGAACTCGAAGGTCGCCTCCAGCGCAGCATCGCCTGGGAGCACCGGCCCAAGCCGAAGGTCGCTTACCCGATGCCGAAGGACATCGCCGACGCCAACGAAGTCGTCGCGCGCTCCCGCCTGATGTTCGACCTGATCCGCCTGGCGCTCCAGACGGACAGCACCCGCGTCGTCACCCTCACCCTCAGCACCTTCTCCGTGGTTCCCCACGTCCCGGGCGTGAAGAACGAGACCCACGGACTCACCCACCACGGCAACGAGCCGGACAAGATCGCTGAGCTCCGTCGTATCGAGGAAGCGCAGCTCAGGGTCTTCGGCGAACTGCTCGCCGGACTGCAGGAGACCCGCGAGACCGGCGGCTGCCTGCTCGACCGCACGCAGGTCCTCTACGGCAGCTGCCTCGGCAACGCCAACTCGCACAGTAACCAGAACCTGCCGATCATTCTGGCCGGCGGCGGTTTCCGTCACGGCGGACACCTGGCCTTCGACCGGACGAACAACACCCCTCTCGCCAACCTCTTCGGCAGCATGCTCCAAGACCTGGGCGTGGAAGCCGATCGGTTTGCGACGGGTACGGGGACCCTGCGCGGCTTGCGGTCCTGACGAACGGGATTGCAGGCCGGAGGGATTCGGCTGACATCAGCCCAACCCCTATGCGCTCCCTGCTGCTCGCCCTGCTCGGCCTCACCGCCGCCCTCCCCGCCCAGGATATCGTCATCTACGGCGGCACCTCCGGCGGCATCACCGCGGCCATTCAAGCGGCTCGCGAAGGCCGGACGGCCGTGCTCATCGAGCCGACCCAGTTCCTCGGCGGCCTGACGACCGGCGGCCTCGGCGCCACGGACATCGGCAACAAGAAGGCCATCGGTGGCCTCTCCCGGGAATTCTACACGGGCATCGGCACGCATTACGCCGATCCTGTGAAGTGGGTCCACCAGACCCGGGCCGACTACTTCTCACGACGTCCCCACGGCAACGCCGCCGACGAAGGCACGATGTGGACCTTCGAGCCGCACGTGGCTTCGGCGATCTACGACCGGATGCTCAAGGCCGCCGGCGACAAGGTGACCGTCGTCTTCGGCGAACGCCTCGACCTGAAGAAGGGCGTGATCAAAGACGGCACGCGTATCGTGAAGATCGTCATGGAGAGCGGACGCGAATTCACGGGCAAGATGTTCATCGACGCGACCTACGAAGGCGACCTGATGGCCAAGGCGGGCGTAAGCTACCACGTCGGCCGCGAAGCCAACGCCACCTACGGCGAGACGCTCAACGGCGTGCAGGTCGGCCACGCGCGTTCCCACCAGTTCAAGGTCCAGGTCGACCCTTACGTGAAGAAGGGCGACCCCTCAAGCGGCCTGCTGCCTGGCATCGAAAAGGAAATCCCCGGGCCTGACGGCTCCGGCGACCGCAAGGTGCAGGCCTATAATTTCCGCATGTGCACGACGGACGTCCCGGAGAACCGCCGCGACTGGGAGAAGCCGGCCAACTACGACGAGCGCTGGTACGAGCTCGCCCTCCGCAACGTCGAGGCCGGAGAGGACCGTAACTCCTGGGCCCCGACGCCGATGCCGAACCGGAAGACGGATACGAACAACAATTTCGCCATCAGCACCGACTTCATCGGTCAGAACTGGGATTACGCCGAGGCCGACTACGCCACCCGCGCCAAGATCTGGCAGGCCCACGAAGACTGGCAGAAGGGCCTGATGTGGACCTACGCTCACCACCCGCGCGTGCCGGAAAAGATGCGCCTGGCCTTCCAGAAGCTCGGCCTCGCGAAGGATGAGTTCAAGGACAACGGCAACTGGCCCCGCCAGCTCTATGTCCGCGAAGCCCGCCGCATGGTCTCCGACTACGTGATGTCCGAGAAGAACTGTCGCCGGACGGAGGTCATCGACGACTCCGTCGGCATGGGCGCCTACAACATGGACTCGCACCACATCCAGAGGTTCGTGACCAAGGAGGGCTTCGTGCGCAACGAAGGCGACGTCCAGGTCGGCAGCAAGCCGTATCCCGTCAGTTACCGCAGCATCCGCCCAAAGGCCTCGGAATGCACCAACCTCCTCGTACCCGTCTGCCTCAGCGCGAGCCATATCGCGTACGGCTCGATCCGCATGGAGCCGGTCTTCATGGTGATGGGCCAGTCCGCCGCCACCGCCGCCGGCCTCGCCATCGAGCGCGGCACCACCGTCCAGGCCGTCGACTACGGCGAGCTCAAGGAACGCCTTCTCGCCGCCGGCCAGGTCCTCGACTTCGTCCCAGCCGCCGCATCTGGCGGCGCCCATGGCGTCGACAAGGCGAAGCTCCCGGGTATCGTCGTCGATGACACCGCCGCCGCGCTCAAAGGCTTCGAATCCACGGGCCACACCAGCCCGCGCTACGTCGGCGACGGCTATCGCCATGATGGCAACGCCGAGAAAGGCGCGATGACGGCCCGCTACGTCCCCACCCTGCCCGCCGCCGGCGCCTACCGCGTCGCGATCTCCTACAGCATCAACGGCAACCGCGCGACGAACGTCCCGGTGACGATCCGTCACGCCAAGGGCGAGACCAAGGTCCTCGTGAACCAGAAGCTCAAGCCCTCCCTCGACGGCCTCTTCCATGTCGTCGGCACCTTCGAATTCGCCACCGGACAGGCCGGTTGGGTCGAGATCGCCAACGCCGGCACCGACGGCCACGTGATCGTCGACGCCGTGCAGTGGCTCCCGGCCAAGCGCTAAGCCGCAACTTTCACCAATAGTCAGGGTTCTCCATCCTGGCAGGCCCGACAGCCCCACCCAAAAACCACCGATGAGATCATCCACCCTCCTTAGCTGGACGATCATGCTTCTGTGCTCGTTGCTCGCGGCCGAAGTTCCGAAGACTACCGCCAAGCCGGCGGACACCACCGACCCGCGCAAGTTCGCCCTCCTCAAGCGAATCATGACGGCGGCGGATAAGAACAAGGACGGCCGGCTCTCCATCGCCGAATTCAAGACGCTGGACGTCCAGGCCCTGCACCATGGGCCGGAGCACTTCGAGCAAGGCGACACCAACCAAGATGGCTTCATCGACAGCGACGAACTCCCCGGCTCGCTCCGGAAACAGACTTGGTTCGCCATCCTCAGCGAAGGAACCGAAGCCTGCTTCAAACGGCTAGACTCGAGACAAGACGCAAAACTGGACGTCAAAGAGTTCCGCCTTGTCTCCAAGATGGGCGCGCACACCGAGCAGCACTTCAGGGGAGCCGACTCCGACAAGGACGGTTTCCTGAGTGTCGCCGAACTCGGCAGTCTCGCTGAACGCAAACTCAAAGCCCTCGAAGACGCTTCACCCAAAAAGAAGTAAGCCGCGCACCACCGGACGACGGACCTGGCAGGACATCCGGCCTCGGCACACGAATCGGGTTGCTTCCAAGGACAAGCAAAAGCCCCCTCATCTCATGAAACTCCGCGCACTCTTGACCGGCTTAGCCTCCCTCTGCACCACGCTGACGGCCGACACCACCCAGCCGAACATCGTCTTCTTCCTGATCGACGACCTCGGCTACGCGGACTGCGGCTTCAACGGCGGCAAGCAGATCAAGACCCCGAACATCGACCGGCTGGCCAAGAGCGGCGCGATCATCGA
>JACCDK010414443.1_pt1 | contig 10341 bp, 10 predicted proteins | sample 7445871 | NCBI WGS metagenome assembly JACCDK01 (sample SAMN15323436, study PRJNA562643) | freshwater metagenome | isolation source: river surface water | place: USA:Blue River Watershed | collected 2017-08-15
AACCTTGAGTCAGAAGAGCTTACTTCTTGGCTTCTTCTTTCTTCTCAGCTTTTTTCTCGGCTTTCTTCTCAGCCTTCTTCTCAGCCTTCTTCTCTACTTTCTTCTCTGCGGCGGGGGCAGCAGGAGCAGCGGTCTGAGCGATAGAAGCGGTAGCAAACAGGCCAGCGGCCAGAGCAGCGATCAACGTTTTCATAATGTCCTCGATGGTTAAAATTACGGTTCCTAACAACCGCCTGTGAATGATACACGCCCGCAAAAAATTGTGGGACCTATATATTTGCTCAAAAATTTGACCGGGGTAGGCGGGAACCCGGAGGGTCATTGAGGTGGGGTTCCCTTGCAAAAAAATAGTTCAAACGACACGAGTTTTTATTGAGCCAACACCGGCAATAAATCCCTCCATGAGGTCTCCGCGAACAACCGCACCTACCCCCTCGGGCGTCCCCGACATGATTAGGTCCCCGGGTTGTAACTCAAACAGATTGGACAGGTACGAAATCATTTCTGGCACCTTCCAAATGAGCTTATCCAAATCGCTGGTTTGACGAATCTGACCGTTAACTTTCAGTGATATTTCTCCCTCTGATGGATGACCAACCTCGGAGGAGGGAACGATTTCGCTGATTGGTGCCGAGCATTCGAAGGCCTTTCCCGCCTCCCAAGGGCGGCCCGTTTTTTTCGCTTGATCCTGAAGGTCTCGGCGGGTCATGTCGATGCCCACTGCATAACCGAAGACACAGTTCAGTGCTTTGTCTAGGGGAATATTTACCCCACCTTTACCTAGCGCTACTACCAACTCAATTTCGTGATGGACGTTATTGGATCCAGACGGGTAAGGAAAATCTTTGTTTTGGGTCAAAACGTTGTTTGGGTTTTTTTGAAAAAAGAAGGGGGGTTCGCGGGTTGGATCACCACCCATCTCAAGGGCGTGAGCCGCATAGTTCCGGCCAACGCAATAGATTCGTCTTACTGGGAAAAGTCCCCCGCCACGTACTGGTACCGAGGCGACGGGGGCCGGTTCGAAAACATAAGGTTGATCTTTGTTCAAAGCATTCACAGAAAGCTCCTTGATTGTGATTAACGGGAAGAGGCGTAGTAACTGATTTTTCTCTCACACCAAGCTAGAAGTTCGTTCAGGGCAAAAGCGAACCCGAACAACACCAAGACAAGCGACCAAAAATGCTCGAGCAAGAAGTGTGCGAGATAGATCTCAAACAACGTGCCAAACCCAACGATGGAGACCAACAATTGTCCGATGATGACCCCCTTGACGGCCCTGATAAGGCCCAGCCTGAGGCCCGCTGTGATCTCCGGTAGGGCTGCCCAAACGTAAATTTTAAGGAATGCTTGGCTGACCGACGCACCGAAACTGGCCGCCATCTCCACCAATGAGGGGCTGATGTTTTTAACGCCCGCACGAGCATTCAGCATGATGATCCATACTGAGAAGAGAACGACCGTTAGCACAATGGTCACTTCGCCAATTCCAGCGACGACCATGATGACTGGAACAAGAGCTGACAGGGGAGCGGATAAGAACAAATTTACCCAGGGAAGCAGAATGCGATCCGCCACTTCTGATCTTCCCATTAGTATTCCGAACGGAATTCCCAGACTAATTGCAATGAGGATACCGGTCACGAAAGCCTTACCCGTGATGAATAGGGCGCTCGAGAAGTCTGGGTTAGTGAGTACCTCCGGCATGCGGCCGAAAATCGCCGAAAGCGGAGGAAGGATAATACCGGCGTCGGTGTGGCCAGCCAGTTCCCAGAGAACGGCCCATAAGAACAAGGACGTGAACAATGGGACCCGATACCCGAAAATCATCATGATGGAACCTCGATTAGTCCAAGAACTTTTTCAACCCTTGCCAGATTCCCTCAACGGCATCTAAGTACTCCGGTTGCCTTCGAATCTGCTCTGGGTCAACGTTTCTGGAGATGTTTGGTTCGATGATCTCCGATACTCTGCTCGGGCGCCGGTGGAGTAGGACGATCCGGTCAGATACATAAACAGCCTCTTCGATGCTGTGGGTTACAAAAATGAAAGTTTTGTTCTCATTGGCCACTAGCTCGAGCATATCCTCCTGGAATTTTCGACGCGTCTGCTCATCGACCGCAGAGAAGGGCTCATCCATCATAAGGACTTTGGCATTTACCGTAAGCGCACGGGCTAGACCGACACGCTGCCTCATGCCCCCGGACAGCTCGTGGGGATATTTTGACTCAAACCCTTTGAGGTGCACACGTTCGATGTAGTGAGCCGCAGTTTGCTCGCGCTCTTCTTTCGGTACTCCGCGAAGCTCCAGGCCAAATGCGACATTTCTCATAACGGTCGCCCAGGGCATCAATGCAAAATCTTGGAAGACAAATGCGCGTTCTGGGCCTGGGCCGCTGACCGGCTTGCCTTCTACGTAGATCTGCCCGCTTGTCGCTGGAATAAGCCCTGCAATGATCTTCAGGAGAGTCGTTTTACCGCAACCGGACGGTCCGAGTAAGGTGGTTAGCTTGCCTTCCGGTATGTCCAGGGAGATGTTCCTTAGGGCCTCTACTCCACCCGCATAAGTCTTGCATACGTTATCTATGCGAACGATCGGGGCAGGCTCAGATTTGGGGCGAGATGGTGTGATTGAGTTCATGTTTTTACTCTGGGTTTACGCGGTGCGTTTCTCTGGACGGAAAACCGAGGTTTCAACAACCTCCAGGAGTTCTATAAACAGAACTGATGCCAGAATGATGGACAGAATGGAAGCGTACATTTTGGGATAGTCGGCCACTGACTGGTTATAGGAGATGAGATCCCCAATTCCTGTTGGGGTAATCAACAACTCCGCCAGCACGATCCCGATGAAGCCCGCGGCGCACCCAAGTCTCAGTCCCACAAAAATAAGCGGACTGGCGGCTGGCAGAATAACTTTGACTATTGTCTGTCGCTCACTTCCGAGAAAGGAGCGACTCATTTCTAGGAGTGATTGGGGAGTATTTCGAATAGCACCTAAGGCATTCAAGACGATCACCGGCATTGCCATGATGCAAACGGTCAGTACTTTTGAGGCCAACCCAATCCCATAGGCGAACGTCAAGACGGGTATGAGTGCGGCTAGTGGGGCCGCCTGGGCCACCACGAATACGGGCGCGAATAACCACTCCGCATAGTCCTTCAGGCCCATGTACACCCCTAGGATGACGCCAAACAAGATGGAAACTGCCAAACCTATGAGGAGGGGCTCTAGGGTTTTTCCAAAAGCTCTGGGGAGGGATCCGTCGAGCGTCATCTCCAATAGGGCACCAATCGTTTCGGAAAAAGCGGGGAATGCCGCACTAAGTTGGGTCTGACCGGCGTATTCCCATCCGAGAATAACGACGCCGAATGAGAGTGCCCTGAGCAGGTATTTGTTTTTAAATGGTTGCTTAAACATTCCTGGAATTCCGCAGATGTAAACCCCAATGCCGCTCGATAAAAGAGCGGCATTGGGAGGGAGGCCCTGAACTACTTGGATCCCAGGGACTTGCGGGCCTTATCCAGTGAGGCCATGTACCAGAAATCCTCAACCTTTAAGCTCGATGCTGGGCCCTGCATCTGACCAGCCTCGGTATAGAACTCGAAGTCAGCCTTGGCAACAGAATCATTGCCCCCTAGCGGTGAGTAAATTCCTTCCTTAACCCCCACGGTGTAAAACTTTGTAATTCCAGCTAGAACCTCTTTGGGTTGATTGGCCATCAAGTTGCGCTTGGCACGCTCCTTTTCAACGATTGATGGGTCTGAGGCCATCTCCCTCCAGAGTTTCAGAAACTCCGAGACAACCAGATCGGTTTGAGCTTGATTCTTTTCGATCCAAGTGGTGGAGGCAAAGAGGCACTCGTCAGAGGCAGGGTTCGAAACGCCCGGTAGAACATGGAAACGATCACCCGCCATTTCCATCAGCTTGTTTTTGTTAGCGAGGTCGACGATCGAGGCTTTGATCTGGCCCTTGGTCATAGCGATAATTCGGTTTTCCGAACCAGGAACGTAGCTTCGTTCGCCAAATTGGATGCCTTCACGTTTCGCAATGATATTTCCGATGGCCTCTGTACCGGTTCCCCTCGCATGAAATGTGAACGGCTGGCCATTGAGATCCTTCCACGACTTGTATTGTTTGTCGACCACTGGGAAAAAGACCAGCCGGGTGCCTTGGAAAAGAATTCTCAGGGGGGCTTTGCTCTTCTGAATCACCGAGTAGGGCGTTCCTACCCCAATATCCGCCTGGCCATTCACAACCGCTTGGATGGCCAACTCTTCCTTAGAGAAATAGGTGATTTCATAGTTCAGCCCCTTTTCTTTGGCTCTCTCCAGAGCGACTGCGAAAGCCAAGGTCTCGGTGGAGAGGACATCTCCAAAGGCAACTCGGACCTTTGACGATTGGGCCTGCGCGCCGAAGCCCAACGACAGTGCAGGCGCGGCTATCAAGAAGCCGGTTATGAGGCGACGTCTAAGCGATGGTAGGTTCTGCATTGCTGATCTCCTGTTGTTTTTAGGGCAGAAAGTCATGGTCAGCGCAATCAATCACTACGAAATCGCCCATTTTTTATTGGGTGATTTTAAAATCGAAGTGCATTTCAAACGCTTCGTTCCAAGTTGACCATAATTTCAAGAGTCTCTCGTATGAGGGATTACGAGTGTATTGATTGGAAATTTTGAACCAATTGAAGATTGGGTTATTTATCGTTTAAGGGATCTGCATGACCAAAGTCAGCGTGCAACATTTGGCCTACCAACTAAAGCAAATTATTCACGCCGAGGCGGCCGATAAGACCCGTTTGCCCAGCGAAAGGGTTTTGGCCGTCCAACTCCACACAACGAGGGCTAAGGTGCGGACGGCCATGCGTCAACTGGAGTTCGAGGGACTCGTATGGCGTGGGGTCGGAAAGGGAACGTTTGTTGGACCCAAACCAGCCCACGAGTCCTCAATCGAACAACTGAAATTGCAAGCAAATCCGGCGCATGTGATGCGGGCGAGGTTGGCACTTGAGCCTGAGTTGGCGGGCTTGGCCGCAGCGAATGCGACGTCCCAAGACATCGCGGAGATCAAAAGGCTATGCAAGTTGTGCGAGCGCTCAAAAACTTGGGCAGAGTACGAACTATGCGATGCTCAACTCCATCAAGCCATTGCGGGGGCCGCTCACAACCCGGTGTTGATTGCTCTGGTGGACTTACTTAATAGTCTGAGGACCACTGTTAACCATGGTCGAAAAAGGCTCGAAGGAGGACCGACCGCAGACCATCACAGCTTCGCAGAGCACAGCCTTGTGGTCGAAGCGATCTCGTCTCAAAATCCCCGGTTGGCAGCAGACTGCATGAGAACGCATCTTATGACCGTTGAGGACCGTTTGTTGGGCAGGCGTTAATAGAGCACGCCTCATCGGTGTGATGGCTTTTATCAGGAAGCACCGCTACTGCTCAAACCTTCTTGGTTTTTACAGTATGGGTGCTTCCATGCCATCTCGACTACCCGATCAGTGCCAAAGCCTCGTTGAATGTTTTGCTAGGCCGCATTACTTGGTCAGCCTTTGTGTCGTCTACCTTGTAGTATCCGCCGACGTCCGCAGGTTGACCTTGAGTGGAATTTATCTCTCGCAAGATAATGGATTCATGATCGGTGAGGTAACGCGCCACTTGTTTGAATGCTCCGGCAAGATCCAGGTCATCGCTTTGTGAACTAATTTCCTGGGCCCAGTAAAGAGCGAGGTAGAACTGGCTACCACGATTGTCAAGCTCCCCTACTTTTTGCGATGGTGACTTGCGGTTATCAAGCAACCTCTCTGTTGCCCTGTCAAGCGTCTTGGACAAGATGGCAGCACGCTGATTCCCTTCCTTCAATCCAATGTCTTCAAGACTCACGGCGAGCGCTAGAAACTCTCCCAGAGAGTCCCAACGGAGATGATTTTCTGAGAGCAGTTGTTGGACGTGCTTAGGGGCGGACCCGCCTGCGCCCGTTTCATACATACCCCCGCCCGCCATAAGCGGAACGATAGATAGCATCTTCGCACTTGTCCCAAGTTCCATGATGGGAAACAAATCCGTCAGGTAGTCCCTGAGGATGTTCCCGGTAACTGAGATTGTGTCCAAACCGCGGACAACCCTCTCAAGCGTATGCCGCATGGCCTGGACTTGGGGAAGAATTTGTATATCCAGCCCCTTCGTATCGTGTAATTTGAGATAAGCGACAACTTTTTTTGCCACCTCGCTCTCGTGAGGTCTCTCAGCGTCTAGCCAAAAAACAGCAGGCATTCCCGAGTTCCTGCATCTGGTCACAGCGAGTTTGACCCAGTCCTGAATAGCGGCATCCCTCGTCTCGCACATCCGCCATATATCTCCCATTTCGACGGATTGGCTTAGGAGTACCTCGCCCGTTTCGACATCCGTGATGTTCGCAGTACCGTCTTCTGGAATTTCAAAAGTTTTGTCGTGTGAACCGTACTCCTCTGCTTTTTGGGCCATTAAGCCGACGTTGGGGACGGTACCCATGGTTTTTGGGTCGAAGGCACCGTGCCACTTACAGAAGTTGATGACCTCCTGATAGATCCGTGCGAAGGTGCTCTCTGGAATGACTGCCTTGACTTCTTTTAGTCGTCCGTCAGCGCCGTACATCTTGCCACCTGCTCGAATCATCGCGGGGATTGATGCATCCACAATGATGTCACTAGGCGAGTGAAAGTTTGTGATGCCCTTGGCCGAGTCAACCATCGCAAGTTCCGGTCTGTTTTCGTGGCAGGCATGGATATCACGCAAGATCTCTTCGCGTTTTTGTTCGGGCAAATTCGCCATTTTTTTGTAGAGATCAACCATGCCGTTGTTTACATTTACACCGAGTTCATCGAGAGTCTTTGCATGTTTGGCAAAGGCTTCTTTGTAAAAAATTTTTACGCAGTGGCCAAATACGATTGGGTGAGAGACCTTCATCATCGTGGCCTTGACATGCAGAGAGAACATGACGCCGCTAGAACGTGCGTCCTCAATTTGGCGCTCATAGAATTCGCAAAGTGCCTTACGACTCATGAACATCGAGTCGATGATTTCTCCACTTAGAAGAGACACTTCTTTTCTTAAAATCAGGCGCTTGCCTGATTTGGTTATGAGTTCCAGTCTAACTTTACGGTCTCGATCCAGCGTGGTTGATTTTTCTCCGTGGTAAAAATCGCCGTGACGCATGTGAGAGACGTGGGTTCGGCTTGCAGGAGACCACTCACCCATAGAGTGCGGGTTCCGGCGAGCGTATTCTTTTACTGCCCTGGGAGCGCGTCGATCTGAGTTCCCTTCACGCAAAACGGGGTTAACGGCGGACCCGATGCATTTGGCGTAGCGATTGGCAATTTCCTTTTCAGCCTCGGTTTTGGGTTCATCTGGATAGTCCGGCAAGTCGTACCCTTTGGCCTGGAGTTCCTTGATGGCGGCCACGAGCTGTGGGACCGACGCGCTGATGTTGGGAAGTTTGATGATATTTGCTTTTGGCTCCAAGGTTTTTTTTCCAAGCTCACCCAATGTGTCCGGCATGCGTTGCTCAGGCTTTAGTCGATCGGAAAAGGCGCCTATGATTCGGCCGGCGAGAGAAATATCCACTAACTCGAAGTCGATACCCGCGGGCCGGCCGAAAGCCCGGATAACGGGCAAGAAGGCATGAGTCGCCAACATTGGTGCCTCGTCAGTGAGTGTGTAGAAGATGGTCGATTTTTTGTTGGACATGGGAACCCTCTTGAGAAATGAAGAATTGAATTTGCAAGTACCCCATTATCCCTCGTCGAGGTGATCTTTCCCACATGGCCCGTGGTGCCGTATTCAGAGAGGAGGGTAGCCTGGCATTGAGCCAACAAAAAAGCCCGGCATTGCCGGGCTTTTTTGTTGGCCATCACCTGCAAAAGGCGACGGCCTGAATCGTGCCAGATTAACCCTGGGGAACGATGTTGGAGGCTTGCTTACCCTTGGGGCCTTGGATGATGTCGAACTGCACCTTTTGGCCTTCTTTGAGTGAGCGGAATCCATTGGTTTGGATAGCCGAGAAGTGTGCGAAAACATCTTCGCCGCCTTCGTCGGGGGTGATAAAACCAAAACCTTTGGCGTCGTTAAACCACTTGACTGTACCTGTAGACATTCCTGCTTTCCTACCTTTTAAAAAAGAAACAATAAAAACCGCACGTCAAGTGGAACCCCAACATGGCATGCGCGATGCACTACCACCCTCGAATATATGGAATGCCAAGGGGTTTGTCCAACGAATTTGTGCCTAAAATTTCCGCATGGCCACAAAAAGACCAGCCTTTACCCCCGAAAACCCCGCCGAAGACGGGTCAGTTGCCACGCTCAAGCGGCCTGAAACGCTCGCCCCGCCGCCCCAGTACACGGTCTGGCTGCTAAATGACGATTTCACCCCGATGGAATTTGTGGTCATAGTTCTGCAAAAATTCTTTTCAATGAATCGTGAAAAAGCAACAGACGTCATGCTTCGCGTCCATCGAGAGGGGCGGGGTGTCTGCGGGGTCTTCACCAAAGAGGTCGCAGAGACTAAGGTAGAGCAGGTCAATGGTTTTTCGAGAATGCATCAACACCCTTTGCAGTGCGTGATGGAGGAAGCATGATTTCACAGGAACTAGAAGTCAGTCTGCACATGGCCTTTGTCGAGGCCCGCCAGCAGCGACATGAGTTCATCACCGTTGAGCACCTTCTGCTGGCCTTGTTGGATAACCCCAGCGCGGCAGAGATTCTGCGGGCCTGTGCCGTGGATTCGGATGCGCTGCGGAAAAGCCTGATTCATCACATTACTGAGTCGACGCCCATTGTCGCGGGGGCGGATGATGTGGACACCCAACCGACTCTGGGTTTTCAGCGGGTGATTCAACGGGCGATCATGCACGTCCAATCGACTTCGAACGGCAAGAAAGAAGTCACAGGCGCCAACGTCTTGGTGGCGATATTTGGTGAGAAGGATTCCCACGCGGTCTACTTCCTGCATCAGCAGGGCCTGACGCGGCTGGACGTGGTCAATTTCATTGCGCATGGCATTACCAAGGCTGGGCAGGTTCCGCCCAATGGCACCGAGGAGCCTTCCGCTCCCGAGTCCGAGTCTCAGCCTTCGGCCAGCAGTTCGGCCCCACAGCCCACTGCACTGGACCAGTACACCGTGAACCTCAACAAGCTGGCCGCCGAGGGCAAGATTGATCCGTTGATTGGACGGGAACACGAGGTTGAGCGGGTGGTTCAAGTCCTCTGTCGTCGACGGAAGAACAACCCCCTGCTCGTCGGTGAGGCTGGTGTTGGCAAGACCGCGATCGCCGAGGGGCTGGCTTGGCGAATTACCGAGGGGCAGGTACCCGAGATTTTGGACCAGGCCGTGGTCTATGCCCTGGACATGGGGGCTTTGCTGGCCGGAACCAAATACCGTGGCGATTTTGAGCAGCGGCTCAAGGCGGTGCTCAAGCAGCTCAAAGCCCAGCCCCACTCGGTGTTGTTCATTGATGAGATTCACACCCTGATCGGGGCCGGTTCTGCATCGGGAGGCACGCTCGATGCCAGCAACCTGCTCAAGCCCGCTCTTTCGTCAGGACAGCTTCGCTGCATTGGGGCGACCACTTACACCGAGTACCGAGGCATCTTTGAGAAAGATCATGCCCTGTCGCGTCGGTTCCAGAAGATTGATGTCAACGAGCCCACGGTGGATCAGACCATCCAGATTCTGAAGGGTCTGAAGTCCCGGTTTGAGGAACACCATGGCGTCAAATACCAAGTCTCGGCCCTCTTGGCTGCGGCGGAGTTGTCTGCCAAGTACATCAATGACCGACACCTGCCAGACAAGGCGATCGACGTGATCGACGAAGCCGGTGCGGCGCAGAGGATCCTGCCCAAGAGCAAGCAAAAGCGCACGATTGGTAAATCCGAGATCGAAGACATTGTTGCCAAGATCGCCCGCATCCCGCCCCAGACCGTCAATACGGATGATCGTCAAGTGCTCGCCAAGCTCGACCGCAATCTCAAGAACGTGGTCTTCGGCCAGGATGCGGCCATCGATGCCTTGGCGGCTGCCATCAAGATGTCGCGCTCAGGCCTGGGTCGTCCAGACAAGCCGATCGGGTCATTCCTGTTCAGCGGTCCAACCGGCGTTGGCAAGACCGAAGTCGCCAAGCAGTTGGCCTATTTGTTGGGTATTGAGCTGATTCGTTTTGACATGTCGGAGTACATGGAACGACATGCTGTCTCCAGGCTGATCGGCGCACCGCCGGGCTATGTTGGTTTTGATCAGGGGGGGCTGCTCACCGAGGCGGTTCACAAGAAGCCGCATGCCGTCTTGCTGCTTGATGAGATCGAGAAGGCCCA
>JACCDK011671413.1_pt1 | contig 10341 bp, 8 predicted proteins | sample 7445871 | NCBI WGS metagenome assembly JACCDK01 (sample SAMN15323436, study PRJNA562643) | freshwater metagenome | isolation source: river surface water | place: USA:Blue River Watershed | collected 2017-08-15
TGTGACCGAAGAAGCAGTACCAATTGTTGAAGTTTCCGAACCAGAACCAACTACTCCTAAAAAGAAGAAGGCACCTGTAAGGAAAGCAAAGAAGGAAGAAGTTGTAGAAGAAACTACAACCACAGCTACCCGTGATGTAAGTATCAATACAGTTGAAGAAAAAGTTGAAAATGATATGGATAAAGTAAAAGACCTAATTGAAAAGAGTACAAATATTGTTTTCAATAATGTCTTAAATGAAATGTCCACTTTTGGTTCTAAGATTATCTCAGTTGATGGAAGAGTTTCATCACTTGAAACTCTCATGCATGACATGAAAGAGTCTTAACAAAATTATTATGAAGAATTAAAGAAATTGATTATTCAAAAATCTACTTGAATGTATATTTGAATTTATCAAAAAAATATTAAATTATATATTTATTTAAAAAAAATATTTTTAATATAAAATTTCATATTATATGTTTTTTTTTATTACTATTCATACTCATAACAATGAATTCTAAAAATATATTTACAATAATTTTTTTTATGTTTCAGAAATATTTATATTATTTTCAGTATTTGTTTGTTCTTCATATGTGAAATCTTTTGTACATATTTATTATATTTCAATTTCATTAAATGTGTATTGATAATTATCATGTAATAATTATACAAATGATATTAATTATTAAACATATTCTTTTTTAGTTATATAATTATATTTTATGTGTATTCTATTTAATAAATACCATAAAAATGTTTTTTAATAACTATTTGTTATATTGAAATTAAATTCATTTCCAGTATATTTATAAAAGATTTATAATAATTATTCATTTTATTAAAAAATAGCAATCCACAATAATGATAAATTAAAATCTTTAATTATATTACATATAAAATTTTTACATTTTTTAGGATTATTTTCAAAATTAGTTGATAATATCTTTTCAATATTTTCATAATTTTATATACTTTTATGTTTAATTAGTTCATAAAAAATTTAAACATATGTTTAATTAGTATTTTATAAATCAATAGGTGTAATTTTATCAAACTATTAATAACCACAATATTAATTATAAACTAATTACAAAAATATTAATATTTCATTATATTCATCTTCATCTAAAAATAAACCAGATAATTCAAGTACTTCTTACATCATTTATTTACTATCAAAACAACCATATAAAATATAATTATATAATAATTATTTTTCATCTTTTTAAGAAAAAACTATCAGTAATTATTTTAATAAATATTCTGATTTATCAAAATATATATTATTGTTTTTTATGATAAGATTTTTATAATAATTTAATACATTTTAATTTGTTGAAATATATGATTACAAAACAATATTATTATATTGTTAAAACCCGTTTTTTAATAAATGATTAATTATTGTATCTTATTTTTAAGGGTTTGATATATAATCTAAAATAGTATTTCCATTTTAATCTATATAATTTATAGATAAATTATCGTCTTTCATAATATTATCAAAATGTGAAAAATCCTATACCTATAATAGACAAGCACATATATTATATAATTATTATTAATTTAATTGTTTTAATAATGTATTTAAACTATTTTTAATGATTATTTTCATAAATTCAATATTTTTAATACTGATTTTAATTTTATTGAGTCTTTATATAAAACTCATTTTTTTATTATTTTGTTTTTTATCTAATTATTCATTGAATGTGTCGTATTTGTAACATAATTTTAGAATTTCAATATTCTATTCATTTCCAGTAATATTTATTTAATTATAAATATTCAAATTATTTAAATTAAATTCTATATTGAAATAATTGTTTTATAAAAGAAATTTAAATAAAGTATAATTATTATCATTAATTGAATTAAAATATAATTTTGGAATATTAAAATTATAATTATACTTTTTTAATAACTTTAAAAATTTTTCATATTCATTATATGAAAAAACATATTTATATATTTTATTTATATCTATTAGACTGTTTAAAATATTTAAATCAGATTACAGTATTTGTTATTAAGACATATTCATATCAATTATAGAATTTTAATTTTAGTATTTTTCTTATTTTTCGGAAATATAATGTTTAATAATGCATTCAAAAAATTAAGAATTTTTAAGATATAAATTATATATTTCTTATTGATTATGATTTTCAATATAATTTATTTTAAATAAAATTTTTTAAATAATATTATTATTAATACAGTATTATATTAAATTATTATTTAAAATACTATTATATTTTAAAATATTTCCTTCATTGATATTATTTAATAATATATTTAATTTATTATATTCTTTATTATATATACAGTATTCTATACATTTATTATTTTTTGTGCCATATAATAATTTTGTTTTAACTTTATTAACAAAAAATTTAAAATATTTAATATTTTATTATTTGATGCAACTTATAATTATTTAGTCTTATGAAACTATACTAAATGAATTAACCTCTTTTAAATAATTATTCATAAAATAATAATCTAAAATTTCATTATTCATAAATAAATCTTATTTAATTATTTAAAATTATTATTCATCGTCATTTTAAATAATTTAAATAATAATTTTTCCCACAATGTTTTCATATTATTGTTTTTATTCTATATTAATTATTTCACTGTAACATTGTTTATTTTTTAATATATGTATAATATCTTTTAATGAATTATTTATATTTTTTAAAAAGTCTTCATTTGAATATGTTTTAATTTATTCCAATAATACTTGATCCATATTTAAATTTTATATATATTATCTAATAAGAATTTTATAAATATTTATTTTAAGAAAATAAACTTTAAATTATATTATTATCTATTTAAGAATAAAATTTTTTTATATAAAAACTTTTCTGTAAATTTTATTTTATTTGGTATATTTTTATATATAAAAAAAGTTTTTATATAAATAAAAGTTTGATATTTTTACATTTCACATTTTATTTAACACAGTTCAATATAATATTGGAAATTTAATATTCAAAAAACATTAATTTAAATATGGATATAATTAATTTAGTTAATGATATTAAAAAAATATTATACACATTATTTGAAGAATATTAATAAAATATTTTTTAAAATATTCATGATACAAAAAATAATTTTCATATTTCATAAATATGTTAAATTTATGATGTTGGTAGTTATGGATTATATATAGAAAATTTAATAAATCAATAAAAAATATAATATTAAGATTTTATGATATATGAGATAGATATTGATTTGATGATATTATTAAAAAATAAATTTAATTTATATAAAAATATATTTATTAACGATTTTATTTCCAATTTATTATATAATTATGAAGAAAAAATTAACATATAAAAAATATATAATACAAAAATTCCAATATTATAAATAAATATCAATGGAGTTTATTTTGATATATAATTTATATCTATGGCAGATAATATTGTTTAAATACCATTAAATAATATTCATTAAATTGATTTTTTTGAACAATAATTATAATTAAATTATGATACAATAAAATTATAACCAATATATTTAATAAAATATATTAAAGAATAATTTCCATTATTTGGTGAAATCAATATATAATTATAATTTTATAAAATTAGAAATTTGTTTTTTAAAAACAATTTATATGGATAAAAATATGGGTTACTGAGTTCTACAAATTTATTAATAATGTTCTTAAAATTATTATAAGTATAATAAAAGACAGATTTTGATTATTATAATTATTTTTTTGAATTTTACTCATAATGGAATTATTAATTACCAATATATCTTTAATAAAATTTATATTAATCATATAGTTTATAATAAAAAATATTAAATCAAGATAAATATTAAAATTAAATTAATAAAAAAAGTATTCTTTCTTTTTCATAATTTAAAAAATATAATGATTAAAATATATTTATATTAAATCCATTGTATCCATTATTTAATACTTCTTAAAATATAAATTTTTCTTCAAGATATTAAATAATTGAGTTTATAACATTTATTAACAAATAATTACATTAAATTGATTAGTTAAATGTATAAAGATTTATATTATATCTTACAATTAATGATTGTTAAAAATGTCATAAATAAGAATATTATGAATTAAAAATAACATTACCTAAAAATAATTTTATCAACACATAAGAAATATAAGAAATATAAGAAATATATTAAAATAACAATGAATTAGATATTGATATAGATTTGAACCCGATATGTTATATTAATTTAAATAATTAAGAGAAAAAAACAAATTTTTTTGATATATTGTGTATCAAAATTAAAATTCTAATTCATTTATTAACATATAGATTAAATGTTTATTATGACAATAAGAGTTTTAATAAATAAAATCAAGAAATTATTTTGTTTTTAGGATATAAAGACACATTTAAATTTAACATTTATCAAGACATTGCTCTTTTTGAAAAATATACAAAAATAAAAGGATTGAATTATTTACTTCAAAAAATTTTAATTTGATATTATAAAAATTATGGACATTATATAAAAAAATTTAGACAATATAACTTATTTTCTGATTGTAAATGAAAAAAAATATATAATTATAAATATGTAAGTTTTAAAATAATCCCCACTATTAAATTTTATAGTGGAAAATACTATATATTTTTAATAATAAGATAATTATAAAGATAATTATAAATAATCTTTTGAAATTAATTTTGACAATTTAATTGCTTCTACTAAAAAGAAAAAGATTTTAAAAATACTACTAACAAATAAATAAGAAGATATAAATTTAAATTTATTAAATATTGTAAATTTAATAAATTTATTAGAAATATATGATTATCTTGGATTAAATACAGAAGAATTAATCAAATATATATCTTTAAAATTGAAAATAAAAACAAATTTTAAATATATATATAAATAATTTGAATATTAATAAAAAAAGAATAAAGAATAATAATAATTTTAATAATTAAATCAACATTATATTGATAAAAATATTAATTATGTCTAAGATATTAATTGACCTTGTTGAATAATCGGTATTGACTGATTATAAAAGTATTATTATTAATTCAATAAAAAAAAATAATGAAAATTTAGATTAATTACAAGATATTTTGGAAAATCATAAAAATATATTATGTCCTGAATTTACAAAAATTTTTAGAGCATATAATTATTTTAATATTAAAGACACAAAGGTAGTTATTATTGCACAAGATCCATACCATACACCTTGTATTGCTTCTGGATTAGCATTTGAAAGTTTAAATATTCATTACACACCACCATCATTATTAAATATATATAAAGAAATCAGAAGAACAGAAGGTATAAAACACTAAACAGGTTGTCTTGAAAAATGGGCACAATAGGGTGTTTTATTATTAAATTGTTCATTAACTACAATTGTAAAAAAACCAGGGGAACATATGAGATAATGGAAATGTTTTACATGTGACATTTTAACTTAATTGTCATCAATAAATCATAAAATAGTATATATGCTATGGGGAAATTTTGCAAAATCATTAAAAAAATATATAACATTTAATCAAGATACTTTGGTATTAGAATGGACTCACCCGAGTCCGTTGGCAAGAACTCCATTTATGGGAAATAATCATTTTAAATTATGTAATTAGCATCTTAAAAATTTAAACATAAAAACTATTAAATTTCATGACAAAGAATTTAATGAAGAATGAATGTATATAAAATATAAGTATATATAAAAATATATATGAATTGTTTATTTAATATGAATACTAATAAAACAACTTAAAATAAAAGTAAATATTAAAAAAAGAAATCACAAAACGGAGGGTTTGGATATACTGGAAATACAATTTTTATTAAACATCCAACTACATTAAAAGAAGATTTATAAACTGCATCTAAACATATAAAATGTTTAATGAATGTATTGGAAAAAATAAAAACTACAACTGATTTTTATAAAGAAAGAAAAAATATTATTTTAGAATTTCATACTCAATATTAAGCATTTAATACATTTATTGTAAATATACTTCCATAATATATTAAAGCACCACCAATTATTGGTTAATAACAGTATAAAGTTTAAATGTTATACGATGAATTTATAAATTAAATATAAAGTGCAAATAATTTATTAACAATGTTTATTATTAATTTAATGAATAAATTAAAAGATCACTAATAATATTAAAACAACAAATAAAAATACTTATAAGAAAAGAAAAAATAAATTCCACAAAGACAATAAGAATAATAATAATTATAAAATCAAGTATTAACAAATATTTCTAAAATATAAGAATAATCATAATAAGATATTGATAAAATTTTAAATAAATTAAAATTATCATAAATTCCAATATTTACATTAATTAAAATTTTTTAAAATCCAGAAATTTAAAATACCAAATAAACATCTTTTGTAAAATTATCTAAAACAAATTGAAATACCCTTCTTAATTTTCTTAATTAAAAAAAATATTATAAAATAATATAAAATAAATTATAATAAATTAAAAACAATATGACAACATAATATTTAAATAAACTTTTTAATAATTTAAATGAATTATTTTTCCCGGTATTAAATAATAATAAATAATCAATAACAAAAGCTTAAAATATTTTATAAACAATTTATGAAACATTACATTAATTAGAAGATCATTCTAATATGATGAACAATGTATAATTAAAATAGTTAAGAGAATATTAAATTAAATACAATAATTATAATATATAACTTTTTAAATATGTTCTTTAATATTATGATAATAATAAAACAAAAAATTAAGAATAAATTGTAAATGAATTGGAAACAGAATTATTATAGTAATCTGAATAATTTAAATAATAATATAATAATTTTAATTAAAAAATAAATTTATATGATATTAAAAAAAAATATAAAGATTAATATTATAAATTAATGAAAGATTTACATTAATTGTAATAACAAAATAATTAAATATAAAATTTATTAAATACATTAACTGACAATTCTACAAAGGAATATTAATAAGTGATTGAAAAATAATACAGTTAAACTAAAAATATTATAGAAGAAACAAAATAAGAATTAAACCGTATTTAAAAATTATACTATGGTATGAATTATACTGATTAATTATTAAAAATGAAATAAACATTTTTTGACATAAATAATATTTAAAATGTTAATAAATTATAACAAACTAAAATCATAACAACAAATATTTAAAAACATAAAACATTTTAAGATTAAATAAATTCAAAATTATAAGAATTAGAACAAGAATATTAGATTTAATAATAAAAAAATAAAAACAAATATAATCCTTGGTTAAAAAAACCACTAAGGTCTCAGGTATAAATGTAAATGAAAAAATAATTATAATCAGAAATTCAAAAATAAAGTAATTGAAAAAATTGAAAAATTGAAATATTAATATATATACATATTATGAACAAAATAATACTAAATATAAAGTATATTTGACAAAATGATTATAATAGGACTTTGTGGAAATATGGGTGCAGGAAAAGATTGGGTTGCCAATAATATAATAATACCATTATTAAAAAAAATGTAATTTAACCCTATAAAATTAGGTTTTGCAGATTAACTTAAAATATAAGTATCATATAAATATAATATTGATATGGAATAATTAGAATATAAAACAGAATAAACAAGATAAATATTATAATATGAAGGGACAGAGGTTGGTAGAAAACAAGATGATAAAATATGGATAAAATATTTAGAAGCTTAAAGATAATTATTCAATTTAAAAGGCTATGATGCTTTTGTAATTAGTGATATTAGATTTCCAAATGAAGTTTCATATATAAATGATTTTAAATAACCACATATAATTATTCGCGTAAATGGTCATTAAATGACATAATAAAAAATTTAAAATGAATAATCTGAAAATAATTTTAAACATTCTTCTGAATAACATATTGATAAACTTAAAGTAAATTACGAATTTTAGAATAATATACATAACAATTAAATTGAAATCGAAGCATTATAAACATATATATAAAATTATATAAAATTATATTTAAAAAATAAATAACATTGATTAATATGATTCATACAAGTGATTAATAAAAAACATTTTTAGTCAATAAACCATCACTGAGTTTTGGTTCATCATTAATAAATTCAAAAGCTTTTTTGAATATAAAATACGGTGCCTATATGTCATAAAATATATAATTATGCCTACGCATAAAATCCATATTTTTTTCTTCTTAATATATAAGAGTATTATCAGAAGATACAACATTTACAGGTTTATCAACTTTAATAACAAGTAATCCATTTTTATTTAATAAATTTGCAGCATTTTTAATTGTTTCAAGTTATAAAATACTAAATTAGTCGCCTTTATCGCCACCGTATTTTGTTTTATATTAATTCATATGACTACATTAATTAATAAAAATAATATCAAAGAATTTTTATTAACATTGTGTTTTATTTAATTCCCATTTATCCTTAATTAATTTTTGACCACAATTTAAAGTGTTTTTTGAATAATAAAAATTATATTAATATGCTGTTCCATATAAATATTCTGAAACTTTTTTCATTTCAGATTTTGGCATATTACATATACTTAATACATTTTTTTCTTCTTTAATACTATTTTCTTTTTCAAATTCTGGTTTTTCAAATACTTCATCGTATTATGATTTATTATTATTTTTTTATTATCCCCATAAAAATTTAAACCCTTCTTTATTATTTTTTTGCGATAATAAAAATACCCATACAATAAGAATTATAATTAAAAAATAATTTTAATATGTTTTTATCATTTTAATTCAAAATAAACTATTTTTAATTTATTTAAGAAAACATAAAAATAATAAAATATTAAAAATTTTGTTTTAGTTAAAAATTCTTTCATTTTTTCTTAAATTTTTTCATTATTTACTATTCTTTCAAATGTTCTTTTTCTTGTAATATTTAATTTTTTAACAATTTAACTAATTCTTTAAATACTTAAATTTATTTTTAATTATTCTTTTATTTCTTAAATATTAGTATAAGGATTATTTTAAATATATTAAATTAATTTTTTAGTAAAGGAATATTGTTTTTTAACTTTAATATTTTATTATATTCTTTTAGTCCATCTTTAAATTGTAGATTTAGATATTTCTAAAATTTCTGATGTTTTTCTTAAACTTTTTAATTTTTTATAAAGATTTATTGTTTTTATTCTTAAATCAATTGAATACATTTTAAATATAATTTAAATTACTATCTAATATTAGTAATATTTAAAAAATAAAAATTAAACGCACTTAATTTCAGGGTGTCCCATTTTAAATTTTAAGTGCTATAACAAGCATTATTAAATTGTGGATATGCTGATTAAATAAAATGAATAAAATGAATTTATTGCTAATGTAAATCCTCATTTAAAAGAAGAATGGATCTAAAACTATATGAATGAAAAACTTAAAAGACTTTAAGAAAAATATAAAGAATGATCACCACATATTTTTATATTCTTTTTAAATAATATCTATAAGTTATTTATAGTCAAAAATATGTATTTCTTAATCAATAAATATAATATCTTTTGACTATAAATAACTTTATATTAAATAATAAGTATTTAATTATTATATATCTTCTTCATCAAATTCCCAAAATGAATAAGGAGTATAATATTCAAATATATCAAATATTATTTTATTGAATTAACTATGTGATACTATTTGATTTTAAGTATTATTATATTTGATTTTTTTTATACTTTTTTATTTATTATTAACTTATTTTATAATGTTTTAATTAGTTAAACGCTTCATTGTCGTTATTTTTTATTTAATTGAATATATTATTTTCAATTTTTTTTTATTTTATTAGTTGTTCTAATAATTTTAATAATAATGCTTAATTTTCTACTATTTCAATTTTTTTTTAAGGTAATTTTTTTAATTATATAATAGGATTTTTACCTTTTTATTATTTATTAATATTAATTTAGTTATTTGGATTTATACTTAATCTCATAGAAGTTTTTATTACTTATATATTTGAATTATTTAAATTTATATTCTACTCTTATTAATATTCAATATATTATTTTTTTATTATAAAATATATACTTGAAAATTTTTTATATACTTAAATTATAATAAAATTCAATTTTTATATTTTAAATAAAAATTTTAAAATAATAAAATATTAAAAATTTTGTTTTAATAAATCACTTCATCCTTTTGTTGCAAAATTAACAAATTGCTGTTCCGTGTTTTTCACACCCAAAATGAACATTGTGCCCGCATTTGAGAGTGTAATAAGAACCTGTTTCGAGGGACCTATTACATTTTGCGTTCGCACAACAA
>JACCDK011852704.1_pt1 | contig 10340 bp, 8 predicted proteins | sample 7445871 | NCBI WGS metagenome assembly JACCDK01 (sample SAMN15323436, study PRJNA562643) | freshwater metagenome | isolation source: river surface water | place: USA:Blue River Watershed | collected 2017-08-15
CGAGCTTGAAGACATTTCTTTCGCGGTTCTGTATCCGAAGGTCTACGAGGAAATCGTAAATCTAGTCACCCAGCGTAATCCCAAGCGAAGTGAATACACGGACAAGGTTATTGAAGAGATCGACTTCGAGCTTCGGGACAACCGAATAAAAGCGCGTATCGAAGGAAGACCAAAGCAGTATTACTCCATTTATCAAAAGATGGTGCTGAGGGGGCGTGAATTCGACGACATCTATGATCTAGTCGGCATTCGCGTCATTGTGACCGAAGTAAGAGATTGCTACGCAGCACTCGGAGCAATCCACGCTAAGTGGTCTCCCATGCCGGGCCGTTTCAAGGACTACATTGCGATGCCGAAGTTTAACCTTTACCAATCACTTCACACCACGGTGGTGGGGCCCGAAGGCAGGGCGGTAGAAATTCAAATTCGCACACAGGATATGCACCAAAGAGCAGAGCTTGGTGTTGCCGCGCACTGGAAATACAAGTCACAGTCCGGGAAAACTGCAGATCAGGAAGTTGACTTTGCTTGGCTCAAACAGTTGAGCGATTGGCAAGAAGAGACTGCTGACCCCTCAGAATTCCTTGACAATCTCAGATTCGAAATTGGAGCCAAAGAGCTCTATGTATTCACCCCGAAAGGCAAGGTAATTGGTTTAGCAGCGGGGTCTACTCCGGTCGACTTTGCCTATGCCGTTCACACCGAAGTCGGCCACAAAACCATCGGTGCGAAAGTAAACGGGAAGCTTGTACCACTCGAAAGCAAGCTGCAGGCTGGGGACGTAATCGAGGTTCTGACCTCAAAGAGCGAAACCGCCGGGCCGAGCAAGGACTGGCTCAACTTTGTCGGGTCACCAAGAGCCAAAGCAAAAATTAAGCATTACTTTACGCAGGAGCGACGTGAAGAAGCGACCGAGGAGGGTAAGGAAGCCCTTGTTCGAGCATTGCGCAAGCAGGGAATGCCAATTCAAACGCTTATTAACTCCGAAACGTTGAATCAGGTTGCCCACGAGCAACGATTGGTTGACATCAATGCGCTATTCAATGCGATAGGTCAGAATCACATATCAGCAACCACAGTGGTTGAGCGTCTTCGACAGATCAGTGGCCTCGTTGCTGAGACCGTCGAGGAACCAACCTTCCAGACTCCAAAGTCTCTTCGCAAACCGCGTGATACGCAGGGCGTTTTAGTTAAGGGCTCACCAGATGTGCTCACAAAACTTGCAAGGTGCTGCACACCGGTACCGGGGGATGAGATAGTGGGATTCATTACTCGAGGTGAGGGTGTTTCGATCCACCGCACCGACTGCAAGAACGTCGCATCATTAGATGAATCAAGGATTACTGAGGTCTCTTGGGCGCAGGATTCGCGCGGAGTCTTCATGGTGCAGATACAAATCGAAGCTCTAGATAGATCTGGCTTGCTGTCCGATGTCACTAGGGTTCTAAGCGAGAACCACGTAAATATCTTGTCGGCGTCCGTTTCAACCTCGAAAGACAGGGTTGCACTGAGCCGTTTCGTTTTCGAGATGGCTGATCCGTCCCATCTTGACCACCTGCTTAATCAGGTGCGAAGGATTGAAGCCGTTTACGACGTTTATAGAGTCAAGAGCTCTTAGTCGACAGCCTTCTTAGCGGCCTCGAGCCAAGAAGTTCTTGCCTCGATTTGTGCTTTGATGGAAGCCTTCTTATCGGCTGGAGCTTTCGCGAGCTCTGCTTCCAGGGAAGCAATCGCCTCTTCGAGCTGGGTCACGAGTGAATTGCTTCTCGCTTTGGCGGCCGGGTCTGATCTTCGCCACAAATCAGCTTGCTTCTCAGCAATGGACTTCTCGATTTTTCTCAGGCGATCTTCGACGTTTCGAACTTCAGTTCGAGGTACGTGACCGATCTTTTCCCATTTCGATTGAATTCCCTGCAGAGCTTTCTTTGCCTCATCCAGATTTGTGAGATCAATCTTCTCTGCTTCAACCAGGAGAGCAAGCTTGGATTCAAGATTGGCTTTCTGGGCAACCGATTGCTCATCATCAGCGATCTTCTTTGCGGCAAAAATTGTGTCTCCGGCAGCTCGAAACTTCTTCCAAAGGTCGTCTTCGAGTTTTCCTGCCTTTGGCGCCTTTTTCCAAAGGTCCTGCAGCTTTTTGTAGTCGTTAGCAGCTTCAGCACCCTTGGCGACCAAAGCCTCGGCCTTGGTGACAAGTTCCTGCTTTACTCCCTTGGCCTCTTTGAATTGCGAATCCAACTTGGCAAAGTAAGTGCGACGCCCCGCCTCGAACTTTGCTCGGGCCTGGCTGAATCTCTTCCAAATTGGATCTGCTTGCGCCTTTGGCACCTTTGGGCCATTCTTCTGAAGTGTCTGCCAAGTGTTGAAGAGTTCTGTCATCTCGGCGGTGGATTTCTTCCAATTGATATTCTCAAGATTGGAAACAATGGCCTCTGCTCTTGATGCAATGACTTCCTTTTCATCAAGTGCTTTGGCAACGTCAGCCTCACGCTCCACTAGGAATTTCTCGTGAGCTTCGGTTATTGGTTGCTCAAGTCGCGCAACGCGTTCACGCAGGTTGTTTAGATTTCCTACTGCCTTAGGCTCTACCAATTCCGCTGCCAAGTGATCCCTGGTGATCTTTAGATTCTTCGCATCGGATGCACCCGAGGAAACTCGCTGTTCCAAAAGGCGAACCTGGGCATCTAGATCTTCAAACTTCTTGGTGAAGTATGCGAAGGCTTCTTCAGGGGAAACATTTGGGTACTGACCGACCTGGCGCTCAGTGCCGTTGTCGTTGACGAACACATTGTTCGCTTCATCGACGCGGCCGAATTCATTGGTTAGCAAGGTATTGCTCCTAGTTATTGACGCTTTACTCTACCGCTAGAGAAGTCATGACTACGGGCTCAAGAGGTCGGCCATTACCACTGCCGTCCTCAGTTCCTTTTGCTGCAATCTCCTTGACAGCTTCTAGGCCAGATTTGATTGAACCAAAGACCGTGTAGCCACCAGCGGCATCAGATGGAATGGTGGAATCTGCATAGACAATGAAGAATTGAGATCCCATGGAGGAGCCATTCCCTCCCTGTCTCGCCATTGCCAGGACACCTTCCTTGTAGAGGTCATCGGCCGGAGCATTTTCGATTGGGCCCCACTCATAACCCGGACCGCCCATTCCGTCGCCGTTGGGGTCACCGCATTGCAAAACTTCAATTCCATATGCCGCGGTGGTCAGCCTGTGGCAGGAGACGCCTTCGTAAAAACCAGAGCGAACCAGGCTCACGAAGTTCGCAACCGCCTGTGGGGCTTTTGTACCGTCAAGTTCAAAGCTCAATTCAGCCTCGTTAAGTTTGAGAGTGCCGTTCCAGAGTCTTGCCTCGGCAATTCCTGGATCAGGGACAAGCTCAGAATTCTCCGCAACAGCGGATTCCGTTGCAGTTGCGATCTCCTCAGTGTTAGACACCCCAGGACCAAGACCGAAATATGCCAATTGGCTTGCGACAGCTAGAACAATTGCGACTCCCGATGCAATGAGGACGAGCTTGTTGTCGTTCTTGAGAGTCTCTTTGCGCTTGGCAAGCACATCTTGCTTGGCCTTAAAGGTGCTGAGCTGGTCTTTCTTCATAAATTCCTCCGAGTTGCCCTGTAATTCTAGGGGTCGCCTACAATCTGCTTGTGGCAAACGAACCCCTTGCATCGAGGCAAAGACCGACGCGAATTGAAGATGTGGTCGGCCAGACGCACCTGCTTAGGGAATCGGCCCCGCTGGCGCGCCTGATCCGAGGAGACAAAGGTGCCGCCTGGTCTTCGGTTATCCTCTGGGGTCCACCCGGCACCGGAAAGACCACCCTCGCTCGACTAATTTCAAGCGCCAGAAAAGCGCACTTCGATGAGCTATCTGCAATTTCTTCCGGAGTCAGCCAAGTCAGAGACGTAATCGAGACAGCCAAGAACCGGCGCGCGCTTTATGACCAGTCCTCGGTGCTCTTTCTCGACGAAATACACAGGTTCTCTAAATCTCAGCAGGATGCCTTGCTAGGAGCAGTTGAGTCCGGGACTCTCACTCTTGTTGCAGCAACCACCGAGAACCCCAGCTTCTCGGTTATAAAGCCACTAATCTCTCGATCGCTAGTGCTTGAGCTCCAGGCGTTGACAGCCGCCGAGGTGAGGCAGGTGCTGGACAAGGCCATCGCATCCGATCAAGGGCTTAGGGGTCTGGCCGCGCAGCCACAGGCCCTGGAGTGGATATCGCAGATTAGCTCCGGAGATGCCAGGAGGGCCCTTACCCTCTTGGAGGCCTCGGCGAGCGCCGCGGGAGAAGCCGAGCTCACTCTAGAGATAGCGCAGAGTGCTAGTCAGATCGCCATCGCCTATGACCCCACCGGCGAAATCCACTACGACACGATTAGCGCCTTCATAAAATCGGTCCGAGGTTCGGATGTGGATGCTGCAATTCACTACCTAGCAAGAATGATCAAAGGGGGAGAAGACCCCAGATTTATCGCCAGAAGGCTGATAATTCTTGCCAGCGAAGACATCGGCTTGGCTGACCCACAAGCCCTGTCAATGGCCGTCGCGGCCGCCGAAGCTGTTAGCCAGATTGGAATGCCCGAGGGTCGCATACCGCTTGCCCAGGCCACCATTTATCTCTCCCTTGCCCCAAAGTCCAACCGCGCATACTCCGCCATAAATCAGGCGCTGGAAGAACTTGAAACCACTGCAGTTGCTGAGATCCCAGCCCATTTGAGAAGCTCTGGGGCTGTTGGGTATGTGTATCCGCACGATCATCCCGCTGGGATTATCAAGCAGGAGTATGCCAAGTCGGCCGGCAATTACTATCGACCTTCTCAATTCGGCTTCGAGAAGACCATCGCCGAGCGCCTGGCCCAAATAGACGAGATTCTCGGCCGCTCCCGTGACAACTGAGCATCCGACTGGTAGGCTTGCACGGTTATTGTGAGGTTCTGCGGCTGGAACCCTCAATCACTTCAAACCAACAAAAATTACGAAAGGTAACTACTTGTCTAAGACAACTAGAACCCGTAGCAAGACTCGTTTGTCTCGCGCCCTAGGAATTGCACTTACCCCTAAGGCTGCGAAGTACATGGAAAAGCGTCCATACGCACCGGGTCAGCACGGCCGCACAAAGCGCAAATCAGATTCAGACTTCGCCGTTCGTCTGCGTGAGAAGCAGCGTCTACGCGCACAGTATGGAATTCGCGAAGCCCAGCTTCGCAAGACCTTCCAGGAAGCCAAGCGCACCGAAGGTCTAACCGGTGAGAACCTAGTAGAGCTTCTGGAGATGCGCCTCGACGCTCTCGTACTGCGCTCAGGTTTTGCTCGCACCATGGCTCAGGCACGTCAGATGGTTGTTCACCGCCACATCCTTGTCGATGGAGAGCGTGTTGACCGCCCTTCGTTCCGCGTAAAGCCAGGTCAGATGATTCACGTTCACGACAAGAGCGAGAAGACTGAGCCATTCCAGGTTGCAGCAGCAGGTGGCAATGCCGACGTTTTGGCTAAGACTCCTGAGTACCTTTCAGTTTCCCTCGAGAAGCTTCAGGCAACCCTAGTTCGCAGACCAAAGCGTGTTGAAGTTCCAGTCACCTGTGAAGTTCAGCTCGTCGTTGAGTACTACGCGGCAAGGTAATTAGAAAATGAGTGGCGGCGAAATCGCAGGGCTGGTATTTGCTGGCGGTTTCGCGCTGCTTGTTTTATTCATCGGTGTTCCACTGCTCAAGTTTGGAAAAGTATTGGATGAGTCTGCGCGAACAGTCAGAACCATCAATGCCGAACTGGAGCCGATGCTCAAGGAAGCCCGAGTCACTTTGGAAGAGTCAAATAAGCAACTCAAGCGAATTGACCAGATCACACAGGACATTGAGCAGATCACGGAAAACGCGAATAGTCTGATGGCGGTCTTTACAGCTTCTGTTGGAGCACCTTTGGCAAAAATTGCTGGCACCTTGCAGGGTGCTCTAAAAATGTTCACGGGCAAGAAGTAAACGAGGTTAGTGATGTCAAGACTTAAATGGTTCGTTGCCGGAATTGGTCTAGGAATCCTCGCAGTCAAGCAAGTAAACGAGAACCCTAAAGCGCGCAAGGCATTCGATGACGCGATTGCGACAGCCAAAGAATTCACATCCGCTGTTGCGGATGGCTTTGTCGAGCGTGAAGCAGAGCTTCGTGCCCCGGCAAAAAAGCCTGCCGCCAATTCAGCTGCCAAGAAACCAGTCGCCAAGAAAGCTGCTGTAAAGAAGCCAGCTAGCAGATCTACCAAACCAAAAACAGCGACCAAGTAAATGAAGACTGCCGAAATCAAGCGGCGGTGGCTTGAGTTCTTCGAGAAGAAGGGCCACACGGTCGTTCCAAGCGCACCGCTAATTAGCCAAGACCCCACTTTGATGTTCGTAGTTGCCGGAATGGTGCCTTTCATTCCATACATGACTGGGGTTCTACCAGCACCATATGGGCGTGCCACTTCGGTGCAGAAATGTGTTCGAACCCTCGACATTGACGAGGTTGGTAAGACCACACGTCACGGAACCTTCTTCCAAATGAATGGAAACTTCTCGTTTGGCGATTACTTCAAGAAGGAGGCCATCGGTTTTGCATGGGAGCTGCTGACAAGTTCCCAAGCAGATGGCGGCTACGGCTTTGACCCGGAGAAGCTGTGGGTAACGGTTTTTCAGGATGACGACGAGGCGATTCAGTACTGGTTAGAGCAAACCTCGATTCCACGAGAGCGAATTCAGCGCCGAGGTATGCGTGATAACTATTGGTCAACGGGCCAGCGAGGACCTGCCGGACCCTGTTCAGAGATTTACTACGACCGCGGCCCCGCGTATGGAGTTGAGGGTGGTCCAGAGGCAGATGAGGATCGCTACATCGAAATCTGGAACCTTGTTTTCATGCAGTATGAACGTGCCGACGGTGGAACTAAGGATCACTTTGAGATTCTTGGTGAGCTTCCGAAAAAGAACATCGACACCGGAATGGGTCTTGAAAGAGTCGCCTTCATCATGCAAGGCGTCGAAAATATTTATGAGATTGATCAGGTAAGACCAATCATTGATGTGGCGTCACGGCTAAGCGGCAGAAAATATGGCGCAAACGAACAAGATGATGTTCGCATGCGAGTAATTGCGGATCACCTTCGCTCCGCTCTTATGTTGATGTCTGACGGAGTAACTCCATCTAATGAGGGTCGCGGCTACATTCTTCGCCGTCTTCTAAGAAGGTCAATCCGTGCACTCAGGCTTCTCGGTGTGGATCAGCCAAGCTTCGAAGAGCTGTTCACAACCGCAAAAGATGCGATGGTCGAAGCTTATCCAGAACTAGAAGAGGCGTTCTCTAGAGTGCTTCGCGGTGCGCTGGCGGAAGAAACTGGGTTCAGAAGGACTCTGGAATCTGGAACTGCGTTCTTGGAGGAAGCAATTTCCAAGGCAAGCGGAACACTCTCCGGAGAAACCGCGTTTTTGCTGCACGACACCTACGGTTTCCCAATTGACCTAACAGTTGAAATTGCCGAAGAGGCGGGTTTGGCGGTAGACCGGGCCGAGTTTGATGCTCTAATGACCGAACAAAAGTCACGTGCAAAGGCTGATGCAAAGAGCAAGAAGGTAGGCACAGCGGGACTTCAGGTTTACACCGAGTTCAGATCAAAGGGCGAGACGGAGTTCCTGGGTTATCAAAGTCTCGAGGCTGATGCAAAAGTTCTAGGTTTATTGCGAGACGGAGAAAGCGTTTTGAGTCTTTCAGCTGGAGAGCTGGGAGAAGTATTTCTAGATCGCACAACTCTTTATGCGGAGTCCGGCGGACAGAGCGCGGACGCTGGGGAAATTCATGGGGAAGGTTTCCTTCTCGAGGTGTTGGATGTTCAAAAACCAGTCAAGGGCCTGTTCGCACACAAAGTTCGAGTCACCAGCGGTCAAGTCACAGTGGGAGCTGCGGCTCACACAGTTGTAGACGCTGACTGGAGACTTGGAGCGTGTCAGGCCCACTCCGCAACTCACGTAATTCACGCAGCATTGCGCCAGGTTCTTGGACCCGAGGCGCTGCAGTCGGGCTCTTTCAATAAGCCGGGTTATATGCGGCTTGATTACAGTTGGGGGCAAGCTCTCTCTGAAGAGACAAAATCTGAAATTGAAGAGGTTGCCAACCTCGCTATTCGGAGCGACCTCGCTGTCTCCGCACAATTTATGACGCTGCCAAAGGCCCGCGAGTGGGGAGCAATTGCTCTCTTTGGTGAGACCTACGACGAAGAAGTTCGTGTTGTACAAGTTGGTGGACCTTGGTCACGCGAGCTTTGTGGTGGTACTCACGTTTCAAGATCATCGCAAATTGGTTTGGTCTCTGTTGTTGGCGAATCTTCGGTAGGTTCAGGATCAAGAAGAATCGAAGCTCTAGTCGGCATAGACGCAATTCATGCACTGAATACCGAACGTGAAATTGTTCGAAGGCTTTCTGCGACTTTCAAGGCGCCGGTTGATCAGATTGAAGAGCGCATCAGTTCATCTCTTTTAGAACTAAAGCAGGCACAGCGAGAGCTAGCAGAACTGAAGTCACAAACTGCTAAAGCTTTGGTGCCCGAGCTTGTAGCGGCGGCAGAGACTCGTGGTGAAATCAGAGTACTTACCAAGGTTCTCGAAGGATTTGACTCCGACGCTGTGCGCGATCTTGCCGCGGCAACTAGGGATGGACTGGGACCAAATTCAGTCGTTGCGCTTGGAGCAGTAGTCGCCAACAAACCAATAGTCATGGTTGCTGTTGGTGTAGCAGCCATCCAAAAGGGAATAAAGGCTGGAGACTTAGCAAAGGTTGCGGCCTCGATCCTCGGGGGTGGTGGTGGTGGCAAGCCAGATCTTGCCCAGGCTGGTGGCACGAATGCGAAGTCACTGGGCGAGGCGCTACAAGCTGCCACTAAGGGGATTTAGTTGTCCCGACTTCTAGCTGTTGATTTCGGCAGTCAAAGAATCGGGTTAGCTGTTTCAGAAGGTCAACTGGTAATTCCACTAGATCCTTTGCCCAGCGACATAAACTCCGCAAAACAGATAGCGGACATATGTAAAGATCGACAAATTTCAAAATTGCTAGTGGGGCTACCGCTATCACTTTCGGGAGATAGAACTAGATCCACTGAACTTGCAATTAGCTTCGCACAGGAGCTGGCCTCTGAAAGCAATATAGAAGTCAGGTTGATAGACGAGAGACTGACAACTGTAAGTGCTGCATCCAAGTTACGGGAAAGTGGCAGGGACTCAAGAACCGCAAAGAATCTCGTCGACAGCCAAAGCGCCGCTGAAATCCTGGAAAGCGCGCTGAACCAAATTAGGCTTGGGCGTAACCCAGGAATCGGACTATCAGAGATTGACTAATCAAAATCCCACAGGTGCCAAAAAGTCAAAGACTGCGCTAATCGCGGTTCTGATTAGCCTTCTTGCGCTCGGGGTTGTTGGCACAATTGGCTTTAATTCGATCACGAATTTCATTTCACGATTCCAGATAGAGGATTATCAGGGAGAACCGGGGCCAGTAACTCAAATTGTGATTGAACCTGGCGACACTGGCGAGGATGTTGCTCGAAAGTTACTCAATGCAGATGTGGTCAAGTCTTTCGATGCTATTTATCGCGAGATGCTGAATTCTGATTTCAGCGAAATATACCCGGGGACCTATGAATTCCCCACCAAGATTTCGGGAGCCCAAGCTCTACGCCTTTTAATATCAGGTGACAACAAGGTAGTACTGAGTGTCACTATCCCTGAGGGCTACCGTAACTCTCAAGTAATTAAGAAGTTGTCTAGTGAGCTGAACTTAGCTAAAGCAGACTTAGAAGCAGCAATTGAAGCTGCAAAGTCTTCTATCCCTGAAGATGCTGTGAATCTGGAGGGTTACTTATATCCCGCCACCTATGAGTTTGACCCTGGGGTCTCGGCCACTCAAGTCATTGAGCGAATGGTTACCAGAACCGAACAAGAGTTAGCGAAGTATGACCTGACTCTTGCCGACTCCTTCGATGTAATTAGAACCGCATCAGTTATTCAGCTCGAAGCCATGCATGAGGAAGATTTCTATAAAGTTTCCCGCGTCATACAGAATCGACTGGAGCTAGGCATGCTCCTACAGATGGACTCGACAGTCAACTATGGGACTAATGGAACCAAGATAACCACCACCGACGCTCAGCGAGCAGACCCTAACCTTTACAACACTTATGTTCACAAGGGTCTTCCAGTTGGTCCGATTGGTAATCCGGGGGCTACCGCGATTGAAGCCGCACTAAGACCAGCTGATGGCAAGTGGCTCTACTTTGTTACCGTGAATCTAAAGACTGGAGAAACCGTTTTCTCTGAAAC
>JACCDK011291279.1_pt1 | contig 10338 bp, 12 predicted proteins | sample 7445871 | NCBI WGS metagenome assembly JACCDK01 (sample SAMN15323436, study PRJNA562643) | freshwater metagenome | isolation source: river surface water | place: USA:Blue River Watershed | collected 2017-08-15
TCTGGACAAAGTCCTCTCAAGAAACAAGTAAGATTCGCTCGACGAGGGGGTAGCTCAGTCGGTTAGAGCCCCGGACTCATAATCCGATGTTCCAAAATCAACTTGCTTTCCAGTTTGTAAGAAAAAGCGCAGGTCAGATGGTGATTCGACCTGAAAGTTAGATACTTGAACGTGACCCAAGTCTGGTTCAGTGCACATTTCATGCACTTCGTTAACCGCTCTATCCACATTTGCCGCAACTTTCTCGCGGTCAGCTTCGAAGATATGTGCATATACACGCATTGTTAGTTGAACATCAGAGTGACCCAGCATCTCCTTCACCATGTTGGGAGTCGCTCCAGCTGAGATGGCGATACTTGCAGCCGTATGTCGCAAGTCATGAATTCTGATTTTCTTTACTTCCGCTGCTTTTAGAGCAGGGATGAAGACTCTGCGCGTGAAATTGGTATTGCGCAAGAAGGTGCCCTCCTGCGTATGAAAGAGAGGATCTTCTTGGTCCTTATCAAATACCCAGCGGTGGCAGGCACTTTGAAGAATCGCAGGAAGGTGCACAATGCGCCAGCGGTGCGACTTTGTTGTGCTCTCCTCCAACTTTCCATTTATCTCCACTAGGGAGCGGCGAATAGTTAGCGTGCCTGCTGAAACATTTAAATCCTTAACCTGAAGTCCAACCAATTCACCCCAGCGAAGCCCGCAAAGCCCCAATACCAAGATGACATCTTTGTAAAAGCCAGCACGCTCTGCCACTTTCATCAGTTGACTCAGGGTGAGGAAATTGGTGGCAATCTCAACTGCAGGTGTGGGCAGGTTGGCTTTTGAACGGCGACCTAGTGCATCTTTGAGTGGATTGTGCTTCAGGTTCTTACGCTTTACAGCGTGATCCAGCAACATTGACATAACGAGATGGATTTTGCCGATTCGCTGTGGAGAAAGTTGCTTCGAAATTACCCACTTATCAAATTCAATTTGGTTGATGCGGATTACGGCCACTTTCCCCCACCTTGGTGCAAGATGTAGACGCCAGATATTTTCATAATCTGTCAGGGTATTTTTCTTCTTCCCCTGCTTTAGTTCGTAGAAGTCGCCCCAAATTTCTTCAAGATTTACATGGGCAATTACGGGATCAAGCCAAGTACCGTTTTTTACCTCCGTCACTACCTTTGCTTCAAAAGCTTCAGCATCTTTCTTGCGTGCAAAAGTCTTAGAGCGTTGACGTTTTGTTTCATCGCGAAAACGTACTTGATACTTTCCGTCTGCTGTTTTCTTTATTGACATTATTTTGTCTCCTTAATGAATTTGATAATTAATTTTTTGCCCTCGGAAGTTAGGTTTCCACCAGCTCGTGTAACACTGGTGCCTCTCTTGCGACCAGTGAGAACGCCAATTTTTCTTGCTTGTGCAAGCCGCGTTGTGATGGTCTTCGGACTCACCTGCAACCTGTGACCAATTTCAGCTGTTGGATTATTTGGTGTTAATTCGCACTGTCTTACATACACATAGGCCAAACACGCATAGTAGAGAGGTGATAATCCCCGTCTTCCAGATGGAGCACCTAGATTAGAAATTGCGTGCCAAATCAATTTTTCCTCGCGCGCAGTAAGAAATGAACGAGAGGATTCTTGAAACCACAGTGTTAAGAGTTCGCTAATGGTGATCTCTCGAAGAAGCGTTGCAGAGACTCCTCCCTGAGGAACCTGTTTGCCTCGTGGGAAAGAAATTTGCAGATAAGTGACAACTGGGTTGCCAGTTCTGTCTTGACCGACTCCGAAGTTGACCTCTGCTCCATTTGAAAGCACGAGATCCGCCATTGCACTTTGGTTCATCTTTTCCTCCGTTTGACTTATTAAAGATAGTCTGCCAGACTCCCTCTACTAAAGCAAATACGACACGCCTAAAGGAGGTTTGTGTGAAAAGACTGTTAACAACTCATGAGGTTGCGGAATACCTCGGTAAATCCCCCTGGTGGATTAGGGAGAACATCGGGGCATTAGGAATCCCTGCGATCAAGGTAGGACGCCAATGGCGATACAAGGAAGAGGACATTGAGTCATGGTTAATGCTGAATCGAGTCGCGTAATGCAAGCCGATGAATTTCGCACATTGGAATCTCATCTAGCTATATGGCCAAAAGGATTTGAAAATGTAACTTGCCCCAAAGCGCTAATCCTCATAGGTGCAACGCTGCTACATGGGGCAATACTCACACCCGCAGATGTAGAACGGACATATAGCGCAATAGCCGCAGAAACTTCCAAGAATCACCTCAGCGTATATCAGGCTGCGTTTCTCATGAATCAAGTTGATATTTGGACTCAAAAATACATGGAAGTTTGTGATTTGGCTGCAATCGAAGGTGCAGGGAGAGAGGCCCTCGAACACAAGTATTGGTGCATGGAATATTTCAAAAAACAAAGTGTCGAGTTTATTGAATTGCTAGAAGATTTTAGAAGTCTTGATTTGGATCTGGACGAGAGACAGAGTAATTGTAATTTCCCTGAATTAATCAACACGAATATTGAAATTAAGAAATGACTACCGTCACATATAAAGATTTGTTTCCTGCGATCAAGAATCTTGTCGTTCCAAATATTGAAGCAGACAGCACAATACTGGAGTCTGCTCTTGCCTGGATAGATGGTGGATTCTACGTACTCCCGATTGACTCAACCACCAAGAATCCTGGCACGGTTGTGGGTAAAGGTTGGCCAGATAAGAGTTCACGCGACCCTCAGCAAATTGAGAAGTGGTTCGAAGCAGGATCCCACTACGGACTTGCAATACATCTTGGAAAGTCAGGCGCTATCGCATTTGATGTGGATGATCCGCACCAGGTTCCTAGCAGATTACGCGAGTGGATTTTGATGGAGAGTGTTCCATTTCAATCTACGCGTATTGGTGATTCGCTACGAGGGCATTACATCTTTGCAACACCTGAAGGTAATCAGTATGGAAATTCCAAAGGTCAACTCAAAGGCGCTTGGGGTGAAGTTCGAGGTAAAAATGGAATTATTGTCACGTCCCCAACTCCACACAGTAAGCAGGCAGATGGTGGGCAATATGTGTGGAAACGAACTGGCGAAGTGCCCTTACTTCCTTACGCCCTTCAACGACTTCTGCCTCAATCCCGATATCAATCTGTTCAATCTATCGAGATGGCAGAGGCTGATACTTTCTTTGCTAATTATTCAATGAGTGATTGTGAGCAAGTTCTAGAAACCCGCTTAATAGATGGAAAGTCTTGGTTTCTGCGTGGTAGTCGGCATGATGCATGTAGGGACCTCTTATTGGTTTGCATGAAAGATGCACGAGCTGGTTTATACAGCGCTAAGACAGCCGTCGAAGCAATAGCAAACCTCTTCTTTTCAATAAAACCTCAAGATCAGTGGTCTTCCCCTAGGGAGTTCGTTGACATGGTCCTATGGGTAATCGCGCAAGTGTTGCAGTTGCCAAACAATGAAATCGAGCTCCACCGTGAATCACAGCTAACAATCAATTCTCCCAAAATACAGGATTGGATAAACAAACACAATGATTGATCCTATTCATAAAAGTAAGTTGGAAGCGGATCAAGTCAATCGACTTGAAATACTTTGTGTTCAAAGACCCGAGGTTAATTTTCGCAGGCTTACTGAATTAATGGCTGACGAAATTTTTGATGGTGGTCTAGTAACTACGAAATTGTTGGAAGCAGTAGAACTACTAGGTCCATTTGCCATCGACAAAGGAAAACGCATTTGGCAGTTCTCAGAGGGAGTTTGGCGACCAAACGGCGAAGATGATCTAACGATGCGGGTTGTGCTCTGTACTGGCCGTCGCTACCGCAAAAACCACGTGACAGAAGTAGCATCGATTATCAAATCACGTACGCCTAAAGTAAATGGTTTAGGTCCAAAGAATCTATTAAACGTTAAGAATGGAATGCTCGATTGGGAGACTTTGGAACTATTACCGCATGATGCGAAGTATTACTCAACCTACCAAATAAATGCTTTTTGGGATCCAAAAAGTAAATGTCCAGTAACTGATACCTGGATGGAATCACTCTTTGACCCCGAAATTATCAAGCTACTATGGCAAGTAATAGGAGTAACTATTCATCCAGGAATGGGTTTTCAAAAAGCTATAGCCCTTATTGGTGGGGGTTTAAACGGAAAAGGAACTCTTCTACGACTCTGCCACTCCCTTCTTCCAGAATCCGCAATATGCGCCATTGACCCAAAAGTGTTGACTTCAGATCGTTTTGCATCGGCTGAGCTGTTCGGCAAAACTGCGAATATATGTGGCGACATTGAACGTTTCACCTTCAACTCAACCGCTGAGTTCAAAAAAATCACAGGCGAGGACATAATCAACGCTCAACGAAAGAATGGACACCCATTTACTTTCCAAAGTGAAGCCACGATGCTCTTTTCGGGCAACAAGATGCCAGCGAGCAGGGATGTCTCGTTTGGCTGGTTCAGGCGCTGGCTGATTATTCCAATGACGCGCCTTATAGAGGGTCCTCCAGATAGAACTTTGAATCAAAGAATGGCAGAAGAATTAGACGGCGTCCTACTCCGAGCCGTTCTTGGATTACGTGAAGCCATGGATCAAGGCGGCTTCGATGAACCGCTAGTTTGCAAAGATGCGCGGCTTGAATACGAATACTCCTGTAATACATCCGCGCTGTTTCTAAACGAAAGATTAGACTTTTCAGAGTCATTTAAAGAACCCATTAGCAGAGAGCAACTGTATGACACTTATGTCTCGTTCTGTCGAGAACGTAAGTTGGAGCTAGATACTCGGATGAAGTTTTATGAAATGCTCGAAGAAATCGGTGGGAATCACATTTCGGAGCACTGGACTAAAAAACCAACAGGCGAGGATGGTAGGGGCTACATAGGAATCAAATTCAAGCCAATCCTTGGCTTCTTCCTGTAACCACATAACCACACACTTTTTCTATTCCTTGGAGAAAAGGAAGATTCTTAAAAGAAGAGAAAATTTGGTGTGGTTTTGTGGCTCTGATTGGCTCTTAAATTTGTCGGGCAAGGCATTCCCCAGGCTGCCTGAAATTCAGGGTACCTGATAATGCCACAAGTGATTGCGGCCAAATTTTGTTGTTTATGAAAGGCAGGCTCATTTTTGGGCAAAAAGTGCGGTAAAAACTGCTTCTGGAAACCCGTCAAACTAACTTAATAATGACTCTTGAAGCCATTCCTCTGTTAATGATTCAGCCTGACGGATAACCAATTCCACTGCTTCTTTGGAGAAGTCAGGAGGGTAGCCATAACGATCCAACAAACTTCTCACCATGACCTTTAGCTCTGCCCTAGTGCTCTCGCGTTCAAACCAATCAATCTTTATATTGTTTTTTACTTTTTCCGTCAATTTTCTGGCAGGTTCCCGCGGGGCATGCTGTGGTTTTCAATTCGCCTAAGCAGGAGGAAAAGGTTTACGTTGAAATAGCAGATTTACTTGATTTTGGCTCTCTCTATGCAGGTCAGGTGCTATATCCAAAACAGAGAAAGCATGAAGGAGTAAAAGCTGAAATCTTGCAGGATGGTCGAATAGCAATAGGTGAGCTCATTTTTAACACACCGTCCGCAGCGGGCGAGCACCTAAGAAAGCGCGCAACAAATGGGTGGCGTTTCTGGTTAGTGGATAAAGATTCCCTCAAGTCACTTTCTGATGTGAGGGCTGAGTATCGTGACTCGTTATCAATTGACTCTGATGATTCCGATTCAGATATTGAGGATTCAGAAGACTAGTCTGAAGAATCCGCTCTGGACGAGCGTATTTGTCTTCGAAAAAGTTCTGCTGGTTTTCCAACCGAACCAGAAGAAAGTTCCCCTGTTGACCTGAGATGACGATTCATTTTTCGTCTAAACAAATCTTTATCAAGTTTTCTACCAAGTACAACTTCATGAGTTTCTCTAAGTTGAAGCACGGTAAATTCAGCAGGTAGAAAATTGTCAGGATCTGGCCTGGATTCATATCTAGCTTTCAATACTTTTGTGGCTTCATCAAGTATTAGATCATGTTCAAATGGAAGTTCCTTCTGCTCATCAGGCAGTATGTATTTTCTTCGCCCTGACTCTGCGATGATTGCTAAATCAAGATTTTCATCAGCTTCAATCAATGGCTTTAGTTTCTCCCACGACATGGTTGCCAAATGTGCAACTGACATTACCCAGCCCCTCGAATCACGGGCTGGCTCATCTGAGACAAAGAGTTGTTTTACTTTTAGACCCTTGATTCCGCACTTGTCGCTTAGTGCGACTCTTGCGGCATCTGCCAAGCTCTCTCGCTCACGAACCATGCGACCCACCAAGGCCCATTCCCCTTGAGCTAATCCAGTTTGACGCCTATGAACCAGAGCTCCGAGTGCCTTTGACCCGTCCTCACGCTCTGCAATGGTCAAAAGGGCAATATCCACGGCTACGTGGGGTCCCCTGAACTTTGCTAGTTCAGGATCTTCGGGTGGCCACTTACTCACTCTCCAAGGTTAGCGCACTTTTGTCTCTAATATGGTGTATAATTAGAGACAAATAATCTCTAACTAAGGGGGAACAAATGAGAGTATTAACAGATCGCTTCCATGTTGGGCAGGGCACACAGATAGGGCCAATCACCGCCTTTCCTGTCTGGACTGAGGCCAAATTGAGTATCAGCTACGACACAACCCCTGTAGCCACACTGCAGGTATCAGAGTTGGAGAACCCAACTATTGAAAACCTGAACATTGCATCCACTCACCCGCTTCCAGTTCTTTTGCCTGAAGGAACTGTTTTAGACGGTGGGATGCAAACACGAGTCTTAAGTAGAGATGTTCTCGTGCCGACCAATCGAGCTATTCAGGTATCCACACTTTGTGTTGAATCTGGAAGATGGTCGGGAGGAAAACGCCATGAGGTTGATGGTCGAGCGCCCCTAAGTGTTATTTCTGCTCTGCGTGGATTGAGACAGGATGCACGCGGTGTTCGCCGTGATGGGTCGGAGCAACGCCAGCAAGTTGTTTGGGACTCTGTTGCTAGATATGAAAGCAACTATGGGCGAAGAGCCACATCTTCTCTTTCAAAGGTTATGAAGGATGAAGAGGTTTTGGAGCGTAACTCGGAACAGGAGCGCATCAATCGCAGATTCAAAATGCTGACTGAGCAGCTGAAACGATTCGCTAGCAATCCATTGCCAGGGCAGAGCGGGGTAATTCTCGGCGTAGGTGGTCATCCAATTATGTTGGAAATTATGACCTCCAATCGCAACTTCAAGAAACATTTTGAAACCTTGCTAAATGCTGTCGCACTTGATGCTGCAATGGCGGAAGAAATCCCAACAACTAACAGCCGAGCTCGTAAGTTTGCTGAAATCGTAATGGATACACCTCTAGAGATTCAGAGTGCAGATATTACGGGGCAATTAATGAGCGGATTCAATGAACTTGTTGACATCAAAGCGCTACAACCAACTCTTCGGGGCGGGGCTGCAATACATACAACAGTTATCAACCGATCACACGAACTAATTTTGGCCTAAGGAGGGCAAATGAATACATATCTTGAGATTGAAGAGCCGACAGAACTTTTTAATGAGATCCTTCCAAATCTGTTCATGGGTGGAACTTCAGATGATGCAACGATAAACATCCCTCAAAAACTAAATCACTTTGATGGTGAGAGGGATTTTGATTGCATTGTCACCTTGTACGCATGGGCCAGTCCTGCAAATTGGGGCGTAGAAGAAAGACGTCTAGGTTTTCCAGATGCCCAGATAGTTGATGAATATTTAGATGCAATTCACGAAATGGCCACTTGGGCACATTCACGCTGGAAGCTCGGGAAAAAGGTCCTTATTCGTTGCCAAGCTGGCTTAAATAGGAGCGGACTTTTGACTGCACTAGTCCTAATTAATGAAGGTTATTCACCTTCTGACGCAATAGCTTTAATTCGTGAAAAAAGAAGTGGCTGGGCGCTATGCAATGCGGACTATGTCTCGTACCTTAACTCCTTGGTTGGGAGAAATTAATTGAGCACTATTGAATTGTCGCTGGCAGGGGGCATTGCCTCCTGCCCAGCAGTACAAGATGCATTAAGTAATAAGAGTCATCCCTGCCACAAAGTTGTTCATGAGCAGACCAAATTAATCGATGTTGAAATAAAGCGGCAACGCCCAGAGCCTTGGATGGGTGGCTTAGCCAAAGCAAATTTACTTTTTGTTTCTTCAAATCCAAGTATTAACGAGGATCCATATCCACTCGGCGAAGTGTTCCCAACTTACGAATGGAGCGAGGCAGATTCTGCAAATTTCTTTGTGAATCGTTGTAATCCAGAAGATAAGGATGTCAAGGTTACGTTCAAGAAACCAGGGCAGCCTGACTTTCTGACTCTCTGTTACGACGGTGAATACAGGAGTGGAGTTAGTAACCCTAAACGCCCTCAACCCACCTGGAAAAACACTCATGACAGAGCTGTTGAACTTATTGGAAGTAACGCTCATCCACATCACAACTACGCCATAACTGAGATCGTGCACTGTAAAAGTAAAGATGCAAAAGGAGTGGCAGAAGCAAGTACTTTCTGCATAGAAAAATGGATGGACCCAATTTTTACTACCTCATCCGCAAGAGTTGTCGTACTTCTAGGTTCCAAAGTCCGTGATTACTATGCCAAACCAGTTCTTGGGGCGGTTGAAGATTTTGGATCTTCTACGGGGTACGGAGAACTCTCCCAAAAAGAACGAGCCCTCAGGGACATTTTTGTTGAAACGGTCGGTGGAGTGAATCGTGTTTTTGTCTTTAACTGGCACCCTGTTCACGCTGGGATGCGCGTCTTTAGAAAGGTATATGGTGATCAGTTAGTCGATTGGTTGACAGCCATCCTTGAAGGTAAAGCAATCGTTCCCGAGAAAAACGAACTACGTTCGAAACTCATGAGCTTCTTCGCTTAGCGACTTCACTTCAACAATAGGTCGCTAGCAACGCCAGGATTTCCCCAATTTGCTTGTCCTGGTCCGAGTTGAAATTGCTCAATTTCAGATGGATTTGGTGATATCAGATTTCCCAAATGAATCAATGTTTGTAGCCCCACGATTGAAAGCAAAGAACAATGTCTGATGAATCCATAAATCTCCGAGGCAGAGGTGGTCTCATTCAGAGGCATTTGCAAAGTGGCGTGGACTTTTGATTGAGGTTGCAATTCGTACTCTAAATTCAAACCTGGCATTGGCAACTCTTCGTAAATCTCAGCCACTCCATAGGCGTCAGAAACTTCACCAATCATGCAGCGGAACATCAATGCTGATTCATCATCTATTAAACGTAACTCACCCGTGATTGGTCCAATATTGAATAACAGGTCATTCCATTGAAATGGCAGATCTCTAAAATTCATCAGATTGTCTTTGGCCAATTTATGAACTTGAGTTCTGGCATTAACTTTCCACTTAGGGATTCGTTGGGCTGCCTGTCTTTCCATGACAAAACTATAGGCAATGAGCCAAGTATTAACACTAAAAGTAAGGGAAAATGTCCCGAAGCCGCTTATCTTGTAGAGTATGCAGCACAAGAGGCGGTAGCTCAGTTGGTTAGAGCCCCAAACTCATAATTTGGTCGTCGTCGGTTCGAGCCCGACCCGCCTCACTCTTGCACTTAGCCGCACACCTACTGACAATGTCAGTGGCTTAGGCGATGATTACATCCTCAGCAATAGTTAGGAGGCAGCGTGCAAATTCAATCCTCCGAAGAAGTTGTCACGAATTGCATAATGGAACGCTTCCCCGAAGCAAACTTAGAAGTAAACGTTGTAAATGACTTTAAAGTTTTCGATATTTCGCATAATGGCAAGTTGGTGATAACGATTGACAACCTAGGTGCAAAATTCCTTTTTCCTACTAGGGGTTCAAACTCCATGAAATGGAGCGACATTCTAGAAGGAGGCCCACTCCAAGTTGCCGACATGATCTTGAGGGATATGGCCGATGCTGGATTCCAAGTCCTGTCCGAGCATGGAAAACTGATTGAAAAATCTCAGATCAGGATTGGGAAATTTACTTTTTGTCCGAAATGCAACGAGATGGGGAAGGTAAAAGAAATTCTCTATGGAATGCCTTCTGAAGATTACAACCAAGATAAGTATGTCTTAGGTGGATGTTGCATCGAAGAAAATGACCCAGAAATACAATGCACGGAATGTGACTGGGTAGGGATGATGGAAGAAGTCAGATTCACAAAAAGAAAAGCTAAGTAAATGGGGCGGCTAATTCCAACGGGACTGCCCAATCAGGGCCATTCCATAGATTTTGAATACGTAGGCGAGGATAAGGCCAAGAAGTGTTTCATGGTCTGTGAATGTGGGTGGAAAA
>JACCDK010560247.1_pt1 | contig 10332 bp, 6 predicted proteins | sample 7445871 | NCBI WGS metagenome assembly JACCDK01 (sample SAMN15323436, study PRJNA562643) | freshwater metagenome | isolation source: river surface water | place: USA:Blue River Watershed | collected 2017-08-15
TTCGAGGCTTTTGAAGATTTTCAGTCGCAGTGACTAGATTTTCAATAGCTGTTGCAATTCCTTGATTTAGGGTTAACCTAGATATCGTTTGTTTTGTAAAAAGAAATTCACGAATTACGAGAGCTAGTTCAGATCTTTCTTTAGAAATCTTATCCTCTGCTAGCTCAGAACGTTTATGCGCAAATTCACCTAGCAAATTACTTATAATTGTTAACACTATGACAATAAGAACAATGATAAAGTCGACGGTAGCAACTTTGCTGATTCGCCATTCACTACCGAGCACATCATAACCATTTTGCCAAAATTCAAGGAAATTCACAGTTGCGCTAGTGTTCTTTTCAACAAACTCCTGAAATGCACTTGTAGCCTTTCCTACCGCAAGCCATGTAAAGGCAACGGGGGCAAAAACTAAGGCATTTCGAACAATGTTTATCCGGCGAAAAATCTTAAATAAATTGTCCTGCTCAGTCGATTTAGGATAAGGAAGCATGGCAAGTGGATCAATACTTGACCACATGGCCAAGTTTTTGTTTTCTAACAAAGCGCGCGTCAAACCCGACACGTATGCATCATCCATTACTTCGTGAGCTCGGGCCCACCCTTGAATCACTTCAGCCAGAATTTGATTTCGTTCGACTTTTGGAGTGCGCGCCATATTTGGAACTATCGAATAACTTGAAGTGCAGTCGCCGAGTTGGCCAGGGCTAGAGATTGCTCGGCTTTAGGGTCAAATATTTCAATCTGAAAAGGCTTAGCCTTAAAAGCGACGTATACATTGGTTGGTACCGTTTTGTTGTAATACACAACGGAATTGTTCGGTTTTGCGAAACTTACGCCATTTTCCTGATTCCCTGCCGTCAAAGTCGCATCATAAGCATTGACTTGCTTATATGTTGCAATCACTCGATATTTTGGCGTTTGATCAGAGATTCCCTCACCATCGGGTAGATAACGAACATAGATGGTATTCACATTTTGAGCATTTATTGTGTACTTGGCTCCTCGCATTGCTCCAGTCCAATACACAGTCTGCCCAATTGATTTCACTACATCGCGAAGTTCACCTTCTGTGAGAGCAACTCCACCAGAAATTCGCGCAGCAAGTGTGGTTGTATCAAGTTGATTCGGGGCAAATAAAGATGAAAAGCTCATTGTCACAACAAGGGTCACGATGGCTGTGAAGATTGCAACGCTCTGCTTTGTTCGGAAAAGAAAGCTCCCAGCAAGGTTTAAAAATAGATTCCGAATTCTCTCGCGAACTTCGGAGCCACCTTTGACCGGATCGGCCTCTTTAAAATAACTTTCACGAAGATCGTCTAGAGAGCTAGTTGAGCTTGATGTGACATCAAAAATAGATGAGGTAGAACTGGCTCGCCCAGACGTACTTTTCTTGCGTGCTGCCATTTTCTTGCTCCCTTATTTTTGATTGATTTGCGCAACGTCAATTATGTCATTTAGGAATAGATTGGTGTTGTTGCCTTGCCCGACTTGACGTCGTTACATGTAATAGTTGGTGATCCGCCGCTGCCATCGAAGGTTATTGAGGAAAGCATGGAACCTGATGGGCACGCATATGTGCCTGCTTTCACGCCGATTCCAGGTAAGCCTTGTGCGCCGGTTGCTCCGGTTGCGCCGGTTGCTCCAGTTGCGCCGGTTGCTCCAGCGGGTCCAACAAGAGTTGCTAACCACTGCTTTTCGCTTCCTGTGAAACCATTCGCTTTTGCAACTTCAAATGCAGATGCACCTGTGGCGCCAGTAGGGCCAGCTACACCTTGGGGTCCTGCCGCACCTGCCGGCCCGATAAGTGTTGCCAACCATTGACGTTCGTTTCCAGAGAATCCATTTGCCACTGCTAATTCATATGCAGATTTTCCTGATGCGCCAACAGGGCCTTGCAATCCGGTAGCTCCTGTGTCGCCCTTTGCACCTTGAAGACCTTGTGGACCTGTTGCGCCGGTGTCGCCCTTTGCACCTTGAAGACCTTGTGGACCTGTTGCACCTGTTGCGCCAACAAGAGAGGCAAGCCATTGATTAAGTGATCCATTGAATCCATTTGCTCGAGCAACTTCGAAAGCAGATGCTCCGGCTGCACCTGTTGGGCCTGTTGGGCCGGCTACTCCTTGTGGACCTGTTGCACCTTGTGGACCTGTTGCACCGGTAGCACCAGTGTCGCCCTTTGCACCCTGAATTCCTTGAGCACCTGTTGCACCAGTGTCGCCTTTAGGACCTGCTACTCCGGTAATTGTTGATAACCATTGCTTTTCGCTGCCAACAAATCCGTTATCAACTGCAACTTGGTAGGCAGATCGACCTTGAATACCATCCGCCCCCTTGCTGCCTTGTAAAGAATTTATCCAAGAAGATTCGGATCCTTTGAATCCGAGTGCAAGCGCTATTTCATAAGCGGAAGCTCCTCGAATTCCTGCAGGTCCAGTGTCGCCTTTAGGACCTTGAATTCCCGGAAGTCCTTGAGGGCCGGCCTCTCCCTTTGGACCAACAGGACCTTCAGCACCTGTGTCGCCCTTCGGTCCTTGAATTCCTTGTGCTCCAGCAACAGACACAGATGCGATTGAAAGTGAAGTTACCCAGTCTTGTTCTGTTCCGACAAATCCATTACGTGCTGCAATTTCATATGCAGAAAGTCCAGCTGGTCCCTGTGGACCTTGCTCGCCAGGATCACCTTTAGGTCCAGGAATTCCTTGCGGCCCTGCAGGTCCTTGTGGACCCATTGCGCCTTGTGCTGCAAGTACTCCTGAATAAGTTTCAGTCACAGTTGTTTCGACTGTAGTAACGACAGTTTGTGACTGATTTCCATTTCCATTTGAATTAGAAGATTGAGAAGGTGCCCTTTGTTGTTGTGGTGCAGCTTGTGGTGCAGCTTGTGGTGCAGCCTCCTGAGCAGAAGTTGAATCGATATTTGTTGATTCTGTTGGAGAAGGCGCAGGAATAGGTGGTTGTGCTTCAGCGATTACTGCAGCTGGAGCCTCTGGCGCAAGAGTCTCTGTCTGGCCAACAGGTCCTTGTGTTCCCGCTGCACCATCTTGCGCCGTGATAACTGTTGGCTCTGCGGCAGGGGAAGTGGCCTCAGGCGCTTCACTTGGAGAAGCAGGTGCCTCAGGCGCTGCACTTTCAGCTGCAGGAGCCTCAGGAGCCTCAGGAGCCGTGCCTAATGTTGGCTCTGCTGCTGGTGCACTTGGTTCTGCAGAAGGAACTGGAGTAGGAGCTTCTTCGGTAACAACTTTTCCTTCTTCAACTCCGACTACTTCTGGGGTGATTGCCTCTCCAGATGATGTAACTGGTCCTTGCGCACCTGCCACGGACTCAGGATTGGCACTTACTTGAGAAGAAACTGTCGCTGCAACATCTGCAGAACTATCTTCGGCTTCATCTTCACTGGAACTTTCTGCTGGTGCTGAAGGTGCTGGTGCTGAAGGTGCTGAAGGTGCTGGTGCTGAAGGTGCTGAAGGGGCTGGTGCTGAAGGGGCTGGTGCTGAAGGGGCTGGACTCTGAGCAGGGACGCCTACAACTCCACCCATGAAACTTGAGTAAGTAGTAACTGTTGTGACTGTTCTTGTTGTTGTTGTTTTGGATCCTGAATTTCCATTACCCCCGGCATTTGAATTTCCATTACCGCTTGTGGATGCGTCCGATGGAGAGCTATTTTGGCTTGGGTTTGGATTTCCATCACTTGGATTTCCGTCTCTTGAACACAAAACAGAAAGTGCTCCGTCAGTAGTTATGTACAGTGATGTAACTTTTTGATTGTTAGGACAGGAGCCAGTTCCTATAGTTACAGCACCAACTCCAGGATCTCCCTTATCGCCTTTTGGACCTTGAGGACCAATTTCTCCTTGGATTCCCTGATCTCCCTTATCTCCTTTTGCTCCAGGAGTTCCAGGTTCGCCCTGATCTCCCTTATCGCCCTTTGCTCCAGGAGTTCCTGGTTCACCTACTGGTCCTTGAATTCCAGGCTCGCCCTGATCTCCCTTATCGCCTTTTGCTCCAGGAGTTCCTGGTTCGCCCTGATCTCCCTTATCGCCCTTTGCTCCAGGAGTTCCATCAACTCCATCACGACCAGGTGTTCCATCCACTCCATTTGAACCTTTAAGGGAGTCAAACCACTCGGTCACGTTTCCGGTAAATCCACTTTCCTGTGCTAACTGATATGCAGATGGTCCGTTCGTTCCGTTCGTTCCATCGCGACCAGGTGTTCCTGTTAAAGAATTCAACCATTCGGATTTTGTGCCAATAAATCCTGCATCGACGGCAACTTCAAAGGCGGATTTCCCTGGGTTACCAATTGCAGCTGCTGTTCCATCTTTTCCGTTGACACCATTAATTCCATTTGCGCCCGCGGGTCCTGCAGGACCAGCAACTCCCTGAATTCCAGGAGTTCCTTTTAGAGATTGGACCCATTCAATTTGTGTTCCAGAAAATCCTGCTTCCACTGCAATGTCGTAGGCAGATTTTCCACTAGTGCCATCCGCACCTTTTACAACATTGACTCTGCTCAGTGATTCAAGCCACTCAGCAGCTGTTCCTTTAAAGCCATTTCCAACCGCAATGTCATAAGCGGATGCTCCTGGTGTTCCTGCAGGTCCAGGAATACTTGCTCGTAGTGAAGATAGCCATTGTGTTTCTGTTCCTTTAAATCCATTTCTCACTGCAATGTCATACGCCGACGCTCCAGCAGGACCTTGAGGTCCAATTGCTCCTGCATCTCCGGAGTTAACAACAAGAACGTCAGAAGATTGCGTTGAAACTCTTGTACCAGTGACGGGACCTATAGCGCCTGATCTAGAAAGAATAGTTCCAGCAATAACAACTGAACCATTGATTTGGATTGGACCTTGAGGACCACTTTTTCCTAATGCAGGGTATGTAATTTTTCCTTTTGCATCTACTTTTAAAGGACCAGCTAGTGAATTTAATTTTTTAGAATCTTTAGTTTGTTCAACTGCTTGGCTTGTTGAAATCATCGAGGATGTAAATAAAAATGTTGCGATCAAGAGAATAGAAAGGCGTGACTTTGTTGCGAGGGTCACAGTTCCTCTCTTATTTCTCACTTAAATCACCCAATTTCCTCAAGATTCATACTCGAAGCAAACTCTCATTGGGTGGGATGTGCTCAAACCGGCAAGTTTTCGATACGGGGGCTCCGCGTGTGGGGCTGGGTAAACCCCTTATCTCCGCTGAGAACTCACCCCTAAAAATGACCTCTTTCTTCACTTGGGCGATTAAGGCGGACATACTTATTCAGTGGCAAGACTTCGAGTGATGGTTGTTGAGGATGATGATTTCACCCGTTCAACTGTCGTCAGCGCCTTACAAATCCAAGGCGTAGATGTCGTCTGCGAAACAGGTTCTGTTGGACCTGCAATGAAATTAGCTGAAGAGCTCAAGCCTGATGCGGTAGTTCTCGACCTAGACCTAGGTGCCGGTCCGAACGGAATTGATCTCGCAATTGGATTACGTCGCAAGCGAGCAAACATTGGAATTGTTTTGTTAACTACTTTTGAGGATCCTCGATTACTGCATCCAAAGATTCCATCTCCTCCTACTGGAGTCGAATATCTGGTCAAAAGACAAGTTGGAGAAATTGAAATTCTCTACAAGGCAATTCAAAAATCAATCTCAAATGTTTCAAATGTTAAGAACAGTCCTGCTAGCAAAAAACAGGTTTCGCCAGAGCTGGCAAAAGTCACAGATTCTCAGCTCGAAACTATGCGCCTCATTGCACAGGGGAATTCAAATGCTGAGATAGCCAAGATAAGAGGTGTGTCAGAAAAATCTATTGAGCAGACAATTTCCCGCCTAGTGGCAAATCTTGATTTACCAAAAACTGGAAAAAGCAATCAACGAGTTCAGATTTCCAAAATGTACTTCAGATTAACTGGCTCACGGACTGCTTGAATGATTCAGAATCAACACAAATCGATATCTATTGGTGGCGCAAAACTTATAAACTGGAAGCTATATGCTCCTCTAGTCCCTTTTATCATTTTAGTGGTACCGCTTACTCAGAACGAGAATGGTGATGGCTGGACTTTCTGGAGATGGACTCTTTCAGCCATTATTGGACTACTTCCTCCCACGATTTTATACTTAATTGGCGATGTATTATTTTTTCATAAACGTAACGAACAGTCAGTCAAACCAGTTCTAGTTTTTGCATTCGGCTTAGCTCTTGGTGCCAGTCAGGGCTTCACAACTACCTATGTCGCTCATATTTTAAATCTTGTGAATGAGAACTTGTATTCTGAATTAATTTTCAGCACAGTCAACTCGGCACTAATAGGTCTGCTAATCCTGCCTTTATCATCTTTAGTGGCCGCCTCTTACGAGTCATACCGATTTGATAGAAACCAATTACTAACTGACAAAATGGCTACTGAGAGTAAAAAGACAGAGAGCCAAGCAATCCTTAGGGGTTTACGTGAGTCAATGAGCAATAAAGTAGATCAAAACTTATTAGAAATACTTCAAACTTCAAAAGACTTTTTTGATCAGCGTGAACGAAGTCTTGATCAAAATTGGGAATTAATGGCCGAAAAACTTCGCTCCGCTGCGCTCGAAACAGTGAGACCTTTTAGTCATAATTTACATCGCAGGGGGACGGAACGAGAATACTCGGTGCGGCCATCAGAAATCTTAAAATACGTTTCTCACAGTATTGTGATTCACATTCCGTGGGTTTTACTCATTTATGGTGTAACTACCTACACGACAATCTATTCACATTCAGATTTCACAACGGGAACAACGTATCTGCTATTGCGTTTAGCAGCTATTACCGTGCTCATGCTTTTCATGCGAATGTTAAAAACCCGAAATCACTTTAGGACTCTACCTAGTTTCTTCCTGCTACTTACTTTATGCTGCGCTAGTTTTGCATATCTGAATACAATTTTAGATGAGTATTTTGACCTTACCTACCAGTCTTTTTGGAATTCGGTTGCAAATGCCGCATGGTTAGGTTTAATTATATTTTCTGTTGGACTAGTGAGCGCATTTATTGACGGACAAAGGGCTGAAATTGACTTTATCCAGAATCAACTTTCTCAAGCCGAAGTTTCTGCATTATTGATTAAACGGGAAGAGGCTCGAATCAGCCGAGAGTTGGCCAAGTACTTACATGGAACTATTCAGTCCAGGCTTATGGCTTCTGCTATGGAGGTAGAACGCGCTGGACGTAGCGGTGATAAGAAAGCTGTAGCTCGAGAGATCCAAAAAGCGTATAAAACTTTGAAGTTGCCAGATGAGGACTACTTCAGCACCCCTGAAAAGAATTTGTCGGATGAACTTAGGAAAGTCTCAGCCAAATGGGATAAGTTACTGAAAATTAAATTTTCTACTTCAAAAGATTTGTCACAAATTGACGAAAATTTGTCCCAAGATATTGGTAACGTGATAAATGAAGCAATAGCTAATTCTTTTAGACATGGTGCAGCGTCCAAGGTGGACGTTAAAATCAAATCAGAAGGCAAAGACATTGTGATTGAAGTAGTAGATGATGGCTCAGGACTGGGTAAAGGGAAGCCTGGTCTTGGCACGGATACGTTCAGTTCTTTAGTAGGAGTCTCATGGAAGCTGACTCCACTGCCAAAGAATTCAGGAACTTTGTTGTTCTTGAGAGTCAAGAATGTCCTTTAAATTTTAACTCTTTTGAAATCCATGGTCGATATTTAAACTCGTTAGATGTTGAATTAAAGCACTGGCAGCGCTCTCAAACTCAGAGGATGAAATTTCCCGCTTCCAACGTCCACTTGTGGCATTTGTTGGAGTCAGCTCTTCTTCAAAAAACCTTCTCATCTCAGGCGAATCAGAGATGCTCAAGAAGCTTAAGAGTTTTTCGTAGGTATCTTCACGGTTGTTGATAGCTAGATCCTCAAGCGCAATTGTGATCTTCTGCTTTAACGGAACTTCCTTCAGGGCGTTGTGGCCATCAATCAGGCGCTTTTCAATCCAAGTCAAACCTTCCATCGGGGTGGTTGGTCCCCAATTCTTGGTAAGAAGGGAGGCGATAACATCTCGAGGGTCACGAACCATGGTGATGAATAGCGCATTGGGAAAGAGCTTGAGTAATTTATCTGCAGTCTGGATATTCATGGGCGTTGTCTCTACCCAATACTTTTCGCTTCCTGCTTCATCTTGAAGTGCAATAAATCGCTTCATAAATCTACGGGCGGCCCAGATACGATTTATCTTAAGATCGCGGCGTAGTGCTGACATTAGTTTTTCAAGGTTGGAGCGAGAAATTCCTGAAATTAAACCGCGACCATGTGGTGGTGGAGCATCAATATCCCACCACTTATTCCATACCTGATCTTCAAACTCTGCCAAGATATTTGTGAGCTTCTCTTTTTCGCGCAGTCTGCGCTTGCGATAGGTGCGGTAGTGAAAGATTGAAACTGGCTCTTTCTTCTTGGTCGGCGAATCTTCACGGCCAAATACAACATCAAGTAAGCCTGATCGGTTAGAGAGAAACTTAATTTCTATCGGAGTGCTTGTGCGCACAAGTGGGTGCTTGCCGAGCAAGTCACCCATAACAGTTGTGCCACTGCGCCCAGTACCGCCAACGAAGATAGGTGTCACTTTGTGAAATATCGGAGACTTTCCCATTCGAGAAGAATAGCGCCTTGATTTTCGATACAGCCCTTTACTGTCTACTCATGGCGCAACATTTCACTCCGGTATTTATCGGAGGCACAGGCAGAAGTGGAACAACGATTCTGCTTAATCTCTTAAATCGCCATCCAGATTTTCATGCCAGCATGCCTCGCGAAATTAAGTACCTGACCAGCAGACATGGGCTAATAGATATTGCGCTGAGTCGACCATTAGGAATCGAAGAGAATCTAAAGGCTAAGAGAAATAACTTGATTGCTCGAGCGCTTCCACTGTTGGGGAAAAGTAAAGTATCGCTTTTTGAGAGCGAGTTACTGGGCACCTGGTGGTCTGAAACTGGCAAGAAAGGCAACGTCCGCGGGCTAGTTCAAGGAATTACCCGTGAAGAGCTAGAGCAAGGGCTAGAGAGATTAAAGGCTGGTTACAAAGCTGATCGCGTAAGCGCATCTCGTGCTCTCTTTGAATCTCTGTCTCGGGCTCAGATGAAAGATGGCGTAAAGAGATACTTCGGAGATTCCACCCCTGTAAACATTATGCAAGCGGACCTGATAAATCAGTTACTACCTCGAAGTAAGTTCATCCATGTAATCCGCGATGGGCGCGATGTGGCATCTTCGGTTTTGAAAGAGAAGTGGGGACCGAACGAACATTTTGCCGCCCTTGATTGGTGGAAGAATCGCATAGTGACAGGGCAGGTGGCCTTATCCAAGATAAAGACTGAGAATAAGCTCGAGCTAAGAATTGAAGACCTAGTCACTCACCAGCGCGAGGCAACGTTTAAGAAGATTAAGGTATTTCTAGATCTACCCAGCAATAAGCGTATTGATTCTTACTTTGAAGATGAAATTCTTCCTGAGAAGTTACATGCCGGCAGATGGAAGAGTGAGCCAGTCAATGCAGAGAAGTTCAGCGCTAGATACCAAACAATCTTGCAGGATTTGAGCGCAAACGGGATTCACATCAAAGAGATGTAGTTAGCCCGCCAAAATTCGGTAGCCGTTAATGACAATTACGGCGACTCCAACAAGTATTCCGATCTGCTTACGAGGAAGCGCGACCACTATTCGTGCAGCGATGGGCGCCATTAGACATCCACCGAGTGCGAGTCCACCAACAATCGACCAATCAATATCAATGCGATTAATGTTGACAAGGAATCCAACGCTGGCGGACACAGCAACAATGAATTCGGCAGCGCTGACGGTTCCAATAATCTTGCGTGGTTCAACTGTTGTTGTAGTCATCATCGTGGGTGTCACGATGGGACCCCATCCCCCACCACCAGAAGCGTCAACAAATCCGCCAGTGAAACCTAAGTAGGTGAGATAGCGCGGGTTGGTGAGCTCCATAGATGGCTGCACTTGTGTTGAGGGGAAGATATTGCGATAGAGAAGAAGGAATCCAAGGAGCAAGAGAAGTGTTGAAATAAAGATCTTTCCGCTGGATAGATCAATCCACGATAAGAAAGTGGCGCCTAGGAAAGCTCCAATTCCACCAGGAATCGCAAGCTTCAGCAGAATCTTCTTATCTACATTATAGACTTGCCAGTGCGATGCACCCGAAACAAGAGTCGTACCAATCTCAGCGGCATGGACTGCAGCTGATGCGACCGCTGCTGATGCACCAAGCGTTAAGAGAAGTGTTGAGCTAGTAAGGCCAAAGCCCATTCCCAGCGTTCCGTCAATTAACTGTGCAACAGAA
>JACCDK011675616.1_pt1 | contig 10332 bp, 10 predicted proteins | sample 7445871 | NCBI WGS metagenome assembly JACCDK01 (sample SAMN15323436, study PRJNA562643) | freshwater metagenome | isolation source: river surface water | place: USA:Blue River Watershed | collected 2017-08-15
GGTTCCACTATTCAATAAAAAGGCTTGATCTGATTTACTGATAATTTTTGAAATTATCAATTTCCCGTTAGGAAATACAATTATAAAAAAATAGGGGAAATGCCGCCCCTTTCCCCCTGCAATTTAAGTCTTAAATTTAAAAGTTGTTTGATAAAAACACCGCACTCGTCGCTTCGCGCCACCCCTCCTTGACAAGGAGGGGCTGGGGGGAAGTCAGCAAATCTTACAGTTTTGCAAACTCTTCCCAAAGATCTTCCACATCTTCCAAACCTACCGAGAATCGTAACAAATTGCCAGGCGTGGTAGATCCAGGACCCTCAATCGACTTCCGATGCTCCACCAAACTTTCTACTCCACCTAAGCTCGTTGCCTGAGTGAACAAAGAAAATTTCGAAGCAAGCTGATGTGTGTCCTCTTCAGATAATTTAAAGCAAACGGAAATCATACCCGACTGACCATCCGGCATTTGTTTGATTGCCAAATCGTATTGAGCATGGCTACGCAAGCCCGGATAATGCACTTTTTCTACCAAGGGGTGTTTCTCTAATCTATTTGCCAATTCCATTGCAGTAGCAGCATGCTGCTTCATTCGAACAGACAAAGTTTTTAACCCTCTGGCCAATAGATAGCAATCCATTGGGTTGGGTGTAGCTCCCATCAAAATTTGCACACGCTTCATACGAGTCGACCATTCGTCGTCTTGCTTCCATACCACAGCGCCTCCAAGCACGTCGGAGTGCCCTCCAATATATTTAGTAGTGGCATGCATAACGAAGTCGGCCCCAAGCGCTAAAGGATTCTGGAAAATAGGCGTTGCAATGGTATTATCTACCGCCACACGAATACCCTTGGCATGGGCAATGCGCGATACAGCTGCAATATCGTGTAGTTCTAGTAACGGATTGGCCGGACTCTCTAACCAAATTAATTTAGTATTTGGTTGAATAGCCTTTTCGATAGCATTCAGGTCGGTCATGTCTACCTGACTTACTTGTAATCCCCATGGACCTAAAATTTCTTCTGCCAATTTATAGGATGCATAATACCCCACTTGTGGCATTAGCAGATGATCGCCCTGTTTTAGGCATTGAAATAAGGCATTTACTGCAGCCAAGCCAGAGCCAAAGGCCAAAGCACCTGCTCCTCCTTCCAGTTGAGCCAATGCTTGCTCAAAAACTGTGCGATTAGGATTGGAATTACGCGAATACATGTGTCCCTTCGGGTACGTACCATTGGCATCGCGCTCAAATGTGGTGCTCAAATAAATGGGATTTGCAATGGCATTTGCGGTTTCATCGTGAAGCGATGCACCGTGTATGGCTTGGGTCGATTTTTTCATGGTAGGAAGAATCTTAGTCTCTTAACTTGAAATTTTTACCTAAATAAACTCTTCTAACTTGCTCATCTTCGGCTAATTCACGCGGGGTACCTGCTTTTAAAATTCGGCCTTCAAAGAGCAAATAGGCTCTGTCGGTAATGGAAAGTGTTTCATCTACGTTGTGGTCCGTAATTAAAATACCAATGTTTTTATATTTCAATTTGGCCACTATGGTTTGTATTTCTTCTACAGCAATGGGGTCAACCCCGGCAAATGGCTCGTCTAATAGAATAAACTTTGGATCCACGGCCAAGGCACGTGCTATTTCTGTTCTTCTTCTTTCACCACCCGAAAGCACTTGGCCGAGACTTTTCCGAACATGCGTAAGCGAAAATTCCTCCAATAAAGCCTCCGTTTTTTCCTTTTGCTCGGCTTTGGTAAGGGTGGTCATTTCGAGAACGGCTAAAATATTTTCTTCAACACTCAAGGTGCGGAAAACAGAGGCCTCCTGTGCTAAATAGCCAATTCCTAAACGTGCACGCTTATACATAGGCAAATCGGTCACATCCATGTCGTCCAAAAACACCTTCCCTTCGTTGGGCTTAACCAAACCGGTTGCAATGTAAAAAGAAGTCGTTTTCCCGGCACCATTGGGTCCCAACAAACCAACAATTTCTCCCTGCTCTACCTGGTAGCTGATGTGATCGTTTACTAAACGTTGACCGTATTTCTTTACTAAATTTTCTGTACGAAGAATCATAGGGAACAAAATTAAGGAATAAAACGATTCAAAGCCTCTGGCTTTGAGTTATTTTGTCTCCCAAAAATCAAATACCTGATAATTTCCTAAAAGGGCTTTTTACTGCCTGGCTATTTTGTATTTTTGTTCCAAATTTTCCTCTATGATTCAATCCAAAAAAATTTGGAAGTTTGTACCTCCTGCCAACGAAAAAGACCTACTTGCTTTAGAACAAGAACTTAATTCAACGAAAAACAGGTATTTTCTACAGCTACTACTCGCAAGAGGAATCAATACATTCGAGCAGGCCAAAGCGTTTATGGTGCCCGAGCTAAACGATTTACACGATCCGTTTCTGATGAAAGACATGGATGCTGCGGTAGATCGACTCTCCATGGCGCTTGAAAACGGAGAAAAAATATTGATTTATGGAGATTACGATGTAGACGGAACTACGGCTGTTTCTATTGTGTATAGCTATCTGAATGAGGAACTCGGTGCCGACTGCGATTACTACATTCCCGACCGTTACAACGAAGGCTACGGCGTTTCACAGGCAGGAGTTCAATACGCTAAAGACAATGGTTACAGCCTCATTATTTCCCTAGATTGCGGCATCAAAGCACACGAAAAAGTAGATTGGTGCAATAATAACGGCATAGATTTCATTGTTTGCGACCATCATTTACCCGAAAAAGACCTACCTAATGCTTTTGCCGTTTTAGACCCCAAACGCACCGATTGCCCCTACCCCTTCAAGGAATTAACCGGCGCGGGTGTAGGCTTTAAATTACTTTGCGCTTTTGCCATTGCCCATGATTTGGGCCTTGAACCCCTTTTCGATAAACTCGACCTATTGGCCTGCTCCATAGCAGCCGACATGGTGCCCATGACAGGCGAAAACCGTATTTTATCGTTCTATGGCATGAAAAAATTAGACGAAAACCCACGCCCGGGTCTATCGTACTTACTTCAAAAAGCAGGAAAAAAAAGCCCTTATTCGGTTATTGATGTTGTTTTTTCCATTGCACCGGTTATCAATGCAGCAGGCAGAATGGATCACGCCTATGGGGCCGTAAAATTAATGCTCGCAACAAGCATTGAAGAAGCAGCTGCATTGGCTCAGCCCGTTTTGAACCAAAATATTGAACGAAAAGCAGTTGAAAAATCCATTGTTACACAAGCACTTGAAATCTTTTCAAAAAATACCTTTTTACAAACTGCTCATTCCACCGTCTTGTATTATCCAGAGTGGCACAAAGGCGTTGTTGGCATTGTAGCCAGCAAAATGCAAGAACATTTCTACCGGCCTACCATTATTTTAACCCTCTCAAACGGCCATGTGGTTGGCTCTGCACGTTCGGTTAAAGGCTTCGATATACACCATGCCTTAGAACAATGCGCCGACCTCCTATTGCAATTTGGTGGGCATACCCATGCGGCTGGTTTACATTTAGAACAAGAAAAACTCGAAGCGTTTATTGAACGCTTCGACGTAATTGCCCAAAAATCATTGGCCAATAAAGCCCAAAAAGCCGAATTGTTAATTGATGTAGAGGTACCCCTCTCTGCCTTAAGTCTATCTTTTCACGATAAGCTTTTGCGCCGATTAGCACCCTACGGGCCCGGAAACATGCTACCCAATTTTATCAGCACCGTATATTTACAATCGCCCCCGATGATCATGAAAGAAGACCATTTGAAGCTTTTCTTGGGGGAAAGCCCAGCATTTCGACAATTGGAAGCCGTGGCCTTTGGTATGCGACAAGCCTTTTACGAAGACCTTTCCGAAGCCTACCAACAAAATCGCCCCATAAAAATTGTTTATCATTTGGATGTAAACGAGTTCAATGGCAAAAGGACCCTCCAGGCTAGAGTGTTAGATATCGGCGAATAATTTTGGGTAGGGACTGGGAATTGGCTAATTTTGTAGTTTAAGTATAATCAACCCGCTAAGGGACCCCTATGAAATTATATAGTACAGCCGGCCAAAGTCCAAACGTAAGCGTAGAAGAAGCAATTTTTAAAGGTTTACCACCCGACAACGGACTTTACATGCCCGAAAGCATTTCTCGATTACCACAAGCCTTCCTCGATTCCCTAGAAACCAAATCGATTCAAGAAATTGCTTTTGCTGTATGCAAAAACCTATTAGGGGATGATTTAAGTGATGCTGAAATTCATTCCATTGTACAAAAGTCTATCAACTTTGAAGCACCTATACATAAGCTCAATGAAAACACCGAAGTACTAGAGTTGTTTCATGGTCCATCTATGGCATTCAAAGATTTTGGGGCCCGGTTTATGGCAGCCATCATGTCGCATTACCTCACTCAAAAAAAACAAGAAATCCGTATTTTGGTGGCAACATCTGGCGATACCGGCGGGGCGGTTGCCCAAGGCTTTTACGAAACACCAGGAATCTCGGTCACAATTTTATACCCCAAAGGCAAGGTTTCCGATATTCAAGAAAAACAACTCACTACGCTTGGAAAAAATGTAACCGCCTTAGAAATTGATGGCACATTCGACGATTGCCAACGATTAGTAAAGCAAGCATTTTTAGACGAGGAATTAAGGAACAAATTCAATTTGGCCTCCGCCAATTCAATAAATATCTCTCGACTCATTCCCCAATCTTTCTATTACTTTGCAGCTTATGCCCAAGCAAAGAAAAAAGGAAATAAACTACCCATAGTTTTTAGTGTTCCAAGCGGGAATTTCGGGAATTTAAGTGCTGGTCTAATGGCCTACCAAATGGGTCTACCAGTGCATGCATTCATTGCAGCCACAAATATCAATAAAATAGTACCTACCTACCTTCAAACAGGTACATACAGCCCTCAACCCAGCCAAGAAACCCTTTCGAATGCCATGGACGTTGGAAACCCATCCAATTTTGTTCGAATGCAGATTTTAGCTGGAAAAACATGGGAAAAGGTGAAACACTTGGTAAAAGGGTATCATACCTCTGATGAAAAAACAAAGGAGATCATTAAAGAAGTATATGAAAAATATGGGTATATCATGTGTCCGCATACTGCAGTTGGCTACGATGGCCTCCAACAATATCGTAAAGAAAACCCAAGCCAATATTGTGGCATCATTCTTTCAACGGCTCATTACGCAAAATTCTTGCCTACGGTAGAAGCCACGCTAGACAAAAAAGTAGAAATCCCAGCACGACTTGAGGCATTGTTGGACAAAGAAAAAGTCGCCATTTCATTAAACAGCGACTTCGAAGGTTTCAAAAATTATTTATTAAACGCTTAAAAAACGTTTAATTTTGCGCGCTCTTGGTACAAAATAATACCTTGAAGGATGATCATGGCTACACCAGGCCCCATTTCTTTTACGATTAAAATTTCGAATAAGAAGATATTCACCACAATTGGCGCCAAAATCAAAGAGCCCAATGCACGTTTAGAAGGTACCAACAACAATACGGCTCCGATGATTTCAATGATTTTTATAACTGCCATATAGCCCGTAGTCACAAAAAGATTAAAAAACACCGCTTGATTGCCCGTCATGGCAGGCATTTCCATCAAAGGGAAAAAGAACATAAATGCCGAAAATAAATATAATGCGGCAATGAGGTAAGTGGGTAATTGAGGAATGATTTTCATAATAAATAAAGGTTTAAATGTATGCTTAATCGGTTTTATTCACTTTTCACTTTCCACTCTCCACTTTCAACTTTCCACTCTCAACGCGCTATTTTTCCAAACAGGTAATACTGCGAATTTATCTTTTTCTAAACAAAAAGCAATATCTTTTTCGATTCCAAGTTTTAAAAGTCGATTAACGTGAGACGAGTTTTTAACGGCTGTTTGTAAATCTTTTGACGCAATGTTATAATTCTGCCATGCCATTAAAGCGGCATCATCTGCTACTTGGTAGTGGCCATGTAGTTCATCAATCACGCAACCCGCAAATAAGGTATCTTCCAAATTGGGTTTCCCTTTCCAGCCCGCACACAAAATTAAGGCATTGCCATTCCATTGCTTGAGGGCTTCTGTAACTTTAGATAAGTTCAAAAATGCTCCCACCATTAAAAATGGTGCCGATTCAGCCCTTCTCAAAGCCACTGTTCCATTGGTGGTAGTGACGCAAATTTTCGCATTCTTTACTTTTTCAACTTGGTACGAGAATGGCGAATTATCGAAATCAAAACCTTCAGGCGTAATTCCATTTCTTTCTGCCGAAATCAAATAGCCTTTTTCTTTAAATGATTTACAAAAATCTACCTCTTCCACAGGCAAAATTTCTGCTGCACAGTGTGCAAAAGCAGTTACCATGCAAGAAGTAGCCCTAAAAATATCCACTACAACCACCGCCGTTTCCGACAAATCGTACAAATGAATTAAATCAGGTGATAAACAAACATCTATTTTTCTCATTTTTTAACAAAAGGCATTTTAACAATTTTTGCTTTCAACGACTTATCTCGTATCGAGATAAAAATTTCGTTTCCAACCTTAGCTTGTGCTGATTGAACATATCCCATACCAATTCCTAAATTTAAAGATGGCGATTGCGTTCCTGAGGTTACTTCTCCAATTTCTTGTCCATTTTCATCCAAAATCGGATAATGCTGGCGCGGAATGCCCCTATCAATCATTTCAAAGCCTACCAATTTTTTGCCTGGTCCGTTTTCTTTGATTTGCTGATGAATTGCTTTGGCAACAAAGTCTTTGTTGAAAGAAGTAATCCACGACAAACCCGCTTCAATCGGAGAGGTCGAATCATCAATATCATGTCCATACAAGCAATAGCCCATTTCAGTACGTAAAGTATCACGAGCACCTAGACCAACTGGCTTGATGTCGAATTCAGCACCCGCTTCAAAAATGGCATTCCACATTTGCAGCGCAAATGTATTCTTGACATAAATTTCAAAACCTCCTGCACCCGTATAACCAGTATTCGAAATAATCACATCTTTAACACCAGCCATTTCTCCAAAAGTGAAGGTATAATATTCCATAGCAGAAAGGTCTACCGCGGTTAATTTTTGTAATGCTTTGATGGCATTAGGCCCCTGCACGGCAAATAAAGAATATTCGTCTGAGGCATTGGTCATCTTTACTCCAAACGTATTTTTTGCGCTAATCCAATTCCAATCTTTTTCAATATTCGAAGCGTTTACCACCAATAAATAGGAATTTTGATTGATTCGATAAACCAACAAATCATCTACAATTCCCCCGGTTTCATTGGGTAAACAACTGTATTGTACTTTGCCATCTACCAATTTAGAGGCATCGTTTGAAGTCACCCATTGAATAAGATCTAGTGCTTTTTCTCCCTCCAGGAAAAATTCGCCCATGTGGCTGACATCAAAAACGCCCACATTGGAACGTACACAAAGGTGTTCTTGAATTAAATTTGAATAAATGACAGGCATGTTGTAGCCAGCGAAAGGAACCATTTTAGCTCCTAAATTTACATGTACATCGTTCAGATGCACTTTTTTTAACGATTCTTCCATACATTATTCACGGTACAAAACCTGTAACAAGGTCTGACCCACGGCTTTCAAAGTTTGTTTGTCGATTATCTCTAAATTATCTCTATGCGTGTGATGATATGAAGGGAATACATCATTTCCATTCTTCAAATCCACGATATCAATCATTTGAATTTTTGCTATTTCATTTACTGCCGTATGGTCGTCGGTAATTCCTGCACCCGGTTCCTGAATAAAATAATTGCTGTAGCCCAAGTCTGCAGCTGCATTCCAAACGCTTCGAACAATGCCTGGTGCGTACTGCATCGATGAGCCCTCTAGCGGAAAAGTAGCCCCTTTTGCACCTACCATGTCTAATAAAATACCGTAATAAGGTCTATATCCGGCTGGTTTTATATTTTTCGACCAGTATTGAGAACCCAACGCCCATGAATTTCCGGTTACATCTTCAGTACTTCCCAAATCTTCCAAATCAAATAAAATAATGTCTACGCCAATTTTTGGCTTATTAGCCGATTTTGAAATGGCACGAGCAACTTCAAGTAGAACACCTGGCCCCGAGGCTCCGTCGCTAGCTCCATCAATTGGCTCATTGGTTCTAACAGTATCTTTATCCGCTACAGGGCGCGCATCCCAATGAGCCGACAATAAAATACGTTTAGCCATTTCAGGTTGAAATTGCGCAATGATGTTATACCCTGTCAGGGATTTACCTGCATAAGAAGTTTCCTTAAACTCTTGGATTTCTACTGCCCAACCGTAACTTTTTAATTGTTGAACAAACCAATCTCTACAAGCCTTATGAGCAGCCGACCCAGGTACACGAGGTCCAAAATCGACTTGTTTTTTCACGAAATTAAATGAGGAATCTGCATCAAAAACAGGCGTTTCAACTAATTCAACAACCGATTCTTCAGTTGTTTCTGATTTTGAGTTTAGGCTTTTGTAGACGGCATAAATACCTGCTACTAAAAATATAATTAGTAAAAATAAGGCAATTTTGGAACGCTTCATATCAACTTATTGGGCATCTTTAATAACATTGGCAACAAAAGGTTTGCCTTTGTTAACAATATATAAAACGTAGCTACCCGTTCTTAGATTTTCAATTTTATTGAGTACAATTTCAGTTATTCCAACCTGGTATCTTTCCTCAAACATTACATTTCCCGATTTGTCATAAATTACCAAATAAGTTTCTGTGCTGGTGGCATCCGAAAGCTTAATGGTCAATTTAGTCTTGAAGGGATTAGGGAAAACCGTATATTCAATCGGATTTTCCTCCTCTAGGTTAATTACTAAGCCAGAACTTTTAATCGCTTTTTGCAAAAAACTAGGCTGTTTAAACCCTTGCCGTACTTTTAGGCCGCTTCTTACAGACGAACCCGTAACAACACTTTGCTGACCAATTACCTGGCTGATGTAGCTTCCATTCGATTTTACAGTTGTTCCTCCGGCTGAAATTGTGGACGATTTTACAGTTTGTTCAAATGGGAACATTATTAAAATAGTGGCTAATAGCGTATTCATAATTTTTATGGGTTAAGTAAGTACATTCTAATATTTTGTAAAATTAAGAATTATCTGAAAGGAAAAAAGTATTTTATCATATTCATTCTCCCAATTCAGTGAAGTTTTCTCCAATTTAAGGTATAAATTATTATCTTTGTAGCTTTAATTTTCGAATTGTACATGGGTAAAAAAATTGTAGTAACGGGATCCTTGGGATTAATTGGCTCTGAGGTAAGCGAGTTTTTTTTAGAGCAAGGATGGGAAGTTCACGGTGTAGATAACAATCAAAGAGCTGTGTTTTTTGGAATTCAAGGAGATAATTCCTGGAACAAAGACCGATTAGCTAAGTTCGGAAATGCATACCAGCACCACCAAATTGACATTCGAAACAGAGATGGAATCTTAGCTTTAATCCCTCAAATTAAGCCAGATGCCATCGTACATACTGCCGCTCAACCAAGTCATGACCGCGCCGCAGCTATTCCTTTCGACGACTTCGATACCAATGCCGTCGGGACGTTCAATTTGCTAGAATCCCTTCGAAGATATTCCCTAAATGTTCCATTCGTTCATTTATCTACGAATAAAGTGTATGGCGATGCACCGAATTTTATCAAAATGAAGGAACTAGATACTCGTTTTGATTACGACGACCCAACCTACGAACATGGTATTGCCGAATCATTCAGTATCGACCAGTCTAAACACTCTTTATTTGGTGCCTCTAAGGTTTCTGCCGACATTTCGGTTCAAGAATATGGAAGATATTTCGATATGCCTACCGCTTGTTTAAGAGGTGGTTGCCTAACGGGCCCTAATCATGCCGGTGTTGAACTACATGGTTTCTTGAGCTATTTAATCAAATGTAACTTAGAAGAAAAAGAATATACCATTTTTGGATACAAAGGAAAACAAGTTCGCGACAACATTCACTCATACGATGTTGCTAAATTCTGCGAAGCCTTTATTCAAAATCCACGCGTTGGAGAGGTTTACAACATTGGAGGTGGTAAAGACAATTCGGTCTCAATTTTAGAGGCTTTCCAACTGATTGAAAAGATCAGTGGAAAACCGATGAAATATAAATACAACGAAACAAATCGAATTGGTGACCATATTTGTTATTACTCTGACTTAAGAAAAATGAAAGCACATTATCCGAATTGGGGTATTACCAAATCTTTGGAAGATGTGTTTAATGATATCTACAACAGATACATGGAAGCCAAAAACTAATGAAAATACTCATCACTGGTGGTTGTGGATTTGTGGGTTCTAACCTAGCCCTAC
>JACCDK010108943.1_pt1 | contig 10331 bp, 20 predicted proteins | sample 7445871 | NCBI WGS metagenome assembly JACCDK01 (sample SAMN15323436, study PRJNA562643) | freshwater metagenome | isolation source: river surface water | place: USA:Blue River Watershed | collected 2017-08-15
CGCCCCATGCTAACCACATGATGTATCCATTAGAAGGATTTGCTGAGTTACCCCAGTCCTTGCCCTTCTTGTCTACTTCATGACGTGAGAAGTATGAGTACATTCTCTTAACAGTACTAAGAGATAGTGATTCACCTCTTGCTAACTGCCCTGCACGAGTCCAGCCAACTGCAGTTCCTGCACCGTTAGCCTTTCCATCTTCCTTAAACTTAATTGCTCTACGAGCAGCAGATCTTGCTCCTGCTGGTGGTGAATACCCTTCAGCCTTTGACACTGTGTCTGTTTCATACTCAACTGTGTCATCATCTTCCCAAAGGTCATCTGCTTTTGCTGCAGGTACACAATTAGGAACTGGCTTACCATTATCTCCTGGCTTCATACCACGCTGTACATATCCATCCCAACAAGGTGCTTGCTTATTTAAATCAGGACAGCAGTCACTCTTCATTTCTTCTGACTGACATACTGGACAGTTTTCACAACTTACATTTAATTCTTTGCATGTTTCGCATCCACAGCCTTGGTATGTATCTGTTGGCATCATTGAATCATCTGCCTTGCCGATTGATGCGTCGTACATTGCCATAGCAACTTCTGCATCCTCTGGCTCTTGTGGTAGTGGATCAATAGGAATCATTAAGGCCATCATGCAACCTGTGTAAAGGTTTGTTGCTTCCCAGAATCCACTCTCTTCTTGTTCAAATAATTGAATTAGAACTGCTGGATTTTCTGCAGTTGCTTCAAGAGAATATTCTCCTCCAGGAACACCAAGCATGCCTTCACGCATTACATGTACTACTTGACCAACATGCACCTCTTCATCAGATCCATGTGCTGTCATGGCGAAATCGCCTTCTTTTAAGTTTGGCATTGCTTTACCTATGTTTCCTTCACTACGATTGATTGCATATATTTGTGCTGCTGCTTCTGCTCTTGTGTCATGACATCCCATGACTTCTCCACCCTCTTTTACTGCAGGGTATCCTGAGCAACCGTAACTTCCTTTAGCACCTACTTTATATGGCATATAACAATTATAGCATGCCGTTTAGTCTATTATGAGTTCTTATCCTGTGACAGTTGGCACAAACCACCTCACGCTTTTCGATCTCTTTCTTGATAGCCTTCCACGAGAAGCCATCATGGATCATCCTGGATATATTGTATTTCTTGTCTCTTATATGGTCAAAATCAAGGATTATGTGGTTATTTGCTCCACAGTCTACGCAGCCAGAATCTTCTTTTATCTTAGCAAGCATCTTTTTATACTGCTGCTTATTGTAATGGTCCAACTCTTTGTCAGTCATTGATATTATTATACCGCCAAATGTTAGGTCCCACACAAGCAATTCACCTGACTTGCGCCACGGTCTCTATCCAATGGGTAACTAATCCATCACTAAGGTCCTGTGTGGGACAATTATATTGTAGCATAGGAAATGAGCAGTTTATAGACGACTGCTCAGGTCTATCGGCCACGAAGATTCGACTCCTGCCAACTCTCCACTCAAAGGAGCATCCGTTGTAAAACCTTTTAAAGTTTCATAGCGGAATGTGTTATATTATACTACCTAATTTCAATAGTTTTTGGTAGTTTATCTTCTGGGATCTGCTTTTCAAGTCTGATATCTAAGATACCGTCTTTGAACTCAGCCCCAACAACTTCAACAAACTCAGGAAGGGTAAAGATATCAGTGAACTTGCGAGCAGCAATTCCCTTGTGTAGATACTCTGCACCCTCTGGCAATTCAGCATCCTTCTTCTCGCCCTTGATTGTAAGTTTGCGATTGTCTAGCGATACTGAGACATCATCCTTAGAAAACCCAGCCAAAGCAAATGAAAGAATATACTCTTTGTCATTTAGTTTGATTTGGTTATAAGGTGGATAGTTTGTTGTTGTTGGTACCTTCTGAAAATTTGAGAAGGTATTGAAAAATGGATCATTAAAAAGATCCAGTGCTGTTTTTACCATGTTATTCCCCTTTCAAGCGAATAAGTTATTTTTGCCCCCGTTAGGCAGGCAACAATATTATAACATAGAAAAGCAGGCCTGTCAAATAACAAGCCTGCCAGTCTATAGTTAGATTACTTTACTTGGCTGTTTGTTCTTCCACCGCCAGAAGACTTCTTTGCAGGAGCCTTCTTAGCAGTCTTCTTTACAACCTTAGCAGACTTTGCTGCTGCTTCTACCTCTTCTACATCTGGCAAACGTCCAAATGCAGCATCGTTAGGGTTAACTGCTCTTAGTGCCACTGGTACGATAGCACCAAGTAGTGCATACGCAAGCGTCTTTGGATCAGTAACTCCTGAAGCATAAAGTGCTACAGCAGCACCAAGAACTGAGCGTCCGTATGATGCTAGTACTGCATTAATCTGTGACTTGTTTTCGTTATGGTGTGTCATTTTTCCTCCTATAGGATATTTATTTTGTTAGTTATTCCACTAACAAACCTGATTGTCTTGATTGAACATACTGCTTTATAAACGGAATTATAACTTTTGATTCCGCTCTTGGTACAGCATTTATTAATAGATAGTTTATCCCATCACTCTCAAGAGTTTTAACAAATTCATGAAAACTCTCGTGAGTAAAGTATTCAACATCATCTAAAACTTTTGAGACCTCTCCTTTTTTCCATACAGGTCTTAAGGCGTAGTTAGTCAATGACTTTAGTTCTTCTTCAGTCTCTCTTATAATTGGTGTCATAGTTAACATTATCTCTACACCCTTTGTGTCAAGAGGTATCTTTAGCGAAGGGTCTTTGTTGACATCAGACCAGAAACCACGCTTATATATATGGTATGGCAATATTATCTTATTGTTATGCTTTCTTGTTTCTTCAAATACATAACTATTTGTTGTTGAAACATAAAAGTCTAATGGCTTTCTGTTTACAGTCATCTTGCTTAATGTGTCAAGAAACTTGATCATATAGTTTGACTTATCTACTGAATCTGAACTGTCATTTACATCTCCAACAATTCCATCAATATGGTTTTCGTGGTCCTTTATGTATCCTGCTATAAGATTTAACTGAAGCCTGCCTGGATCTATTTCGTTCATGGAGTCACTAATAGTTTGAAGGTATTGTGGTGATATTGTATATGGCCTAATAGCAATAAGGTACTTAATTTTTTCGTCTAACTTCATCTCCCTGGCAGTTCTAACAAACATATCTCCCTGTGTTGCATCATAAGTAAACATTACGCCATCAAAGTTGTGACTGTTTAGTGTTGATGTGTCCTCGAATGTATCATTTTCGTTAAATGTTCCACCAAAATAATAAAATTTCATTATCTATTTACCTCCTGAAACTTTTCCGACTCGACATAGTTCTTGATAAAAGGAATTATTATATCGTTTTCTGCTTGTGGCACAGCATTAATTAATAAATACTTTATATTGTCCTGTTTTAATTTTTTAATAAATTCATGGAATCCCTCATGAGTAAAGTACTCTGCGTCATTTACGACTCTCGATACTTCACCCTCCTGCCAAACTGGTCTTAATGCATAATTCTTTAAAGACTCTAACTCTTCTTCTGTTTCTCTAATGATTGGAGTAATTGCAAGCATAACTTCTTGACTTTTGACATCTAACTGTCTATTAAATTTTTTAAACCAAATATTATTTTTATATAAACTGTATGGAAGAATTATTTTATTATTGTGTCTATTTACTGCATCAAGTACTCTTGGGTTTGTTGTCGTTACAAAAAAATCTAAAGGCGCTTTAAGATTACTATTGCTATTCATTTCATTCAAAGCGTCAAGAAATTCTACCAAATATTTTCTTTTTTCAACCTTATCGGATTGGTCATTTATTGCTCCAACGATACCTTTAATACTATCTTCATGATCTTTCGTGTACCCTGAAATAATATTTAATTGAACTCTATCTTTTTGCACTTTATTTAAGGAGTCATTAATCATTGCAAGGTACTGCGGAGATATTGTGTAAGGCCTAATGGCAACTAAGTATTTAATTTTTTCATTTACTTTTAAATCCATTGCTGTCTGTACAAATATGTCTCCCTGTGGTATATCGTGGGTAAACATTACTCCATCAAACTTATGATTGTTTAGGTTAGATGGCGACTTGACAGACCCAGGCTCACCAAGCACTCCACCAAAATAATAAAACTTCATCCTATAGCCTCTTTATAGTGAGCATCGCATAGGTCTATAATCCTGCTTTCAGAATTTGCCCATATTCTTGTTGCCTCATTTTGACAAGGATCTGCTTCACAACCATAGAATGCAGAATTAATAAAAAAGTCCTTGTCTTTTAATTTAATCATTACTCTATTCTATCATAGTCTTCTGGTAGTGCTTCCTTTAGTTCTTTATATGCCCCAGAGATTTTTTTCATAGAGTGATAATGTGGATAGGCATCTCCTACCATCCCATATTCATCAAAATAGGCAATCTCTGGCTCTATGTCAGTAACAAACTTATTAATCTTTTCTTGCACATCCTCAATGTACTGATATGCCCAATCACGAGAATCTGAAACAAATTTTAAAAAAGCATCTGAGTCTGTTTCTTTTTTTAGCAAGTTCCGTGCTGATGCTTCAAAAAGTTTTTCAGCCAAAATTGTCTTGTCTATTTGTGACTGAATTAATTCTTTAGATAGTGATGTGACCTTCATACTAAATCTAATATTGTTAACCAATAAGATAAAAAATGAAGATATAAAAAGCACAAACGCAATGAACTCCATCATAGTTCTTTCCCACCCTCTCTTACTAACAAAACAATTGCACCATTATCTTCAAGCGCTTTCTTTGTTCTGATCATATACTCTACAGCCTGCTTTCTTTCTTCTCCAGAAAGGCTCATGAATTGTTTCTCACTTGCTTTGACTGTTAGGAAGTTGTCATGATCTATTATCTGAAGTTGAAATCCTTCAGGACCCTTTAGTGATCTAAATGCTCTTCTCATAGAATCTGTGTACATATTATTGATCCACCGTTAATCTTTGCCATGTGTTTGCCCAGTCTGATTTTGACTTATGCTTTGAGAACTCCTTAGAAAGTTGACCACCCTCAAGGTATACTCCACCCCAAACGCCCCATTCTTTTTGAGAAACTCCAACTGCAAAACACATCTTTGAAACAGGACACATAGAGCAAAGTTTATCTATTGCTGGTCTAAGCAGTTCATCATCTTCATACTTTTCAAAGAATAGATTTGTATCGTAATCTAAACACAAAGCATCATCTTTCCATTCGTGCTTTGGCATATTAACCTACAAACTTGTCTGGTATGTCCCATCCATTTTGAGAAGGTACAAAGCGACGTTGCAGGTGCCATTTGCCATCTACAAATGCTCCTTGCTGTGCTGTTCTGCCCTTTTCAGAAGGATATGAATTTACTACAGTCCAGCCGTCCCAAATCAAAAACTTATTATTGTTTACGATTGTTTCCATCTGCTCTAATGATTTAATTTGCATTTTTATTCTTTCTATTAGTATCTGAAAATGCCGTATTCGACATTGTTGTCTTTTGCTTCATCAACAAGTTTTGATACTTGCTCTCTTTCTTTACTTAAAAAAGCAAAGTAGTTTATGTCTGAAATATTTTCCGTGATCCAAGAAGGAGGAACAGGCTTATACTTAATACTTTTGCCACGAGCCTTCAGACCTCTTTCTGACAGGTTTGCAAATTCCATAGCCATAGAGTTGATATTTGCAGGACCTGCTGAATAAATATAAAAATATGGATCTTCTTCTCTCAAAGAAGACATCGTAACTGCCATGGCTCTAAGAAAAACCTGGTAGTCATCAAAACTACTGGTTCCTTGAATCCCCACTATCATTTTTCTTCCCATCTCTAAGTTGATCCATTATAAATAGCATCTTATCTAATTGTACCTTATCCATACCCATTGTGTCAACTACAGTTGCACTCTGCTTATCTATATAATCCCCTTCCATATCTGCACAATAGAAGCCTCCATCTTTTACAAAGTACGCCTTGTTCTCGACAATGACAACTCTTATATTTATTTTTTCATCATGCTTGCTGGATTGAGTTACCATTTTTTTCTTATAACTTTTCATGTCTGGAAGCAGTGGCATGACTAATGTGTGTATATGGCTTTGGCTATATTTTAAAGTATTTACTTTAGCATTTAGAGTGCGTGGCAATATTAGCCTTGTTGTAATAAACATGGCTACCATAGTTATCGCAGACCCCAAAAAGTATTCCATATATCTCCAAAACAATTATACTACTTATCTGAAACAATAACCCTTATTATTTCTTTTAGTGTAGCCTGTGATTCTTTGCTTAGTTTTGACACTTCTTCCTCATTTAGTGCCTTTGGCGTTAATGTAACTATAGGATTTTTTTCAGTAACATCCATATCTAAAAACCCCTTGCTCCATAACGACATAGTTTCACGAGAAAAATATAGAGAAACTTCTTTATGTAGTTCTGGACTTATGTCCATCAACTTTTCTGTAAAGTTATACATTGGCTCGCCTGTATCAATGTCTATGCCATAGACCTCAAGGGCCCCAGAAAGGATCAGTTGCTCTATTGCATCATCTTCGTCTTCAAACTTCATGCCCTAAGTCTCCAAGTCATTCTTGTAGGGCCTTGGTCTATAAGTTGAAACATATGATGTTCATACTGATCTTTTAGTTCTTTGTATATATCTGGACTAACTTCTTTCATTTTATCAGTAATTGTGTATAGCATCTCTCCAGTAACATCATCAATACCCTGGAACTCTACAGCACCTTGAAGCATCAAATGCTCAAGCATGGCCTGGTTTTTTAGATTCATGTTATTCTCCAACAAATGTTAAAAATTGCTCACGAGTTTTAGCACCATTCATGCGCTTAGTTTCTTGTCCATCTTGAATTAGAATATATGTTGGCACAGACTTAATTTCAAACTTTTTTACGAGTTCTAATTCTGAATCTACATCAACGAAAACAAAATCAATAAGACCTTCGCTAAGCAGTTCTTCTGCTATTGGCTTTGTCCTTTGACAAGGGTTGCACCACTCTGCAGTAAAGTAAAGAACATGGCTCACTTTCCAGACTTCTTTCTGGCTTTTGCAAGTGCATCAAAGTCTTTAACCTTTGTGTCTCCCAGGTATCCCCAAGCATATCCATCGTTAATCATCATGTCATTAAGCGATACTGTGTTGCCATCAACATATACCCAGCCTAAAATGCGACCATACTTTTCAGATGAATCCATCTTCTCAGTCTTAATTACAACAGACTTAGCATCCTTAAGTGACTTCTTCAGATACTCCTTAGCCTCAAGGCCAAGCGCCTTTTCAGCAAGATCCTTCGTGCGAGACTCAGGGGTATCAATACCAGCCAGTCTTACACGAGATGCAAATAGGATATCAAACCCTAAATCAATTAGAACGTCAATGGTATCTCCATCTACAACGTTCTCTACTTTCCTTACATAGTATTCATACATAATAAGCCTCCTTAGACCCAATACTTAATTATAGCAGTTGTGGCAAGAATTGACCACAAAATATTAAACCAAATAATTGTTGGTAATGTCTTTACGGTTGAGGACCATATAAGGGCAAGGCTAGTTATAAGTGCAAAGATATAAAGCCACCAGATCTGCGTATCAAACAAAAGCCCTGGGATTATAATTGCTGCCTTAGTCATAAAAGCAAAGAACTCAACCGTATTTGGCTTGTTCCAGTACGACCTATGTCTCATTGTCTTCAGTGCATTTAGCCACTCTGTTCTAAATTTCATTTTAATCCCTCTAAAAATTGTCTATGGTCTACACATTCTGAGACCTTGTATTCTCTATACTTGCTGTAGTAATCATAAGAATCAACTGCTTTTTTATATTCATCAGATAGTTCTATGTACTGCTTTGCAAGATCTTTGTTGATCTTATCTTGCGCTGATCCAACCAAGAACCAACTCTTCGAACTCCAGTGATTACCATTGTCTGCTTTTCCTGGCATTCTTTTTTGCCAAACATCTAACTTATTCTTTAAAGTTTCTGGTGCATTTTCATATGAAAATTTTTCCCAAAATGGGGTATCTTTTCTTAAAGACATATAATGGAAATATATAAAGTTAAGAATATCGTCATTCATATTTACAATAATCTTATTAAACTCTGCTCTTATCTCAGGACAGTTATTAATTAAAAAGTCTGGGCTTGCAAATATTTCAGTTAGTTCAACCATACTTACCCATAAAGAGGTTGCCTCAAGTGGCTCTACAAAGTTTGCTGCCAACCCAACTGCTATACAGTTGTTTTGCCATGGCTCTTCAAATGCTCCTGGACTAAAACTAAAGCCACCCTTATCTTTTCTTGGATATGTTGGAACAAAACCCAAGAAATCTTCAACCTCTTTGATTGCTTCTTCTTCTGATATTAATGATGAATCATACACATACCCGCAACCAAATCTGTTTTGCAAAGGAATCTTCCAAATCCATCCGTACTTCATAGCAATTGCCTCTGTGTATGGAGGAATCTTTTCTGTCATATCAAGAAAGAATGGTATTGCAGAGTCTGTTGGCAGGAACTCTTTATAACTCTTCCACTTTGAATTAAATGTTTTGCCAATAATTAGTCTGTGAAATCCGCTGCAATCAAACACAAAGTCGCATAGAATATTAGATCCACTATCCAGGTCTAAACTGGTTACATTATTATTTTGATCTAAATGAACATTAGTTATTGTGTTCTCAAATACTTCAATTCCTCTTTCAATACCTATCTCTTTAAATCTTGCTGCAAGTTTTGTAGCATTAAAATGAAAAGATGTATAACCTATTTTCTTATAATCTGAAAGATTTTTTCCAGGCTTGTTTTTCTCAATAACAAATGGAACCTTGTTACTTTCTGAAACTATTTCTGTAAAGTCTATATCTTTTACATTATTATTTAGCATAACACTTGAAAGTAGCATTGGACTTGCAGATAAGAACTTGGAAGACAAGGCCTCTGTCCCAAGTGCGCTATCTGTAAATGAAAATCCATGATAGTAAAAATCATTCTGATTGTTCCAGTTAGTAAACTTAATACCATTCTTTACGGTAGCATCACAGTTCTTAACTAAATCCTCAAAACTTATATCTAATGTCTCTAAGAATGCTGGAAGGTACGGGGTCGATCCTTCTCCTGCTCCCAAGATACCAATATCTTTTGACTCTATTACAATAACATTTAGTTTAGGGTACTTCTTTTTTGCAGTCAAAGCAGTGAGCCATCCAGCACTTCCTCCACCAACTACAACTATGTTCTTAGACATTATTTTCTTCCCCACTGTATATAGTTCCAACCACGCTCATGAGCATAGTAAATAAACACTTTAACTACCGTTTCCCAAAATGCAATCGTTACAGAAAGAGAAGCGTTTTGTGTTATAACGTAAGCAACAGCAACTGAGGAAAGTGTTCCCCATATGCGATAACTAAGCGCTTTTGCAAAAGACCTTGCCTTGGTTACTGTCATTCTTTGCCCCACCTAACTTCATTCCAAATTCTTTCATGATAATAGTATGCAACAAAGTTAACAGTATTAGTTATCACTGTTGCCAGTGTAGCCATATTAATATCTTTACTTAAAGCATACAAAGTCACAAATGTTGTTATAAGTGCAACTACTCTCCAAGTCAAAGACTTTGCAAATGATCTTTTCTTAGAGACGTTCATCATCTACTTCTTCCTTAAACCAATCAGAATAAAGTCTTTCTTCTGCCTCTGCGATCTTGTTGTCAAAGAAGATACTATATACCCAACTGCTTGCGTTTTTCAGTAGCGCTAATAGCATGAATCTCTGCCCCCAAATCTACTTGCTCAATCTTATATCCAACATCACGACCATAAACAATGTTGGTAATGTTTGGTAGTCTTAGTACTAATGCACCATCCATAAACTCATCCTTGGCAATATATTCCTTTACCTGATCAAACTTAAGCGGATCCTTTTCGCTTGTATTGTAGGTATTGCGAACTCCAAGAAGTACTTGGTCAGTTCTCTTACCAGCCTCTCTGTAAAGGGCGTGGTGGCCTTCGTGCCATGGCTGATACCTGCCCAGCATTAGTGTTGTAGGTGCAGACCAATCATGTAGACCAAACTTACTAATAATATACGATGCCTTTTCTTCAGGCATCATATCATGGTTACGAAATACATGATCATTGTGAGTTGGCCCCTCAAACATCTTGTTGGTATCCTCGAACCTACCTTCTTGAATTGTGTTCATCCAAATCAAAATATCTGGCTTACCAAATGCTGCACGAGTTAGGTCAGTAGGACATACAAAGTCTACTATTACTGGAGCAACTCCTTGCTTAGCAATTAGTCTTGCC
>JACCDK010095179.1_pt1 | contig 10328 bp, 10 predicted proteins | sample 7445871 | NCBI WGS metagenome assembly JACCDK01 (sample SAMN15323436, study PRJNA562643) | freshwater metagenome | isolation source: river surface water | place: USA:Blue River Watershed | collected 2017-08-15
AAACTCAAGCTCATACCCATCATGCATTGAACCAGTCCATGGCCGCTTTGCTGTGCTGCAGTCTTTGAAATCAGGGGCGCCATGAGGTGCTCCAACAACGGTATGAAGCAGGGCATTCAGCAGATTGATCTGGATTTTCTGCAAGCGTTGCGCTGGGCCAGGCGAGCATGACATCTACCTTGGGTTCGCCGGTGGAGATGGTTTGGATACGTGCTTTGGCCAGAGGTAAACGCTGGCGCAATTCGGTCCACCAATCAGCCAAATCCGACTGCGCCCATTGCTGCGCACTGCAAGTTTGTATTTGGCAATCCAAAGGGGTGGGTGTGTCTCCTATGTTTAATTGGTACCAAGGCCAAGCCCCTGGATGGACTTGCATGCGCTGCGACAAATCTTGCGCCATGGCCAATGCTTGCTGTAAGGACAATGCGTCTCGCTGCGCTTGCATGGATTGAAGTTGAAACGACATCAAACTCAAACACAGCAGGCTTAAAACCATCATGGCGGCAAGTGCTTCCAACATGGAAAAACCTTTGCTTATGGGCTGAATTATTTTCATGAGCAAGTGTCAGCTTTGACCCAACGCAAACGTCCCGCTGTGTTGATACATGCGCTGATGACGATGGGAATTGAATCCATGCGGGGTTTAACGACCAGCCGCAATCCGCCTGCAACCGGTTCTCCCTCTGCGTTGATCAGCAACATGTTTTGCGAGGGTGACAGCATCACACTGAGTTCGCCATTCAATGTGTTGCTCAAAACAACCGACTTGTTAGACCCGCTCGCCGAGACTGATTCCCAACCGCATCGCCAGTCACCGTTGGGTAAATTCACTGTGCTGCATTGGGTGGTGCGCTGAAATTGCATGGACTGTCCGGTACGTAGCGCCTGTAACCGGGCAGATTGCAAGTCTGCTGCCCAGGCGCGAATGGTGCTCTCTACCTTGGCGCGCCAAACCCATTGCTTGACAGAAGGAGCAGCCATGACGGCAGTAATGCCTGCTATGGCCAAAACCACACAAAGTTCGGGCAGACTGAACCCTTGTTGCAAAGATTCACTGCCATGAAAAGCACGGCGACATACAGACACCGTCGGTTGACAGCCGGGTTTCAGATTGAAAGTTTTAAATAAATCAGAAAAATGGTGCAGACACATGTCCGCTATGTTGGATCAACGCAGCACACAAAAAAGTGCGCTGTGATCCCTCAAACTGTGATGTATTAACGCCGGAATTCTTCAACCAATGTTTTGAATTCATCCACGTCTTCAAAACTTCGGTAGACGCTGGCAAAGCGCACATAGGCTACTTTGTCCAGCTTTTTCAACTCGCGCATCACCAATTCGCCGATACGGTGGGAGGCGACTTCGCGCTGGGCCAGCGACAGCAGTTTGTCTTCTATTCGCTCAATAGCCGCATCAATTTGCTCGGTGCTGACCGGGCGTTTACGCAAAGCCAAATTGAGCGAGCCGCGCAATTTGCTGCGGTCGTATTCAATGCGCCTGCCATCTTTTTTCACCACCGCCGGGTAGCTGACATCGGCGCGTTCATAAGTGGTGAATCGTTTTTCGCAATGTGAGCAAGAGCGGCGACGACGGATGGAGTCACCCTCTTCAGACATGCGGGTCTCCATGACCTGGGTCTCCACATGGCTGCAAAAAGGGCACTTCATATGTTGTTACCCATAAACCGGAAAGCGGCTGGTCAAGGCGTGTACTTTGGCGCGAACCGCGGCGATATGTGCTTCGTCGTTCGGGTGCTCAAGCACGTCAGCGATCAAGTGGGCGGTAGCGCGTGCTTCCTCGTCTTTGAAACCGCGTGTGGTCATGGCGGGTGTGCCAATACGCACACCGCTGGTGACCATGGGTTTCTCGGGGTCGTTGGGGATTGAGTTTTTGTTGATGGTCATGTGCGCTTGACCCAAAGCTGCTTCGGCCACTTTGCCGGTAATGCCTTTGGAGCGGAGGTCGACCAACATCACGTGGCTTTGTGTGCCGCCGCTCACAATGCGCAAGCCGCGTTGTGTGAGCACCTCGGCCACAATTTGTGCATTCTTCACCACTTGGGCTTGGTAAGCCTTGAACTCGGGTGCCATGGCTTCTTTGAACGCCACGGCTTTGGCTGCGATGACGTGCATCAGCGGGCCGCCTTGCAGGCCAGGGAAGATGGCGCTGTTGATGGCTTTCTCGTGTTCGGCTTTCATCAAGATGCTGCCGCCGCGAGGGCCGCGCAAGCTCTTGTGCGTGGTGGAAGTGACCACATCGGCGTGGCGCACAGGGATGGGGTACACGCCAGCGGCAATCAGACCTGCGTAGTGCGCCATGTCGACCAAGAAAATAGCGCCCACATCTTTGGCCACCTTGGCGAAGCGCGCAAAGTCAATGTGCAAGCTGTAGGCAGAGGCGCCGGCAATGATCAGCTTGGGTTTGGATTCGTGCGCCTTCTTTTCCATGGCGTCGTAGTCGATGGCTTCGTTGGCATCGAGGCCGTAGCTGACCACATTGAACCACTTGCCGCTCATGTTCAGAGGCATGCGGTGTGTCAGGTGGCCGCCTTCGGCCAAGCTCATGCCCATGATGGTGTCGCCGGGCTTTAAGAAAGCCAGAAAAACCGCTTCGTTGGCGGATGCGCCGCAATGGGGTTGCACGTTGGCTGCTTCGGCGCCAAAGATTTGTTTGATGCGGTCGATGGCCAACTGCTCAGCGACATCGACATACTCACATCCGCCGTAGTAGCGTTTGCCAGGATAACCTTCAGCGTATTTGTTGGTGAGCTGCGAGCCTTGGGCTGCCAAGACCGCAGGAGATGCGTAGTTTTCGCTGGCGATCAACTCAATGTGATGCTCTTGGCGGGCGTTTTCTGCCTGGATGGCGGCAAAAATTTCGGGATCGGTTTGTTCAATCAGAATATTTCTTGAATACATGGCAGGCCTTCAAAGGATGGTTCCTTGCTAAACAGAGGCGCAAAAGGCCGCAATTTGGCAAGGGCTGCCCAGGCGAACGGCTGAAACCTTGAGCCAACATGTGCCGGACAAGGTGCACGCTTCCCAGTGGTTGAGGATGACGCAAGGGTCATCCATTTCCACGTCAGAGCTTGGTTTGCTGGTTGAGCAAGACCAGGCTCCTATCGCCAGTTGCGTACAGTGCAAGTGTAGCCGAGGAGGGCCTTCATCTGTCCAAAAAGGCTGAATTTGGTGGCGCATTTGCAGCGGCTGCTTCATTAGGCCGCTATTTTTTGGAGCTTGCTTGGGGGCTTGGGGCTGCTTTGGGGAGTGCGTCCTTGAGTCGAGCTTGTTCGGCGAGCACTCGGGAGATGTAATCCGTTTCGGTGGCAACCGACTCCTCGCCTGCCTTGTAAAGGCGCAGCCCCTCCTGAACGCTGCCAGTCAGCGCGATGCATTCTTTGAGAATTTTCACGCCAATTCGCAGATTTGTTTTCGGGTCAAAAATAGCCATGACCCCGCCATAGGGAGTGAATTGTTCAGAATGCACTTCCTGCAAGACCTGCATCAAACCCTTGGCTCCCGAGGTGCTGTTGGCAAAGGGGTTGAAGTTGGACTCCACCCCAATCACGGCCAGAATGAGGGTGGGGTCGAGTGCAGACCGATCAGCCAAGTCAAAGACCTCCAGCATCAAGGCATTCATGGGCTCGGGGGCCGTTCTGTACTTGCTCCGCACAGCTTGAACCAAGGCCATTTGTGTGGGGTTGAGGTCGGTCGAGGGTGCAGCAAAACTTCGGAGCAATACTTGCTGCTGCTCATCTTCAGTTTCTGTGATGTGCAGACGCGTAAATAGCCATCCTTGCACGCTTTGAATGGTCAAGGTTCGAACTTCCGGCCGAGCCAAAGCCAGCATGCTCAAAATCAAAGCCATCAAGCCCAAAAGTGCAAAACTGTGGTGCGAGATGTTCACAAAGCCCCGCGCAATGTCGCCTGAAAACGTCTGAATGCCTCGCCAAAGACGAACAGTCCATTGGCTTGCAGTTTCATGAAGGGCGGGTTGGTGCACGGTGAAGGTGGATGTGGCAGAACTCGATATTATAAAAATAATCAAAAATAGATGCTTTCGGTATATCGAGCTTGGCCATCCTCGGTGAAAATAGCTTCTTTATCTTTTTGTGTTGTGACTGTGACTCCTTCATCTCCTAAACCCTCCGATGTTCAAGCTTTAGACAACTTGACGGGAGGCGCTTTTGTCGCTCAAACATCGGGCGAGCGCGCTGCCAAATTACGCGAATGGCTCTTGACCCATCCTTCACAAGAAGATTTGCAGCTGGTCTACAAAGAAATATCGTCCAGGGACAAAGGCGCTGCCAAAGTGCTGCGCGAAAAGTTAGATGAGCTCAAGCGCTCACACGGGCAAGACGTGCTGGCAGCTGAGTGGGCAGAGCGTGCCAATGCCATGCTGACCGCTTCTCGCCTGAATATTGCCGATGCCATGGCATGGCAAAGAGATGCCGCCAAAGCGGGTGCGCCTTTGTCGCGTGAGCCCTTGGCCAGCTTGAAATTGCAATTGAACGAAAAAATCAAAGCGGTTGAAGACTTGCAGCACCAAGTCATGGTGCAGCGTGAAACCGCGGTGTTGTTAGCGCAGCGAATTGAAGTTTTGTCTACCAAAAGCCTGAAAGAGGCAGACGCTGCCAACGAGTTGCTGCAGTCTGATGTAGCGCACTGGCAACAACAAGCCAATGCCCTCACACAAGACACCTCATGGCACAGTGTTGATTTGAAATTTCCACCTCAACTTGAAGCCTCTCAACACCAGTTAGGCAGTGTTTGGGAAGCCTTTGAGGCGGCGCTTTTTCAAGCCAAAGCGGCTCGTGACGATGCCAACGAACCCATGCCTTCTGTGCCTGTGTGGGCTGAAGAAATTCGCTTGGCTCGGGGCGGTCCGTCTGGCCAGACTGGCCAGTCTGGTCATACGGGACAAAACCAAATGGCCGATGCCCCTGCAACTTCGGTAGAAGGCGCTGCAGAAACGACTGATGAAGCCAAGACAGCCAAGCCTGCCCAGCCTGCCAAAGTGCCCAAAGTGAGCAACACCAAAATGGACCCCGCGCAGCGTTTGGCATTGCGTGAAGCAGCCAATCAGGTGGTGACCGGTGCCATGACCTTGTTGGCCGCAGAAAACACCGAAGCCAACTTGTTGGCCTTCAAGCAAGCCCTCAAAGAGCATGGCCGCAACATGGACACCCAAATGGACCTGAAGGTTCATGAAGCTTTGATCGCTGCGGGTGAGTCTGAAGGCTGGCAACGTCATGTGGCCGATCAACTGCGTTTGGCGCTGGTTTTAAAGGCGGAAGGCCTGTTCAAAAAAGTGCCATTGAAAGCGCCAGTAGAAGCGCCTGAGTCCACACCACCCGCTGAAGAAACACAAGTCGCAGCTGAATCCGAAGTGGCTCAAGTGCCAACGGCCGCCGATCAATCAGGTTCTGAAGCCAAAGTGCCAAGTGCAGAAGAGTTTCAACTAGAGCCCACTGTGGGTGGCCGCAAGATGCAAGACGCATTGCGTCAATTGCGTGAAGAATGGAAAAAAGCCGATCAAGGCGGGCTGCCCAATCACGCATTGTGGAAGCGCTTTGATGCAGCATGCAACCAAGCCTACAAAGTGGTGCAGGCGTGGCTGGACAAAATCAAAAACGAAGCCAGCGAGCACCGTGCTCAACGACTTGCTTTGATTGAAGAGGTCAAGGCTTGGGGTGAAGCCAACGCACAAAATTCAGATTGGCGCATGCAATTGCGTTCACTGCATCAGTTTGGCGACCGTTGGCGCTCTGCGGGCCATTTGAGTGAGAAGGCATTTGCAGAATTGCAACCGCTGTGGAAGCAGGCTTTGAGCAGTGCTGCGGCACCTTTGGAGGCAGCTCAAAAAGCCAGCACCGAACGCCGTCAAGCTTTGATCGCTGAGGCTGAAAAGCTTGGCGCTGCGCCCATGTTGCGGGTCGATGCGGTCAAAGCTTTGCAGCAAAGCTGGCAAACCGAAGCCCAAAGTGTGCCCATGGATCGCCGCATTGAGCAAAAAATGTGGGAAGCTTTCCGCAAACCCATTGACGAGGCCTTTAGCCGCAAGACAGTGGCTCGTGAGCAAGCCCCTGCGGCCAACATGTCTGCGCACGACAGGCTGGTCTTGGATGCCTCCAATGCCTTGAAAGCGGCCAACGCATCTGGCGATGTTCAGAAAATCAAGGCGGCTATGGCGGCATTGGATGCGGCATTGAAAGGGCAGGCTCAAGCGAACAATGCCAGTGCTCAAGAGGCAGCTCCAACCCATGCCGAGCCTGGCGTCAATGCGCCTGAGGCCATTGCAGAATCCTCAGAGCCGGTGAAGTCTGAAGCGCCCCCCAAACCTGCTCGGCCCTTGGTGGCCATGCGGGGCGATGACCGACCTGGTCAAAAGAAATCGGTTCCTGCACCCGCAGGTCGAGGCCCAGGCGATCGCCGCGATGGCAAAGGTGCACCGCGTTCTGACCGTGGTGGTTTTGGCGACAAGGCTGGTGATCGATTCGAACGTCGCGACCGCGGTCCGCGTTTGAGCGACACCGCCTTCAGAGCGCAACGCGACGCCATGGAGCACGCCGAAATGGCGCTGCGCAAATTGGCAGCCCAAGCCCACGGAGAATCTCTCACCAACTTGTTGGTAGCATGGGAAAAGCGCCAATCAGATTTGGTGCCTTCTGCGGCCGATTTGGGGCGCAATGTGAATGCCGCTGCCAGAGCTGCTTGGTCGCAAGCAGTTGGCCAAGCGCCCAAAGCATCAGCGAGTGAATCTATTTTGCGCTTGGAAATGGCGGCTGAAGTGCCTACGCCCGCCGAAAATTTGAATGAGCGCCGAGCGCTGCAGTTGCAATTGCTTACTCGCAAAAATCAACCTGGCCCCGAGCAAACATGGGCCTTGGATGTCACGGCAGTTTTGTCGTCTGCGCACGATCCCAAGTTGGCGCGCCGTTTGCAAAATGCTTTGAAAAATTTGTTGAGAAGTTAACTCAGTGAGCCAGCAAGCTGACGCGTTCATGCTTGCCAGTTGAATGCCAGCGCAGCACTTCTGCGCGTGGCCTTGGGGCTGCAGCATCCCAGTCACTCAACACATGCCTGGTTTTGGATAAACCCAAACCCAAGTGGTGATCAGCTGGCCGATGGGTATGGCCATGCACCAAGCAAGTGGCCTCTGTCTGCGCCAACCACTGCGCTGTCCATCCGTCATCGACATCTGCGTAAAGGGTCTTAGGGTCTTTTTTAAGCGATTCAGATTGCAGCCGAAGTTGCCGGGCAATGCTTTCGCGCTCTGACAAAGGCTTGGCCAAGAATGTAGATTGCCAATTGACTTGGCGCACCATGTGCCTAAATTCTTGGTAACTGGTATCGGCCAAACATCCAGCGTCGCCATGTGAGAGCAAGATTTTGTGTGAAGCAAAGTTCAAAAGTGTTGGATCTTGCAGATCCTGAACACGGCATTCATGGAGGAAGGAAGTGCCCACCAAAAAGTCGCGGTTGCCTCGCATGAAGGCCACGTGTTTTGTGGCTGCGCACAACTTCAAGATCGAGGCGCACTGTTGAAGAAAAGCATGATGGGCCACGGCGTCATCGCCCACCCAAACCTCAAACAGATCGCCCAAAATAAAGACCGCGTCTGCGGTCGTATTTTGCATGTAGGTTTGCCACACTTTGAAGGTGGCCGTGTCTTGTTCTTGCAAATGCAAGTCTGAAATGAAATCAACCGTGCGCCAATTTTCAGGGGCTTGCAGCACCTGAAAAGGCAACACGGTTGCAGTCATGAACTGTTGTGGCGCAGAGATTTAAAGGGCCACAGCCTTTTCAATGATGATGGGCTCTTTGGGCACATCGTCGTGAAAACCGTTGCGACCGGTTTTCACTTCTTCAATGGCGTCCACAATCTCGGTGCCCGACACCACGTGTCCAAACACCGCATAGCCCCAGCCTTGCAAGGAAGGGGCTGTGTGGTTCAAAAATTCGTTGTCAGCGGTATTGATAAAAAACTGAGCCGTGGCAGAGTGAGGCGCCTGCGTACGCGCCATGGCCAAGGTGTACTTGTTGTTCTTCAAGCCGTTGTTGCCTTCGTTTTGAATGGCGGCATCGGAGTGCTTTTGTTCCATGCTGGGTTCAAAGCCGCCGCCTTGAATCATGAAACCTGGAATAACGCGGTGAAAAATGGTGTTGTCGTAATGACCTTTGTTCACGTAGTGCAAAAAGTTCTCGGTACTGATTGGTGCTTTTTCGGCATCAAGTTCAATGAGGATGACGCCTTTGCCGGCGATGTGGAGTTCGACTTGAGGATTGCTCATGGTTATTGCACCAAAGTGATTGATTGAATGACAACAGGGGTTTTTGGAACATCGGTTCTAAAAGGGCCGCCCATGCCGGTTGGCGTGGTTCTGATTTTATCCACGACATCCATGCCAGAGGTGACTTTGCCAAAAACCGTATAACCGAAAAGTTGTAGGGCGTTGAGCAAATTCTCGCGTGGCACGTTTTCATAGACCTGCCCACGGTATTCAAAGCGTTTAACGGGGTCGCCATCGGGGATGGGCGTTGGGTCTAGAAAAGCATTGTCCACGGTGTTGATAAAAAACTGGGCCGTGGCTGATTGAGGGTCATTGGTTCTGGCCATGGCCAAAAATCCAGTTTGATTTTTAAGTCCTGCTGTCATGGCCTGACGGCCTTCGTGCTGAACGGGTGCGCGGGTGGGGCGCTCTTTGTATTGGGCGTCGTAGCCACCACCTTGAATCATGAAATTGGCAATGACCCGGTGAAAAATGGTTCCGTTGTAGTGCTTGTCCCTCACATATTGAAGGAAGTTGGCCACTGTTTTGGGTGCTTTGTCAGGGTACAACTCCACCATGATCTCGCCCATGTTGGTGGTAATTTTGACTTTGGGCGACTCTTGCGCATGGCCTAGCAAAGGCATCAAGGCCAAGCCCAAAGACAGTGCCAATGCACTGCAACGGGCTGCAAAGTTTCGGCGAACTTGGTTTGGATTCATGGCTTTAGCGCACAGCGCGGATGTTGGTTGTGGTGGTGGTGGTGGATGCAGCAGGTGCAGGCAAGGGCAGCAGGGCGGAGCCTGGTTGCACAGCTTTGGCTTTGGCGTAGGCTTGCTGGGCCATGGCGGTGTACAAATCGCCTAAATTTTGATGTGCAATTTTATAATTGGGCCGGGCTTGAATGGCCGAGATGAAGGCCGTCATGGCGGCATCGTAGTTGCCTTGCGCCGCATACAGAACCCCCAAATTGTTGTAAGGCTCTGGCAATTCGGGAAACTCCTGAATGAGTGCCTGGAGTTCTTCAATAGCTTTGGCCGACTGACCCAGCCCGGCCAAGATTTGGCTGTTCATGAGGCGCCACTGCGGCGAAGTATCGGAGCCAGGCTTTGCGGCGCTTTGTTTCATGGCCGTCTGCAGTTTTTGCTGCGCTTGCGACCACTGTTTGTTGCGAATGAGTTCTTCAATCTCCAGGGTGTCATTGGCCCAAGCCAAGCTGCCGCCTAAAAACAGCGCAACTGTGAAAACTCTCAGTAGAAACCAAGGGGAGGTCATGGAGATCGAATTTGGATGGGGCTTTGTCAGCGGCTAATTTGGGCTTTATACTGAGGCAAATTGTAACGGAGGCCTCTCTTTCAGGCCGTCCTTGCAACAATTAGGGGGCTGCGGCCCCTTTTTGCACCCGAACAAGAAAAACAGTATTTCATGAGCTTGCGCATTTACAACACGCTGTCCCGCGCTGTTGCCGATTTCTCTCCCGCAGAGGCTGGCCATGTCCGCATGTATGTTTGCGGCATGACGGTGTATGACTTGTGTCATGTCGGACACGCTCGCTCCAATGTGGCTTTTGACGTGGTTCAGCGCTGGCTCAAAGCCAGTGGCTACAAGGTCACCCACATTCGCAACATCACAGACATCGACGACAAAATCATCAAGCGCGCTGTTGAAAACGGCGAAACCATTCGGGCCCTCACCGATCGCATGATCGATGCCATGCACACCGACTTTGATGCATTGGGCATTGCCCGTCCTACTGCCGAACCACGCGCCACCGAATTTGTACCGCAAATGCTAAGCATGATTGGTACATTGGAAGACAAAGGCTTGGCTTACCGCACGCCCCAAGGCGATGTGAATTATGCGGTTCGCAAGTTTCCGGGCTATGGCAAGTTGTCTGGCAAATCGCTTGACGAATTGCATGCAGGTGAACGTGTGGCGGTGCTCGATGGCAAAGACGATCCGCTTGACTTTGTGTTGTGGAAGAGTGCCAAAGAGTCTGAGCCCGCCGAAGTGAAATGGGACAGCCCATTTGGCCCAGGCAGACCTGGTTGGCACATAG
>JACCDK010892872.1_pt1 | contig 10326 bp, 8 predicted proteins | sample 7445871 | NCBI WGS metagenome assembly JACCDK01 (sample SAMN15323436, study PRJNA562643) | freshwater metagenome | isolation source: river surface water | place: USA:Blue River Watershed | collected 2017-08-15
AGATGATTGCCCGCAAGGACAACGTCGTGAAGCAAAACAACGACGGCATCTTGTACCTGTTCAAGAAAAACAAGGTCACCTTCTTCCACGGTCGCGGCAGCTTTGCTGGCAAGGCTGATGGTGGTTACGAGATCAAAGTGGCAGGCAAAACAGAAGAGTCCATCACTGCGAAGCAAGTCATCATCGCAACTGGTTCTAACGCGCGAGCGTTGCCTGGCACCCCGTTTGATGAAGTCAACGTGTTGTCCAACGACGGCGCTTTGCGCGTCGGTGCTGTGCCGAAGAAGCTGGCTTTGATTGGCTCAGGCGTGATTGGTTTGGAGATGGGTTCTGTGTGGCGTCGTCTCGGCGCTGACGTGACCATCCTCGAAGGCTTGCCCACATTCTTGGGCGCTGTGGACGAGCAAATCGCCAAAGAGGCCAAGAAAGCATTTGACAAGCAAGGTTTGAAGATCGAACTCGGCGTCAAAGTGGGCGAGATCATCAACGGCAAGAAGGGCGTTACCGTCAACTACACCAACGCCAAAGGCGAAGCGGTCAAGCTGGACGCAGACAAACTCATCGTGTCGATCGGCCGCGTGCCCAACACGATTGGTTTGAATGCCGAAGCCATTGGTCTGCAGCTCGACGAGCGTGGTGCCATCGTGGTCGACGGCGACTGCAAAACCAACGTGCCCGGTGTCTGGGCGGTGGGTGACGTGGTCCGCGGACCGATGCTGGCCCATAAAGCCGAAGAAGAGGGCGTTGCGGTGGCTGAGCGTATCGCTGGCCAACACGGTCACGTCAACTTCAACACCATTCCTTGGGTGATTTACACCAGCCCTGAAATCGCGTGGGTCGGCCGCACCGAGCAACAGCTCAAAGCCGATGGCGTGGCCTACAAGGCCGGCACATTCCCGTTCCTCGCGAACGGCCGTGCCCGTGCGTTGGGCGACACCACCGGCATGGTGAAGTTCTTGGCCGATGCCGCGACGGATGAAATCTTGGGCGTGCACATCGTGGGTCCGATGGCTTCTGAGTTGATCTCTGAAGCCGTGGTGGCGATGGAATTCAAAGCCTCGTCTGAAGACATCGCACGCATTTGCCATGCGCATCCTTCGTTGTCTGAAGCAACGAAAGAGGCTGCTTTAGCGGTGGACAAGCGCACCTTGAACTTCTAAAAAATTTCCTTGCTTTGCGCATTCAAAGCCCGTTGGTGACAGCGGGCTTTTTTCATGAGCAAGGCACAATAGAGGCCTATGTCCGTGCATCAACCCGTTCATCAAAATTACCTCAAAGAACTCGAAATTCGGGGCTTCCAAAGTGATCCTGCGCAGCTGCGTGCGATCGATGCGTTAGAGCGTTGCGCCTCTGAGTGGGCCGCTTACAAAGAGAAGCGATCGAATTCGTTGAAGAAGTTGGTCAACCGTCCCCCGATTCCACGTGGGGTGTACATGTACGGTGGGGTAGGGCGCGGTAAAAGCTTTTTGATGGATTGTTTTTTTGAAGCGGTTCCGATTCAGCGCAAAACCCGTCTGCATTTCCACGAATTCATGCGCGAAGTGCATCGTGAATTGCGAGAGCTGCAGGGCACCGTCAATCCCTTGGACGTCTTGGGCAAAGAAATGTCCAAGCGCTACAAGCTGATTTGCTTTGACGAGTTTCACGTGGCCGACATCACCGACGCCATGATCCTGCACCGCTTGCTCGATGCCTTGTTTGACAACGGCGTGGGGTTTGTGACCACCTCCAACTTCAAACCGGACGATTTGTACCCGGGCGGCATGCACCGCGATCGCATCATGCCTGCGATTGAGTTACTGAACCAAGAGTTAGAGATCATCAACGTGGACAACGGCACCGATTACCGTCGCCGCACGTTGGAGCAAGTCGAGCTGTACCTGCGTCCTCTGGGTGAAAGTGCGGACGCCAAGATGACAGATGCCTTCAACCGATTGGCCGAGTGCCAAGACGAAGATCCGGTGCTCTTCATCGAAGCGCGAAAAATTCAAGCGCGACGGCGCGCGGGTGGCGTGGTGTGGTTTGATTTCAAATCACTGTGTGGAGGGCCGCGTTCTCAGAACGATTACTTAGAAATTGCGAGCCAATTTCACACCGTGTTTCTCAGCGATGTGCCGCACATGCCTGTGAACAAGGCCGCAGAAGCACGTCGTTTCACATGGCTGGTCGATGTGCTGTACGACCGACGTGTGAAGCTCATGATGTCCGCGGCTGTGCCTCCGGAAGAGCTCTACACCGAAGGCCCGATGTCGCACGAGTTTCCGCGCACCGTGTCTCGTTTGAATGAAATGCAATCCGCAGAATTTCTAGCGCTAGCGCGTCGCACGGTGGATACCGGCTTGACATGAAAAATATATGTGTTGCTTGGACTTTGTGTGTTTGCATCGCCACATGCTTTGCAGAGCCTGCGCCTGTCGCAGACAGTGCGACATTGATTTCTACAGAGGAAAAACGCCAACAAGAGCGCACGCGGTTGGATCATGAACGCCACCGGTTGGAAGTCCAGTACCAAGAAGACATGAAGCTGTGTTATCAACATTTTGATGTCACGCGATGTCGTTCCGAAGCTCGCAATCGACGAATTGAGGCGAACCAATTGCTGCGAAAAGAGGAGTTGCATTTCAATGCGATGGAGCGAAAAATTAAAACCGATGAAGCCAATCGTCGGTTGACGGAGCGCACCAGCGAAGCTTCTCGTAAAGATGCAGAAGCCCAACGGGCACAAGCCGCTGCAGCCGCCAGAGATCGCGCAGATGCCCATGCGCAAAAGCAAATCGACCATGCGCTACAAGGCTCTAAACGTGGTGAATACGAGCAAAAGCAGCGTGAGGCCGCGCAACATCGTGCCGATGTTGAAAAAAAACAGCGTGAACGCACGAAAGAACCTGCGGCGCCTTTGCCCGTCCCGAGTCGATGAACCATCCTTTGCGTGATTTGGTGCAAGAGGCGTTTGCACCTTTGGGTGTGTTGGCTCGAGCGACCGCTCAATTCTCGCCACGCGCAGGTCAAACCGAGATGGCGCTGGCTGTGGCAGACGCTGTAGCGCAAGGCGGTAGCTTGGTTGTTGAGGCAGGCACGGGGGTTGGCAAAACATTTGCCTATCTGGTGCCAGCGCTGTTGAGTGGTGAGCGTGTCTTGCTTTCCACCGCGACCAAGGCCCTGCAAGACCAGCTGTTTTCTCGCGACTTGCCGCGACTGGTGGAAGCGCTTAACTTGCCCATTCGACTGGCTTTGCTCAAAGGACGCTCCAGTTATTTGTGTACTCACCGCATGGAAATGGCGCGCCGCGATACCACGCTGCCAGATCGCCACACCGTTCATCTTCTGTCCCGTGTGGAGACATGGTCGCTGACGACACGCACCGGCGATTTGGCTGAGTTGCCGGGCTTGGATGAGCGGTCGCCGTTGATACCGTTGATCACCTCGAATCGTGAAAATTGCTTGGGCTCGCAATGTCCAAAGTTTAAAACATGCCACGTCAATAGCGCACGTCGTGATGCCTTGGGCGCTGATGTGGTGGTGATCAACCATCATCTTTTTTTTGCTGACATGGCCGTGCGTGAGAACGGTATGGCTGAACTGTTGCCAAGCGTGCGCGTGGTTATTTTTGATGAAGCGCATCAGCTCAACGAAATCGGCGTGAACTTCTTAGGTCATCAGCTGGGGACGGCGCAGTTGCTGGATGTCACCCGTGATGTGTTAGCGACAGGTTTGCAGTTGGCTCGTGGCTTGGCGGATTGGCAGGGGGTTTGCGCGACGCTGGAGCGCGCCGCGCGCGAACTGCGTTTGATGGGTGGCAAACGCTCTGGCGCAGTCAAGCTCAGATGGACAGAAGAAGCGCCAGACGGGATTCATGCAGGCGCTTGGGCCCAAGCTTTGCAGGATGTCGGCGCTGCCTGCGTGGAGGCCTTACAGGCCCTCGACACCGTGAGTGAGATAGCACCTGATTTCATGCGCTTGCATGATCGTGTGGCTGACATTGCGAAGCGAGTGGATGCTTTCCTCAACCCTTGTGCCTCTGATGCGGTACGTTGGGTGGATGTCAGCGCCTCTCAAATGCGTTTGATGGAGGCTCCGCTCGATATCGCCGATACGGTTCGTGAGCGTTTGTTGAAGCGACCAGAGCCCTTGGTTGACCAACCTGAGGGGGCAATGGCGACAGATGCATTGGATGGTTCTCCCTTTGATGCAGCCTTTCCCATGCGACCCGCCGCAGACACGCGCCCCAGGAGTTGGATTTTCACGTCCGCCACTTTGGGAGACGATCCGCATCTGCGTTGGTTCACAGAACCTTGCGGTTTGGAGTCTGCCGCCGTTCTGCGTGTGACCAGTCCTTTCGATTACCCTGCTCAGGCAGCCTTGTATGTGCCTCGCGATATCGTCAGACCGAACGATCCCGCACACAGTGCGCAAGTGGCGACATTGGCCAGCGAGGCCGTACGCACGTTAGGTGGACGTACCTTGGTGCTCACCACCACGCTGCGTGCCTTGCGGGCCATTGGTGATGTGATGAAGCAGCAACTCGAAGGCAGCGGTGTAGAGGTGTTGGTGCAAGGCGAGTGGCCTAAGCGTCATTTGATGGACCGTTTTCGGCAAGGCTCTGCCGACGGTCAATTGGGCTGCGTGTTGGTCGCCTCAGCTACGTTTTGGGAGGGCTTTGACGTACCCGGCGATGCATTGCAATTGGTGGTGATAGACAAATTGCCCTTCCCACCGCCGAATGACCCGTTGGTAGAAGCTCGGAGCAAGCGTCTGGAGGCTCAACGTAGAAGCCCCTTCAACGATTACTTTGTTCCTGAGGCTGTCGTGGCCTTGAAGCAAGGCGCAGGGCGCTTGATCCGTTCCGAATCAGATCAAGGGGTTTTGGTGTTGTGTGATAACCGATTGGTGACAACGGGCTACGGACGTCGGTTGTTGGGTGCTTTGCCACCCATGCAACCATTGCAATCCGCCCAAGAACTGGCTCAGCGATTACAGATGCTGAGCCAATAAATATTTACCAGAGCTTCCACCATGATTTTTTGGTGACGGCACGTTCTGGATAGAGAAACGTTGATTCAGGGTAAGTTTTCTCGAGCACGCGTTTCGTGTCGTCACGAAGCTGATTCAAGCCCAGACGGTCATAAGACTGCATCATGATGAACAGGGCTTCCTCCACCGCGGGGACATCTCGAAACTCTTGTACGGTTGTTTGAGCACGATTGATCGCTGCGACATAAGCACCGCGTTGGAAATAAAACCGAGCGACGTGCACATCTGAGCGGGCCAGAGAGTTCTTGATGAACGCCATTCTCAGAATCGCATCCTCTGAGTATTTGGAATTTGGGAAGCGGACGATCAACTCGCGAAAGGCTTCAAAGGAATCTTTGGCTTGTTTGGGGTCACGCTCTGCCAAATCTTGCTCTGCAATGGAAGACAGAATGCCCAAGTTGTCGTTGAAATTCACCAAACCTTTTAGATAAAGCGCGTAGTCCAGCGCTGGGCTCGCGGGGTGCAATTTAATGAATCGATCGAGTGTGGCAATTGCCTGAATGGGTTCACTGGTTTTGTACTGAGCCCAAGCTTTGTCGAGCTGCGCTTGTTGTGCCAGGGGTGTGCCTGCTGCGCGGCCTTCCAGTTTTTCATACATCCCAATGGCTTTGTCGTAGGCGCCAGCAGTCATTTCATCTTTGGCTTCGCTGTAGAGCTTGTCCACACTCCAATCTTTGGTGGGATCGTAGTTGTCAGCGCATCCAGTCAAAAGAAAGGCGCCAGACAGGCCAATGGCCATCCACACAGTCGATAATTTGAGTCGTAACACCACAGGTCAACCTCTTGAAGCAAAGTCAAACCATTCTATCGGCTCAACCAAGTCCACTCGCTGCCGCGGTGGAGGATGTTTTACTGGATGAACCCCTCGATTCACTAGATGGACCTGAGGTTGAAACCCGCGAGCTGCTGATCCCGATGGCCCTGCATGGCGACCGTTTGGATCGCGCGTTGGCGGTCTTGCTGCCTGAGTTCTCGCGGAGCTATTCCCAGCAGCTGCTCAGCGATGGTTGCGTGCAGTGCCTTCAACCTGTGTCCCGCGTCATGGGCAAGGCATCGGCCAAGGTGCGCACCGGCGAGATATACCAGCTCACCCTCAGACCTACGCCGCAAAGCCAAGCCTTCAAACCGGAGAACATCCCGCTGGATGTGGTTTATGAAGACAAGGAATTGCGCATCATCCACAAACCCGCGGGCTTGGTCGTTCATCCTGCGCCGGGAAACTGGAGTGGCACATTACTCAATGGCCTGTTGGCTCTAGACCCTCAAGCGGTGATGCTGCCTCGCGCAGGGATCGTGCATCGCTTGGACAAAGACACGAGTGGTTTGATGGTGGTGGCCAGAACCCGCCAAGCCATGGACGCGCTCGTTGCCATGATCGCGGCACGTGAGGTGCATCGCGAGTACCTGGCCGTGGCCTACCGCAAATGGAATGGCAACCCCGTGCGCGACGTCGTTGCCGCCATCGGGCGCGATTACCGCAACCGCCTGCGCATGGCCGTGGTTGATTTAGAGCGGCTGCCTGGCAAAGAAGCCCACACCACTTTCGAATGTCTGGGCAGCCAAGAGGAAGCGTGCTTGGTGCAATGCACCTTGCACACAGGGCGGACCCATCAAATTCGCGTCCACATGGCGCATGTGGGGCATCCGTTGGTCGGTGATTCGCTGTACGCAGGCCCGATGACCCTGGGCATTGAACGACAGGCCCTGCACGCGTTTCGCTTGAGTTTTGAACATCCCGTCACCGGTGCGCCACTGCGTTTTGAAGCTCCCTTGCCCGAGGACATGTTGCACCTGCTGAGCGCATTGGGACTGAAACGCCCCGAGTAAGCCTTTTCTGGCGCCTCCGTTACAATACGGTGGCACGCTTGTGAAAGCGGTGAGCCCTTTGGCTCTGACCTGGCGAGCCATCGCCCTGACCGCCTCGAGATGAATTTTCGGGGCCCTTTCCTCGACCCTTGACCCGGAACTCTCACGATGAACACCGTGGATGCCAAGCGCGTACTTGAGACCGCCCTGATTTGCTCGCACCAACCGATCCAGATTCGCGATTTGCGCGTACTCTTCTCTGACGCCCTGGGTGCTGACACCCTCCGCACCTTGCTGGAAGAATTGCAGCAGGATTGGGCCCAACGGGGTGTCGAATTGGTTCAGGTGGCCACGGGGTGGCGTTTTCAGAGTCGCCCAGAGATGCGTGAATTTTTGGACCGTTTGAATCCTGAAAAGCCTCCCAAATACTCACGTGCTGTGATGGAAACCTTGGCCATCATTGCCTACCGTCAGCCGGTGACGCGTGGCGACATGGAAGACGTGCGCGGCGTGACCATCAACTCGTTGGTGCTGAAGCAGCTGGAAGACCGCGGATGGGTGGAGGTCATTGGCCACCGTGAAACGGTGGGTCGTCCAGCCTTGTATGCCACCACCCGTCAGTTTTTAGACGATCTGGGGTTGGCGTCTCTCGACCAGTTGCCCGTGTACGACAGCGCCCAGGCGCAAGCCAATGCCTTTGCCCGTTTGGGCGAGGAGGATCCCTCGATGCAGTTGGACATGGCCTTGGAGCCAAGCGACACAGAAGCGCCAATTTTTGAACTTTCCTCACCCAGAGACCCCGCCCAAAGCGGCGACACACCGAATGAACACTAAACCCCACGACGACCTGTTAGACGACGACACCGTGTTTGACTTCGACGATGTGGTCTCTGGCGAGTTCGACGCTGAGCTCACCCGCGCGGACGCTGCACCCGAAAAGCGTGTCTTGCTGCCACAACCTGAATCCCCCAAGTTGCACAAAGTGTTGGCGCAATCGGGCTTGGGCTCGCGCATCGAGATGGAACGTTTGATTGCCGAGGGCCATGTGGCCGTCAACAACGAAGTGGCCCACGTGGGCCAACGCGTGCAGTTCGGCGACCAAATCAAAGTACACGGCCGTCAACTCAAGGTGCGTATTGCGCCGCCACCTCCTCGCGTCATCGCGTACCACAAGCCTGCAGGCGAAGTGGTGACTACCGACGATCCGCAGAACCGTCCCACCGTGTTCCGCCGTTTGCCGCGTCTGTACCAAGGCAAATGGCAATCGGTCGGGCGTTTGGACTTGAACACCGAAGGCTTGTTGCTGTTCACCAGCTCAGGTGAGTTGGCCAACCAGCTGATGCATCCGCGCTTTGGCTTGCAACGTGAATACGCGGTGCGCTCGCTGGGCAAGCTGAGCAAAGATCAAAAAGAACAACTCATCACGGGCATTCAGTTGGACGACGGCCCGGCGCAATTTGGCTCCATCGAAGAGGGTGGGGGCGAAGGCTCCAACTGCTGGTACCGCGTGACCATTTCTGAAGGCCGTAACCGTGAAGTGCGCCGCATGTTTGAAGCCGTCGGCCATGCCGTGAGCCGCTTGATTCGTATTCGTTATGGCGCCATGGTGTTGCCACGTGGCTTGAAACGTGGTGCCTTTGTCGAACTCGGTGAGCGTGACATCCGTGCCTTGATGGAGGCCGCAGGTGCCGAAGCACCTATGCAAAGCGGCCCTTCACGTCATGACCGTACTGAGCGCGCCAATAGCCGCCGTCGTGGCAACAGCGTAGGACCGCGTCCCTCGACGCCACGCGCGCCAGAGGAGCGCAGTGGGCCTGAGCGTTTGGTGCGTACCGAGCGTCGCCGTGGTGGTAAGGCGCCCGAACGTGCGGCGCAACCCGATCCGATGCAAACCTCGGTCGGCTACATCGGTGCCGACAGCTACGCCATTGAGCGTCAACGCAAAAAAGACGGCCAAAAAGCCTTCAAAGCGGGCTTGGTAGGCAAGCCTCGTTCTGCCAGTGGCGCGCCACGACGCACAGGTGGTGGGGGCAACCGGGGCCGTGGCGGCCGTTGAACACAGCAAAAACACGCACCAAAAACGCGTGCAAGCCCTAGGGAAATCCCTTTGAGCGGTTAAAATAGCAGGCTTCGCACTTTGCGTTACAGATTTCAATCACAGTCACTACAGGGAAACTCCAAATGACCGAACGTACTCTCTCCATCATCAAGCCTGACGCCGTTGCCAAGAATGTCATCGGCCAAATCTACGCTCGCTTCGAAGCGGCTGGCTTGAAAGTTGTGGCTGCTCGCATGGCCCACCTGTCACGCGGCGAAGCTGAGCAGTTCTACGCCGTGCACAAAGCACGTCCATTCTTCAAGGACTTGGTGGACTTCATGGTCTCTGGCCCTGTCATGATCCAAGTGTTGGAAGGCGAAAACGCAATCCTGAAGAACCGTGACCTGATGGGCGCGACCAACCCCAAAGAAGCCGCACCTGGCACCATCCGCGCTGACTTCGCTGACAGCATCGACGCCAACGCTGTGCACGGTTCTGACGGTCCTGACACAGCCAAAGTGGAAATCGGTTTCTTCTTTGCTGGCATGAACGTTTACGGTCACTAAGAGGCAATTGGCGTCGCTGGTCACAGCGATGCCGACGCAAAACAATGACGGCCAACCTGCTTGATTTTGATCTCGACGGTTTGGCCGTTTTTTGTGAGCGCTTGGGCGAAAAACGCTTTCGCGCCACACAGCTGTTTCGGTGGATCCACCAAAAAGGCGCACAAGACTTTGATCAGATGTCTGATCTCGCCAAGTCGCTGCGCGAAAAGCTGAAGACCTGTGCACAGGTTCAGCCACTCACCCCCATTTCCCGACACGACTCCGCTGACGGCACCATCAAATGGTTGTTCGACGTGGGCGACGGCAATGCCGTGGAGACTGTGTTTATTCCCGAAGACGACCGAGGCACTCTGTGCGTGTCGTCGCAAGCCGGTTGTGCGGTGGGTTGCCGTTTTTGTTCGACAGGGCATCAAGGTTTCAGCCGCAACCTCACCACCGGTGAAATCTTGTCGCAGCTGTGGTTTGCCGAGCACACGCTGCGCAAGCAGTTCAACACCACCGAGCGCGTCATCTCGAATGTGGTGATGATGGGCATGGGCGAGCCGCTGCAAAACTACAGCGCCTTGGTGCCTGCGTTGCGTTCCATGCTGGATGACCATGGCTATGGTTTGTCACGCCGCCGTGTGACGGTGTCTACCTCGGGCGTGGTGCCCATGATGGACCGTTTGGGCGAAGACTGCCCCGTGGCCTTGGCCGTGTCGCTGCATGCGCCTACCGATGCCTTGCGCGACAACTTGGTGCCACTCAACCGCAAATACCCTTTGCATGAATTGATGGATGCCTGCCGTCGTTACTTGGTGCACGCGCCACGCGACTTCATCACCTTTGAATACTGCATGTTGGATGGCGTGAACGACCAGCCCGAACATGCGCAGGCCTTGATTG
>JACCDK010197731.1_pt1 | contig 10325 bp, 3 predicted proteins | sample 7445871 | NCBI WGS metagenome assembly JACCDK01 (sample SAMN15323436, study PRJNA562643) | freshwater metagenome | isolation source: river surface water | place: USA:Blue River Watershed | collected 2017-08-15
GTCACAACATTAAGAGCCACAGGAACAATTTTTACGGGAAATAAAGTGGTATCAAATTTAAACATTACAGCAAACGGTTTTAGCTTCGTTGGAAACCCTTATCAAGCTCCAGTGAATATGCAAACCGTTTTAAGTAATGCCACCAATTTAAATACCTCTTATTATTATGTTTGGGACCCTAATATCTCAACTCGTGGAGCATATGTAACCGTGGATGTTGTAAACAATACCAATGCATTGAGCTCGGCAGCCAACAGATTCTTACAACCAGGGCAAGCGTGTTTTGTTAAAACTGCCGCGGCAGGATCGGCATCATTAACGTTTACAGAGGCTTCTAAAGCATCTACTTTAACCAATACATTTGGCACAGAAAATTCAACAAGTCAATTGAATATCAGACTTTTCCAAAAAGATTCATTAACCAATGGGGCTCCATTAGCCGACGGACTTTTGATTAAGTTTGATCCTAGCTTCTCAAATGAGGTTGACCAATTAGATGCAATCAAACCAACAAACCAAGATGAAAACATGGGCGTAAATCATGAGGGACAATTGCTTAGCATTGAATCAAGAAAAACCCCTACAGAAACCGATACTGTGAAAATGAATTTCACCCAATACAGAAGCTCTAATTATTCAATGCGTTTTGAGTATTCAGCAGAATTTGGCGTTGAAACATTCCTCTTAGATCATTATTTAGGAACTAAAATAGCTATTCCTGCAACAGGAGTGTTTTATCATGAATTTACTGTAAATACATCTGATGCGAATAGTATTGCCAAAGATAGATTTAGTTTAATTTTCAAGAATGTAAATTCTTCAAATGAAACAATTTCACAAACCTCTTTAGCCGCTAAAATTGCTCCAAATCCAAGCAATGGATGCTTTACCTTACAATACAACAAAGCAAACGACAATGACCTTTGGAACATTGAGATCATAAACTCATTAGGACAAAACGTTGGTTCATTTTCAACATCGAACTTGAAATCTGGGGCAACTGTAGAATTGTCGAATTTAAGCTCTGGAATTTACCACTTTAAAGGGAAAAGCTTCAACAAGGAATTCTCTTTAGTGCATTTAATATCAAAATAATTCAAACCTTTTAAATCAAATTGGCGTTTGTTTTTTATACTCCCAAAAACGCTAATTTGATTTGAAAATAAGAATATTTATCATCCAACTTTAATTTTATATCCGACAGTTTATCGTCTGGGGAATTTTTCATGGCTCTGATTTCTGCAATGGCATCTTGGTTAATAAAATTGCTGACTTCCAACATCCCCAATTCTACACATTTCATTAAATGACTTTCAATTGTAGAATTTACCAATTCGCGTTTTTTTGCCGTTTCCTCAATTGAATTTGTTGTTAAATAAATATCATATGTCAATTGAACTGTCTCTGGAATATCTCCTATTTCTGATTTTTGAGGGACATTCTTTTTTGCACGACTCGAAACTACCTTTGGGGTTTTATCTTTCACCTCAGCCTCCTGTTGTTTTGCCAATTGCTCTGAAACCAAAGGAATATCGTCATTAAACAACCGAATACTCCTATATGAAACGTAAATTAATTGATTGCGTTTCGCAAAAAGCACATTTGAAACAGCATCTAATTCTTTACGCCATTTTTTCTGCTTAGGTTTGATTGTATAAGCGTTCAAAAGCGTTTTTAATTCAATGAAACACCTATCGTCGAGTTGTTTTACAAAATAAACAGTTGCTTTCGAACAGCGCTCGGTTAACGTTGGCAACAAATCGGCATTTGTTCGGCATTCATTGAAGGTTTGATTGAGCTGTGAATGAAATTTTTCAGCAACCCTATTTAATTCGAATAAAATAGAAATGGCCCTCTCCGACCAATCATTCAAATCTTGAGGAAATTCCAATCCGAACTTCGCCAATAAACGTTGTTTCCATGAATAAACGAAAACACGTAAATTGTCGAAATCATATATTTTCAGTAACTTATCTTGACCGAATTGTCTTTTCTCCTGTTCTAAAATCTCCGGCAACTCATGCGTAGAAACATGATTTTGAGAATAGTTTACAATTCGATCATCAATAAAAATATTCCGACCATTGATTCCAGATTTCAAGTACAATCCATCCAAGCTCACACATCGACTCAAAGCAACGTAAACTTGTCCAGGAGCAAAAGACCTTTCAGCATCAATAATCACTTTCTCCAAAGTTAAACCTTGGCTTTTATGGATGGTGATTGCCCATGCTAATTTCAAAGGAAAATGCTTAAAACTGCCAACTTCGTTTTGACTTACCCTATCCTCTACCTCGTCGTATTGATATTTAAGATTCTGCCAAATATCTTTTTCGACTTCTATAATTTCTCTTGAATTTGGAACAACAACTTCAATTTTATCATTTGTGATTGATGAAACCACAGCAATTTTACCATTGTAATATTTCTTTTCCCCAGAAATATCATTTTTGATAAACATCACCTGAGCCCCTTCTTTTAATTCTAAAACGGGTTCGGCAGGATATTGACTTTCAAAAAAATCGCCTTTAATTTCAGCTTCAAACTTATAAGACTCACCTGTTAGCTTGCCCAACTTGTCTTTATTGATTTGATCTGCGGTTGAATTGTGACTGCACAATGTTACAAATCCTTCTTCATCGGGTTCAAAATGAGGTTGATAACGCTCTTGGAGGATTTCAAAATCTCCTTCATTTAACTGAGCATTTCTTACATTATTGAGCAATGAAATAAAGGTTCTATTGCTTTGCCTATATACTTTGTTCAATTGCATTTGCATCACATTCAATGCAAAATAAGCCTTTGCCGAAAAGAAAAACTCCGATTCATAATAGGTTTCAAGCATGGCTTTTTCATCGTTTTTCACCACTGGAGGCAATTGAAATAAATCACCAATTAATAAAACTTGCACACCTCCAAAAGGCAGTTGACTTCTTCTTGCAAACCTTAAAGCATGATCAATGGCATCGAATAAATCGGCCCGAACCATACTAATTTCATCAATAATGAGTAAATCTAAATTTTTAAATAAATCGAGTTTAACCTTCGGATAATGAAAATGCGATTGTAGCATGGGAATGTTTTGAGAAACATTCGGATCTACAACGCTCATGGTGGGCAAAAACATGCGGGTTGGCAAACCAAACATCGAGTGTATAGTGCTACCACCTGCATTAATGGCGGCAACGCCTGTTGGGGCAACCACAATACAGCGCTTGTCGCTATCCTTCAAAACCCTTTTTAAAAAAGTGGTTTTACCTGTACCCGCTTCACCCGTTAAAAACACGTTACGTCTTGTGTTCTCTACAATGTCGAAGGCAACATCCGCTATGTCTAATTCAGAATCCAATGTTCACAAAGATACTTCGTTCAATAAAAATAGTTTGAGAAAGATTTGCAGATTTGCAAAAAATAAATGCACATTTTACGAGTTGTTTCCTATTGCGAATTCCTTAAATTTGTATTTATCCTTATTTTCAAAAAACCATTTATTACTTAGTTTATCAATCACTTACAAAACAATTAAATGATATCTATCCGAAAGCCAAGCCTTAAATTGCTTATTTTGAGCCTTTTTTCTTTTATTTGGGGGGACATTGATGCACAAACCATCAATTCAGATAGTATTCCTCAGTATCGGTGGGTGCAGTTAATGTTGCAACCAAAGCCGAATTATTATGATGTTAAACGTGCATTTGATGCACATTATCACAATAACTTCCCTCAAAAAGGAACAGGTTTTAAATCTTTCAAAAGATGGGAGCAACGAGTCATCAACCATCTCGATGATTCAGGGTATGTGGTTTGGAATGATCAACAAATTGAAGATTTTTTATTGTCTCACAGTAGCCCACTTACAAATACCAATACAAATCAAGGTTTCTCTCCAAACGGCAACACTCCCCCAGCAACCTATTGTGCAGATTGGGGTCGTTGGGTACCCGTTGGACCCTCTGTGCATCCCTACAATCAAACCACACAACCCACAGGAATTGGTCGAATTAATGGCATTGTATTTCACCCCACAGATACAAATACTTTCTTCGCCTTAGCCCCTCAAGGTGGCGTTTGGAAAACCAAAGATTATGGAAATACTTGGAGTCACTTGTGGACAGCAGGCACAAATAATTCATTTGTAACTCTTGGAACCAGCAGCATGGCTTTGAGTTACAACAATCCAGATACTTTATATATTGGAACTGGCGATAGAGATGCAGGCGACGCACCGGGATATGGGGTTGTATTTTCATCGAATGGTGGAACTACTTTTTCCCTCCGAAATTCTGGGATGGGAAATGTTACCGTTGGTAAATTAAGAATCCATCCAAAGAATTCAGCCATTTTAATTGCTGCCACCAATTCTGGGGTTTTCAAATCTACCAACTCAGGCTTGAACTGGACCAGAACCAGTACAACAGCAAATTATACCGATGTTGAATTTCACCCGTACAATCCCAACATCGTTTATGCTGCGTCAAATGGATTTTTATATAAAAGCATCAATGCAGGATCTAGCTTTTCACAAGTCACAACTGGACTTCCAACGTCGGGGGTACAACGTGGAGAAATTGCTGTAACAAAGGCCGATAGAGGCACAGTGTTTTTCTTAACGTGTGTCAATTCAAAGTTCCAAGGCCTCTATGTTTCTCGTGATAGTGCAAATTCATTCACTAACGCCAATTCATCACCGGCCAATATTTTAGGATACTCTGAACTCGGCAATGATGCTAGTGGTCAAGGATGGTATGATTTAGATTTGGCGGCAGACCCGTTGAATAAAAACACCATTTATGCATTTGGTGTGAACATTTGGAAGTCCACAAACGCAGGATCAACCTTTACTGTTTGCGGACATTGGGTTGGAGCTGGAGGGGCCGATGATGTGCATGCAGATCAGCACGCCGGCGAATTTAACAATTCCGGAAGAACGCTTTTTTCTGGAAATGATGGTGGTATTTACTTCTCTAAGAACGGAGGAAAAACATGGAATAACATCTCTTCTGGAATTCAAAATTCTCAAATTTATCGACTTTCCGTAGCCAAAAACACACCCAATATGTCGGCCCAAGGATATCAAGATAACGGCTCCGCAATGCATCAAAACGACAATTTCTTCACCTATTGGGGTGGAGATGGAATGGATTGTGCAGTTGACCCAACCAATGAAAAATATGTTTTTGGATCTTATGTCATGGGTGCCATTTATCGTCAGTACGACAGACGCCTGAGTAAAGATATTGCAGCAAACGGACTCAATAGCGTGAACGAAGGTGGTGGTTGGCTCACTCCTTTTGTCCTTCAAGAAGGAAATCCAAATAGAATGTTTGCCGGTTATGTGAATGTTTGGCGTTGCGATAGCGTAAAATCAAACGGACCAATCAACTTCAAGAAAATTTCAACAGGGTTTACAGGCAATATTCAAAATATTAAAAATAGCGCTGCCAACAAGAATATCTTATATGTCGTTCGGGGAGATGGTAAACTTTTTAGATCAGACAATGCTGGTACCGCATCTTCACCAAGTTGGACAGATTTAAGCGGAACAATGCCTTCGGGAATTACACTGAGAGCCGTAGAACCACATCCTAAAGATAGCAATGTGGTTTACATTGCAGGAAATTCTATTTTATATAAAAGCTCAAACAAAGGCGCAAGTTGGACACAAATTGGCAATCTCGGAAATGCCAGCCCAGTTGCTGGTTTTAGCTATGGAACCATTACAACACTCAAATACGATTCAACGGGAACCTATGAAGATATTTACATAGGAACCGACAGAGGGGTATACGTTTATTTGAATTCAAGTGCCGGCACATCTGCAGGCATTACAGAGTTTTGCTCTGGTTTCCCAATGTGGGCCGATGTTACAGATTTAGACATTTATTATGCACCAAAAAACCGTTTGAAAAGCACCCTTTTTGCTTCAACTTATGGAAGAGGTGTTTGGAGAAGCAATCTTGCCGATTATGGAGCATTTTCAAGTCCCAAATTTAAAACTTCGTTCTATGCCTTCGATTCTGTTTTCACCGTTGGTGGGAAAGTTCGACTGTATGAACAAGTTGAAGGCTCTGTTACGTCCCTCAAGTGGCAAATAACCCCTAGAACTTTTTCATGGATAAATCAAGATAGCACCTCTAAAGTTATTGAAGCAAAATTCAATGCGCCAGGAATTTACACTGTAACTCTTACAGCTAACAGCTGTGGAACATCGGGTAGTTTCACGAAAAAACATTGGATCAAAGTCTTTAATGCTCCAACAAATCCAACATGTATTTCAACAACCACTCCGTCTTCAGTGAATTATGGGATGGGTGTGGCCAAAGTTTCCCTTAACGACAATTCAAATGAAACTGGATTGTTTTTTGATGATGGACAAAACATCAATTTTACAAAACAAAAAGTTTTCAAAATCAAACCAAGCATTGGTCAATCTTTGAAAGTAACCGCTGGACTTGGCTACGCTGAGTATGCAAGAGTTTATATCGATTATAACAATAACGGCAAATTTGAAAATTATAAAGGCGAAGTACTTGCAAATGTGGTTGCGAATTCTGCAAATGATGCGGTTTTCAACTTTACACCTCCTGCAAACTTGGTTAAAAATCAAGCTATTTTAATGCGTGTCATCAGCGATTACGGAACGTTAGACACCAACGCATGCAAAAATATTGGCTATGGTCAAAGTGAAGATTACTCCTTGGTATATGAAAAGGTTTCGCCAAATTTAACTTCTGATAAAAAATCTGCCTGCACAAACCAAACCATTGTATTTTCAGATTCATCGGAAGGATTAATCAACCAATGGGATTGGAATTTTGGAGCTGGAGCAATACCGCAAATTGCAACTGGAAAGGGCCCACATACGGTTACCTACCATTCTGCCGGTTTAAAATCAATTAAATTAACAGTCAATGGTTCCAAAACCGACACCATTTTGAGGAAAGATTACATCAATATCATTCAAAAACCAACATTACAAATTAGAGTTAAATCAGGGGCCAATGAGGTTTGCGATGGTCAATCGATAACACTGGCGGCTAAAGATTCATTTAATTTGCCTTTGAGTTATAAATGGTACAAAACTCCTCTTTCGCTTAAAGGCATCGATTCTACCCTATCAATGAATAAAATGGGGTATGCCGACACAGGATTCTATTATGCGATGGGACAATACAAAGGTTGTTCAGATACTTCATTAAGGATAAAAATTGGCGTTTTTGCCAAGCCAAAAGTTACATTTACAACCAATTCTGTGAACCAATGTGTCAAAGGAAACGAATTTAAATTCACCAATACCTCTTCCATTGATTATAATGCTTTGAATTCATTCCGTTGGTCGATACTCTCAACAACATTCAATAGCAATGCTAAAGATTACAGTGTTAAAGTTTCAAACTACGGCAGTTACTCTGTAAAGTTGATTGTAGGATCAGACAAATTATGTTTTGACAGTACCACTCAAAAAATAGAAGTTTGGGCCAATCCCAAAGCAAATTGGAATTTTGTGGATAGTGCGCAATGCGATAAATCAAACTCATTCGTCGCTACAAACAAAACAACAATTGAAACCAATGAAAACATCTTTTATACATGGAAATGGGCTGATGCAAGTACAGAAGCTGGCGGCACCCCTAAACCCCATTATTTTAGCACGATTGGCAACCACGTAAATTTATTAATTGCAAAAACCATAAACAATTGCAGCGATACTTTTGCGAAAATCGCAATTGTTTATGAAACCTTTAAACCAAGTTTTGTCACGCTAAATTCAAAAACGCAAACCGCACAATCGTCATTTTGTGAAAATGAGTTTATTAAAGTTTCGAACACTTCAGCGCCAACAGATAAAGGGACTTACAGTTACACTTTGAATTCAAAACCATTTAATTCTCCAACCACTCAAATTGCTTTTCTGAATTATGGGCAACAATCAATGAGTCTTGTTGTGAATCATCTTCCTGAAGGTTGCATTGATTCATCAAAACAAACGGTTGAAATCAAATCAATTCCAGAAGCCAAATTTAACTTAACGCCCAATCCTTTATGCGCAGTTCAACAGGAACTTTTCGGACAAAACTTGAGTTCTAACAGAGATCTTTCAAAATTAAATTACACATGGGAAATCGTTGGTATTCAGTCAGATACCAGCGCTCAATTGAAACATACATTTTTAACGAAAGGGAAGCATGTGGTCACCCTTATTGCCGATAATCGTGGTTGCACCGATACTTTTTCAATCAATAATTTGATTGTTGTAGATAAAGTCAACGCCAATTTCACTTATTCTATTTCAAAAACTCAAATTGCACCGAATCAAATGCAAATTGAATTGATTGCATTAGACACGTTGGAATCAAATTACACCTATACTTGGAGCATTGGAAACGACCAAGTTTCAGGCAAAAAGGCAATTCAAAAATTAAAAACAAATGGATTATACAACATTCAGTTGAAAGTTGAAAACACCATTGGCTGCACAGATACCTCCTCGCAGATGGTTCATTTAGAAACCCCTTTCCTTCTGAAACAAGAAAATGAACTCAATTTCAATCTTTTCCCCAACCCTACCTCTAACAATACTGCTTATACTTTCAGCGCCAAACAAGGTGACCATGTAAAAGTTAAACTAACCACAATTGTGGGTCAACAGGAACTCTATTCTAGAAATTGGGATATTCAAGAAGATGGGCAATATTTTGAAACCATTAATTTAGATGCGCTTCATATTTCCGCAGGCACTTACCCCATTCAAATCGAATGTGGATCCAAAATTGTTTGGGCTAAAATCATTTACCTGCGTTAATGAAGTTGCTTAAGAAATTCAGCTTTGTGATTCTTTTCCTTTTTGAGGGACATTTACTGAGTGCCCAAACAGAACTGAATATACGAAATTCTGATGACAATTCCAACTGTTTAAAGGTCGAAGCCTTTTTCGAATTCCCAAAGGAACTTCAGGAAAGTTCAGCTTTAATTTATACTCAAGGATATTTTTGGACGATCAATGACGGTGGGAATGAACCTTATATTTATGCCTTAAATCATCCATTTGATGGCAATTCATCATCCCTCGAAAAAAAGAAAGACGTTATAAAATTCAAAGTTAAATTGCCCTTTACAAATGAAGATTGGGAGGCGTTAACTTATGATTCTATGTATTTTTACATTGGTGATTTTGGCAATAACTTGGGCACAAGGCGCAATTTGAAAATCTATAAAATTAAAATTGAAGAAGTTTTTAAAAACCAAGTAAAATTTGTTGACACCATTTCATTTAGTTATCCCGATCAAGTTAAATTCAATAAACGAAGACTTCATGCATTCGACTGTGAATCAATGATTCAAATAGGTGATTCATTGGTATTATTCACCAAAAACTGGAGCAATTTAAATACGAATATTTACAAAATTTCGAAAAATAAGGGAATGCAAGAATGCCGTGCTTTAAAAACCCTTTCGCCTAATTTTTTTGTTAGCGACGCCGCCATTCATGAAGGAATGATTTACTTGTGCGGTTATAATTATTTAGGAAATCAGTTTATATATAAAAGCAATTGGTTTAAGGGCACCTTAAAGAAAATTGACCTCAAACCAGCGCAAATTGAAGGGATATGCCTTGTTGAAAATCAAAAATCCAGCGAATTGAGTCTGTTTTTAACCACTGAAAAACGCAAAACCCAACCCGCTGGAATCTTAAAAATTAAACTCAATCAATAACGTCTAACATTAAACTTTAAATCCAATTCCTCCAGAAGCAATGTTAGGTCTAACCTCGGTTGAGAATTCCTCAACATCTTCGTAAGTTAGCGTTTTTACAGCTTTTTCAGATCGTTTACTCGGTGCCAATTCACTCAATCGTAAATGTTGATTGCGAATAGCTTCTTCGATCACTTTACGCACACTTCTACCATTTCCAAAATACTTATCACGTGTTTTATACATGAATTCAATGTATTTCATTAAATGATCGGCAGCTTTGGGCTCCGGTGAAATGTTATTATCAATCAATTGATTTAAAGCAATGGTATATAGATCTTCTGCGTTGAAGTCTTTGAAATTAAAAACCCTATCGAAACGAGATTTTAAACCAGGATTTGATTCCATAAATTTCTCCATATTTTGGGTATATCCGGCAGCAATGACAATGAATTCGCCGCGTTTGTCTTCCATGCGCTTTAACAACGTTTCTATGGCTTCTCTTCCAAAGTCGTTTGAACCACCATCCGACAAACTGTAAGCTTCATCAATAAACAAGACACCACCCATGGCTTTGTTTATCAATTCTGAAGTTTTGATTGCCGTTTGACCCACATATCCTCCAACCAAAC
>JACCDK011184139.1_pt1 | contig 10318 bp, 8 predicted proteins | sample 7445871 | NCBI WGS metagenome assembly JACCDK01 (sample SAMN15323436, study PRJNA562643) | freshwater metagenome | isolation source: river surface water | place: USA:Blue River Watershed | collected 2017-08-15
CGCCAGGTTGCAAAAGTGGTCAAAGCAAGGGCAATCCAGCCTTTTCCCGCAACCATGCCCTCAACCCAAAGGGGCGTGTAGGCAATTGAGATGTACGCGCCTGCCAAACCGCACAAGGCCCCCCCTGCGACAACGGCAAAAAACCGAATTCGACGCACCGGGTACCCCAACGCGTGAGCTGATTGGGGAGATTCACCCACCGAACGAAGCACCAAGCCTGTACGGGTTTTGTAGAAAAACCACATCAAGCCAAAGACAAACGCGATGACACCGTAGACCAAGGGGTGTTGCTTGAAAAATGCAGCGCCCACCAAGGGGATGTCAGCCAAAAATGGAATTTCAAAGCTAGGGCGCTGTGGCAACTTTTCTTGGACATACCCTATGCCCACAAAGGCAGAAAATCCGACGCCAAACAGACTGAGCGCGAGGCCCGTTGCGTATTGGTTAGTACTGAGGTAGATCACCAAGAGGCCAAAGATGGCGGCCAGAACCGCACCCGCGGCCATACCCGCCAAGAAGCCCAAAGCATCGCTGCCCGTGTGAACCACAGTGGCAAATCCGGCAATGGCGGCACACAACATCATGCCCTCAGCCCCCAAATTAACCACACCCGCTTTTTCATTGATCAGCAAACCCAAAGCCGCAATGGCCAGCACAGTGCCAGCATTGAGCGTAGCCGCAATCAGCAATGCATACGATTCCATCAAACTCCCCTGCTCTGCCAACGCAGGCGATAGGCCACCAACGTGTCACACGCCAGCAGACTGAACAAGAGCAAGCCTTGGAACACCCCGGTGATGGACTTGGGCAAACCCATGCGGGATTGCGCCAACTCACCGCCAATGTAGATCATGCTCATGAGTACCGCGGAAAACACCATGCCAACCGGGTGTAGGCGGCCCACATAGGCCACGATGATGGCGGCGAAACCATAGCCAGAAGGTACATAGGGCGTTAACTGACCCAAAGGTCCTGCAACTTCTAAAGCGCCCGCCATGCCCGCGGCGCCACCCGACACCAGCAAGGCAGTCCACAAAGCCTTGCGCGAAGAAAAGCCCGCATAGCGAGCTGCAGCGGGCGCCAAACCACCGACTTGCTGCGCAAAGCCTGCCCGAGTTCTGAACAAAAAGACCCAGACCGCCACCGCACCAAGCAAGGCCAAGATGAGTCCTACGCTAACCCGAGAGCCTGTCATGAGGCGTGGAATTTGTGTGACGGCCTCGAAATTTTTGGTTTGTGGGAAGTTGTAACCCGCAGGATCTTTCCAAGGGCCATAAACCAAATAACCCAAGACCATGTCGGCCACGTAAACCAACATGAGACTGACCAAAATTTCATTCGCGTGAAACTTGTCTTTGAGCCAGGCCGTGATTGAAGCCCAAAACATACCGCCCGCAACGCCCGCCAAAACCACAGCTACTACAAACCAGCGACCGCTTTCTTTGTCGGCCAGCAAGGCCACGCCACTGGCAGCAACAGCCCCAATGACAAACTGACCTTCTGCACCAATGTTCCAAACGTTTGACCGATAACAAACTGCAAGGCCCAAAGCGATGACCAGCAAAGGCGTGGCTTTGACCATTAACTCGCCCAAAGCATAAGCCGACTTTAAGGGTTCCCAGAAAAACATCTGTAGCCCGCGCAAAGGGTCTTTGCCCAGCAACACAAACAAGCCGATGCCTAAGGCTACCGTGATCACCAAAGCCAGCAATGGCGAGGCCAATCGCCAGAACTGAGAGTCTTGCGGGCGCAATTCAAGCTTGAGCATGCGCCTCCCACAAACCACTCATCCACTCACCAATTTGAGCCACTGTGGCTTGTTTGCGATCGATCGAGGGAGATAATTTGCCGTTGGCCATCACATGCAGGCGATCACAAATTTCAAACAGCTCGTCCAATTCTTCGCTGACCACTAAAACCGCACAACCCGCATCTCGCAAAGCCAACAAGGCGCCACGAATTTGCGCAGCCGCGCCTACGTCCACACCCCAAGTGGGTTGAGACACCAACAGCACTTTGGGATTGGCATCTATTTCTCTGCCCACAATGAATTTTTGCAAATTACCACCCGACAAAGACTGCGCTGCAGCCTGCGTGCCATTGGCTTTGACCTTGAACCGGTCAATGATTTGTTGGGCTTGGGCTTGCAGCACCTGGGTGTGAATCCAACCACTGTTGGCAATGGCTTCATTGCGTGTCAGCAACATGTTTTGCGCCAGACTGAGTGATGGCACTGCGCCACGACCCAGTCGTTCTTCTGGCACAAAATGCAAGCCGGCTTGACGTCGTTCGTTGGGACCCCATTGGCCCACCGCTTGCCCCTGCAGTTGAATGTCTGGTGCTTGCGCTCGTGTGTCTTCACCAGACAAGGCATAAAGCAATTCACGTTGGCCGTTACCAGAGACGCCGGCAATGCCGACCACCTCGCCTGCACGAACTTGCAAATTCACTTGCGCCAAATCCACACCAAATTGATCTTCTTTGGGCAAAGACAAATTCTTCACTTCAAACAACACAGCACCAGGCTGGCGATCTTGATGACTTAGGGCTGGGGGCTCTGCACCAATCATCAAACGACTGAGCGACGCATTGGATTCTTCACGCGGGTCACAGACCCCAGTCACCTGCCCTGCACGCAACACCGTACAGGCTGTGCAAAGCTCGCGAATTTCATGAAGCTTGTGGCTGATGTAAAGCAAACTACAACCCTGGCTGACCAATTTTTTAAGCACCACAAACAGCTTGTCAACCGCTTGGGGGGTTAGCACGGAGGTAGGCTCATCCAAAATCAACAATTTGGGTTCGGTCAGCAAAGCACGAATGATTTCAACGCGCTGCATTTCGCCCACACTCAAGGTGTGAACAGGGCGTGAGGGGTCGATGTCCAGACCGTATTCAGCTGCCTTCAAACTGATACGCGCAGAAACTTCTGACAGGTTGAGCGACTTGTCCAATCCCAGCCAAACGTTTTCGGCGACGCTGAGGGTGTCAAACAAGCTGAAGTGTTGAAACACCATGCTGATGCCCAAAGCACGGGCTTGCTGGGGATTGCGAATTTGGACGAGTTGGCCGTTGTAACGAATTTCGCCCTCATCTGGCTTCACTGCGCCATAGATGATCTTCATGAGGGTCGATTTGCCAGCACCGTTTTCGCCCAACACAGCATGCGATTCACCGGGTTTGACTGTGAGAGACACCGAGCGATTGGCCACCACGCCGGGGTACCGCTTGGTGATGTGGGTCAATGACAGTCGCGCAGGCTCAGGGGAATGCATGGAATTCTCAAAGTTCGGCAAATTCTATCGAGCTTTGAGATCCCAACACTCCCTATGGGTGAATCTTTTGGATGAATCTTTTTAAATACCCGCCAGCGACTGCAGTCCCAGTGGATCGAGCAGGTTCAAAACCCGACCACCCCCACTGATGAGTTTGCGGTCACGCAGGTGCTTCAGCACCCGAGAGAAGGTTTCTGGGGCAATGCCCAGCTGCGCGGCGATGAGCCGCTTGCGGTCTCGCAAAATGACCGCCATGCTGCCCTCAGCGCCTGCGGGTTCGGCATGACGGAGTAGCCATTCAGCAAACCGGGCATCGGCATCTTTGGCCAAGCGGCTGACGGCCACTTCGGTTTGTTGTCTTTGGGCTTTGGCCAGATCAAGCATGAGGGTGTGCACCGGTTCAGGCAAGTTCTTCAAATAACTTTTAAATTGAACCAATGGCATGGCTTGAACTGTGACGGGCGATTCGGCCAATGCATCAACGGCATGTGTCAAGCCAAGCAGAGCCGCCGCCGCTTCCAGCCAAAAGGGGCCTTCCACAGCGCCCAACTGATGCACCATGACACCACTTTCAATGACACCCAATGCCACACGGCCGCTGATGAGGTGAACAGCCTTGGTGGCTGCCTGCCCCCGTCGCAGCAAAACAGTGCCCGCCGCTATGTCTTCAGCAGGCGCAGGGATACTTGGGAGAACTCGATTCAACATGGGGCTGAATTTGCCAGAGGCAGGCCAGTCCTGCGTTGACGCAAATCAACAATTTGTCACAACACCAAAATTGCGCGAAAGTCGTTCACATTGGTGTGCGTTGGGCCTGAGAAGACCAAGTCATTGAGCGCTTGAAAATAGCCGTAAGCATCATTGCAAGCCAAATGCTCATCTAAATCAAGGCCCGCTTGCCGACCTCGCAACAGCGTATCGGGCGTCACAAGTGCCCCGGCATTGTCTTCCACACCGTCAATGCCATCGGTGTCTGCCGCCAAAGCCCATACGCCTTGCTGACCTTGCAGGCCTGCTGCCAAACCCATGCAAAACTCACCCGCGCGACCGCCTCGGCCTTCACGCTGCCTAACGCCTGCTTTGGTGGGGGTGTTGCGCACTGTCACCGTGGTTTCACCACCGCTCAAAATGACACATGGCTTGATGAAAGGACTTTTGCCCTGCGCACTGGCGCGCGCCAAGGCCGCATGAACTTTACCCACTTCACGAGATTCACCTTCAAGCTCATCACTCAACACATAGGCACGCAAACCCATGGATTCGGCGATCGCTGCTGCAGCCAAGAGCGATTGATGCGGTGTTGCAATGAGGTGGACGCTGGACTTTTGAAAGATCAAATCCTTGGGCTTGGGCGACTCCCAATGACCCCCTAAAAGTGCGGCCTGCACCTCGTCTGAGACATTGATGTTGTAGCGCTGCAATATCTGAAGTGCGTCGTGGCAGGTGGTGGCGTCGGGCACGGTGGGCCCACTGGCAATGACCGAGGGATCATCGCCAGGCACATCACTGATGGCCAAAGTGACCACCTGAGCAGGCGCGCAAGCGGCAGCCAATCGGCCTCCTTTGATGCGTGACAAGTGTTTTCGAACGCAGTTCATTTCGCCAATGTTGGCGCCACTATTCAGTAAAGCTTGGTTGATGGCTTGCTTTTCAGCCAGGCTCAAGCCCTCGTCTGGCAAGGTGAGCAAGGCAGAGCCACCGCCGGATATCAAACACAAGACCAAATCATCTTGGGTTAGGCCTTGGGTTAATTGCAAGATTTCTTCTGCAGCCGCCAATCCAGCCGCGTCGGGCACCGGATGAGAGGCCTCCACAACTTTCAGGCGGGCTGGTACACCCTGTGGACGCTCTGGTGTGTGGCCATATCGCGTCACCACCATGCCGGACAAAGGCGCATCCTTGGGCCATAGGGCTTCAACGGCATGGGCCATAGCGCCAGCGGCCTTGCCAGCACCCAATACCAAGGTTCTGCCCTTGGGTACCTTAGGCAAAAAAGCTGGGGTGTTGTCCAAGGGCAATGCGCGCTTGACTGCCGCGTCAAAGAGCTGACGCAAAAAGGTTCTGGGAGTGGCCTGAATGTCTGGATGCAAGGTTTGGGGTGCGCTCATGGTTCTGAAGTGTAGTGTCTGAATTGAGCTCAATCAATTTCTTCGTGCAAAATCATTGCCATGACCACCTTGCTGATCCACAACGCCCACACCATCGCCACGCTCAATGACGCTGGCGATGAACTTCGCAACGCATCGATTTATGTCAAAGACAATCGCATTGAGGCCATCGGTCCCGTAGACAGTTTGCCCCAAACGGCTGACACTGTGATCAACGCTCAGCACCATGTGGTCATTCCTGGCATGGTCAACACGCACCATCACATGTGCCAAAGTTTGACGCGCGCCATTCCCGCTGTACAAAACGCTGAACTGTTCAGTTGGCTCACCGGCCTCTATCCCATTTGGGCAGGGCTACAACCCGACATGATTTACGCCAGCACCCAAACGGCCATGGCTGAATTGTTGCTATCTGGCTGTACCACCAGCAGCGACCATTTGTACATTTACCCCAACGGTGTGAAGTTGGACGATTGCATTGCTGCCGCCAAAGAAATTGGCATGCGCTTTGTGGCCACTCGCGGCAGCATGAGTGTGGGTCAGTCCAAAGGCGGCCTGCCACCCGACCGAGTGGTGGAGCAAGAAGATGCCATCTTAAAAGACACGCAGCGCCTGATTGAAACTTATCACGACGCCTCGCACGGCGCCATGACGCAAGTGGCTGTAGCGCCCTGTTCGCCCTTCAGTGTTAGCCAAGACTTAATGCGCTTGTCTGCTGAGATGGCCCGCCACTATGGCGTTCGCCTGCACACTCACTTGGCTGAAAACGACCATGACATTGCCTACAGCTTAGAGAAGTTCAATTGCACCCCCACACAGTACGCCCAAGACCTCGGTTGGTTGGGCGACGATGTATGGCATGCGCACTGCGTCAAATTAGACGATGAAGGCATTTCACTCTTTGCGGCCACACGCACTGGCATTGCGCACTGCCCTTGCAGCAACATGCGCTTGGCCAGTGGCATTGCACCGATTCGCAAAATGATAGAAGCCGGCGTCCCCGTGGGCTTGGGCGTAGACGGGAGCGCCAGCAATGATGCTGCGCACATGGTGAATGACGCACGGCAAGCCATGTTGTTGGCACGACTGCGCAAGTCACTCGAAGGGCCTCAGGTGAATGCGGAGGGCAAAACTATTTTTGGCTGCGATACCGCACCGATGGAAATGACGGCACGCGATGCGTTGCGCTTGGCAACGCGCGGCGGTGCAGAGGTCTTAGGCCGCAAAGACATCGGACAATTGACGGTGGGCTATTGCGCCGACTTGGCCTTGTTTGATTTACGCAGCCTGAGTTTTGCAGGAGGTGCTGTGCACGATGCCATTGGCAGCTTGATGCTGTGCGCTAGCGCACCCGCTGCCTACACCGTGGTCAATGGCAAGGTGGTCGTCAGCGAAGGGCAATTGACGCGCGTTGAACTGGGCCGAGTGATTGAACGACACAACAATTTCGCAACGCAATTGGCTGCAGGCCACTGAGCCTCTTCTGCAAAGCACACATCAAATTTGCTGTGCTGAGTTACAGCGCAACTGAACCACCGCGTTCAACTCAGCTTGGCGATACAAGCTGCCACCCAGCATTCAATCGAATTTGGCACCCGCCAAATACCAAGAGGCTACTGCTTGACGCTCTTCTGGGGTAATGCCAGTTGCGTTGTTCATGGGCATTTGCTGCGTCACACTGACCTGCTGGTAAACGTTTTGCGCGTGCATCTTCATGAGGTCGATCGAATCGAGTCGAACGTTTTTCATTTGCACTTGCGCGCCGTGACATGACAGGCAACGTTGCTCAACAATGGCCTTCACTTGGGCATAGGATGCTGCTTGGGTTTGGGCGTTTGGCAAGTTGGCTTTGTCAGATTTAGCACCCCACGGCGCCATGGCCAAAATGACAGCCAAAATAAGTACCACGCCCACTGCGGCAAAGGGCCAAGGGTTCTTGGCGCGTCCCAGGTGATAGCCATGGCGTTGAACAAAGAATTGGCGAATTAGGGCACCGGCAAACATCAACACAAATAAAATGAGCCAGCGCTGAGGGTGGGTGTACAAAAAGCTGTAATGGTTGCTCAGCATGGCAAAGATGACGGGCAGCGTAAAGTAAGTGTTGTGCACACTTCGCTGCTTGCCCCGCTTGCCGTGGATGGCCAAAGACATGGCATCGTATTTTTCGCCCGAGGTCATGGCCGCCACCACTTTGCGTTGGCCTGGAATGATCCAAACAAACACATTGGCACTCATGGCCGTCGCAATCATGGCACCCACCAACAAGAAGGCTGCTCGGCCGGCAAATAATTGGCAGGCCAGCCAAGAGGCGAAGGCCACAACGCACAACATCAGGCCCGCCACTATCAGTTCACCATTCTTTTTAAAACCAAACAATCGGCAAACGGTGTCGTACACAAACCAAAACGCCACAAGGAAAGCCAAAGCTGCGCTGATGGCGGCCGCTGGCGACCAATCCATCAAAGATTTGTCGATGAGGTAGGTGCTGGCATTCCACAAATAAAGCACTGTGAAAAGGGCAAATCCTGAGAGCCACGACGAGTAGCTTTCCCAATAAAACCAGTGCAACTTGGTGTGAATCTTTTTAGGCGCCACCATGTACTTTTGGGGGTTGTAGAAACCACCGCCATGCACCGCCCACATGGCGCCGTCCACACCTTTTTCTAGCAAGTCAGGCGAGTTGGGCTTGAGCAAGTTGTTGTCGAGAAAGACGAAGTAAAACGACGATCCGATCCATGCAATCACGGTGATCACATGCACCCAGCGCAGCAACAAATTAAGCCAATCCAGTAAATAGGCGTCCATGTTCAATTTCCAAATTGTTTACCGAAGTGTATACAATTTTTTAGCCTTGTAAAAGCTGTGCAGCAACGGCCACAGCAATCACCTCGGGTTCTTTGCCCAAAATACCAGGAACGCCAATAGGACAGGTGACTTGCTGGCACTCCGCCTCCGAGAAGCCACGCTCGGCCAATCGCCGTTTAAAAGTGGCCCATTTGGTGGCGCTGCCGATGAGTCCGATGTAGGGCAGGTCATTGTGCAAACGCTGGCGCAACAGACAGGCTGCCACAATGTCCAAGTCTTCGGCATGGCTGAAACTCATGATCAAGACCCTACTTTGGGCTGCTAAATCATTCACTGCGGCATGAATGGGGTTGGAATGCTCGCAAATAACTTGGGCTGGTACAGCTTCGGGAAAAATTTCATCACGGCTGTCAATCCAGCGCACATGAAATGGCAAGGGTGCCAACACTTGCACCAAAGCCTTGCCGACATGGCCACCGCCAAACAAGGCCAAGGGCTGAAAACGCTTTGCAGCCAAGGCTTGCAAAATACCTTGCAAACGCTCTGCGTCTGCTGCATCAACCCACTCAAATTGAAGCACCAATGCGCCGCCACAACATTGCCCTAGGCTGGGACCCAGCGCAAACCGCTTTTCAGTTGGCAATCCATGTCTACCCGTTGAAGCAAGCAAATATCGCCGTGCTTCTGCGATGGCTTCAAACTCTAAATGGCCACCGCCGATGGTGCCCAAGAACTCGTCTTGAAAAACAGCCATGACCGTGCCTGCGCCCCTTGGGACAGATCCCTGCGCTTGCAAGACCGTAATCCAAATGGCTGGGGCAAGGGCCAGTTTTTTTAGCAGGGCATAATTCCAATGCACAGGAAAAGACTTTCTATTGAGGGCTGTTCAAACCACACTGTACAGTGACAAAATGCGCCACAAGGGTGTAAGGGACAATTTTCAAATGACATTTCTAGACGTTGCAAGTGCATTCAAAGGCCGTATTGGCCTGTCCTTCATGTGCACAGCACTTTGGTTGGCAGGATGCAGCACAACGCCCCCACCGCCGCCTGTTGCAGCTTCTTTACCTGCGGCGTCAGCACCCGCGCCGGCTCAGAAGCCTGCGCCAGTGGTCGTCAAGCCAACAGAACCTGTCAAACCCAGCCTGCCCACTTCCAATGCCCGAGACGCCCGTGAGTACAGGGTTGATGCTGCCAAACATTTATACAAGCTCAACGGCGCAAGAATCTTTCAAGGTCGATTGCCCCCCATGTTGTATGCGGTGGGGGTACTCGATGTTGAAGTTGACAAACAAGGTCAGGTGACTAGAACCTATTGGGTTCGCGCGCCGGGCCATGCGCCCGAAGTCATGAAAGAAATTGAAAAGACGGTTCGCCAAGCAGCACCCTACCCTGTCCCTGCTCACATGAACAAGGTGGTTTACTCAGACGTTTGGCTTTGGCACAAGAGCGGCAGGTTCCAGCTCGATACTCTCACCGAGGGTCAAGACTGAAACCTGGTTGTTTGAAACTTTAAACCGCGGCTTTCGCCTTTTCGCACGTCATCAAAATCTTTTCTGGCGTTGCGGGTGCGCTCATGTGAACCACCGTTTTGTGGTCGGCACTGGCACTGACGGCATCACGCAATGCAAAGAAAGTTGACAAGGCCAGCATCAAAGGGGGCTCGCCCACAGCTTTGGAATTGAAAGGCGTGGGCTTCAAATTGCTGCCATCAAACAGCGTCACGTTGAAGTGCTCTGGAATGTCGCCAGCCACTGGAATTTTGTAAGTGCTGGGGCCATGGGTCAGGAACTTGCCCTTCTTGTCCCAAATGCACTCTTCCATGGTGAGCCAGCCCATGCCTTGCACGTAGCCGCCTTCAATTTGGCCTTTGTCGATGGCCGGGTTGATGCTCTTGCCAGCGTCGTGAACGATGTCGACGGCCTTGATCCAATACTCACCTGTGCGTGTGTCAATTTCAACTTCACTGACAGATGCGCCGTAACAGTAGTAATAGAACGCATGACCGGTCAGGGTGGCAAAGTCGTATTTAATTTCGGGTGTCATGTAGAAGCCAGTCACAGACAAGCCTACGCGGTCCATCCAAGCTTGCTTGGCCACAGCGGTCCACGCAACAGACTTGCCGCCGCC
>JACCDK010438178.1_pt1 | contig 10315 bp, 7 predicted proteins | sample 7445871 | NCBI WGS metagenome assembly JACCDK01 (sample SAMN15323436, study PRJNA562643) | freshwater metagenome | isolation source: river surface water | place: USA:Blue River Watershed | collected 2017-08-15
GGGAAATTCATATTCACAAAACCACAATTTATCGATATAACAACCGAATAAATCGAATCCCATTCATTAATCACTTATTTTTTTGTAAAATGCATAAAATTTAAAAAAATGGAAGACAAAATTAAAAGACATGAGTTTTTAAAATCCTTGGGATTAAAAGGAGGTGCATTATTAGCTTTATATTGTACAGGACAAAGCCTGAGCTCTTGTAGTGCCGACAACACAGTTGTTCCAGCAAATGTTGATCTTTCAGTTGACCTTAGCAATGCATCATATTCTTCCCTATCAAATTCAGGATCCTATGTAGTCATTTCAAATGTTGTTATTGCCAATATAGGAAATGGAAATTATGTAGCTGCTTCTATCACTTGTCCACACGAGAATAAAAATGCCATTAAATACCAATCGGGTTCATTTTATTGTCCAGAACATGGAGCATCCTTTTCTACCAATGGAACTTGTACCAATGGAGTAACAGGCAAGACTTTAAAAATTTATACAGTGACAAAAAATGGAAATGTGTTGACGATTAAATAAAGGTTAGAGTCACCATCAATTTTATTTATTATTTGAATTTTAGTAACTTGAGAGAGCCATTTGGTATATTTCATCAATATAGTTACAAATGAAATTTAAATTTTATTTAAATTATTTAAGCACGCTCCTGAATAAGTACTCGATTAATTTAATTGGTTTAGTTGGTCATTTCTTTATTTGTGCTATCTATAGATTCAATATTCCTTTTTTATTTAATAAAGAATCAGGAGATTTAATAGTACTTGAATTCTTTTTCGTAGGTTTATCACTTGCTCCTATTAACAAATTAAAGATTAAATATTTTTTAATATTTCTACTATTAATTTTACAAACTCTTCCAGTAATCGATTTTTTAAAAATCAAATCAATTGCTTTACCACTGACAATTTTCGACTTAAATTATTTTAAAAATAATCCACTCGATATTTTTGCATCAATTGGGTATTCTGAAACAACTTCAATTTTTTTAGGCATTACTCTGATCATTATAATTATTTCAATTTTAGTATTTCTTTATATTGATAAAAGTCTATTTAAAAATTTTATCATTTATTTCGTACTTATTTTTTTACACCAAAAAGGCTTAAAATGGACCTATAATTATTACACAAAAAATTTAGAAACTAATTGGGATATGAAATATTCAAAAATCCCATTTTTTGATTTAAATTCATTTATGGGCACTTATGGTTATATTTATTACACCACAATTGAAAAATTTCAAAATTCAAACATTTTCAAAGATTACAAATTAAATCAAGTTGTAAATATTCCTCTAATAAAGGCTCCCCAATTAAAAAACACAGAGAACTCCAATCTGCTTCCTAACATTGTATTCTTTTTAGCTGAATCTACATTTATACCTAATGACATATTTGACTCTAAAGTTTCAATTAAAGACAATAAGCTATTTTCAACTCAAAACATCAAAGATGTTAATCAAAAAATATTTGTAACAGCAATGGGAGGAGGTACTTGGATGTCTGAATTTGAAATATTATCAGGTTTAGATTCTAAGGCATTTGGAGTTTTCGGACAATATACTCACTCTTATTTATCACCTAAATTAAGCCAAAGCTTCCCCAAATATTTATCAAAATTAGGTTATCATAATTCAGCATTCTATCCAGTGGAAGGATCTTTTTATGGTGCCAGATTTGGCTATAAAAATTATGGTTTTAACAACTTTTATGATAGCAACGATTTAAATATTAAAAAGGGGGAATGGGCAAGTTTTTCTGATGAACAATTAGTTGCTGCTTCCATTAAACATTGGCCAATTGATCAAGTCTTTTTTAATTGCATTGTTGGCTTAAGTAATCATTCACCTCATGCAAATTGTAATGATTATCCTAAAAAGTACAATTTTTTTGATAAAAGCGAAGAAAAAAATTGTCCAATGGATGTGTATTTAAATAGAGCTAAAATTACAGAAAAGGCCGTTTACTTAATTAAAAATAAATTAGACGAAATCTATCAAAAAACCAAAAGACCATATTTAATTGTGGTGTTTGGCGACCACCAAGCATTTACTTTTGTAAATCCAACTTTTGAAATTAATAGAAAAAAAAACAGTTCAAAATATCAAACATTTGTTAAATACATTTCAAACGATTCATCACTAATCCCAAAAATTAAAGAAAATTATCATTTAACTTTAATACCTTCATTAGTTAGTACAAAATTATCAAATGACCCACAAAAATGGTATTTTCCAGAACAATTAGAAGTATATTTACAAAAAGGTAATGTTTTCCACAGCCATAACTATGGAACTCATTTACCAATTTTATCAAATTTCAGAAAATATATTAATTTAAATTAAAGAGTGGCTTTTGAATTAATAAGAAACTTTTTCACGGCAGGGGCAATTACCTATAGTTCAAAATATTTAACGAACAAAATTCTTTCGGAAATCAACTTCCATCATGACAACGTAATTGTTGAAATTGGAGCAGGAAACGGGTGCATTTCAAGAGAAATTTTAAAACAATTAAATCAAAATTCAGTTCTTATTTCAATTGAATTGAATCCTGTATTTGCAGAGGTTTTAGAAGAGATTAAAGATGAAAGATTTAAATACGTTATTAACTCCGCTGAAAATTTAAATCAAATTCTTACTGATTTAAATTTATCAAAACCAACTTATATCATTTCTTCAATCCCTTTCAAAATTTTGCCGAATAAAGTCAAAAGAAATATATTAGAAGAAATAAAAAAGATATTAGATGAAAATGCAATTTTCATTCATTATTCTTATTTTAAATACCAGGGGTATGAATTCAAAAAAATATTTAATAAAGTAACAAATACATTTGAGTTCAGGAATATTCCTCCCGCATATATTTTCAGATGTTCTAATTAAATAGGAAATACAACTTTTTCTTCACTTTATCTAGGTTAAAGCGTTCGACGTCCTGTCCCCAAATCCACAATTCCACATCAGAATTTGGAAGAGGAATGATTTCATTGCTTGAATGATTTCCTTTCTTTGTTTTGATTACTACCACACCATTAGCCCCTCGAACACCATATAGGGCAGTAGAAGAAGCATCTTTTAAAACTTGTACACTTGAAATATCTTCAGGGTTAATGGTATTGATATTGCTTTGCGAAATTGGCACGTCGTCTACAATAAATAATGGGCTATTTGCATTAATTGAGCCAATTCCTCTTATTCGAACCACTGTAGAAGTACCAGGAGTACCACTACCACCAACAAAAACTCCTGAAGCTTGTCCAGCTAATTTTTGAGTAATATTTGCCCCTTGCAGTTGCGAAATTTCCTTTTCCGACAATTCTACATTTTTTGCACTACTACGACCAGTAATTTTAGAATTAATCGTTCGATAAGACCTTCTGATAAATTTTAACCCAATACCTTTTGAACTAAAAATACTATTACCTGAATTAATTTCAAGTTTTTCAACATTCGTTAAATCGACAAAACTTGTGTCCCGTTTAGGCTCAGCAGTCAAGGCATCTTTTGGATCAAACAGGTATATCCACAATGTATCCTTTTTGACCACAAATGTCCTTTCAGCTTTTAAAAAATCACCCGATTGTGAATTTAAAAAACTACTTGAAGAGTTGGTGCTTGAAAAATACGTTTGAAGTATCCTTGTTAATGATTCATATTGATTTTCTTTGGATTGGGCCTGTAGCTCAAATAAGCTAAAGAAAAGCAAGAACAAGGAAAAGTAAGTTTTCATCTTGAAATAATTTACCTTTTGAATTCGATTCAAATGTAAGGATTATTTTCAAAAAAAAAGCCCCGATTTCTCGGGGCTTTTCAATTTGTTGACCTACCAGGACTCGAACCTAGAACGACTGAACCAAAATCAGATGTGTTACCATTACACCATAGGTCAATCACAAATCGAGTGCAAAAATAAGACCTTTAGCCTAAATTATCAAATGCAGAAGCAAAAAAAATGAATTATTTATCAATTCAATTGCTAAAGCATTGAATTTTAGTTTATTTCTGCTGAAGAAACTTGTGCCTCCCCATTTATTTTCTTCACTAATCCTTGTAAAACTTTACCAGGTCCACACTCAATAAATTCTGTTGCTCCTGCTGCTACCATCGCTTCAACCGACTGAGTCCACAATACTGCACCCGTTAATTGATCAATCAAGTTCTTCTTTATCTCTGAAGGATCTCGAGAAGCTTTTGCATTAACATTCTGAATAATTGGACAAACTGGGGCTTTAATTTCTGTTGCTTCAATAGCTGCTGCTAATTCTACACGTGCTGGTTCCATAAAAGGTGAATGAAATGCACCACCAACAGGCAATGGTAAAACTCGCTTCGCACCTGCAGCTTTTAATTCCTCTCCTACTTTTTCAATTCCTGTAACACTTCCTGAAATAACAACTTGACCCGGACAATTAAAATTTGCTGCTACAACTTCTCCATTCGACTTGCCACAAATCTCAACGATCGTTTCATCTGAAAGACCTAGCACAGCCGCCATCGTACTCTTTTGCATCTCACAGGCCTTCTGCATTGCTAATGCTCTTTTAGATACTAAACGCAAACCATCTTGCCAAGATAAGGCTCCTGCTGCCACTAATGCAGAAAATTCACCTAATGAATGCCCTGCAACCATCTCTGGAGCAAATCCATTAGCCAATTTAGCCACTAAAACAGAATGCAAATAAATTGCAGGTTGAGTAACCTTAGTTTGTTTTAACTCTTCTTCTGTCCCCTCAAACATTACTTTAGAAATAGAAAAACCAAGGATTTCATCTGCTTCTTGCATGATCTGCTTAGCAAGATCAAAATTATCTACTAAATCTTTGGCCATTCCTGGAAACTGAGATCCCTGACCGGGAAAAACGTATGCTTTCATATTTGAATTATGAATTATGAATTATAAATTTAATGCTATCACTCGATCACTAGATCACTCGATCACTCGATCACTTTACCAACTCCACCCACCCTTTCAGATACTTCATTTTGTTCGCTTCATCTAAAACATCAAACTCAACAGAACATTCATAAAAATAGGTCGATGCGGCGGCAAATTTACCAGCTTTATTTTTACCATCCCAACCAAACTGGTTAATATCGCCTTCATATTCGTAAACAATTTGGCCATAACGATCCACTATTTTACATGTTATCTTGGTGACAAATCTTGGACAAAACATTGGCAACCACACATCATTTTTTAAATCCCCATTAGGACTAAATAAATTTGGTAATTCAAAATTTGGACAATTATCAACATTAACAAGGTTACTCTTTGCACTTTCTATACCGCTCGTATTAACTGCCGTCACATAATACCATCCTCGAATTCCGTCTGTTTTAACATGACTTTTACTTAATAAATCAGTACTTCCTATCAATTTAAATATTCCAGATTCTGTATTTGAATAATATATATTGTATTTTAAAATAGCCAAATCACAGGTAGAACTTGTAGAAGGTGTCCATGATAAAAGATTTGTAAACGAATCAAATACACAAGTCTTTGACTCATTCATTTTCAAACAATCAAGGTTTTCAATTTTAAGAGTGGGTGGACATGGTTTCAGATTATCACTTGGATTGCCTCCTCCACCACTGTTAGTTTCAGATCCTGAAACTAAACAAACTTTTCGTGAAGCATTAACTAATTTAACATTTGCTAATAATTGTTTGTATTCACCGACTGTTTCAACTAAATAACAATAAGTTGAATCTTTCTTAAAAACAATATCAAACTTTCCATCTTTATCGATATTGTCCTTCCCCAAATCAGTGTAGAGATAAGTACTTTGTCCGGCAACAGAAACATCGGCAATTTGATTCCAATTCCCTGAATTTCTTGGATATTCTCTATACAATCTGTGAATTTGATAATCATTACTCCATGGTACATCAGCCAACCATGCTAAATCAATTTTGGTCAAATTGTTACTTTGTCCATAGAGATACACATTTGATGCTTGATTACTTGCATCCATCAAAACCGTTTGACCTTTGTCTGAATAATAGAATTTTACTTTATATGAATAAATATTGTTTGAGGTATTTAAACCAATATCCGTAAAAGTTGTATCTGCAACTGCAGGAAACAATTTCGCAGGTAGTAATGCTGAAACATTTTTAAAATCTGAAGAGGTACTTCCATCAGCTCTAGTAATTTGATAAAAATATGGACCATTGTATAAAGTAGTATCTAATTTATTAGGTCGTGTCCAACGAATCAACATTTCACCTAAATTGGTATCTGTTTTTGTAACAGATACATTTGTAATGATTGGCGTTGAAGTGGGAATATATAAACACGTTGTATTCGACATTGGACTTACATCTTCTACACCATTCTCATTAAAAAAAGTAACTACAGCTACATATACATAGTTTTTATTTTTACCAACATTTGAATCTTCAAATTGCGAAACGGTAGATTTTAATCGAGCAATTTCTGTAAATCCAGACAAGGTCATTCCAGTACTACAGGTGCTATTAGGTGCCTCCAAACAATTACCTTGTTTGCGATATAATATAATTTGTGCATTATTCAATGCACAAGTGTAAGGTGTCCACGAAATGATGATCGCATTTCCACCTTGTTTTACATTAGCAGATAAGTTGGAAACCGAAGGAGCAAGTACTCGAATTTTCCAAATTTTACTATCTACTAATTTCTCACTTAATCCATTCACTACAGGTGGAGAGTCTACAACTTTAAAAAACACATCATAAGGTTGTTTATTGACATGTAAACAATTTGTTTGCCAATTAAAAATACCTGAAGCCGTTCCTGATTGATTAGCAGCAGATGAAAAACTTGCATAAACAGGTTTTACCGAATAGGTCGTATCAATGGCATACACATTACCTGAACTTGTAATCGTCAATGGATCCGTCCGACCCGTTTTAGATGGCGTATCTGAAGCAGTTATTGTACCCGTAACTTTAGCTCCGGCAACAATACATACATCAGGTGGAACTGTAATTTTAGGAGGTTTATTATCCAAATCTTTAACTTCAATTTGCATATCACGCACCGTTTCAGAAATTTTCACCCCATTTCTCCACTCCTCAATGATAAAGGCACAATTGTATTTTCCAACCTGATGAGGTGCATTCCAAATAAGATCACCCGTGCGAGCATTGATGGTAAAAGTTGATAGCGAATCATTGGGTTGTGCAAATCCTGGAGCCATCACACCTCGATTATTACCCGTGCAAATATTTTCATCACCTGTTTTGGAAACCGACAATCGATAGGCCAAACTATCTCCCTCGGCATCCACCGCATTAGGATTATGAATAAAAGGTTGACCAACCACTGCTGTTAAATCAACCGCAGGATTTAATAAAAGCGGAGTTGAATTTTGTCCTAAACCTGCATTTATGGAAAAAATAGTTTCTACATAAAATGGAACTTCCACAGAACGAGTAATGTTCAAAACGCCTTCATTTCTATTGGGAATTGCCACTGAAACCTTATATGATAATGCTGCAGCAGGATAAGTGTAGGTATATTTGTACAGGTTTTTTAATGTTCCGTTACCAATATTTACAGGTGTTCCGCAGCAACGAGCAACTTTATGTATTCCAGACCCGTCTCCAAAACAAAAATTAACATCCAATTGATCACGGTTGGCTGCATTATCTTCTGTATAAGTAGTTAGTGTAAATTCAAAAGTCAAAGTTTTATCCGACACACGTTTCACCGTAATTTCCCCTCCTTTTAAGTGCGTAGCAAACGAAGAAAAATTAAAAACTAAACAAATGAAAAAAAATACGAGAAATTTATAAACTTTCTTAATGGCGGCCATTGGAAATAATTAATTCAATGAATTTACTACTGAAAATTGAAAAAAATTAAAAAATATTGAATTTTTGATGAATAAATTTGATAGACAAGGTTTTCAATTGTAGTTTTGGTGTCAAAATTTTGCTGTGTATCCTGACTGATACATTTTGATTGAATTTTTACTAAACAATAACACAAAAAACGATGTCTTGGTTAACTAAATCATTCAGTTCTTCCCTTGGCAAAAAGCTTTTAATGGCTGTAACAGGTCTATTTTTAATTAGCTTTTTGATCATTCACTGCACGATCAATGCTTTTGTATTTTTGCAAGATGGTGGAGAAACCTTCAATACCGCTGCAGAATTCATGGCAACGAATCCTCTGATTCGCACCATGGAAATTGTTTTGTTCTTAGGATTAATTGTTCACGTTGTAGACGGTCTTCGTTTACATTTTGAAAATAAATCCAAAAGACCAGTTGCTTATGCCGTTGTTGATGGCAAAAACAGTACTTGGTATTCTCGTTCAATGGGATTATTAGGGACCTTATTGTTATTATTCTTGGTAATGCACTTGTCGCATTTTTGGTTCAATGCAAGAATTACAGGTACGATTCCAGAAGAAATCAGCATGTTCAATAAAATGAAGGAGGTATTTGCCAACCCAATTCCGGTAATTGTTTATGTGGTAGGATGTGGCTCTTTGGCATATCACTTAATGCATGGTTTTCAGAGTGCCTTCCAAACAATTGGTTGGAATCACCCAAAATATACTCCAGCAATTAAATGCATTGGCAATATTTACGCTATAGTAATTTCATTGATTTTTGCGGCAATGCCAATTGCTTTTCACCTTAACTTGATTAAATAATCCTAAGCCGATACGATAGTTATGACAAAAATAGATGCTAAAATCCCTGAAGGCAATTTAGCCGAGAAGTGGACCAAATATCAATCCAGTGTACCTTTAGTAAACCCTGCTAATAAGAGAAATCTTGAAGTAGTGGTGGTAGGATCAGGATTAGCAGGTGCTGCAGCTGCCGCATCTTTAGCTGAATTAGGCTATAAAGTAAAGGTATTTTGTTTTCAAGATTCTCCACGACGCGCTCACTCAATTGCAGCTCAAGGAGGTATCAATGCAGCAAAAAACTACCAAAACGATGGTGATTCTACCTATCGTTTATTTTATGATACCATTAAAGGTGGTGATTACCGTGCTAGAGAGGCAAACGTACATCGTTTGGCAGAGGTGTCGGGAAATATCATCGACCAATGTGTAGCTCAAGGTGTTCCTTTTGCTCGTGAATATGGCGGATTACTTTCTAACCGTTCTTTCGGTGGTACGCAGGTACAACGTACTTTTTATGCTGCTGGACAAACAGGACAACAGTTATTGTTAGGTGCATATTCAGCCTTGCAACGCCAAGTGGGTATGGGTAACGTAAAGTTATATACTCGCCATGAAATGTTGGATGTAGTAAAAATTGACGGAAAAGCCAGAGGTATTATTGCTAGGGATTTAGTTTCTGGAAAATTAGAGCGTCATTTCGGACATGCAGTACTTCTTTGTACTGGTGGTTACGGCAACGTATTCTATTTGTCAACCAACGCAATGGGTTCCAATGTAACTGCAGCTTGGAAAGCACACAAAAAAGGAGCTTTTTTCGCAAACCCATGTTACACGCAAATTCATCCAACTTGTATTCCAGTTTCTGGAGATCATCAGTCAAAATTAACGTTGATGTCTGAATCTTTACGTAACGATGGTCGTATTTGGGTACCAAAGAAAAAAGATGACCCAAGAAAAGCGAATGATATTCCAGAAGACGAGAGAGATTATTACTTAGAGAGAAGATACCCTGCATTTGGCAACTTAGTTCCTCGTGATATCGCTTCACGTGCTGCAAAAGAAAGATGTGATGCTGGTTATGGGGTAGGTTCCTCTAAAATGGCTGTATATTTAGATTATGCAGCTGCTATAGTTCGTTACGGAAAAGCAGAAGCAAATAAACGCAATATTCATAATCCTTCAGATGAAGAAATTCAGTTGATGGGTAAAGAAGTTGTGAAAGAGAAATATGGTAACTTGTTTGACATGTACAAACAAATTACTGGTGAGGATCCATACGAGGTGCCAATGAGAATTTATCCTGCAGTTCACTATACTATGGGTGGACTTTGGGTAGATTATAATTTAATGACTACCGTACCAGGTTTATATGCTTTAGGTGAAGCTAACTTCTCAGATCATGGTGCTAACCGTTTAGGAGCATCAGCTTTAATGCAAGGATTAGCGGATGGATATTTCGTAATACCATACACAATTGGAGCTTATTTAGCTTCAGAAATCAGAACTCCTGCGATCTCAACAGATTCAGAAGCATTTGTGGCAGCTGAAAAAGAAGTTAGTGATTTATTAAACCAATTGATGAACATCAAAGGCACAAAACCAGTTGATTATTTCCACAAAAAATTAGGAAAAATCATGTGGGATAAATGTGGTATGGCGCGTAA
>JACCDK010245162.1_pt1 | contig 10310 bp, 7 predicted proteins | sample 7445871 | NCBI WGS metagenome assembly JACCDK01 (sample SAMN15323436, study PRJNA562643) | freshwater metagenome | isolation source: river surface water | place: USA:Blue River Watershed | collected 2017-08-15
ATTGCGCAAATCGCGCACGCCGCTTAACCTGGGGCTTTATGCCCCAGCCACAAAGCTGCCCGACTTGCCCCCATGCTTCTCTAGCAGCTTCACGTCGGTGATGGTCATGCCTCTGTCGACGGCTTTGCACATGTCATAGATGGTCAGCAAAGCCACTTGCACGGCTAACAAAATCAACAATTTAGCTCCTTTAAGCATCAAGCTCTGCCCCAATCTCTGCGGGGTTAGTGGGACAAAATTGGGACACGATTCATCACGTCCAATCTAATAGTACTTCAGATTTGTATGCGCTAGCAGGGGGGGTAGGCAACTCAAAATTAGACCAACTCAGACCCCACCCCATCCCCCCCCCACACAATTCCTGAGATGGTACCTAGCCAATGGCTACACACTGATCTGCTCAACCTGTCCGATGGCTCTCGGAAAGTGACTTGATCACCAGATCAACCGCAGGGAGGTCAGGTATGGCCCAGTCCAACAGCGTCAATTCGTGTGTACTGAACCAACCTGCATCACCATGGCTGGTAAGCTTGAAATCTTTTTGCTCAGATCTGCACCAGTAGCATTCAAGCTCAATAAGGTACTTGTCCAATGGGGTGGAGAACGTTCCAAGGCACTGGCCCACTTCCACGTAGACACCAAGCTCTTCCAAGATTTCTCTCTTGAGGGCTTGAGGTGCTGACTCTCCGGCTTCCACCTTGCCACCGGGGAATTCCCATTTCAGACCTGAGCCACCCCCGGCCTTTCTTTTTGCTGCGAAGATTTGGTCCCCATGCCTTATAACTGCGGCTACAACCCAAAGTCTCTTCAACGGAGGAACGGAAGATGCGTTACTGGTGGGTAAATCAGAATCAGACATATGAGCACGAAGTAGGAGGTGGCTATCTATGGTCACCCAAGGTTAACGCAGATGGCAGACGTAACCGCTTCTATGACGCGATGACTGAAACGGCTCTCGGTGATGTGGTTTTCTCTTTCTGCGATACATACATCAAGGCCATCGGGGTTGTGATCGGAACTTGCCAGTCAGCACCCAAGCCCACAGAATTTGGTAGGACAGGGACTTATTGGGCTGACGAGGGTTGGTATCTACCGGTACGCTTCACAGAACTCAGCCGACCTATCAGACCCAAAGAGCATATGGAGGCGTTAGCACCTACTTTGCCGGAAAAGTATTCTCCATTGCAGCCAAATGGCAATGGGAATCAAGGTGTGTATTTAGCCCCAGTACCAGAGGCTATGGCGACGGAACTTACGCATCTATTGGATGGACAGATCCAGTCGATAGTGAGCGCGCTTCCCATTGACGTGGACTTTGAGGCTGATGCTGTAGAAAAAAACATCAGGGAAGATCTTTCTATCCCGGTCACGGAGCGGGAACAGTTGGTAAAGGCGCGGGTTGGACAAGGCTTGTACCGATCCAGAGTAGAAATGTTAGAAGCTGGCTGTAGAGTCACCGGAGTGTCGGACCGCAGATTTTTAAGAGCCAGTCACATAAAACCATGGTCAAAGAGTGACAGCAGAGAAAAGCTCGACGGTAACAATGGCTTGCTACTTGCCCCCCACATTGATCATTTGTTTGACAAAGGGTTCATAAGCTTCACCAACTCCGGTGAGCTGCTCTTCAGTAGATCGTTGCCAAATGTTGTGATTTCTGCGTGGAGTCTCAGTGGGGTCCTCCAGACAAAACATTTCTGCGCAGAGCAGGTCAAGTACCTGCAATACCATCGGGATGTGATTTTCCTCGCATGATGCAAGCCCCAAAAGCCCTGCATTTAAGCCATATGTGTAATGACCCACTAAAAACCTGCACAGGTCATACTATTGGAGAAATCAACCATGAGTATGACGATGGAAGACGACATCAAACGATGGACAGCCAAGCGCAAAGCGGCTTTGGTGATGGAAATCATTCAAGGCAAGACCACGATTTCAGAGGCCTCGCGCTCCTTTGACATTTCCCCCTCGGAAATCGAGGAGTGGGTGGACGAAGCCAAGCGAGGCATGGAAAACGCTTTGCGAGCCAAGCCACTGGATATCAGGGAACAGTACGAGCGGCAACTCAAAGAGTTGCAGGAGGCCTACGGTGAGGCGATGCTGGAGATACGTGCCAGAAAAAAGCTCCAAGCCCTGCTGGGCAAATAGGCCGACTTGGACCCTATCAACCGAACTGCGACCCGTCCATAAAACAAATTTTTCGCTTATGAGCAAACACGAAACACCGCTTACACGGCTCTTTTGGGAATCGGTAGGAGGGGCCTTGATCGAGGAGTTTCCTGCCGTTTTGAAAGGAGAGGAGAACGCACAGAGACTCCTAGATGGAGTCATTGTTCTTGGAGAAGATAAAGCGTTGGTTCGTCACATAGACGTAAGCATCAAGGGACGAGATGTCATCGTTGTTCAAACCAAAGCAACTCGTTTAAACATGAGTCTCATCGGGCAAGCAGTCGTATCTGCAAAATTGATTGCGAAGTTTGAGCCAAACAGCATCAGGTCAGTTGCTGTATGTACGAAAGGCGATGAAGTTTTAGAGGCACTTTTGCCAGAGCTTGGCGTAGAACTGTTCGTTATCAGCAGCGCCAAAAAATAGGATAGTGCTGCATAAGATCGCTCAGCGTAGATTCCATGCTTTTGACGGGAAAATTCATATCTCCCCTGAGGAAATGCAACTATCTAAATTTGCCGATTCCAATTTGAATTCCAAAGTATCTTTGATGCGTCAGAAGCCTCTATCAAACAGTACTTGGCCCGCCATCTGGAAAACGTGGCATCACTGAACCTGCCAATGCGACATAGCTCCCTGACTGGCATACCAGCATCAGCCTGTTTCAGAAACCCAATGATCTCTTCGTCCGTAAATCTGCTCTTCCTCATGTACTTCTTTCTTCAGCTTGAGGCACTTTACTTCCATTAGCTAGGTCGGCTAGTGGAAGAGATAATATGCAATTAACTGAAAAAATTTAAAGTGTAAAATTGTCATTATTAAAGTGTTAATCAATTGAAAATTTAGTAACTAAATAACACATTTTGACTTTGACGATTTAAGTAATTATGGCAGCACCTCAAGTATTTATCGATGGTCAAGGCTATATGTCAACGCAAGTTGGTCCAGCGTCAAGTTATGCGTTTGATGCATTGATTCAAGCTGACGGAAAAATAGTACTTGCAGGAACAGCAACTGGATATCCGCGTATTGTTTATAGCCATTATGGTATCTATACGCAAATGGATGGAGCTAAATTTGCCCTTGTTCGTTATAACGAAAACGGAACATTAGATCTTGGATTTGGTATTAACGGAGTTGTTACAACATCTCTTTCAGGAGAAGGCGGCATTGCGAAAGCAGTCACAATTGACAGAAGTGGCAACTTATATATTATAGGAAATGGTACTTATTTCGGAGGTTGGGGGAGTGTCTCCGCTGTCATCAAATATTTACCAAATGGTACGCTTGACCAATCCTTTGGCGATAAAGGGATTCTATATTCAGTAACATTAGAAGCCCGCAAGTCAGGTCCTCAAGACTTAGTCAATGGAAACGACATAATAGTAAGCAGCGACGGAAGTATTTTAACAACATCAATATCTTCCTCAGGGGTAGTTTTACAAAAGATTAATGCCAGCGAAACAGTAGGCAACTCTATTGAATGGAATGGCCCTACTTCAGTGCCAAATCTAGCAAACCCGTTAGATTCAAAGATATATATTCAAAGCGACGGGAAAATACTTGTAGGTGGCAACGGGGACCCCGGCGGTAATGCATTTCAATTTATAGCTAGATATCTAAGTGATGGTACGTTGGATAGTACCTTCGGTAGTTCTGGAGTAACAGTTAAACGTGTTTCAGGAGGTCAAATTGACAGTATTGGAGTTCAATCAAACGGTACGATTTTAATTGATAATATTGCGAGTCATGCAATATTAAGGTTTGACTCCAACGGTAAATATCTTAGTAATATTAATATTGCGCCTACGGCTCGGTGCTTTACGATTCTTAAAGACGACTCGGTACTAGTTGCGGGGTGTGCTTATAACTCGCCCAATTATGCAACTTGGTTATATAGCCCCACTGGTGAGCTACTCAAATATTCGCCGCTACTGATACGCGGTTCTCCATACGATATATCTTTGCTTCCCGACGGAAAAATATTACTATCTGGAAGTTACTCGCCGACTACGGGCTGGGGAGGATTTGGTCTAATACGGCTAAATTCTGATTTGTCTTTGGACACTACGTTTGATCTTCTACCATCATTAACGACCTCTAGTCCGACCAATAATTCTATAGATATAAAAATTAATGCTGATATCGTGCTCACGTTTAGCGAAAATGTTCAGCTTGGTCCGGCAAGCATCGCTCTAAAAACTGACGCGGGTTTAGTGATAGAAACTTATGTTGCAAATACCAGCCCTTATTTGAAAATTTCAGGCAATACCCTCAAGGTAAATCCCAGCGTCAATCTAAATTATGGAACTAAATATACTCTTGAGTTTGCTGAAGACTCGGTAAGAGACCTTGCAGGCAATAGCTACATCGCACAGAGCGAATATAACTTTACGACGGAAGCGGCGCCAGATACAGCGCCACCCTCAGTAGTTGCTTTAAGCCCCACAGACGAAAGTACTGGGTTGTCTACAACCATCACGATGGAACTCAGATTTAACGAGGATATATATCGAGGAATAGGCGACATAACCCTCAAAACAATTAAGGGAGTGATCGTAGAAATCTATGATGCTGCAAGAAGTAATAATTTGAGTATTTCGGGCAACATACTGACCATTATCCCTTCAGTCGCTTTAAATTACAGTGCGAACTATGAGATGGAATTCTCTGAAGGGTGTTTAACAGACTTGGCGGGTAACAAGTTCACAGGCATGACAGGGTACCGCTTCAGCACCAATTTTTCGCCAGTAGCCACACAATTAAATGCCTCATTAGATGAGGATATTACTTTTACCGACAAATTAGCAGGAACCGATATTGACGGCAATACGCTTACCTTTGCCAAGGAGACTGACCCGAGTCATGGCACGGTAACGGTCAATGCAACAACCGGCGCTTACACATACACCCCAGCAGCCAATTACAACGGTAGCGATAGCTTCACGTTCAAGGTCAATGACGGAACCGTCGACTCAGTCGCAGCAACGGTGTCGCTCACGGTTAATGCCGTTAACGATGCGCCGATCCAAAACGTCTCAATGGCAGACGTCAGGGTTACGGAAAACAAAAGTCTAACGCTGTTGTTGCCTGATTCAATGTTTGTGGACACAGACGACATATTGCTTAGTTATAGCGCTTCTCTAGCCGGCGAAGAGTCATTGCCGAGTTGGCTGCAATTCAATGCAATTTCCCGTGTATTTAGTATCAACCCGAAGGAAGATGTAGTTGGTACAACGGCACAAAATTTTGTGGTTGAGGTGGCGGCAACCGATAGCGGAGGTCTCAGGACGACTAGCAGCTTTAATTTACTCGTACGACCTTTGGGTTCGGGCTACGATATTCAAGCGGATGTGGTGTTCTGGAAAAACAATTCCAGTGGCGAAAAGCCTAAATTAGCAGGTGTAGAGATTAGCAAAGGTTCTGAAAAAGGTACCAGCAGCGATCAAACTGGTGTCACTCTTTTATCAGTGGAAGACAACGATGGAAAAGATGACGGCTTTATGACTCTGGCTCCGCAAGCCAGTAGTCCCGACAACGCTAAGTCAGCAATCACGCTGACAGACGTGCTAGCGGCCTTAAAAGTGTATCTGGGCAAGTCCTTGCCAGACAGCTATTCATCGCCATTGAACTACATCGCAGCAGATTTTGATGGTAATGGGACGGTGAACTTGACCGATGTGCTGTCGCTGCTGAAGTACTACCTAGGAAAATCAACCACAAGTGCACCCGCATGGGCATTTGTTGATGCTGCGGATCTGAGTAGCGATGGAAAGAGCTTCGCTGGGGCAAATATCCAATCAATCAGCAAAACTGATGCCACTCCTCATGCAATCGATCAGTCCTTTGACAGCGGGCATGAAAGTATTCAGATCATCGGAATACTGCGAGGAGATGTAGATGGCAGTTGGAGTCCATGAGGCCTGACTTGCATGTGGACTGTAAGCTGTGGCGATGGATGGATTTTTATTTTCTAAGAGCGCACTCCTTTGTCCATCATTTCTTTCTGGTTTATTTAATCTGCTCCTGTACATCACATCACAGTTCAAACGGATGACACCAAGGCGCGACTCATACAGCGCCGGCGACTTTATCAAATAAAACCCTTACTTGATTGCTTAAAATTTAGGCAAAAGAGGGGGTGTCGTATGAGTACCAATATCAGTAATAAATCGGTAAATAGTCCGTATGGACATAGGTTAACCGAGCAGCATCTTGTCACTGCGGGCGGAAGGATCACCTGCCTGCGCTGTACAGCCAAATCTGGCAGGACAAAACAGCAATGTAGAAAACCGGCGATCAAGGCCTCCAGAACACAAAAATGTAGTCACCATGGTGGTAGGCCTCAGCCAAACGTAAAGCATGGTTTAGAGACTCTTGTCGCCCGTTCAGAGCGGTCACAGGAATCCGCCATGCTTTCTGCGCTGGAGGATGCAATGAATGTTCTCGGAATGACCACATCAGCCAGAACCCGAGGCCGCAAGGCAAAGGGGTATCAGCCGGTGAGGACTACGGCAGATGTGATGCGACTCATCGAGCGCACCAAGTGAATGCGGTCAAGCAGACACTGCTCAATTCAATTTCCAGATCCTATCGACCGGAGAAATCCACAATCCTATTAAACTTTTCCGCCGTGGCTGTATTAGATCTAGTAAATCTTCGGGAAGTTTGTGAAACCACTGAGCTTTTGCTTCTACAGGCATATTTATCGACACTTAGAAATAACATGCCATTTTGGCCCCGGCCTGCATTAGTCATTATCTGTTTAAATAAAGTCATCGCATTGTTAATGCTGCTCATGCACGTTTAAACGATGATTAATATGTTTAAAAATTTCAGAAAATATATTATCAATGTGCATGCAAAAAGGCGTTTTTGCTATATAAATATACATGACAAAATCATCTCGGCACTTAAAAAAAGAGCGTGTCTTTTGGCCTAGCAGTATCCAATTTTGTGAGGACGGATTACACCAAAATATGGTGGCTAAGCTGTGTTTGGCTGCGCAGAAAGGTGCCAAATCAGCAACTGGACTGGAATTTGAAAAACTGGAAAAAGTATGCGGGTGGCTTATAGACGGCTTGTATCAAAGTTACTTCGCTGTCCCACAATCGCCACTTGTTTTACCGCTTTCAAAAGATGCCTATCGGCAGGGTTCAAGTTACGGAATTCCATTTGGCTATCGGATCGTCCATAAAGCTTACAAGGCGGCGCAAGAGATTGGTTTTATAAGCGTGGTTGATGGGCTATGGGTCAAGGGGAAGAAAGGTCGCCTGACACGCTTACGACCATCTGGTCGTCTGTTGAAACACTTTGACGAGTTGGGCTTACGCTGGCGTAATGTTCTCGCCCCTGAACGAGAAGCCGGGATTTACTTGAACCCCGGTAAAGGCCCCGCGTATAGACGACAAGTTGGGCGCCATGAGTATCCCAATGTGGCGGCAATGCAGGACAGCCTTTTCCGAATCAATACATTCTTGGGCGATCAGTGCATAAGCATTGACCTCCCCAACACAGCACTGCGTATTGGTTTCCCGTCAAAAGTCGACTCCGACCTTGATAACGATGCACAGCTGGGGCTTCACACGCAAAGCTCCGAAAAGCCCGCCTTGAGCATGCAGAACGTTTTCTTGCATCGCGTTTTCGCTCAAGGAGAAATGACTAAGGGTGGCAGGTTCTACGGTGCGTGGTGGCAACAAATTCCCAGCAAAATGCGGCGCAGAATTTTGATTAACGAAGACATCACCGTTGAGTGCGATTACTCCGGCTTAGCCTGCTCAATCCTTTATGCCATGCACGGATTGACCCCACCAGCGGATGCTTACGATATTGGCCTGAACTACGGCCCTGATGATCGTCGTCGCAAGCTTGTCAAGAAGTACATGAATGCGATGCTGAACGATTCAAGTCGCCATTACAAGCTCCATCCGAGCGAGCTTGCCGTCATCGGATTGACCCATTCAGAATTGCGTGAAAGGCTTTGTCTGCTACACGCTCCTATTGCAAAGCACTTCAATACGGGAGTGGGTGTTGAGCTACAGTTTTTTGACTCCGAAATGGCGTTGGAAGTTATGCTGCGTCTGATGGACCAAGGGGAGGTATGCCTGCCTATTCACGACAGTTTTATTGTTCGGCTGCAAACTGCTTCCCTTCTCTTGAAAACAATGAGCGATGTCTTTCAGGAGAGGTTTTCTCAAAGTCCCGGCATCAAGCCCGAATTTGGTTATGGCGGGGCCTCGATGGGTAGGCCAAAAAAAGATCTGCTTGTTTGTAAGGGTCTTACCGTGGAAGAGAAATTTACCCACCACATCGACGAATACAGTGTGGTCCGGGAGTTTTATCTTTCATGGGAACGTTCGCATTTTTCGGAGTTGGATATTGAACTGCGGTGCAGAGCATTGAACAGTGATGTTGCCGCCCTGAAGGGTGCGGAACAGTTCCCGATACACAAACATAAATTCTTTGGGTTACAAGCAATTATGAGCGCGCGGCCTTAAGCCGCGCCTTCATCTGTGTTCTTCTCATTACTAGGGCCATCAGCCAACTGTAAAAACAACGATTGATGCACGTTTTGAATCTATCATATTGATTTTAAAGAACTTTTTATTTTTGCAATATGGAATGTCGCCATAATTTGAGTCACTTAAAACATGATCAAGTTATACGCAAGGCTGTACCCAAGTTCAACATTGCCAGAGCGTTCATATCTTCCTAAGCCTCATTTGATCATCAAGTATTTTCTCGTATGTGCCTGCAACAAGACTGCACTGCGAAGCCTTGTTGACCGGTAATTGCGTCAAGCTCTGCTACGTTTAAACAGTCTGTCAGATTACTGCTTGCTTCAAGGCTCCGGTCATGTACCTCAGCTTTACCCCAGCTTTTGGGCTAAATCCGCCGCAGATGGTTGGTAATACCTTTTGAGAACCATCAGGCTCTTGTGTCCGCTCACAGCGGCAAGCTCAATCAGGTTTGGTAACTTTTCAGCCATCTTTGTTATTGCCGTTCTACGCAGGTCGTGAAACCGAATATCGTCCAAGGCACAACGGCGGGTTCCCCGTTTGAACGCTGCGTCTAATGTCAACGCTTTCAATGGGATGACAAACCCGCTGATATGCCTTGGTATCTGAGCTAAAACCTTCACAGCGGTTGATGACAGCGGCACAGTTCGCGGATCCCCGTTTTTAGTATTTGGCAGAAACGCAGTGCGACCGATCAAGTCAACATGCTCCCAACGAAGCGCAAGCAACTCGCCACGACGCATTGCTGTAGCCAATGCAAGTTGTACAGCAGGTTTGGTCCAGTGATTTCTGCTGCCAATTGGCTCCAGTGCTTCCATCAATTTTGTGATCTCTGTTTCACTCAGCACCCGAGTTCTTGGGGGAGAGTTATGGGGCTTTCTAACCATCAGTACGGGGTTTGGGACATTGATACCCCACTCTCGACGGGCGTGATTGATGATGGAAGAAAGATACGCAAGTTCTCGTACCACCGTTGCCGGACTGACCTCTTTGAGCCGCTCATCCCGAAATGCAGCAATACGTGCAGCGCTCAGTTTTGCCATGCTCCAAGTTGCGATGGGTTTCCTCTTGATTGCATTCAGACGAATCGTGTCAAAAGCAGCCCCTTTCATGGTTGGGGTAACTTCGGAAAGATAACGCTCGATCAGATTGCCAAGAGTTGTGCACTGGGCTTCATTGATGTCAACAAATTGCCCTTTATCTACGGCTGACTCGATGGCCCGCGCCCACTTCTCAGCATCGACCTTGCTCTGAAAAGTCTTTGTTTGATCTGGGTGACCTTTGCGGCGGACTCGCGCTTGCCAACCGTTGCCGTGCTGTCTAAAAGATGCCATATCTGCTCCTGAGTGGGACAGAAATGGGACAAAGCCTCAGACCGAAGGCAACTCCATCGTTATTTTGTTAGTGGGCACTACGCAGCTACAAAGCTGCCTGACTTCCCGCCGTATTTCTCCAGCAGCTTCACGTCGGTGATGGTCATGCCTCTGTCGACGGCTTTGCACATGTCATAGATGGTCAGCAAAGCCACTTGCACGGCCGTCAAAGCTTCCATCTCCACGCCTGTGGGGCCCACTGTTTCTACGGTGGCTTGGCAAGTCACGTGAGACGCCGCGGCATCCACCTCAAAA
>JACCDK011519991.1_pt1 | contig 10308 bp, 12 predicted proteins | sample 7445871 | NCBI WGS metagenome assembly JACCDK01 (sample SAMN15323436, study PRJNA562643) | freshwater metagenome | isolation source: river surface water | place: USA:Blue River Watershed | collected 2017-08-15
TGGAGAAATTAATTAAATCTAAAGCTTATTCATTAGAGAATCTTAACAAACCTGCAACTGAAATAATTGATGAAGCTATTAATATTCCAATTGAAAAATATCCTACAAATATTGATCAATTTGAACAACTTATCGATTTATTAGCAGGCATGTATGTTAAACTAATTACATCAGAACATAATTTAGTTTTGCAACAGTCTGATGATAAATCCAGAGCCAATAAATTACAACAATATGATTTAAAATCAGCAGAAGTTAATAATAAATTAGTAGATTTAGCAACCTTTGTTAAATCTATGATCTCTAATAAAGTTGCAGCAAAATATCCAGATTTAGCGCAACGTTTAGCAATATTGGCTCGTCAAGTTGATAAAGTTAGAAATAAAGAAAACATGGCTGAAAAGAAACGTTTCTTTAATTATGAAACAATCGCAGATGCTTCACAATATTGGAGTGGTGTGTCAGGTGTGAAACAAGCTATTGCACCTATGTTACAACAAGCAACGTGGATTCAGCAATTATTACGTACCAATACTTTAGCTGATATGAAAACTATAACATTTGAAAAATTCGTAGAAACTATTGATGATGTCTATAATATTTCTTTAGGCTTTAAAAATTCTGATGCTGTTTCTTTACAACAGAAACTAGAAGCTATTCAAGATAAAATTGAAGAAGAAGGGGATTTAGAAAAAGATTCAAAAACAGAAAAGAAAGTTTTAAATAACCCTGAATTAAAAGCTAAATTAATGCAAGATCCTACTTATCGTAAATTAGTACAAGATAAAAAAGACTATCTTGAAGAATTAGCTGAGTATGAAGATACTCGTGATATTTATGGCCCTGAAGACGCTGCAATGGCAGGTATCGATTATTCAGATTTATTGCGTAAAATTAATATGGTTAAATCAGCAATTTCTGATATTAATAATCAAATCACTAAATTAGAATTAAGTGTTATGAAAGATAATGCTGGTAAAAAAGTTAAGAAAATGGATAAAAAATCCAAAGACGCGGCAGAAAATTTAAGACATGCTATTAGTCAAGCTGATATTTGGGATAAAAAATCTTATTCACCTATTAAAGGTAAAAAAGGTGAATATGAAGCAAAAGAATTTGAAAAATTTGGAAACATTAAAAATCCAGAATATAATCCAGACTTTTTATTAAATAAAGCTCGTATAGTAGATCCAAAAACAGGAAAAGCCGATATTGATTTTATTAAAAAGATGGGTGATTTTTATGAATATCCTAATTCAACCGAAGAATATAACTTAGTAGATCCTAGTAGTCGTTACTTACAAGCTTTAGGGAATGATGCACAAATTGGTCGTGGTGTGGATCCAATGTTTATGCAACGTTTAATGAATGATAATACTAGCCCATATCGTCAATTTAATAGTCTTTTAATTGGAGAGTTTTTTGATAAAGAAAAAACTAAAGATTACAAAGAAGGAGTTAGGAATGCAATTTTACGTTGGATGCAAACATATTATAATAGAAGATTTGGACAAGCTGATGACGATGAGAAGCTTATTAATAAAATTAGTTTTTATACTTTTGGTTTGGAAAATGCTAATTTAGAGCCTGAAGAAGGTTTTGTTGAGCAAAAGCCAGAAGAATTTATAGAAGATATTCAAAATTATTTTAATAAAATAAGTGGTAAAGGAACATTTAATACATTAACTCCACCAGGACCTACATTAGGTCGAGAATTTTATACAGATACAGCAGCACGTCAAGCATTTTTTCAAAAAATTTGTGATGAGGCAACTATAACAAATGATCCAGGTAATCCATTAGGATTAAAAAAGCGTTCAGGTGCTTTTATTGGAGCTGCTTTAAGAAATTTATATGATGAAAATGTAGTAGATTATTTTACTGATTTTGTGGAAGATTTAGGAAAAGCTAAATTGAAAGTATTTTTAGAGAAATCTTTCCATGCATCTGAATTTTATGAAACCTATGGGAATGTTATTGCATCTCCTGAAAAAGCTTAATAACGTTGATACATAGAAAATAGAGGTTTAAATAAAATGATGAATTTGACACAAATTATGATGGGTTATTTTAATGATGAAAGAGGTAATTTAATGTTAAATGAAAATACCAATGCTCCTGCGGGCGCTCGCACTATGCCTATTATGGTGTCAAAATCTAAATGGGGAATTGATGACAAAATTATGTCTAGAATTTATGAATTTGAGTCAAAAGAAAAGTCATTATTTTTTGCGCAACAGGTCTTAGAATATGTACAAGAATCAGAACATAATATCGAGGTCAGATTTAAAAGAGATAAATGCACAATAATTATTCGAGCTTTATCTCCTTATATTACAGAACTTGAAAAAGATGTCGCAGAATATTTCGACGAAATTTACAAAGATTCTAAATATTTAAAATTGGATTATGACGAAGAATTATAATCCAAGGATATTATGAGTAATAATGAAAATATTTTTTTAAGCGATAGTTTAAAAGATATAATTGATTTAACCAGTTTAGAAGATACATATACTAAAAATAAAACAGATGAATTAAAATATATTGATTCAGACGCTTATTTACTTATTAAATTTATAGATATTGAACAACCTGTCTTATTAGAGGTCTTTCAATTTAAAAAAAATAAAAGTTTTACTTTTAAAATGTTAGAAATTAAAACCAATACCATTATTCAATTTCTTAATCAGAAAATTGAATCAGTTCTATTAAAAATCAATGAAACTCAATATACTAATTTCTTTCATTGCGATAATTATAATATTTTATATTCAATGCAATACAACATGAAAGATAATTATAAATTAACTATTAAAATCAAATCATACGAGGATATATTATGAGCAATAATTTCGATAAATTCATGAAAGATATTTTACACAATCAAACAAGACAGATCAGTTGGCAATTGCCACAAATAGATCAACAAGGCGCTCACGAAGAATATATGAAACGACTCAGAATGCAACGTGAACGCGAAATGTGGCAAAACAGGATTGAATGGAGACGCTAATCATGGATGTATCTCAATTAATTAACGTTTTAAGACGACAAATCAAAGAAGGCGATGTTAGTGATCAAGAAAGTGAAATACGCGCTGATTTTGAATCACGTAATCATTTTAAATCAGTTGATAAAAAAAAGTCAACGCAACCTAAAAAAAATGATAATGAACAACGTCCTGATTCAAAAATGAATCCAAAACAATTAAAGGATAAACAATCAAAAAACCCAAAATATGATGAAGAAGCTGAATTTGAAGAAGATGATAATCCTCTAGCTTTATTTAATGCACAAATCACTTCAAATATAATCCCTACAGATGATGAAGAAGAAGAAACTGATGATAACGAGGACTCCTCTTCTACACCTGCTATTGAAAAAAACACTAACATTAAAGAAAAACCTTTTAATTTAGAAAATTGCAAAAATTATGATAAATTTGTCAAAATTGTAAATTCTTTTAGAGCTAGTGAAAGTATTCGAAATGATAAAACCGTTAAGCAATATTGGGAAAAATTAAGTTTAGCTGAAAAACAAGCCGTCTATATCTTTTTTGATAATTTAACCAGAGTCTCAGATGCTGAAAAAACACAAAATTTTAAAATGCCTAAAACTCCTACACAATTAGGTGTAAAAATTTCACCAGCTGGACAAATTGAAAATAAAATAGGACAAAACGATAGTAATAAAACAACTAAAATTGATGCTAAACCTAGTATTGATATTAAATCCAGCACTAATTCACAAAATCCAATTACACCAATTACAGTAGGTGAATCACATAAACGATATATATCAATTGATGCCTTATTAAAAGAAGTGAAATGATATGGAACCTGTACAAACATATGTTAATTTAATTTTAACTGAAAGTTTTAGAAAGAATGTCGTTCCCGATTATTATGTAACCATTCGTGGTGAAAAAACCAAGTTTGGTAATAAAAAGTCTGTGGAAGATTTACAATATAGAATAGGTGATGCCGCACGTGTTAGAGACAGTTACCCAGCTCGATCTGATGGGCGTGTTTATTTCTCAGGCATTCTCAGAATTCTACGTCGTGAATTAAAGGCAGCTCAAAAAATACTCCAGAATTTACCCGAATAACTTTTCTTATAAAATCTATATAAACATACTTTCTATTCAATAGAGATGACGTGGGATATCATAGATGAAACATTTATACGCTATTAATATATTAAAACACCCTTATCTTAAAGACGAAACGCAAGTTAAAAATCTCTACGATAAATTACAAAACACCACCTCATGGATTGTCAATCCTGGTGAATCATATGTCATACGTCGTACTTTATCAGGTAGTTGGGTTTGGGACAAAATGACTCGAGAACCAGTCGATTTAGGTGGACGTTTATTTGATAATCCTTGGGTTGAAAAATTTAATCAAGAAAAATTAAATCAAAATTTTTATGAAGTAGGACGTAATCCAAACAAAGGATTCCTTATGATTGATAATACATTATGGGGTTTATGTCAATTTGATGTCTCAGTTAAAGGAAGAAAATTAACACGTTTAAAGGTACCTGATCTGATCATTGATCAAATTGCTGACGACTTAGGTTTTCAGAAAAGAGAACCATATCAGAACAACTATCTATCTATCTATTACGTGGACAAAAACGGTTTATCTGACAATTTACAAACCATTGTTGATCAAACTGATCAATTAATTGTTAATTTTGATGAAAGTTTTAAAATTCCTATTTATATTTCAAAAGATAAAGATACGATTGCTACAATCGAATTGGAAGAAAAATAAAATGCCCGGATATTATAAATTAGTCATTCAAAATAAACAGAAAATTTTATTGCAAGAAAGTGGCTTAATGCAATATTCTTTTAAAAAAGATGTATTACCTATTTTTCAAGATTTATTCAAAACAACCTCAAATTTAATACAAGCAACAGCTATTAGTGTAGGTGCCACAATTGAATATCAAGTTATTTCTCAAAATGTTAGAGGCTTTGCAGATTTACAAAATATTAATAAAAAATTTCAAGAAAAAATTGATGAAGCTGATAAACTTTTTAAAGATGCCATACCTGAAAGTGTAAGAGGTGATGTAGAAACATTATTTGGTTTTACTAATCCTGGCGCTTTTATGGCCAAAAGATTAACAGAGTCTATTAATACTAAAAATATGGATTCTTTTATTCCTTTTTGGTGGTTTACAAAATATTTATTTAGCGGTAAATTTTTCGAAACAGATATTAAAAATTTTGGTGAATTACATACCCCTATGGGAAGTATTAAATTTAATAATATTATTTGGTATCAAGGTTGGAAAAATAAAAAATTAATTATGGGAAGTATGGATATTTTTAAAAATAATATTCATTTATTGTCTAAAACAAATATTGAAATGTTTAGAAATATTAAATCTATAAAACAATTAGAAGAAAAGTCTGCAGCTTTTGCTTTTTTTATGAGAACATTTAAGGTTTATGAATCTTATGTAGCACCTATTACAGAATTTTATGATTTTTGTGAAAAATGGCAACCTGGTATGATAAAAATGTTTGAAAATGTTTCATCATATGAATCTGAAAATAGAAAATTACAGAACATGTCATCCTCAGATCCTAACTATGAGAAACAAAAGAAATTAGTTGAGCAATTATTAAAATCTAAAAATCAATTAATTGATGAATTTTTTAAAAATTTAAGTGAATCTTCTGGCACTATTTTAAAACATGAAATGGAATATGTGCCAAATATATTTAAAGCAATTTTTGGAGAAGAATATTACGATTCAATGATAAAACCTACTGCAGAACGTGCTATAGATGCAGGTAAATATCAGGTATTATCTGCATTAGGTATAGGATTAAATTTACCGATAGAGTATATTAATCAATTTATTGATAAAATTAATGATTCAATACCTATAGGATTCCCTAGAATTCCTCGTTTTCCAAAAGTTGATTTAGTTGGTGGAAACAATGATGGTGGAAACAATGGTGGTGGAAACAATGATGGAGGAAATAATGATGGAGGAAATAATGATGGAGGAAATAATGGTGGTGGAAACAATGGTGGTGGAAACAATGGTGGTGGAAACAATGATGGTGGAAACAATGATGGTGGAAACAATGGTGGTGGAAACAATGATGGTGGAAACAATGGTGGAGGAAATAATGGTGGAGGAAATAATGGTGGTGGAAATAATAATGATGAAGAAGAAGAAGATAATATACCATTGAATAATGAAAGTTATATTTTAAAAATAAAAAACAATCAAAAATTTTTAAAAGAAGAAAAAAGTAATGATAAAAAAAATGATCAGCTTAGTCAATCAAATATATCAGATAACACTGCTAAAATTCAACAAGTTTCTGATGAAGAATTAGAAGAATTACGATCATTAGGATTAAACAAATATTCTCCAAATAATGCAGAAGAAATAATTATTAAAAACTTATTAAATGATAAAACAATTAGCAAATTTTCTAAACAATGGTTAGAATTAGTAAAAGTAACGAAACAATTAAAAAATAAATCTTATAAAATACAAAAAGATGTATTTTTAAAGATGGTAGATATTTCAATGAAATATTTTGATAATATTCAATCTGAATTAAAAGTTGCGCTTGAAGATGTAAATAATGCTGAAACTGATACATCTAAAAAAATAAATTCAGAATTAAATAAAAAATATAAGTTTGAAATGACGCCACAAGGATTTGCTAAAAAGTTATCTTATGATTTTGAATTATTATGTAATATTAATACAATATATATTGGTTCTTATTTAATAAATATTCAATTTATGTTTGAAAAAAATCAAATTATTTATCGTTTTTTAAAAGATCATGATGTTAGTGAGGTTAGATTATTAATTAATAATTTAAGAAATAATGTGAGTAAAAAATTATTAGTAGACGATAAATTAATAAAGAGATTTGAAAGTATTAATAAAGAAATTAGTAATTTATTTGGACAAAATTCTAGAACATTTGAAATTTTCAATCAAACGCAAAAGAATTTACAAAAAGCTGTTGTAGATAATCAAAAAGGTATATATAATTTTTGTGATGAATATTCAGCAGCTGTTAATGATTTTGAAAAGTTAACTGAAAATGAAAAGTTAAATAAATTAATTGACATGATCACTGAATTTGATTTAACTTTGCAAGTTAATATGGATAATATTTATAATAATTTTTTACCAGCCTTAAAGAATTTAAAAGATAACATGAATATTAATTTACGTAATAAGAAAGATGCTTTAAAGAAAGAATTTGATGCACTTTTAATTAAGATGGATTTACAATCTTTTGATAAAATTTACACTGAAAATAAGTTAAAATTTGATGAAAGATATAATGAATGTCTTAAATATACTGGTTTGAGTAAAGAAGGTTCAAAATTATATGCTAATTTAACTGAATTAAAAAAGGTGCAAGAGACATATAAACAAAAAATTACACAAATTAGTGTAGATGCTGTTAATGCTGCAGAAAAATCAACTCAAAAAATTATTCCTAGGGATGAAACAACAACAAAAAAATCAGGTAAAGCTACATTAAAGATTAATACTAACGAAATTAATCCTGTTACTGTCAATAATAATGAGGAAGAAGAATAAAATGAATGAACGTACTAATTGGATTGCCCCAATTTTTTATGAAGAAGACGTAGAAGGAATTACTCGAGGTTTTCCTTTTATTGAGGTGCCGCAAGATAAAGATATGCCAAATTGTCTCTTTATTTATAGTATGAAAACTTTAGATACTAAAGTTGATGATGAATTTGAAAAAGAAGTTGTGATGTTTTCATATGCTAATATGACAGTTTTAAAAAATAAATTACCTCCTGCATTATTCGATGAAGTTAGAATTGCTTTAGGTTTACAACCAATGCATGAAGCAACATCGGCTGCTGATAAAATGTTAGAGAATGTGGTACAGGATTTAAAAAAAGAATATGAAATTCAAAAAAACATCGATAAGGTGATAAATAGAATTAATGAAATAAATTCATCACAAGAGGAAGAAAAAAATGAGAATTGAGAAATCACGTTTAATGGAATTATCAGGTTTTAATGCTGGTCATCAACCTTTATTAATGTTAGAATCAGGCCAACCAGTTTATGCTTATGATTTAGCTGAAATGATTCAACAAGAAATGCGTAAAGTTATGCAAGAAATGCAAGTTCGTAAAGCCGAACAAGATATTATGAAAGCGCAAGCAACCCGTTCAGCTAGTGCAGCTATGGGTTTTAGTGGCGTAGGTTTTGGTCGTCAACATATGCCTAATCAACGTCCAATGTATGGTGCTGGTGGAACTCGTGGCTTTTTAGGTTATGGCTTTAGATAATTTTTTAATGTATATTTAATTTTTTTTTATTATAATCAACAATATATCAATTGGAGTTGATTATGAAATACAATTTCAAAGTAGGCCAAATTGCCTATATTAACTATAGTAAAAAGCGTTTAATTATTCCTGTCAAAATTGTGGAACAAATTGTACGTAAAACAGAACATGAAGAATTAGTCGATTGGAATTTATTAACACCCGATAAAAATACTTTATTATGTTCTGAGTTATCTGATCCTCTTTATTCCACATTAGAAGAAGCTAAACAAGCTTTATTAAAATCTGCTGAGAGTGCTATCCAAAAAATGGCTGATGTCTGTTATGATATTCAAATGAAAAGTTGGCCATTAGTAAATAATTCTCTTAATAATGCAACACACGTGAAAGATATAAAAAACTTAGATAAAATAAAAGTAACTCTATCAGATGGTACCATTGCTAACGTGGCAGTGCCAAGCATGGAATTATCACAAGATACCTATCAGGAAGAAGAATAATTATGAAAACTTTAATTTTGGATGGTTATAACCTGTTTTATCGAGCTCGATTTTCAGGCTTAAAAGACGGAGAAACCACAACGGTTTTTAACTTCTTTCGCAGCTTAAGACTACTAGTTGAAACCACCAATCCTGATAAAATCTTCTTAGTTTTAGAAGGTTATCCTAAGAAACGTTTCGAACAACATGCTGAATATAAAGGCACCCGAACTTATCTAGATAATTCTGATAAATTTAAGGAACAACGTCGTCAAATTGTTGATTTACTTCAAAAATATTTTCCAATTCAAATTGTACGTCATGAAGATTATGAATGTGATGATATTATTGCTTATTTAGCTCGTAAGGAAGAAGCTGAATCTAATCAAGTCACGGTAGTTTCTTCAGATACAGACTTTATACAATTAATTACCGATAATATCCAATTATATAATCCAGTAAAAAAGGAATATCTACCAAAGCTTGATTATGATTACGTTACGTTTAAATCATTAAAAGGCGATTCAGCTGATAATATTATTGGTTTCACAGGCGTTGGTATCAAAAAAGCAGAACAACTGACTCGAGATGCTGTTAAATTAGAAAGCTTCTTAAATGAAGGTGATAATCGACAAAAATTTCACTACAATATTGAATTAATTAAGTTTCATCAATTATCCGATATAGATATTGCGACTTTACAGTATTGGTCTAGACCTGTTGAAAATCAGTTTGCAGAATTACGTAAGATTTTTACTGAAATGCATTTTTATTCTTTAACTAACAATACAGCTTGGACACGTTTTACTAAAACATTTGAAAAATTTTTTAATTAAGCATGTAAATGCTAGAATTTTTCTTTATAATAAAATCTATAAATTAATCAAAGGAAACAAAATGGAAAAAGTTTTAGACGATTCTACTCAAAGATCTTTAAGAGAACAAAAAGTAATTACAACCGATGAAGTAGCTATGAAGGTTGGAGATATTTTCTTGGCTGAAAATGTTTTAACAAAGAATAGACGCAAAATTGAAGTGTCATTAAAATTAACTGAAAACAAAACAACCGCTGGACTTTTGAAAGGCTAAATTTACCTCATGTCTGACTTTTTATTTTTTGATATTGAAGCTCAACAAGCTTTACGCATAGGTGTGGAAAAATTATATAAAGCTGTAGCTTCAACAATGGGTCCACGTGGTAAATTGGCGTTAATTGAAAGATTAGGACGTCCTCCTCATTTAACTAAGGACGGTGCCACTGTAGCTAAGGCTGTAAAAATGACACATCCTGTTGAATCATTAGGTGCTTCAATGATTCGTCAAGCTAGCGAACAAACAGCCCAGGTTGCAGGTGATGGTAGTACTACAGCTACAGTCTTAACCAGAGAATTTTATAATCGTGCATTACAAGCTTTACAAACAGGCATTATTTCTCCTTCAGAAATGGCTGATTTATTAAAGTCTAAAGCTGAATTTTTAGCAAA
>JACCDK012010312.1_pt1 | contig 10308 bp, 6 predicted proteins | sample 7445871 | NCBI WGS metagenome assembly JACCDK01 (sample SAMN15323436, study PRJNA562643) | freshwater metagenome | isolation source: river surface water | place: USA:Blue River Watershed | collected 2017-08-15
GTAGGCATGGGCAAAGTACTTGTCGGTGTGGCTGGCGCGAAGCATGATCAAACTGAGCTTTCGCTCAGGCTTATCGGCACTCACAACGTGCTCTGCGGTGTATTTGTACAGAAGCATCATGGCCGAATCCTGAAGCGGCGTAAAAGCACTGCGATCGGCCGGAAAGCTCAGGTCCTTGAACACCTCAGCCTTCGCCATTTTTGTTTGGGGCCAAAGGCGGTTGGCGAGCAGGCCGCGGGTACCATCGCCGAATTCCACGTCCTGGAGCAAGGTGCGCTCGACCATGCTACGGGTGGTGAAGAGCCGAATGAGGGCGTCGCCTTTAAAAATTCCGCCGGGGTTGTTACCACCGACGTCGATTCCGAACTGCTGCAGCAGATTTTGCCATCCGTTGCTGTCGTCGTCTTCGACAGCAATGATCATTTCGGCCTGGTGCTTTCGCGGGTGCTGTAGGCCATAGTAGTAGCCCGCTGCGGCACCTAAAATAGCGAGAAGCAGCAAAACCCTCCAGCGCCGCATCAGGTTAGGAAGGATATACGAGCGGTTTGCCAACCAATCGCCCAACGTAGCTTGGCCAGAAACGACTTCGGTGAGGTTTGCCATGAGTTCTAAAGTAACGTCGTTAGGGTCACGATCAAGGTAGTGAGGGAAGCAAGTACACCTCCAATGGCGGCCACTTCAGCTGGACTCGTTTTGTTTGGTTTGTACGGCTTTTCAGGAACAACTATGGTGCTACCGGGCACTACTTTGGGGCGTTTAACCCACAAAACGTAGCTGCGGCTGCGCTTTGCTGCGCCATTTGGGTATACCACATAGGCCTTGCGTGCGTTGCCCTCTTGGGTGGCTCCTCCTGCCATACTGAGGTAGCGTGAGAAATTCCACGATCCGTTGAATCCCACAGTTGACTTTTGGAAAACGGCCCCTTCAAGCCTAACCGTCGTTTGCTTGCCCGGCACAATGCGCTCATCACCATCTTGCATTAAAAATGGCCGCGCTCCGATCAGGGTTCGTATTTCAAGTGCAATGGTATCGGTATTGAAGAAGGTATTTCCTTCACGTTGGATGCGGTTTGCTAAAATATTGTTACTAGCGGTGTCTCGGACGTTTATTTCGGTCCGGCGAATTAAAAATGCTCCATTGAGGTCAGCAAAAGGCGTCAGACCGCCACTGCGCCCGAGTACTTTGCGAAGGGGTTCATACGGCTCCGTAAGGCCGAATGATCCTGGTGAAGTTACTTCACCTATCAGGGTTATGCTGGGAACTTTTGCACGCACTCGTATAAATCGCACGCTTACCGCGTCACCAGGACGTAAGAGCATTTTTTTCGCTGCATCGGCATCGACGACTTCGGCGGCATAACGCCTATATTCGATGTTCGCGTTCAGGTGTGCCACTTCAATTTTGTTTTGGTCTGCGTCGCCGGTGAATCCGCCCGCGAGCAGAATAGCATCCCATGCCGTTAGGCCTTCGCCGAACGGAAGGGTACGGGGTTCGTGAACTTCGCCACGTACGGTGACTTCGAATTCGCGTCGAAACATGCCTAACGTGGAAAAGAGCACAGAGTCGCCTTCGCTGAGCAAATCGTTCAACCCAGCGGCACGGTAGCTCCTTTGCCCATCTGGTAGGCGCTGACTTACGACAATGCGATCAAGTGTACCGTCTTCTCGAAGTCCTCCTGCTAACCGAAGGAGGTCCTCAATGCTTAGGCTGGATGCCCTGAGGGCATAGTAGCCAGGGAAATTCACCCCGCCGGCAACTGCGATGCGTCCGCGTACGATGTCGCGAAGGGTATCAGCTACAATAAAGTCACCCCCACGAACTGGGTAGGTACGGTACTGGGCAGAGTCAATCACGACAGCATAAAATCCTGTTGCACCCACGCGTTCGATGTAGAGTTTTTCGGGGAAGGCTTGTTCGGTAAGGCCTCCAGACCAGTCAATTACGTTACCAAGTGTCTCACCGGGAAGCACCTCAAACGTTTTCTTTCGTTTAAATTCTCCTCCAACGGTTACCCGAGCGGCGTAGGTCGGAATAAAAATTACATCGCCATCTTCAAGGCGCAGGTCGTCGTGTTTAGTGCCGTTGGCAAGAAGCTCATATAAGTCAATTTGGGCGACCATGCGGCCGTTGCGAATCAATTGAATAAGGCGGTAGCTGCCCTTGTCGGCCGGACCAGCAGCTAAGTGGAGCACGTGGTACGGTGAAGCCAAGCCAGGAACCGTGTAGCGCCCGGGCACCTTAGCACCCACCACCGTTACGTCGATGCTGCGCACTTCTTTGAGGTTGACGGCGAGCTCAGAGGTACCGTTCCGAAGCGTTTGGTAGCCGTTGGCACTAAATACTTGTGCCAGTTTGGCCCGCGCTTCTTTAACAGTGAGTCCGCTGACGTTTACCACACCAACATACGGGACATTGACGGCGCCCGACGGCTCGACGAGCAAGGTCCTATTGAATTCCTGGTAGCCGTAGACCGTCACGTCGAGCTGATCGCCGGGGCCTACTCGGTAATTCGGCGGAGTGGCAATGCTCAGGTTGGGCGCAAAATCCATGCGCTCATTGCGAAACAAGTCTGCACCAAACACATTGGAATCCAGCACATAAAGTCGCTCTAGTGCCGTATACTCTTGAATGGCCTTGTTGGCTTGCGCTAAGGAATCCTGCATTTTAAGGAGTTTGAGCGAAAGCTGCCGAAGTTGCTCTTCGGGGTCTTCTACTTCACTGGCGTTTAGCCGCATTTTAAGCTTGCGCAGTTCCTCATCCTTCATCCCCTTTGCCTTGAGCTGGTTGATGGCTTCGCTGGGGGCCATATTCTTGTTTTCAAAACTTTGCTTGAAGAGCAAAATCTCATCTTCGCCTAATTGATCGACGTTGACGGAGGTCAAGCTCTTGCGCGCAAAGACGTTTTGGGCCTCGAGGGACTTAAATGACAGAATTAATACTGCCGCTAGAATAATACGTTTCATGCGTTCCAAGCGTTTAGTGCGGACAGCGCGTCAGGAACCACGTCCGGTACCGGACGCCATCCTGGCTCGCGAAGCCAACGATAAAGGTAGCGATTCCATGAGAGTGGCATGCGGCGCACAAGCTGCTTGCCCGCGGCATGTAGTACATAGCTCATTGGGCTAAATAGGCCGGTAGCCCGAATTGCCTTTAGCGCCTCCAACTCACCTTTACGAGTGCGTGCAGTACTCCGTCGTGCTACGAGTTCGGGGCCGCCGCGCATGAATGCTAATGCCGCGTCGTCATTGGCCGATTCCGCGCCCGCGGCAAGTAACGAAGCCCAAAGCACATAGTCTTCGTTGGCGCCAACTTGGGCAAATCCGCCCACGCCCTTGGCCAGTGTGGCGTCAAATGCTACTGTTGGTCCGTTGAATGGATTTCGGCGGCGTGCATAATTCATTATCGAAGCGTGCGATACAGGGACTCTACGTTCGCCAACGTAGGCGCTAAAGTCTGGCAACCATTCCTGAACTTGTCCGCCAAAAAGTCCAAGGTTTGGGTTTGAATTCCACGCGGCTACCGTGCGCGCGACGCGGTCTGCCGGATACAGGTCGTCGGTGTCGATTTTAAGTACGATGTCGCCCGGTTGCACGTGATCAAGACCGAAGTTTAACGCCGTCGGTAGGCCAAAATTGAGGTTATTAACCACCTTGGGGATGCGCAACCAAGTAACCTCAGTGAATTCAGTCACTACGCGCTCAAGCCCAGCATTTATTTCGCCTTCTACTACACCTATGCACCCGTCGAGCGGACGGTCTTGGTAGCGAAGCATAGTCCACAAAGCCTGAAAAAGCTGCACGTCCCGGTCGCCTGCATAAACCGAAAAAAGTCCTACGAACTGTCGGTTCAGCCTATGGCCAACAATGTTTTCCATAGTATCGAGACGTCGAGGGCTAAACTGGCCCGCTCGAGGTACTCAAGGTCGTGCTGCAGCTTGCTCGCGTTGTCGTCTGGGGTCGCGTCAGGATTAGCGACTTGGGCCAATCCCGTGATACCCGGAAGCATTTCGTGGCGCGCAGCATAGTTTGGAATGCTCGCTTCGCACTTGGCGACAATGTGTGGACGCTCCGGGCGCGGGCCCACCCAACTCATGTCGCCCCGTAAAATATTCCAAATTTGGGGTAGTTCGTCTACCCGCCATGCTCGAAGAAAACGACCAACCCAAAGGACGTCAGGATCGTTTGGACGCATTCCACTATAATCACTTGAGGCATCGTGCTTCAGGGTTCGCAACTTGTACATCGTGAAGGTTGCACCACCTCTGCCAATACGCTCTTGTGTATAAATGAACGACTTACCCGTCGTAACCAAAATCAGCATGGCACCCATGGTCACCGCCACCATCGCAATTGGAAGCACCAACAGGCTCAGTGCCACGTCAAATGATCGCTTTGCGAAACTGTTGTAATAGGTGCTCATTGAACGGCGCAAAGGTAGCAATTAGGTGTACCACTATAAATTGGCTTACCCAATAATGTTAATCATCGACCGATATCGACTTGTTCAAAGAACTGCAGAGGCCACGGGGAATTGAATGTGCCGTACCCACGTGAAGGACCAGCGTGTGGGTGCTCCCTGCCAAACCTGTATTCTAACGCGTTGACGCTCACCAAATTCGATACCAGTTCCAAGCACATAAGAATCACCAAGGTGGTTTATTCCACCCCCTGCACCTAGCCCAGCGGATGCCGACCAATGCAGGCCTTTGTGCAAGCGCACGTCCAAGTCGAGTAAACCCTCGGCATAGGCCCCCAAGTTTCCACCAAGAGCCGCCCACCATGTGGATCCGCGCAAGCTAATAGAGCTGCTGCGCAGCAAGGTTGCTTCACCGCCAACACAAGCGGCCCACAGGCTGTCGTTGCGGTAGAGTTTGGCGCCTAGCCCAACTTCGAGCACATAGCGAGATGAGGCGCGGTGGGTGGGCTGCTCGCTTGGTGAGTAGGGTACACGAGCCAAGACCAACGGCATACGCAGGCCGAACTGCCGCGCCTGGTAGGACCACGGTCCGTTGGTCCGCATCAGAGCGTAACTGGCATATCCCTCTATTCCGCGGAACGACAAACTCGCCTCGATTCCCAGCCCAGCATGAAGCCCGCCGTAGTAGTGAATGGACCGTCCTCCACCTCCAGCCCCAAGGTGAAGTTGGGGGCGAAGTGCAGCAGGGCCATAAACGAGCATTCTTGGGCTTAACGTGTTAATAACCAGCATATATCCGCCAAATGTATCGGCTGCAGCACTCACGCTCAATGCATGGTATGCCTTGGTTCCTTGAATGCGGAGTTCAGCACCCACCATGGTAAAGGGATAATCGGTGCTGCCCTGTGGATCTCCGTAGGGCCTTCGACCGACAGATGGTTGCGCAAAGAGCCCTACACTTAAGTTGAGCGGCCGTGAATCTACGGCTTCGCTTGGGGTGCGGCGTACCGTGAGCGCGTTGCTCCACCCCAGGTAGGGCGAAAATCCGCCAATCTTACCTCCACTCGCGTAGTGGTAGGTGATACCGGCTTCAAACGCCCGCCGCTTGGATTGGTATTGGATGCTGGACAGGGTTCCAAGTACCCAACCGTCTCCGTCTTGGGCATAGCCCCCACCCCCAGCGGTAGCATTAATTTCGGCCCGCAATCTCCAATGGGGATTGAGCCTTTGCGTAAGGCCCGCGTGGCCACCGAGGCTTATGTAGCCAGCGCGGACACCCAAAAAGTTCCCTGCCATACGCGGCCCGAGATACAGACTGGTTTTTGGGTCGCGATGGATCACAAGATCTAAGGCCGTGAGGTGCAGGGTAAGTGGGACCCACCCATTTTCGGGCATTTGGTAAAAGCCCACCCGGGGTTGAAGGGTATAGTAATTGGGTTTGATTTGGGCATGGATTACCCTTGCGTTTCCACAATAAACGAGGGCACAAATCGCCCAGATTAACTTACTCTGCTTCAACCACCCATGCATCAGGGGTGCCTTTTCTTAGTTCCTCAAGTCGCTGGCGAACTTCGACCCCTGAGAACGGTCCAAGACAAACACGAAAGTACCTTGATTCACCTTGTACGATGCGTGAATTAAGTACAGCCTGAGACCTCTTGGTAGCCAATTCTTGACGTAAAAAACTGCCCACAACTACGTAGTAGTTTTTGTCTTCTTGGATTTCGATTCCTAGTGGGGCAACTTCGTTTTCCAGTGTATCGAACACAACGACCATGGTAGAGTCTAAAGTCTGTACGGCCTTTTTACCAGCCTTTTCAGCTTTGTTGGCTGCCCGTTTGGCCTTTTTTGCTGCCCGATGGGCCTTAGCTTCGGTACGGTACGCCTTCTCGTAGAGCATCCAGTTCAGTCCCGCCGTAAAGTTGATTCGGTCCATAGACGCTGGAACTCCGATCGTTTGAACCATCGTTGGCGTGGTCATTGGCACCGGAATCATGTGAGCCGCACTCGTGCCAAGGTGCACCGAAAACCCTGCAGGTAGGTGCAGCGTGGTGAACGCCGTAACCGAATGCCCTTGAGCTTGGGCGCTACTGAGCGTGTACATATAGCTTCCGCTTAACTGCCACCGGCGGCCAAAAAATCCGTGGTACTCGGCGGCAATACCATGGTAACTTTGGGACGGACGACTGCGGTAGAGGTAATGGGCTCCGAATTGGTGCACCTTTTTAGGCGAGCGCCAATAAACTGCGGCGTCAGCACGCTGTATGGGCTTAAGCATCAATGCCTCTGTTTGTCCAGCAACAAAAAGGGTACGCCCAAACTCCGCCGAAAGCGTGTCGAGGTAGTTACCCAAGAAATCCACTCCCGTATCGGCAGTGTTCCAGCTGAAACCGTCAATATTGATTTCGTTATCCAATTTGAGGCTGCGCGCGTTGTGAGTGAATTCCAAACCGCCACCTAGTCCCTGGTATGACCCCATGAATCGAACACGTGGGGTTAGGTCGTAGGTGACGCCAAGGTCAGCCGAGAGGAGCATAGGGCCCGAGACAGCCCCTGAAAGTCCACCGCCAATTGCATCAAAGAACTGTCCAACCGAATCAATCTGTTCATCTGCATCGATGAGCCCGTACGTTGACAGCGTACCGATCGAATTGAACTGAATTCGGTTGAATGCACTGGTCGTCGGAAACGACGCCAAGCTCAAATCATTCATTTTGAGCTCAGCGTGACCTACTAAGCTCGTAGCATTAAGTGCGGCGCCCACTTTGAGCTTTTGGTTCCATTGCCGCTGCCACCCGAGTGATGCAGTTGCTCGGGCGCTGGCCAGCACCGAAGTTTGGCTAAAGTCACCGACGTAGTTGAGGTCGATGTCGCCATTTGCATCCTTCATTCCCCAAAGAGCAAAGTCCACTAGGTCGTGGTCGAGGTAGGCTGCAATGTCGGTATTAACTTGGGCTCCAAACCAGTAGGCGGATTTTTTATACTTCCAACCCAGGTTGAATAAGTGCACGTCGAGTTGGCTGTTGAGGCCCTCGCTCGGGTCACTGAGTCGTCGCCACATTTCGGGAAGTGGATCACCAATTAGCTGACCCGCATTAAACGAAAACTGACCATTTAGTTGTAGACTGGGCAGCGCGAGGTGCACTCGACTGTCGACGTCAGCGGCCGGATTGAGAAAGTACGATTGCGGATTGCCGCGCATGGCGTACAGGATATCGTTTTGGGCGTGTGATGTAGTGAAAGCGGTAGAAAAAACCACAGTGATCGCGCGAAGTAGGGTATTTGTCTTCATGGCTTAAAGGCTGCGGTTAAGTTCTGCTTGAACGGCGATTTCGAGCTGCAGGTTGGCATTGCTCAATAACTTGACTGGGACCGCCCCGGCATTCGTCGTCTCAAGGACCGCTTCTATTTCAAGCGTGGTCGACTGGTAAATCTTTGGTATATCTAATACATCCATAGTCAGGCGCGACACAAACTCCGTCGCTTGAGTGACTAACCCGGTATTCGGATCAACAACTCCCGACTCAAGCAGCGGCATGGGCTCGGTGTGAATCAGCACATTGTTGACGTCGTAGAAGTTCAGATTTACGTTAACATCGAGCGGTAGGGTATTGATGCTTCCAATGACTAGGGTTCCCTCGCTCACGCCAATCTCAGGGGCAAATGCATCCTTGAGGGCCTGTACATCAATAGTGTCTTTGAATCCGATTCCGCTGGCAGTGAAGTAGAACGGAAGCTCCATCAGCACGTCACCAAAAATGGAGGAGGTACTGGTGATGAAATTGTCGGTTCCGGTAACAGAGGTATCGGCATTGACGCTCACTTGGCCGCTAAAGGTGAATAGGTCTTTGGGCAAGCTCAAAAAGTCAACAATCGTAGTGTTGTTTTTGTCAAAAACGACCGTGTCGGTGATGGTTTGGCCAAACTGGGCTGCCGTCGGGTGCGGTAGCACGGTAGCCGGAGCACCCAAGGGGTGAACACCACCTTGAGGATCGATTGACGCCATGTTCAGATCAAGAGTGATGGGGACTCCCACGCTGTTCACGACCGGGATTTTTAGGGCGGGCTGCACAAAAGTGATGCTTCCGCCGAGTTTATTGAGGATTTCAAGATCGAGGTCGATGGTGTCGGCGGGGATGCTAATCACGTCCTGGCCAAAGAATCCTTTGACATGCGCAAAATCCACATTGACCAGCGTGAAGCTCATGCTTATGCTGGCACTCGAATCGAGGGTAACCAACTGGCCACTGCTCTGCAAGCTAGCGCTATAGCGAATGGGGAGTTCATTGAACGGTTGTGCTGGGTTACTCGTGAAGTCGAGCGTACTGCCCGCGAGGCTAATGCTGCCGTTGACAGTCTGGCCGGCCGGAAGCACTATCGTTTGGCTAATCGGTGCTCCGCCCGGGTTGCTGCTTGGAAAGTCTAAGGTAAGCGACAACGTTTCAGGGAGTCCCGAGTTCATGCTGTAATTAAACCCGCCTTGATCAAATGCGATTTCACGCACTTTGACTCCGGCGGTGGCTCCAAATCCAATTTTGACCGTATCGTCGACAATTTGCTGCGTTTGTGTCTGGGCAACCGCATTATATACCTGAAGGTTGCTGCCAGTCATGGTGATTTCAAGAGCGGAACCGGTGTCAATCGGAACATAAGTCGAAGGGACCAGAGGGGTTCCGGCACCCGGACTGCTAAAACTGGTCAGTACCACGCGCATTTGGTTGGGGACGGTTAGGCCCGCGAGGCTGACGGTACTTGAAGCGGAGTCGCCTGCACTAATAGCGCCGAGCGGGAATGTCATCAAGGTGGCTCCCGCAGTGGTGCGGATTTCCATGGTTGCCGTGACAGCCGCAGGATAGTTGTTTACGGCTTTCAGCGTCATATTCCCGCCATGAAAGCTTGCTGTGGAGAAGCTACTTACGTTAACTCCGGCTAGGTCACCAGGACTTTGTGATGGGATAGAAGGCACGAAGCTGTTTGTACCGTGGGCTGCATTAAGCGTAGCCGCAAATCCTGGTGGATTCGTAATAGCATTACTCAATGTACTGAGCTTAATTTCAGCATCACTACTGAATCCTGGCAAGCTGAGGATGCCCATCTTGAAGTTCTGTGCAACCGGTGCTTGGTTGGGAAGTTCCAAGAGGTCAGCTACATCAAGACTCAGTAAGCTGTCCTGCTTGTATACCAAGCGATAGTTTTGATCGGCTCCTACGGTAATGAGTCCGCTGTCGGGCTGAAACACGTCACTCAGTGTAAGGTCCACTCTACCGATCGGAATTTGAAGTCCCGGTTGAACTTTTACATCAAGGTCATTTATATCGAGCAATTCTCGCTGGCAAGATGAGAACAGGAAGACTACTGCTGCAGCAAAAGCCCCTAAAGTGCGTAATCTCATAGGGTAATAAAAATTTTAACAAAAATAGGGGAATTACGCCGAATGCCTCGATTTAGATTGCCGTAACAAACAAAGTAAGACCCCTAGATCAAGGACAGCATCCAACTGTTGACCATTATAAATTAATTTTTGACGCGCTGCAGCATCCACGCGCGGATTTCGGCCGCCAGCTGGGCGCCGTCGGGGTTCCGCACTGGGTGACCGATGTACAGGTCAACCTGCCACGCAGGCCGCGTAAGCATTTTAAGCAGGTGGCTGACAAACGTATCGTCGTCGACCCAGGCCATTTTGGGATCGGAATATTCCATCACAAACGGCACCACGGGAACGTTTAGTTCGGCGGCGGTGTAAAACATGCCGGGATTGAATTCCAGCAGGCCGCGGTCCACCGTGGTGCCCTCGGGGAAGACCACCGGGCTCATTCCGCGCTGCACCCGGTCGGCCAACTCGGCGCGGGAGGCGGAGCGCGATTCCTTGCTGCTGCGGTCGACAAATACGAC
>JACCDK011168261.1_pt1 | contig 10307 bp, 4 predicted proteins | sample 7445871 | NCBI WGS metagenome assembly JACCDK01 (sample SAMN15323436, study PRJNA562643) | freshwater metagenome | isolation source: river surface water | place: USA:Blue River Watershed | collected 2017-08-15
CTGGTTCTGTAAACAACGCAAACTCTGATGGTGACTTGAATTACCCATACAACACAGGTCCTAACGGTCCGGGTAACTGTTGTGGTTTCTTCCAGCCTAGCTTCGAGTTAGTGAACTCTTACCGTACTGCAAATGGTCTTCCATTATTGGATGGTTCTTACAATGTAGGTGCTAACCAAGTGAAGACTGACATGGGTATCCAGTCTGATGCTTCATTTACTCCAGATGCTGGTGAGTTAGATCCACGTTTAGACTGGACAGTAGGTCGTCGTGGTATTCCTTTCTTAGATTGGCAAGATCACCCAGGTGCTGCATGGATTCGTAACCAACCAAATGGTGGTCCATACTCTCCTAAGAAGTATTCTTACTACAAGTCTGATAAAGGTTCATTACAAGATAACTCTTCTTGGACTCCAGGTTACACTGCTTTGAACTACACTGTAATTCGTTATGCTGACTTATTATTAATGGCAGCTGAGTGTGAGATCGAAGTAGGTAGCTTAGCTAAAGCTCAGGAATATGTAAACGCTGTTCGTTCACGTGCTGCTAATTCAGCAGGTTTTGTTACTAAAGGTGGTGCTCCTGCAGCCAACTATAACATCAAAACGTATGATGCTGCTTGGACAGACAAGAACGCTGCAAGAGCTGCAGTTCGTTTCGAGCGTAAATTGGAGTTAGCGATGGAAGGTCACCGTTTCTACGATTTAGTTCGTTGGGGAACAGACGTGACTGAAATCAACAACTACTTGAAATATGAGGCTGCTCCAGGTCGTTTACCTAACACTTTAGGTGGATCGGTTTACCAGGCTAAGCATGCTTTATTGCCAATTCCTCAGTCTGAAATTGACTTAGTAAATAAGAAAGAAACAATCATTACTCAGAACCCTGGGTACTAAGATTAGGTTTTCTTTAAGAAAATAAAAGGGTGGCGATTATCGCCACCCTTTTTGTTTTTGTTCAAAAAGGAAAATTATTGCGGTTTTACTATTCAAATTGAATTGAAATATAGTGTTCTAAATTATCAACTACTTGGTTTGATTTTTTTATTTTTTTTGTGTTTGGGGACCATGTTCCCCTTACCCCCTACAATTTAAGGGTTTGGGTTAAAAGTTTGTTGATAAATTGAAATTTAGCGGATTTGTTGTTGTAAAAAATCAGTTTCTACAACCAAAATTAGGCTATTTTTTAGTATCTTCAAGTCGTTTTTTAGCGAACAAAATAGAAGGTTTAATTATGAAAAAATACACTTGGTTTTTGGCAATCTTATCAGTATGCTACTTAACTTCTTGTAAGGATAAAAAGACATTTGAATTATTAGATGCGTCTTATACTGGTATATCCTTTTCTAATGATGTAAAAGATAATGACACCCTAAATATTTTAAAACAAGAATACTTGTATAATGGTGGAGGTGTTGGTATGGGGGATTTTAATCAGGATGGTTTACAGGATTTATTTTTTGCCGCAAATATTGTTGATTCTAAACTTTACTTAAACAAAGGCGAATTAAAGTTTGAGGATGTTACCGCCAAAACAGGCATTGATACCAAAAAGCGCTGGTGCTCTGGGGTTAGTGTAGTGGATATAAATTCAGATGGTCTTTTGGATATCTATGTTTCTGTGACCATGAAAACCGCTGATGTTGATCGCGAAAATTTGTTGTTTGTGAATCAAGGAATCAAAGAGGGTGTACCTCAATTTAAAGAGATGGCTAAAGAGTATGGTGTTAATGACAATGGATTTTCGCAGCATGCAGTGTTCTTTGACTATGACAAAGATGGTGATTTAGACTTATATGTACTAACAGATAAAATTGATGATTCACCGGCGATTTATCGTGCCAAGGTAACTGATGGGTCTTATCCAAATACAGATCGATTGTACAGATGTGATTTCTCTAAAGAAAAAAATCATCCAACGTATACCAATGTTTCGCGTGAAGCAGGTATCAATATTGAAGGATTTGGTTTGGGTATTGCGATTTGTGATATAAATCGAGATAATTGGCCAGATATTTATGTAACAAATGATTATATATCAGATGATTTGCTATACATTAATAATCAAGACGGAACATTTACCGACCAAGCAAAGAAATATTTTAAACATACCAGCCAGGCTGCGATGGGAAATGAGGTAAATGACATCAACAATGATGGACTTGCCGATTTTGTTGTACTTGATATGTTGCCAAAGAACAATGAGCGTAAAAAGCAATTTTTACCTGCAAACAACTATCAGGTTTATGTGAATTCAAATAATTTAAATTATACCTATCAATTCATGCGAAATACAATTCAATTGAACCCAGGGGTATATGATAAGAATCACGAAAAGCAATTTAGTGAAATAGGCTTATTAGCCAATATGGCTGAAACGGAATGGAGTTGGTGTCCATCTGTTACTGATTTTGATAATGATGGCTATCGAGATTTATTAATTACCAATGGTTTTCCCAAAGATGTAACCGATCGTGATTTTATGATGTACCATGCTGAATCTGCTCGATTGGCTACTGAAGATATGTTGCTCGAGCAAATTCCTGTCATTAAAGTTGAAAATTACGCTTTTAGAAATAAAGGAAATTTGACTTTTGAGGATGTTTCCAAGGAATGGGGATTTGATATTCCTTCTTTCTCCAATGGTGCTGCTTATGGAGATTTGGACAATGATGGGGACTTAGATTATGTGGTGAACAATATTAATGATCAAGCTTTTGTGTATCGAAACAATACCATTGAGAATAATAAAGACGAAAGTCATTATTTGCGAGTAAAAGTTAGCCCAACTAAAGGTACACCTGCCGAAGGAGCACTCATGTGTAAAATCGAAGGAAAATTTGATAATGGAGAATATTTCTATTACGAATACTCACCATATAGAGGTTATTTATCGAGTGTTGAACCTACTTGTCATATAGGATTAGGAAAAAATAGAAAAATTAAAGAATTAAGGATTTTATGGCCAAATGATAAGATGCAGGTCATTCAAAACCCTGGACAAGACAAAGTATTAGAAGTAAAACAATCGGATGCCTCTTTGGCTTATGAGTCAATTTTGGAACCTAATAAACCATTCTTTACCGATGTTTCAACGCAAATAGCGAACCATGGCATGCATCAAGAATTCGATTTTGTTGATTTTAATTATCAAAATTTGTTGCTGATGAAGCTCTCTGAATTGGGTCCTTGTTTGGCAAAGGGGGATGTTAATGGGGATGGTAGAATGGATTTCTTTATGGGTGGAGCCAAGTTTACTTCTGGAGCTTTTTATTTACAGCAAGCCGATGGGAAATATCTGGCCAAACCTTTAGAAAAAGACTTTACTATGCTGAAGAAATTAGGAGAAGACCTTGGAGTACTTCTTGCTGATTTAGATCAAGATAAGGATTTGGATTTATATATCTGTAGAGGAGGGAATGAAAACAAAGTAAACGATCCTGAGTTACAAGATGTAATTTATCAAAACGATGGAAAGGGTAATTTTACATTGGCTAATAACGCCTTACCTCAATTTTATGAAAGTAATTCAATAGTTAGTGCCAATGATTTTGACCATGATGGCGACCTTGATCTTTTTGTAGGAGGAAGAAACGTTCCATTCCAATATCCTAAAGCAGCGAATTCGAGGTTATTGAGAAATGATTCAAAAGGTGGACAACTAAAATTTGCTGATATTACAAATACGGCAGCAAAAGAACTCCTAAATTATGGTTTGGTGTGTGATGCAACTTGGGTTGATGTGGATGGGGATACATGGGACGATTTGGTAATTGCTAGTGAATTTGCCCCAATTCAGGTTTATAAAAATGAAAAAGGTAAGTTGAAATCAATTAGCGAATCGGGTATAAAGGACATTAAGGGACTTTGGACTGCCATACGTGCAGCCGATTTGGATCATGATGGAGATTTAGACTTAGTGGCTGGAAATATGGGGGAAAATACTTTGTTGAAAGCAAACAAGGATAGACCCGTAGATATTGTACATGGCGATTTAGATGGCAACGGAATATATGACTTATTTCCATTCGTGTATTTTGTGAATGAAAAAGGTGAATATGATTCCTATCCATTGCACGGGAAGGATGATATCAATAAAATGATGATTGGGACCAAAAAGCGTTGGATATATTTTAAGGAATATGGAAAAGTAAATCAGGCCAATTTCTTTACAGAAGAGGAAAAGAAAAAAGCTCATACAGTTAGCTTCAATACCAATAGCTCTATGTGGTTTGAAAATAAAGGTGGTGGTAAGTTTGTTTCACATTCTTTACCTGTAGAAGCCCAATTCTCTTGCATAAATGCCATTGAAATTATGGATGTTAATAAAGACAAGCATCCAGATATTATATTCCTTGGAAATAATTATGGTAATGAAGTTTTTGTAGGAAGATATGACGCCTCGAACGGAGGCGTAATGTTGGGCAATGGCAAAGGTAAATTTACATTCTACCGTGATTCTGGTTTTGAGGTATCTGGAGATGCAAAATCGTTGATCCGAATAGATAACCAATTGATTGCTGGACAAAATAGAGGCCCAATAAAAGTATTTAAATGGCTTAATTAACAGCAGTCGAATCGGTAGTCAGGCCGTTGCAGGTGAAATCAAAATTGAAATTTTCAGGTTTTAAGAATGGCATTTTGGTATACCCTTCAACGGCTAAACTAGGGTCTCTATAAACTTTTTCCATAAACTTTGCATAAGCTGGCATGGCCATTTTAGCACCTTGCCCGAGCGCGAGACTTCTAAAGTGAATACTACGGTCGTCGCCACCCACCCATACACCAGCTACAAGTTTTTGAGTAACCCCCATGAACCAACCATCTGAATAATTGGAAGTAGTTCCGGTTTTTGCACCAATTTCGTTTCCTGCAACAATTGATGTTCTTTTTAAGCCCTCTGCTGTACCCAATGGTTCATCAACTGCACCACGTAGCATATAAGTCATTAAATAGGCCGTTTCAGGCTTAATCGCCGCCTTAGAGGTAGTTGTATACTCTTTCAACACATTGCCAACCTTATCAGTAATTTTTAGAATCATAATAGGCTCATTTCTTTCTCCCAAATTGGCCAGGGTACTATAAGCTGCTACTTGTTCGTATACACTTACTTCTGAAGCTCCTAAACAAAGGGCAGGTCCCTCATAAAGCGGGCTTGTTATTCCACATTTATGGGCAAAATCTGCAATTTTAGAAGGGCCCATGGATTTCATCAATTTAGCAGAGATCGTATTAATTGAAAGAGCCATTGCCCTACGAAGTTTCAGGTTTTCGTAAGAGTACTTCCCATCTGAATTCTGAGGGGTCCAAGTGCCACCCGTAAGGCCGTCTTCTTCGCCAAATGTTACAGGTTCGTCAATTAGTTCATCACATGGAGTTGCAATCTCATTTTCAATGGCCGCACCATATACAAATGGTTTGAAGGTTGAACCTGGCTGTCTCTTACTTTGTGTGATATGGTCGAATTTGAAATACTTGTAATTTATACCACCAATATAGGCTTTCACATGTCCATTGGTCGGATCCATCGCCATAAAGCCACAATTCAGTATTCTTTTGTAATAGTTTAACGAATCCATTGGGCTCATTAGGGTATCAATGTCTCCATTGTATGAAAACACATTCATGCGTACCTTTCTGTTCAATTCCTCCCAAACCTTGAATTCATCGTTACCATAGGCCTCCATAAGATCGCGGTAGCGTTGAGTACGTTTCATTGCGTCACGCAAAAAACCTTTCATTTCTTTCATTTCCTCATTTACCCAAGGGTTGCGGCCTCTCCAATGGTCATAAAAGAGTTTTTGCTCTGCCTTCATGTGTTCTTGGACCGATTCTTGTGCGTAACGTTGCATTCGAGAATCGATCGTGGTGTAGATGCGGAGCCCGGAGGTGTATAGGTTTAATTGTTTGTCTTCAGGTCTAGACTCATTTATTTCTTTAATAGCTGCCAAAACCTCTTTGCGAATTGCTTCCCTAAAATATGGTGCATCTCCAGTATTTTGATTTTCCACTTTGAAATGCAAATTTAATGGGCTTGTCATAAAATTATTTGCATCTTCCTCGGTGATGTATTCGTATTTTGCTAATTGACCAAGCACTACATTTCTTCTATTCAGTGTTTTCTCAGGTCTAACTCGTGGGTCGTATAAAGAAGGATTTTGAAGTAGACCAATGATTGTGGCTGCTTCCGGGTAGCTAATTTCGTTCAAATTTTTTTGGAAATAGGTACGGCATGCCACTTGAATACCGTAAGCATTGTTGCCAAAACTTACCTCGTTTAGGTACATGGCCATAATTTCCTGTTTGGTATATCTTCTTTCTAATTTTATGGCCAATATCCATTCCTTCACCTTTGCTATTGCTGTTTTCAAACCACCAATTTTCATCAATAAGCCCATATACAGCGGATCTTCTTCGCCGTATTCAAGGGTTCGGGTATTGAAAAGGTTTTTGGCTAATTGTTGTGATATGGTGCTTCCTCCCCCAGAGGTACCAAATGTAAAGGCCACGCGAAGCATAGAACGGAAATCGATTCCAGCATGCGTGGTAAATCGGGCATCCTCGGTGGCCATTAGGGTATTTACAATGACAGGAGAAAGGTTTTCGAATTCGACGGGGTTTCTATTTTCACGGAAATATTTACCAATTTCTTGTCCATCCTCTGAAATGATAAGTGAGGCTTCTTGACTTTTCGGATTCTCTAACTCTTGTAAACTTGGCATACCACCAAATAGCCATAGGAAATTAAAATTTACCGCTAAAATGAATATAATAATGCTAGCAAGGCCTCCAAAAAAACCTTTATAGAGAAATTTTATTAGTTTTTGATATTTTCCGGCTTCAAACGAAATCATTGTTTTCTGTTTTGAAATGTTTTTAATAAATCCTCTGCCTCTTGTACCAATTTACTTTTCGGGAAGCTTTTCAAAAATAAATTTAATAGATTTTCGTAGCTTGTGAAATCTTTTTGGGCCCCTTTATTTAGGATTTTCAAGAACATCACTTTATCCTCTAAATTATTTCCAGGGAATTGTTGCTCAATTAACAAACACTGCTGGAATGAGGTATCATATTTCCCAGCTTTGTAGGTTGTATATGCTGTTTCATAAGCTGTTTTGGCTTCCAACTCTTTGTTATTACTTAGGCTACCTGTTTCAGACTTTAAAACTAGTGTTTTAAAATGAGAATCAGGATATTTTTCGAAAAGGAGGGTTTTGTATTGATTTCTTTCCCTTGGATTTTGTACCTCACATTCGTACAATAAATAGAAACTTTCAGCCTCGTATGCCGTTTGAGGGAATCGCTTGAGTAAGGTTTGTAATTGCTCCCTGGCTAAATCGTTGTCATTCAACTCAAACTTCGCAAATTTACCGGATTCAAACAATGCCTTTTCTGAGACTTTTTGTAAATCTGTCTGTTGTTTGGCAGTTCTTGGAATAAGTTCTAACCAATTTTTGAATTCGTCATTCGAATTCAAATTCGTTGGTGTTTTTTCACTTGTTTGTGTTTTGCCTTGTTCCTTTAAAGCACTTTGAGTATCATTATTTTGCGAAATCGTACTGACTGTTTTTGTTTTTCTATTCCAATGGTCCTCAAGCGTTCGCATACCCCAGCGACTAACAAACTCTTGCTCCCCCCTAATGCGTACCATGTCGTTGTAAAAGTAAAAAGACTGTTGCTCGGTACTAGATTGTCGACGAGTGAAAATAACCTCTGGTGCAAGATTTGGTTTTGGGATATTTTCTGAAACTTTTGCGCTATCTTTTTTCTTGGCTGCTAAAATGGCGTCAAACATTGATTTTAGTTCTGCATCTGATTTGCCTGCTAATTTTAGCAAAGAATCACTCGTTTGAATTTGTTCAAGAAAAGTGTCAAATTTTTTCCATTTGTCGGTCAGTATTTTTATTTCAGGATATTCAGCATGATTTACAGGCAGGAATATGACCGCGCTATCGTAATAGGCAATGGCTTCTTTTGGTTTTCTGAATTGTTTAGCAAATAAATGTCCCAATTGAAGATATAACTCACCTTTTTGGTCTGCATTTTTTGCACCTAATTTCCAATATTCTTTCGCTTTTTCAAAGTCGTTTTTTTGGTAATAAATTTGTCCTAACGCAACATAAATGTGTGGCTTATATTCTTCATTTTTTGCTTCTTTCAACATTTTTAGCAAAGCAGGCTCTTCATCCTTTATTTGAGAGATTGCCAGATTCGATTGAAAAGAGAGGTCGTAATTTGATTTCACTTTGGAAACCTGCTCGAAATATCCCAATGCTTTACTTTCGTTGTTTTGTAGGAAGTATAATTGCCCCAAAATATATCCAATTCTAGCTTTTTCGTTTTGGTTAGCAATTAAAGGCAAGGCCTCCTCCAAGAGTGTAATGGCTTGAACAGGTTGTTTCTTTTTCTGAAAGGCCCAAGCATTAATCAAGTATATATCTTTTCGCTGCTCTCTTGTAAGTGAAAAAGTGGCCAAATATTCGTTTACTTTTTCAGCCTCCTGAAATTCATTTTGGTGCACATAAATCTTGAAAAGGTAAATTAGTGAACCAACTTGGCTTGATTTGTCTGGATCGATCGAATTAACATATTTGAACGTTTCCGCTGCATTCTTCCAGTCAGCTTGATACACACGACCTCTACCAATTAAAAAATAAGCATCGTCGATGTAAGCGGAATTTTGGTGGCGGTCAATTACCAGGGAAGCTTTTTTGATGATTTTATCAATTGATTCCTTGTTGCTGTTGGCAACAAGGGAGTCTGGTAAGAGAATAATAGGAAGAAGATTTCTATAATTTTCTTTCGTATTATTTTTAATTGATTTTTGAAGGTCTTTTTCAATTCTTTCGGCCTGCCAAATGGCATTATATTTAGCATTTAGGTTATGAAAAGCTACTGCCGCTGGCCGACGGCTATACTGCGAGCATGATGCTAATAGAATGACAAAAGAAAGATAGGTTAGGAACCTGCTCATTAGGTGGTATAAAATTTCTCAAATTTACAAGAAATATTAACGAAATTCAGATAATTTTCGCATAATTACATCAGTTTTTTTATGACATGAATCCATACCAACGCTTTATTGGTGCTGCTTTCCAAATGCTTATCACCATTCTTTTAGGTGTTTGGTTGGGAAGGTATTTAGATTCTTATTTTGAAACAGGAAAACCTTGGTTTACCCTTGGTTTTGCTTTATTAGCTATAGGTGTAGCACTTTATGGACTTATTAGAAGTTTGCCAAAATAGTCCAATTTCCGCCAAAATATGCGTAAATTGCTATATTATTTTTTAAAAAATGCTTAGCGGAAGGAATCGCATTATTTTTTTGTTTTTTGTTCTAATTAGTTTAGCCTTTCTGGCTAAATTATTTTATTTACAAGTACTAGACGATACCAACGAAAAAGCTGCAGATAACAATGCGATTCGAAAAGTAATTCAAATTCCATTTAGAGGCGAAGTGTACGATAGACGTAATAAGCTTATTGTTTACAATACACCTATTTATGACCTTTACGTTACGCCTAAAAAAGCCCAAGTAAATGATACGGCTCGATTTTGCCAGTTATTTGGAATCAATGAGGATTATTTCATCAAACAAATGCAGCGGGCCAAGTCCTACAGCAAACTTAAACCGTTTTTATTTTTAAGAAATTTATCAAAAGAAGACTTTGCCAGGGCGCAAGATGCCATGATTGATTTTCCGGGTTTTACGTTTGTTACGAATTCTTATCGTACCTATCAATCCCTGGCATTTTCAAATGCACTCGGATATGTTGCGGAAATCAATCCAACAAAACTTTCTGAACAGAAGGAAGAATATTACAGACAAGGTGATTTGATAGGAATAAGTGGCTTGGAGTCGTTCTATGAGGAGGCTTTACGTGGTCAAAGGGGTATCAAATACCGAATGGTAAATAGTAATGGGGTAGAGAAAGGAGAGTTTAAAAACGGAGAGTTGGATGTAAATCCAGTAGCAGGCCAAAATTTATACACCACTATTGACATCAAACTACAGGAATATGCGGATAGCCTCATGAAACATAAAGTGGGGAGTGTAGTAGCCATTGAACCCTCCACAGGCGAGGTGCTGGCCATGGTATCGGCACCATCTTATGATCCAAGCATGTTGGCTGGTAGAAATTTTTCTAAATATTATGGCAAGTTGGCATTGGATCCCCTAAAGCCACTAATCAATCGACCTCCATCTGCTTATTATCGGCCAGGTTCTACCTTTAAGTTAGTACAAGCCTTAGTTGGCCAACAGTTGGGAATCATCAATGCTGGCTCGGTATTTACGCATGCAGGTGC
>JACCDK011737070.1_pt1 | contig 10304 bp, 7 predicted proteins | sample 7445871 | NCBI WGS metagenome assembly JACCDK01 (sample SAMN15323436, study PRJNA562643) | freshwater metagenome | isolation source: river surface water | place: USA:Blue River Watershed | collected 2017-08-15
ATCGAAACAGAAACCGAAGGCTGCTCGCTCGGACCGAACACCTTCAATGTGTCTGATCTCGTCAAGGGCAAGACCATTGCCATCTTCGGCCTGCCCGGCGCCTACACCCCGACCTGCTCTGCGCAGCACGTGCCCGGCTATGTGCAGCATGCGAAAGAACTCAAGGCCAAGGGTGTGGATGAAATCTGGTGCATCTCGGTCAATGACGCGTTCGTGATGGGCGCCTGGGGTCGTGAGCTCAAAGCCACCGGTGTTGTGCGCATGATGGCCGATGGCAATGCTGATTTCAGCAAGGCGATTGGCTTGTCCGCTGATTTCAGTGGCTACGGCATGGGCACACGCTCGCAGCGTTACTCGATGCTCGTCAAAGATGGCGTCGTGTCACAACTGCATGTGGAAGCACCAGGCAAGTTTGAAGTATCGAACGCCGAAACCATGCTCGCGCATCTGTGATTTGAAATACTGATCGCAATATCGCTGCATCATAAAAAATGATACGACAGAGAACGCTCAGAGACACTGTCAAGACCACGGGTGTCGGCCTGCACTGCGGCACCCGCGTCGAGCTTACGCTGCGTCCGGCGCCAATTGATACTGGAATCGTGTTTCGTCGCGTCGATATCACACCACCCGTCAGCTTGCCCGCCAATGCGATGAGCATTGGCGACACGCGCATGGCATCGGTACTGGAAAAAGATGGCGTGCGTGTATCGACGGTCGAGCATTTGATGTCGGCGTGCGCAGGTCTGGGTATCGACAACCTGATCGTGGATGTCACTGCGGAAGAAATTCCGATCATGGATGGCTCGGCGGCGTCGTTTGTATTTTTGTTACAGCAGACAGGCAGTGTCGAGCAGGAAGCAGCAAAAAAATTCGTGCGTGTGCTGAAACCCGTTGAGGTGCGCGAAGGCCAGGGCAAGCAGGAGAAATGGGCGAGGCTCGAGCCTCACCATGGTTTTCAGCTGAAATTCTTCATCGAGTTCAATCATCCTGCGATTGATGGTTCCGGTCAGACGGCGGAAGTTGATCTCAGTCTTGAGTCCTACATCGAAGAAATCGCCCGTGCACGTACTTTTGGTTTCATGCAGGATGTGGAAACCCTGCGTGGCATGGGTCTCGCACGTGGCGGTTCACTCGAAAATGCAATCGTCATGGACGAGTTTCGTATTCTGAATGCGGGTGGTCTGCGCTACCAGAACGAATTCGTCAGACATAAAATTCTGGATGCGATGGGAGATCTGTACTTGGTCGGTCATCCGCTGCTCGCCAGTTATACCGCCCACAAATCAGGTCATGATTTGAATAACAAGCTCTTGCGCGCCTTGCTCGCCGATGAGAGCGCGTACGAGATTGCCACGTTCAGCAATTCAGCATGCGCACCGGCAGCTTACTCAAGTCAGCTGGAACAAGCCTGGGCGGCGTAGCTGAGCGATCCAACTCACCGTAGCGAAACTCGTCTTGCATTACTCGCGCTGATTGCCGGTAGTGTGATCTGGGGTTTTAGCTGGTGGCCACTCAAATTTTTTGCTGCTCTGGGTCTCGACGGCCACTCAGTCTCACTCACCGCCTACAGTGTTGTGGGGATCGTGTCGCTGCCTTTCATTTGGCGCGAACGCACTCAATGTCGTCAGGAGTGGCATTACCTGCTGTTGATCGGTATTTTTTTTGGCGCTGCCAACGTTGCACTCACCTACGCATTAATGGCAGGTTCGGTCGTGCGGGTCATGCTGCTGTTTTTTCTGTTGCCGGTGTGGGGCATTCTTGGTGGTGCACTGTTTCTCAAAGAGCGTATTGGTTTGCGTCGTATCGTCGCCGCATTCATCTCACTGATCGGTGTCGTCGTGATTTTGGGCGGCGCAGATGCATTGACCGCGCCGCTGTCACTCGCTGATCTGTTCGCACTGATTGCCGGCATGACCTATGCCGGCGGCGGCATCACCAACCGCAAGGCGCAAACGCTTCCCATGCTCAGCCGCACGCTGATCAGCTTTGTGGGTTGTGCGTTGATTGCCTTGTTTGCGTTGATGTTTTCTATGCCTGAAGTGCCCGCGCTGTCGGCTATTAACTGGATCTGGCTGTGTTTGTTTGCTGGTGTGTGGTTATTGGGGGCGACTTTGTTGACCACGTATGGCGTCACCCATGTACAGGCCAGCCGTGCGGCGGTGTTTCAGGTCGTGGAGTTATTGGTAGCAGTGACCAGCGCGGTGCTGATTGGCGGTGAAGCGCTGAGTGCGCATGAGTATCTGGGGGCGGGGTTGATTGTGGGGGCTGCGCTGCTTGAATCGCGGGCAGCTTCTCAAGATGTGTGATCAAAGCCTTTGTCTAGCAAGCGCTAAGTTGGATTTGGTTTTCGAATTCAGCGGATGAACGACGAAAGACGCTGGATCCTGGCTTTTGCCGGGATGACGATGGGAATTTTACGGTCGCCTCAACAACTACCGTCATCCCGGCGAAAGCCGGGATCCAGTGTCTTTGGTTAAAAAACCAGCATGCGCCGAATCCAGAGTGACTACTCTCGGGGCTAAGTTCAGTCGAGTTGGCCCACTTTTTTAGCTCCGCCGCTTAACCAGCGACTGCAGCGCATCGCGCAGCGGACTGGCATCCAGCGCTTGCGCCAGTTCGGCAAAAGCCTGTACCGCATGGGTCGGCAAGGCCGCCTGGGCAGCAGGTCGGTCGGGTACCCGGTCTTCGCCGGACATCATTTGCACTTTGATCCGTATGCCGTCGACCGGCCAGCCTTTCTCACGCAAACCGGCCTGCAATTTAGGCAACATCTGACGCATTCGTGTGGCCAGCGCCGCATTGGGCACGGCGATATGCAGCTGACCCTCGCGCAATTGCAATACCCGGCAGGTGGTAAACACCCCGGGCAATAGCCGCCCGGCGTCTGCTTGCAGGGCAGCCATTTTTTCCAGCGTTGGCAGCAAACCCGCCATCACTTCGTCACCCTGCAGGAAGGAACTCGCCTCGCGGGTCGTGGCGCGGTGCGCCGGACGACGTGCGGGCGTGAAATTCGGGTGGTTTCTGGACATCTGGCAACGTTAACACAGGGTTTGGGCGCTGCGTACCGCCCTTGTGATGCGGCGTGGCGGGGGGCATCTTCAGAGGGGGGCGCATGCTAGAATCGCGGCTTTGGCCAATTCGGCCTCGCCTTTGGCGATGCGCTGTGAAGCCCGCCTTTTTCCAGTCCCCACATGTCTTTTCTGACCAAAATTTTCGGCAGTCGCAATCAGCGACTGATCAAGAAGCTGCAAAGCACTGTTCGCGAGATCAATGCCCTCGAAGCATCGCTGGAGCAATTGTCCGACGAGGCGCTGAAGGCGAAAACGCCTGAACTCAAAGCCCGGATTGCCGCGGGTGCAACCACGGACGAGATTCTGGCTGAGGCCTTTGCGGTTTGCCGCGAGGCCAGCAAGCGCGTACTGAAGATGCGTCACTTTGATGTGCAGCTGATCGGCGGCATGGTGCTTCATCAGGGCAAAATCGCCGAGATGGGCACAGGCGAGGGCAAGACGTTGATGGCGACGCTGCCCGCGTATCTGAATGCGCTAACAGGCAAGGGTGTGCATATCGTCACCGTCAACGACTATCTCGCCCAGCGTGACGCTGAATGGATGGGCAAGCTCTACGGCTGGCTCGGACTGAGTACGGGCATCAATCTGTCGCAGGCAGCGCATGATGTAAAGCAGGCTGCGTATCTTGCTGATATCACCTACGGCACCAACAATGAATTCGGTTTCGACTACCTGCGTGACAACATGGTCTACTCGATCAGTGATCGCGTACAGCGCGGTCTCGCGTTTGCGATCGTCGATGAAGTGGACTCGATTCTGATCGATGAGGCGCGAACACCGCTGATCATCTCGGGTCAGGCTGAAGATCATACCGAGATGTATCGCAAGATGAATGCACTGCCGCCATTGCTGACCCTACAGGTTGGCGAGGAAACGCCCGATGGCAAGGGTGTGGTTGAGGTGCCAGGCGATTACACAAAAGATGAAAAAGCCAACACGGTGCTGCTCACCGAAGCGGGTCATGAGAAAGCCGAACAGATTCTGACGTCGATGGGTCTGCTGCCCGAGGGCGCATCGCTTTACGATCCGGTCCACATCACGCTGATCCATCATCTGTACGCGGCTCTGCGTGCGCATACCTTGTTCCACAAGGATCAGCAGTACGTCGTGCAAAATAATGAAGTCATCATCGTCGATGAATTCACTGGGCGTCTGATGACGGGTCGCCGCTGGTCGGATGGCTTGCATCAGGCCGTCGAAGCCAAAGAAGGCGTACACATCCAGCACGAGAACCAGACACTGGCTTCGGTCACTTTCCAGAATTATTTCCGTCTTTACGGCAAGCTCGCCGGCATGACCGGTACGGCCGACACCGAAGCGTATGAATTTCAGGAAATTTACACGCTAGAGACCGTCGTTATCCCGCCCAATCGTCCCAGCAGGCGTACTGACCGTCAGGATCAGGTCTTTAAAAATGCGGCTGGCAAATACCGTGCAGTGATTGCCGACATTCGTGATTGCTACGAACGCGGTCAGCCTGTTCTGGTGGGTACGACATCGATTGAAAATTCCGAGCTCATCTCGGCAATGCTCAACGAAGCCAAACTGCCACACAACGTGCTCAATGCCAAACAGCATGCGCGCGAGGCGGAAATCATTGCGCAGGCGGGTCGTCCGAAGATGATTACCATTGCGACCAACATGGCCGGTCGTGGTACCGACATTGTGTTGGGTGGCAACGTTGATAAACAAATTCAGTTGATTGAAGCCGATGGCGCGATTTCCGATGCTGATAAGACATCCCGTTCACAAACGCTACGTGATGAATGGCAGTCGCTGCATGAGTTGGTAGTCAATGCCGGCGGTTTGCACATCATCGGCACCGAGCGGCATGAGTCGCGTCGTATCGATAATCAGCTGCGCGGTCGTTCTGGTCGTCAGGGCGATCCTGGTTCCTCGCGTTTTTATTTGTCGCTGGATGATCCTTTGTTGCGGATTTTTGCGGGTGATCGTGTACGCTCGGTGATGGAGCGTCTGAAGATGCCCGAAGACGAGCCAATCGAGGCCGGTATCGTTTCTCGCTCAATTGAATCAGCGCAGCGCAAGGTTGAAGCACGCAATTTCGACATTCGTAAACAGCTGCTCGAATATGACGATGTCGCCAATGATCAGCGTAAAGTCATCTACAACCAGCGTAACGAACTGCTCGAAGCACAAGACATGAGCGAGACCAGCCAGGCCCTGCGTCATGGTGTTTTCACCGACCTGTTCCGCACCTATGTGCCGCAAGAGACGATGGAAGAGCAGTGGGATCTGAATACACTGGAAGCCATTCTCGCTGCCGAATGGCAGTTGCACATGCCGCTGTCGGGTTTGCTGGCGGCTGAACCGAATCTCACCGATGAAGATCTGCTTGAGCGTCTGCTGCAGGCTGCTGATTCGATCTATCAGTCCAAGGTGGATGTGGTCGGCAAAGAGCCTTTTGGCAGTTTCGAGCGCAATGTCATGTTGCAGAGCATGGATACGCAGTGGCGCGAACACCTCGCCGCGCTTGATCATCTACGTCAGGGTATTCATTTGCGCGGCTATGCCCAGAAAAACCCCAAGCAGGAATACAAGCGTGAAGCTTTCCAGCTATTTGGTCAGATGCTTGATCTGATCCGTAATGATGTGGTGCGTCTGATCATGACAGTGCAGATACAGTCACAGGAAGAGATCGCCGCTGCCGAAGAAAAAATGACGCATCCGCAGCTCGAGAATCTGAATTACCAGCACGCTGATTTCAATCCTGATCTCGCACCGGAAGAATTACTTGCGCCAACCGCCAGTGAAGAGCCGCGCGCGCAGATGCCGATGACGAATGCTATGCCCAAGGTGGGGAGGAATGATCCTTGTCCTTGTGGCAGCGGGAAGAAGTACAAGCAGTGTCATGGGAAATTGGCTTGAGTTTGCGGTTTGGGTAATAACCGTATGCTGTAAAGATGCTGGATCCTCCCTTGCGGGGCGCGCCATGCAAGGGGAGATCCAGTGTCTTTGGATTTTGGCTCTGGGTTTCCCCCCAAATAAATAGTCACTTACACCGAACGCAAACTCATGGCCGTTAACTTTCCCCTCCCCACCCCCTTCAAGCTCAAACCCGTACCCGGCATTAAGCTCGGTTACGCCGAAGCAGGCATCAAGAAGCCCAACCGCAAGGACCTGCTGGTGCTAAAGCTCGCACCGACAGCGACAGTATCTGGCGTGTTTACGACAAATCGTTTTTGTGCGGCACCGGTGCAGCTATCGAAGGCGCATCTCGAAACTGCGGCAACATCGGGCAAGCCTATCGCGGCCTTGGTGGTAAACACAGGGAATGCGAATGCAGGCACTGGTGATGCCGGTATGGCGAATGCGCAGGCAACCTGTGAGGCACTGGGCAAGCTCTTGGGCTGCGATGCATCGCAAGTACTGCCGTTCTCGACCGGTGTCATTCTCGAGCCACTGCCAGTCGATAAGCTGGTCGCAGGTCTGCCGCTAGCCATCGCGAACCTCACAGAGAACAATTGGTTCAATGCCGCGCAATCCATCATGACCACTGACACGCTTCCGAAAGCCGCGTCACGCACGATAACTATCGCCGGCAAGAAGGTCACGCTGACGGGTATCTCCAAAGGCGCCGGCATGATTCGCCCGAATATGGCGACCATGCTTGGTTTCGTCGCTTGTGACGCGAAGGTGCCGCAGGTACTGTTGGACAAGATGGTGAAAGAAGCAGCTGATGCTTCATTCAACTGCATCACGATTGATGGCGACACATCGACCAATGATTCTTTCATGCTGATTGCCACCGGTGCTGGTGAGTTGGAAGTGAGAAGCGCCGACTCGGATGAATATCACGCGTTGGCTGCTGCGGTGACTTGGTTGTCACAGGAGCTGGCGCAGCTGATCGTACGTGATGGCGAGGGTGCAACGAAATTCATCACCATCAGTATCGAGCAAGGTCGCGACGTTGAAGAGTGCCGCAAGATTGCGTATGCGATTGCGCATTCACCACTGGTGAAGACGGCATTTTTTGCATCAGACCCGAATCTCGGTCGCATACTCGCAGCGATCGGTTACGCCGGTGTGACGGATCTGGAAGTGAGCAAGATTGATTTGTATCTGGATGATGTCTGGGTGGCGAAGCAAGGTGGACGCAATCCGGATTACCGCGAAGAAGATGGACAAAGAGTGATGCAGCAAAGCGAGATCGGTGTGCGTGTGATGCTGGCGCGTGGTGATGCGCGTGCGCAGGTGTGGACCTGCGATTTGTCGCATGAGTATGTGTCGATTAATGCAGATTACAGGTCTTGATACCGGGTAGAGATTAAAGACGCTGGATATTGCTCAGTGCGTAAGGCGAGCCTGTTAAGGGCCGGAGCAGCTGACGCACTGCCAGAGTAGACATGGATCCCCCCTTGCAGGGCGCGCACTGGCTTGCACGCCAGTTCCGTTTTGCGGGCAGACTGCATGCAGTCTGAAACCCCCGCTGCACCTTTCGCTGGGATGACGAATTAAAAGCTGTCGTACTTTAAAACTGTCATCACCTGCATGTGATGACCGCTGCGTGGGCGGATCGCATGCGATCCAAATTCCCCACTCGCTCCCAGCGGAAGCTGGGATCCAGTGTCTTTGGTTCGTCTTACTCGCAGCGCTACCTTCAGGTGCATAGACCCATTTACAAAAAATAAAAATGAAAGAACTAGAACAATTCCTCGCTAACGCAGAACGCGTACTGGCTCGCGTCGAAGCCCTGCTGCCCGCAGCCCCTACCACCGTCGACTGGACTACCGCCACTGCCTTCCGCTGGCGCGTCGGTCGTGATGGTCGCGGCAGTCTTCAGCCCGTGCTGCATCCCTCACGCATCAGCCTGAATGACCTGCACAACATCGCGCCGCAAAAAGACCAGATAGAACAAAACACGCGTCAATTTATCGAAGGCCGACCTGCCAATAATGTGCTGCTGACCGGGGCACGGGGTACGGGCAAATCATCACTGATCAAGGCGTGTCTGGCGCAGTTTGCAGATCAGGGATTACGACTGATAGAGGTCGACAAAGACCATCTAGTCGATTTGCCTGATATCGTGGATATGGTGGCGCAGCGACCTGAGCGCTTCATTATCTTTTGCGATGATTTGTCGTTTGAAGAGGGCGAGGGTGGTTACAAGGCACTCAAGGTGGCGCTGGATGGCAGTATCTCGGCGCAATCAGACAATGTGCTGATCTATGCGACATCGAATCGCCGACATTTGCTGCCCGAGCGCATGTCCGACAATGAAGGCTACAAACACATTGATGACGGCGATTTGCATCCGGCCGAAACTGTTGAAGAAAAAATCTCGCTCTCCGAGCGTTTTGGTTTGTGGTTATCGTTCTATCCTTTCCGTCAGGATGATTATCTGGACATCGTCCGTCACTGGCTCGAGCATTTCGGCATTGAGGCATCGCAGTTTGCAGATGCCGAACCCGAAGCGCTGCGCTGGGCATTGCAGCGCGGTTCACGTTCCGGCCGCGTTGCATGGCAGTTCGCGCGCGACTGGGCTGGCAAGCACGCGCGCTAATCTGGTGGCTGCTTCTCCTATAGATGTCGCGGTCGGCATTCTGATGCAGGCCAATGGCGATGTGCTGCTCGCGTGTCGTCCTGAAGGCAAGCCGTATGCAGGTTATTGGGAATTCCCGGGCGGGAAGGTCGAGCCGGGTGAGTCCGTATTGTCAGCGTTGAAACGCGAATTCGCTGAAGAGATTGATGTGCAGATCGAGACCGCCGAGCCTTGGTGCTGTGTCGAGCATGTGTATCCCCATGCGCATGTGCGTCTGCATTTTTTTATCAGTCGCGAGTGGGATGGCGAGCCGCAGTCGCTCGAGGGGCAGGCGCTTGCATGGCAGGGGGCTTCGTTTGCCGTGGAGCCGATATTGCCGGCGACGGTGCCGTTGCTGGAGTGGCTGGACAGGTTGCGGTTTGGTGGGTGAGTTTGCGGCTTGACCGCGGGGTGATGGTTTCGTGTACGCAGGTGGGTGAAGAATCTGACGCCGCTGGATCCCCCCTTGCACGCCAGTGCGCGTCCTGCAAGGGGGGGATCCACGTTGAGAGGAGCCGATACTGCCGGCGACGGTGCCGTTGCTGGAATGGTTGGACAGGCTTAGGTTTGGCACGGGGGATGGTGGGGATTCGAACGCCACTGGATCCCAGCTTTCGGTGGGATGACGATTGAAAACCCAGTGGAGTCCCAAACTGTCATCCCAGCGAAAGCTGGGATCCAGCGTCGTTCGTCACGCTATGACGATGTTCGATTCATCGCCTAGTGCATAAATCCTTCAGCCCGCCGACTCATCCTCATCCCCCACTGGCATAGCTCCGGGGATCACATACTTCTCCTCAGCCCAGGCGCCCAGATCAATTTGCCGGCAACGCTCGCAACAAAACGGCCGGTATTTGCTGGCTTCGGTCCATTCGACTTTCTTGCCGCAGGTAGGGCAATCGACAACGGTGGCCATGATGCGGACGGATCAGAAATTACAGAGGGTGAGTTCGAAGGGCACGTCAGCTTCATGTGCCTTGGGTTTCATGTCGCCGCCCTGGCTGGTGAAACGTATCCACAGTACGTATTTGTTGGCCGAGATTTCAGGAATTGCGCCGAGCTTCTCGTCGATGACGACGCGCAGCATTTGGTAGGTGCGTCCCTGCAGCATTTGCTGGAAGCTCCCGGCAGCGGCGATGATGTGACTGGCTCGCCCGGATTCACGCAGCAGACGCAGCACGATGGTGATGGCTGAGAACAGCGGTTCGAGTGGTGCAAACCAGCCCGTGATATCGGCGCGGCGTTGTTCGGTGGATTGCTGCTGCCACGCATGATACGAGGGCAGATCGAATTCGCAGGCACCACCGGGAATGATGGTCCGACCGCGTATGCTCATCAGCCATTCATTTTCGCGGATATGCTGACCTGTTTTGCCTTGCAGGCCAATCAGGGCGCTGCTGGTGCGTTCGATGTCAGAAAGCACCTGATCTAGCCGTGAGACTTCGACATTAGGGTTGGTTTTGAAGCCCAGCAGGGTCTGCTTTTGTCGTTCCAATTCTTGCAACAGATCGGATTTGAGGTCAGCGCGGCCCGTGACCTCGAGCATTTCATAGATCGTGGCTAATGCGACATGATGCTGGAGCGGATGATCCTGCTGAACGAAAAACCGGAATTTTTCGTAGAGGTCTTCCAGCCGCAACATGGTGCGAATACGCTCATTGAATGGGTATTCGTAAACGATCAAAGCAGCG
>JACCDK010211307.1_pt1 | contig 10303 bp, 8 predicted proteins | sample 7445871 | NCBI WGS metagenome assembly JACCDK01 (sample SAMN15323436, study PRJNA562643) | freshwater metagenome | isolation source: river surface water | place: USA:Blue River Watershed | collected 2017-08-15
GATTTCAAAGATTTAAGAGCATTAATTGCTCGTTTGGCCGAAGCGAGCGTTCATGAAAACGGATGAACTTACCCGTTTGGAAGTTGAGCAGTTTTGTGCAGAAATTGCACAAAATCGCGGATGGGTTCAAGCAGCTGGCGGCAATGTTTCTTGGAAAACGGGAACTAAACTGTGGATTAAGGCCTCAGGTACATGGCTTGCAGAGGCGCAAAAAAAACCTATTTTTGTACCTCTTGATCGCGCTTTACTGGATAAAGCTTTGGCGCGCAAGGATTATTATTTTGTCCCCAGTGCGCTCGAAAATCACACGCTTCGTCCATCGATTGAAACCATGCTTCATGCACTAATGCGCCAAAGAATTGTGGTGCATTTGCATTTAGTCAATGTGGTAGCTCGATTGGTAAGAACAGAATGTGATTACGAAATAGCTGCATTAATGGGTGGTGATGTTAATTGGTTGCTGGTTGACTATCATAATCCTGGTGCTGACCTAGCTAAGGTTATTCATGCAAAGTTAGTTTCAAACCCTAAGATACAGGTGGTTTTGTTAAAAAACCATGGAGTGATTATTGGTGCAAATTCGATTGAAGATGCTCACATGATGTTGAGTGAGTTATCCGAACGTTTTGAAGTCAAACCAAGAAATTTCGAAGCCGCTGTTGCATTGCCTTTATATAATAAAATAGCAATAAATCCATCAGCTTTGGGCTATCAACCTTGTACGAATGAATATCTCAACCTGTTAGTTCATGATCCTGATCATTACCAACGATTAAAAGACAGTTGGGCTATTTGCCCTGATCATGTTGTTTTTTTGGGCGCTTCAGCTACATTCGTGGACGACCCAGCCGACTTAAATAAATGTTTGCAATCCATTGAGCCAGAAACACCTTTCATATTTGTTAAAGGACAGGGTATTCTTCAGAGCTTAGGTGTAACTGCTTCCAAATTAGCGCAACTGCTTTTTTATTTGGATATATTGGAAAGACAACCAATAGGACAGCCCTTGGCTTGCTTGCAACTTGATGATGTCACAAGATTGCTTAATTGGGATGCGGAGAAATATCGACAATTACTTAATCGGTAATTAGCAATACTAAACAATTTTTCGACTAAAAATTATTACTTTATTTATTATACCCGAATATACCCTAATTCTAAGCCAAACAGATTTTCTGCTTATCCATATTAAGATTTTGAGAATTGGTAATCGCGCATGGTCTACATGACTACAGAGCCGTTTTGCATGCAACAAAAATTTGTCGGATAGGACAAAAAGACGTGCAACGAATAAGAGATGCAGCTATTTTAAAAGGGAGCAAAAGCAATATGACAATTTGTTAAATCACATAAAATATGAATTATGTAAGAATTATACCCTGCGAATCTTGGGTTAAATGAGCAACTTGAACGCTACGATAATACGCGTTAATTCAATTGCTGAAATGAGCAAAGCCCAAAAAACCACGGGCTGTCAAGTTGAACGAAAGATTGTTGGCATGCTATAGAATTGCTACATAATAACTAGCAAAGGCAGATGGATTAGGCTTCTTGGTAGAAAAAGCATCAAAGACTATTATAGTCGGTAAGAATTGTATTTTCCAGAAAATTATAATTCAAAAAATACATATTGGGCTGGAATTTGTAATTTTAGAAATTATAATGCGACTTGATCAATAAACCCCCTTTTTTCTTGTACGTAAACTCCAGTAACATTATTGTAAAAGATGCAATCAAAAATATTTGTTCAAGTGCTACTGCCGTTTATTTTTGCGTTAACATTTGCTTTCTCATATTTTACTGGGCAATTTCAGATTGAAGGAGATCAAGTCCATTATGCGAGGGCATATGCAGCTATGGACGGTTTGGACCTGATTGAAGCGCTGCGTGTATATCCGACCATTATTCATACGGCTGAGCCCGTTCACTTATTGATCATTTGGGTATTTTCTTCAATAGGCATAGAAAAAAATACACTCATGTCAGTTGCTAATGCTCTTTTGGCGGTGTTATTTGCCAAGTTTATTCACCAAAAAAAAGGAGCTGGTATATTGATGACTATCTGGATTACTTTCAGTTCCTATTATTTATATACGATGTTTTTCACCTTAGAGCGAACAAAGTTTGCTTTCATTTTTATTCTGGTTTTTTTGCTGACCCAAAAACGCAGGTGGCTATTGTTTGCAGTGTTTTCTCACTCCCTTATGCTCATACCTGTAGCATTGAATTTGCTTGGGCAGAGGCTATTTGGGCAAAAGTCAAAGTTGAGTTTTTATCCTGGAAAAAATCAAATTTTGAAAGTTGTTCGCACACTAGTAGTAATTGGATTTTTGACTCTTCTGTTTAGCAATCTAGGTGAGCACATATATTACAAATTTTTGACTTACTCTGATTAAAAATCTGTAAGTGATAGTTTTGAGGGTTTATCTTTATTGTTGTTATGTATTTTTACCTTGCTAACAAACAAAGATAAGAGGGCTGTATTATTATTCTATCTCGGTTTATTGTTGTTGGCCGTGCTAATGGGCAGCTCACGCATCAACATGATTGGCTATTTTGCTTATTTGTATTTTTCTAACTTTCGTCAACAAGCATTCAAATTCAGTTCTGCCATGATCAGTGCTTACCTGCTTTACAAAACATGGGATTACCTTGAAATTATTTATCTGTATGGTGTTTAAATTTTCATGAATAAAAATAAAATAAAAGTCCTTTGGTTTTCTAATACGCCAGCAAATGGAGCTGATTATTTGAGTGCAGGAGAGCCTGGAAGCGGTTCGTGGTTGCGTACCCTAGATGTTGCTCTACAGAAAAAAGTTGACCTTAATGTTGCTTTCTATCACTCAAGTGATTGCGATTTTAGGATTGATTCAACGCGCTATTTGGCTATTGCGCGATATAAAAATAATTTACAGAAAATTGTAAAAAAAATCGGTGAACGTTTTTTTGATCGGGTGCTGGATGAAGAACACTTGTATAAATACTTGTCGATTATTGAGAAAGTTAAGCCTGACGTGATCCATATACACGGATCAGAAAATCCTTTTGGAGCTATAATAGGAAAGACAAAGGTTCCAGTAGTTGTATCAATTCAGGGCTTGATATGTTCTGTATTAAATAGTTACAACCGCGGGCTAGGTGAAGGTTATTTGCAAATTCGAAATTTCCGACTTGATTCATTTAAAAATGCTTTTTTTCCAACCAATTTCAATAATGCAAGGTTGAAATTTGAAAACATGTCTAGGGTGGAAAAAAAGAACCTAAAACGTTGTCAGTATGTGATCGGTCGAACGGAATGGGACAACCGAATGACACGGCTTTTGGCTCCTGAAAGTCAGTATTTCCATAACGATGAAATTATGCGTCGTGATTTTATATTAGCTCAGTGGTCTTTGACGAGTTATGTAGCGAGTAGGCGTGTGGTGATACATACCACCGCAGATGATGTGTACTACAAAGGAATTGAGACCATAGTAGATGCCATCAATCACTTAAAGGATGCTGGTATTCAATGCACTTGGAGAATTGCTGGGGTTGCTTTTGACGATTTGATTGTTCGTGTAATGAAAAAAAGATCTGGGCATAGCTTTCCTTTTGATAGCTTGATTTTTATGGGTAAGGTAGATGCCAAGATTTTAGTCGAAAGTATGCTAACTGCAGATTGCTTTGCAATGACCTCCAACATTGAGAATAGTCCGAATGTGTTATGTGAGGCGATGCTACTTGGTATGCCATGTATTGCCACCAACGCTGGTGGTGTTGGATCATTCGTATCCCATGGCAAGAATGGTTACTTAGTTCAACCAGGCGACAGCTATTCCGTAGCAAGCTGCATTATTGACATAATTTCGAATCCATCGAAATCAAAAAGTCTTGGATTGGCGGCCAGAACGGATGCGATGGCACGACACGACCCCGATACCATCGTGAAAGAATTGGTTTCAATATACGAAAAAATAGCCCAAAATCAATAAATGCACTTGAGTCACCAATTTCCAACCACCTCATTAGCCCATGTTCAATAACAAATCTCTTTTAATAACCGGGGGAACTGGCTCCTTTGGCAATGCAGTGCTACGCCGTTTCCTCGACTCTGGTTTGCGCGAAATTCGCATCTTCAGTCGCGACGAGAAGAAGCAAGACGACATGCGTAAGAAGTACAACAGCCCAAAATTGAAGTTTTACATTGGCGATGTGCGCGACCCCCAGTCAGTGATGAATGCGGTTCGCGAAGTAGACTACATTTACCACGCCGCTGCACTTAAGCAAGTGCCATCCTGTGAATTCCATCCTCTGGAAGCCGTCAAAACTAATGTCTTGGGTACTGAAAATGTGTTGGAAGCGGCTATCCAGTGTGCTGTGAAGCGAGTGGTAGTGCTTAGTACCGACAAAGCCGTATACCCTATTAACGCTATGGGCATCAGCAAGGCAATGATGGAGAAAGTGGCTGTCGCCAAGTCGCGTAGCAGCTCCCAGACGGTTATCAATGTCACTCGCTATGGCAATGTGATGGCTTCCCGGGGTTCTGTGATCCCGTTGTTCATTGAGCAAATTCGGGCGGGCAAGCCCGTAACCCTTACCGACCCAAATATGACCCGCTTCATGATGACGCTTGATGATGCGGTGGACCTTGTGCTCTACGCCTTTGAGCATGGCCAGCCTGGTGAGATTTTTGTTCAAAAGGCACCGGCCGCGACTATTGGAGTGTTGGCCAAAGCCCTGACAATTTTGATGGATAAACCCGAACACGAGGTGAGGGTGATCGGTACCCGCCACGGCGAAAAGCTGTATGAAGCCCTGTTAAGCCGCGAAGAGATGGTGGCTGCTGAAGATTTGGGCGGCTATTACCGCGTGCCCCCTGACTTGCGCGACCTGAACTATGGTAAGTTCGTGGAGCAGGGTGAAACCAAAATTTCTGAAGCTACTGACTACAACTCTCACAACACCCAGCGCTTGGATGTCACCGCTATGAATGCTTTGCTGATGAAGTTGCACTTTATGCAAGTCATTGCACGCGGTGAACATGTGGAGCCAGAAGAGTAACCTATGAAAGTGCTGGTCACCGGCGCCAACGGTTTCATTGGCAAAAATTTAGTTTTACGCTTGCGAGAGCGCTCTAGCGTAGAGGTCTTGACCCTGATGCGCGGCGATGATGCCAACGCTTGGCAATCTGCGGTTGCCAAAGCTGACGCGATTGTGCACTTAGCTGGTGAAAACCGGCCTAGCGATCCCATCGCGTTTGATGAGGTCAATAACGGCTTGACACGGCGCCTGTGCCAAACCTTGCTAAGCTTAAGAAAGCAAACGCCTGTGCTTTTTAGTTCTTCGGCACAAGTCGAGCAGGACAACCCATATGGCCGTAGCAAATTGGCCGCCGAAGATGCCTTGGCCCAACTGACCCAGAGCAACGGCAATCCCGTAGCTATTTATCGTTTACCTGGTGTGTTTGGAAAGTGGTGCCGCCCCAACTACAACTCCGTCGTTGCAACTTTCTGTCACAACATTGCACGCGATGTGCCTGTGCAAATCAGCGACGCCAAGGCCAGAATTCGTTTGGTCTACATAGACGATGTGGTGAATGCTTTTTTGCAAGCACTGGAAAAGCCCAGTGCCGCCTTGAGCCACCTTTCAGTGTCGCCCGAATATATTATTACCTTGGGTGAACTGTCAGACCAGATTGATGCGTTCAAAAACTGCCGAAGCAACTTGTTGTCGGAGCGAGTGGGCTCAGGGTTTATCCGAGCACTTTACGCCACCTATGTGAGCTATTTGCCAGTGGAGAAGTTTGCTTACGTTGTTCCAGTTCACGCAGATGCCCGAGGGGTCTTTGTTGAGATGCTTAAAACGCCTGATTCGGGCCAGTTCAGTTTTTTCACGGCTCTCCCTGGCATGACACGTGGGGGGCATTACCACCACACCAAAACCGAAAAGTTCTTGGTGATAAAAGGGCATGCCCGTTTTGGCTTTCGCCACATGCTAACCAACGAGGTGCACCACCTTGAAACCCAAGGTACAGTGCCCCAGATCGTGGAAACTGTGCCCGGTTGGACCCACGACATCACCAACATAGGTACCGAGGAAATGGTGGTGATGTTATGGGCCAATGAAATTTTTGACCGTGCCAATCCTGACACGATCGCCAGCCAGGTTTGAAACAATGAAGAAACTCAAAGTCATGTCTGTCGTAGGCACTCGGCCCGAAATCATTCGCCTGTCGCGCGTGCTTGCCGCCTTGGATGTCTATTGCGAACACATCTTAGTGCATACTGGGCAAAACTATGACTACGAACTCAATCAGGTGTTCTTTGATGACCTAGGAGTACGCAAGCCCGACTACTTCTTGGACAGCGCCACGGGCAGTAATAGCGCAGCACACACAATTGGGAACCTCATTACAGCCGTCGATGGCGTTTTGGTACAAGAGAAGCCTGACGCCATGCTGGTGCTAGGCGACACCAACAGCTGTCTGTCGGTGATCCCGGCCAAACGCCGCAGGGTGCCCATTTTTCACATGGAGGCGGGTAATCGCTGTTTTGATCAGCGTGTGCCGGAAGAGACGAATCGCCGGATCGTGGACCATACGGCCGACATCAATCTTACCTACAGCACCATCGCCAGGGACTATTTGATGCGCGAAGGTTTGCCGCCCGACCAAGTCATCAAAACAGGTAGTCCCATGTTTGAGGTGCTACATCACTATTTGCCGCAAATTAAAGCTTCTAATGCCTTAGCGCGTTTGTGTCTGACGACGAGCCAATATTTTGTAGTAAGTGCGCACCGCGAAGAAAACATCGAATCCGAACAGTCGTTCAGCAAACTGGTAGCCGTGATCAATAGCTTGGCCGACGACCATGGTTTGCCGGTGGTGGTCTCCACTCACCCCCGTACACAAAAACGTGTTGATGTCACAGGGGTTCAATTTCACCCTCTGGTGAGGCTTATGAAGCCGCTGGGCTTTCACGATTATGTGAACCTTCAGATGAATTCCAAAGCAGTGTTGTCCGACAGCGGCACGATTAACGAAGAGTCTTCAATCTTAAACTTCCCGGCCTTGAACCTGCGCGAAGCGCACGAACGACCAGAGGGTATGGAAGAAGCCGCCGTAATGATGGTGGGTCTAGAGGTCGAACGAGTGCGTCAGGGCTTGGCAATAGTCTCACGGCAAGCGCGGGGTGCACAGCGGGACTTACGCCTAGTGGCCGACTATAGTATGCCAAATGTTAGCGACAAAGTGGTACGAATCGTCCACAGCTACACAGACTATGTCAAACGGGTGGTGTGGAAGCAGTACTGAGGGGGCGGCATATGCGCTTGGTTTTGGTTGCTGACACCTTTCCGCCTTTACGCACCTCGGGTGCGGTGCAGTTGAGAGACTTGTCGCGCGAGTGGGTGCGACAAGGCCATATACTCACCGTACTCTTGCCTGTGGATGATCTGGATGGGCCGTGGCGATTGGACACATGGGAAGATGTCCGCATTTTGCGCTTGCGTGCACCCAAAACTAAGGACATCGGCTATTTGCGCCGAACCTTGCATGAGTTTTGGATGCCGTTTGCCATGCGACGACAACTACGACTCAGCCCTTTGGCCCAGGAGACATTTGACGGAGTGGTTTGGTATTCGCCGTCTATATTTCATGGTCCCTTTGTACAAGCCCTCAAACGCCAAAGCAATTGTCCAGCCTACCTGATCATTCGTGACATCTTCCCAGAGTGGGCGGTGGACATGGGGTTGATGGGAAGAGGTTTGCCATACATGGTTTTCGGTGCAGTGGCGCGTTACCAGTATTCGGTGGCCGATGTGATTGGGGTGCAAACGCCGGGGAATTTGAGGTATTTTGAACACTGGGAAGCCAAGGGTGGTCGCCGTTTGCAGGTTCTGCCCAATTGGCTAGGCGCACCAGCGCGGCGGCGCTGCCCCATTCGGATCGACCAAACCAGCTTGGCCGGCCGCAAAATTTTCGTGTACGCCGGTAACATGGGCGTAGCTCAGGGCATGGACACTATCATGGAGCTGGTGGTGCAACTGCATGCGCGTACCGATGTGGGCTTTGTATTCGTGGGGCGTGGCAGCGACGCCCCGCGTTTGAAGGCTCAGATGCATATCAAGGGCTTGACCAACATTTTATTTTTTGACGAGATCGACCCCGACGAAATTCCTGACCTTTACACGCAATGTCATGTAGGTTTGGTGGCTCTGGATCCACGCCACCGTTCACACAACATCCCGGGTAAGTTCCTGACCTATATGCAAAGTGGTTTGCCTGTGTTGGCCAATGTCAACGAGGGCAACGACTTGGCAGGATTGATTCGCGAGCGCCGGGTGGGGCAGGTGTGTGAAAGAAATGAGTTGTTAGCATTGAAGCAAATGGCCGAGCAGCTACTGGATCAGATAAACGCCGATAACAATTTCCCTCAGCGGTGTATAGATCTATTTCAACAACAGTTTGCAGTAGAGTCCACAGCAAGGCAAATTGTGGCGGCTTTAACAGTGCGATGACCATGCAAGTCTTTACGCCCCAAATACTCGATGAGTTGGTCAGCAAGGCCAAAGATAACCCCCGTTTGCGCCAACACAAAAATATTCATGCCAGCTATCAAGAGCCTTGTCAGCGTCTGTTTAACGCCATCGAGCCGGGAAGCTACATTCGCCCGCACAAGCACTTAACCGATCCACGCAATGAAATGCTCTTAGCCGTGCGCGGTCTGATGGCCTTGGTAACTTTCAATGACTATGGAACTGTTACAAAAGTGGTGCGCTTTGGGTCAGAAAAGTACGGTCCGGAATGCGTAGCTGGCCAGGAACTCACATCTAATACATGGCATACAGTGGTGGCGCTAGTGCCAGGGTGTGTTTTGCTAGAGGTTAAGGCAGGCCCCTTTGACCCCAACCAGCCCAAAGACTTCGCACCTTGGGCGCCAGCGGAGGGGAGCAAAGAGGCTAGTTCTTACCTCAAGAATTTAGTATTAAGGGTCAATTAACTTAACTAGACCGTCTGGTAACGATATTCGGGGGGTGCCTGGAGTTTTGTTTACAAGAGCAAGTGTTAATCAGAAGGCTTCCTCTTCATATAAAACGTCTCCTAGAACTAAAGACGCGTGAAGCAGAACGTTTTCAATGTAATAGGTTCTTAGAGGGCAAACCATCACATTGCTGGGTAAGCCGGTCTAAATTAGTTGCGACAACGGATCCGAATGCAATAGCACGGCAACACAAAAATGGGCGCAAGAAGTGTGCTAAGCTTGATAATAGTTGACCTGATAACCCCAACAAAACTAATAAGTAGAGTAGTTTAATAGGATGGTCTTAATTGATCACCGTAGCAGAAAAATTTAGTGCACCGATACCTGCAGCGAAGTAAATTCAAGGCGCTGATTCTGTAGAGAATGCAATTTTATCCAGCTAGCTCTTGATATCTCTATTACTTTAAAAGTAACTTTGGAGTTTCAAACCTTACTAGTTTTGTATAAAAAAATATATAGAATGCAGCGAACCCCAACATGAAACCAAGCAGTGCAGAGGTATCGTTTGCAAATTCATAGGCAATAACCGCATTGGCAATCGTTAATGTCCAAAGGTATGGGGCTACCTTGTGGTTACTGCTCACTACGCGTCTAAACAAAAGAGTGTGCAAATGCAAACTGTCTGGATGACCCACGGGGTGTGAGCGAACAAATTTGCGTCTGTACATACTAAAAAGAGTTTCAACAATAGGGTATAGGCCAACCAACAATGGCGCCATGGGTGAAAAGTTGGTGCATCGGTTGACGATCATGAGTCCTAGCTCTATGACCCAAAATCCCAAAATATAAGCACCCGCATCACCTAAAAAAATCTTGCCCAACGGCCAATTCCAAAAGAAAAAACCCATCACCACCGCAAAGGTGATGAGGCACAGATTGACCATTGTCCAGTCTGAGGCTTGATGAGCTAAGGCAGCTAAACCCAGCAATACTAAAGCCATGGTGCCGCTTGCTAAACCATGAAACCCGTCAATGATGTTTGTGGCGTTGATAAAGCCAGAAACGACTAAAACGGTTAACCCGATGAAAAAGGGTTGCAAATGCAATAAATAGTCAATCCAAAAAATATCAGTGCGTTTTACCCCAATACCAAGTACAAACAACACAAAGACTGAAGACGCCATAGCCAAAACCAAGCGCATACTGGGGGAGACTCTGTGTGTGAGGTCTTCAATCAAACCGCCAGCAAAGACAGGGATGCAGGCGATGAGCAGCCAGCCCCCAAGTGAAGCAACTTCAGGCATGGATTTGACGGACAGAGCCACAGACACAAAGAATCC
>JACCDK010453460.1_pt1 | contig 10301 bp, 7 predicted proteins | sample 7445871 | NCBI WGS metagenome assembly JACCDK01 (sample SAMN15323436, study PRJNA562643) | freshwater metagenome | isolation source: river surface water | place: USA:Blue River Watershed | collected 2017-08-15
GCGGCCACGGGCGGTCGCTCGATTTGCGCGGCCCCCTTCGATGGCCGACAACTGGGCGCCCACCTGCACCGTCTGAAACCGCCGCTGCGCGAAACCACGCTGTGGGGCATGGGCATCGCGGCCGGGGCCGAGTTGCGCCACTTCTTGAATGCGCGTCGCCAGCCCGCATCGATGGTCTACGTGGCGCGGCTGTTGTGGCGCCATCTGCGAGATTTGTTGGTGCACGGGCGAGGCACTCGCTTGGTCAATGGCAACGCCTTGGTGGCGGGCTTGGTCAAATCGGCGCTTGATTTGGGGGTGGACATCCGGGTGAACCATCCGGTCGTGCAACTGCTGAAAGACGCCGAACGCGTCACCGGTGCCGTCGCTCAAACCCCTCTGGGCCCCCAACAGTTTTTAGCGCACTGCGGTGTGGTTTTGGCCACTGGCGGTTTTCCGCACGACCCTTCGCGCCTGCAGCAACTGCTGCCCCACGCGCCCACCGGACACGAGCATTGGTCGGCCGGCAACCCCAGCAACACGGGGGATGGATTGCGCTTGGGCGAATCGGCGGGCGGACAAGTGGCGCACGACTTGGTGCAAGCCGCGGCACTCGCGCCGGTCTCGCGCGTGCCGCGCCCGGATGGCAGCGTGGCACATTTTCCGCACCTGATTGAACGCGCAAAGCCCGGCTTGATCGCGGTCACCGCGCAAGGTCGACGGTTTGCAAACGAAGCCAATTCGTACCACGACTTCATGCAAGACCTGCTGAAGGCCACGCCCGCCGGCCAACGCCCCGAAGCGTGGCTGGTATGCGACCACGCCTTCATTCAGCATTACGGTTTGGGCGCGGTCAAGCCCGCCCCCCTGCCCCTCGGGCCGTGGCTGGCCAACGGTTACCTCCAACGCGGTCGCAGCTTGGCCGAATTGGCCAAAGCCTGTGGCATCGATGGCGCCTCGCTGCAAGCCACTGTGGCGCACTACAACGCGATGGCCCAAGAAGGCAAAGACCCCGACTTTGGCAAAGGCGAAACCGCTTACAACCGCATTCAAGGCGATGCCCTGAAAGCCCGCGCGCGCGGTCTGCGCAACCCTTGCATGGGACCCATCGAGCGCGGCCCTTTTTATGCGGTCAAAGTGGTGATGGGCAGTCTAGGCACCTTTGCCGGATTGCGCGTGAACGACCACGCCCAAGTGACCGATGCCCAAGGCCAAGCCATTGCTGGACTGTATGCCGCCGGCAACGACCTCAGCAGCATGATGGGAGGCCACTACCCCGCAGGGGGCATCACGCTCGGGCCCGCCATGACCTTTGGCTTCATTGCAGCGCACCACGCCGCAGGCCGCGACCCGGCCGCCACCGCCGAATTCCCACCCCCACACCCCGTTTTTGAACCTTCGAAAGAAAGCCCCATGTACTACGAACTCGCCACTCTCACCTTGCCCTTTGGTACCGCGGCCCAAGCGGCCCAAAACGTCCAGGCATTTGCCACTGCGCCCGATGCCCAAGGTGAATTGTTGGGCTGCTGGTTCAGCGACATTGGCGTGCTCAACCAGATGCTGGTGTTGCGTGGCTTTGCCTCGTTGGAAGCGCTGCACGCCGAGCGCGAGCGCACCCAAAAACACGCCAGCCCATTTGGCTGTGGCGGTATTTTTCAAGCGCTGGAGCAACACAGCTACCGCGGCTTCCCCTGGATGAAACCGGTGCGCCCCAGTGCCGAAAGCGGCATCACTGGCCCGGTCTATGAAATCCGCACCTACGGCATCCAAACCGGAGGGGTGCAACCCACCATCGATTTGTGGGCGCAATATGTGCCCGCCCGCGACAAGCTTTCGCCTTGCGTGGTGGCCATGGTGGCCTTGGACGGACCCCTGCGCTTCACCAATATTTGGGCTTATGACAGCCTGAATGCCCGCAGCCAAATTCGCGCTGAAGCCGTGGCCCAAGGCATTTGGCCGCCCAAGGGTGGCCCCGCCCACCTGACCACAAACATGGTCTCGACCATCGCCATGCCGACCGCAGTGTCGCCCTTGAAATAAACGGCATGCCCAAGTTGCGATGAGCTCACGAGCCTATTCCCTCGCCTACCTCAGCTCGCACCGCTGCACGCCCGCTGAAGCGATGCAAGTGGCCGCGGCCACCGGCTACTCTTTTGTGGGTTTGCGCTTGTGGCCCAATGCCCCCGGCGCCCCGCAGCAAGTGCTGTTGGGCCAAGCCCCGGTTTTGCAAGAAACACTGGCCGTGCAACGCGACACCGGAGTGGGGGTTTTTGATTTAGAAATCATCCGCATCGGCGAACAATTTGACCCGCACACCTGGGACGCCCTGTACGACGCCGGTGCAGCCCTCAAGGCCCGGGCCATTTTGGTGGCTGGCGATGACACCAACGAAGCGCGACTGAGCGACAACTACGCCCGTTTGTGCGAAGTCATGCAGCCCTTTGGTTTGACGGCCGACTTGGAATTCATGCCTTGGACCGCTGTGAAAGACGCCAAGTCGGCCCTGCGCATTGTGCAAAAGGCGGGCCTGCCCAGCAACGCGGGCATCTTGGTCGATGCCCTGCACTTTGGCCGCTCAACCACCACGCTGGACGATCTGCGGGCCATCCCACGAACCCTGTTGCACTACGCCCAGATATGCGATGCCGAAGCTGGCTTGCATTTCAGTACCGAGCAAATGATCCACACCGCCCGCTGCGAACGCAGCCTGCCCGGTGAGGGCACGGTGGACTTGCGCGGCCTTTTCGACTTGCTGCCCCCCGACTTGCCGATCAGCGTGGAAGTGGTGAACTTCCCACGCGAAAACACCTGCACTCCGACGCAATGGGCACAAACCTGCCTGTGCGCCAGCCGACCCTTCACTGACTGATGCGAGACACCCCATGGAATTTTCACTGAACGACGAACAAAAAATGTTGATCGAAACGGTGCGCCGTTTCATCGCTGAAGAACTCAAGCCCCTCGAAGACACGGTCGAAAACCAAGGTTTTTTGGACAACGCGACCGCCCAAGCCCTGCACGAAAAAGCCAAAGCTTTGGGCTTGTACGGCATGAACATGCCGATCGAATTGGGCGGCGGCGGCCTGTCCCATTTGGACCGCATTTTGTGCGAAGAACAATTTGGCCACACCACCGATATTTTGATTCGGCGCGCCTTTGGCAACGTTTACGAACCCCTGCTGCACTGCCGTGGTGAGCAAATCGAGCGCTGGCTGAAACCGGCCGTGGCCGGTACCCGCACCTGTGCCATCACCATCACCGAGTCCGGCGCTGGCTCGGACGCGGCGGGCATCAAAACCCATGCCCAAAAAACCGATACCGGCTGGGTGCTGAACGGCAGCAAACACTTCATCAGCGATGGCGAGTGGAGCGACTTTTTTCTGGTCTCGGCCAAAACCGGCGAAAAAGAAATCTCGATGTTCATGGTGGACAAAGGTCTGCCCGGCTTCACTGTCGGCAAAGACCAAAAAATGATGGGCCTGCGCGGCACCCCTCACTTGGAATTGTTTTTTGACCAAGTGCCCCTCGACAACGCGGCCCTGCTCGGCGAAGTGGGCCAAGGCTTCAAGCTGGCCATGGGCGCACTCAATGTGGTGCGGCTGGCCCAAGTGGGTGCCCGCGCAGTAGGCAAGGCCAGCCATGTCTGCGAGCTGATGCTGCAGTGGGCGCAAGAACGCCAGCAATTCAACACCCCCATCGGCAACTTTCAAATGGTGCAACAAATGCTGGCCGACAGCGTGATCGAGATCAATGCCGCACGCTGGATGGTCTACCACGCCGCCTGGATGCTGGACCAAGGCCACGATGCCCGCGAACACATCGCCATGGTGAAAGTGCACGCCGCTGAAACCCTGGGCCGGGTGGTCGACCGTGCGGTGCAGGTCTATGGCGGCATGGGCTTTTGCAAAGAGTTGCCGATTGAGCGCTATTACCGCGATGCGCGCATCTACCGCATCTACGACGGCACCAGCGAAATTCACCGCGGCGTGATCGCCAAAAGCGCCCTCAAAAAAGGCGCAGTGCTGTTTGATGTGAACCGCTGAACTGCCGCTGCTTTCCTTGAATCCAACGAGACCCTCCATGCACAGCAAATTCATGAGCGCGGCCCAAGCGGCACAACTGATCCAAGACGGTGACACCGTGGGCCTGATGGGCGGGGGCGGCGGCTTGATGGAGGCGACCCACTTGTTTGAAGCGGTGCAACAGCGGTTTTTAGACACACAGCGCCCACGCAACCTGACCCTCATGCACGCGCTGGGCATTGGCGACAAAAAAACCAAAGGCATGAATTGCTTTGCCCACGAGGGCTTGGTCAAACGGGTGATCGGTGGCCACTGGGTGTGGTCGCCGGCGATGCAGCAACTGGCCTTGACCAACAAGATCGAGGCCTACATCTTGCCCGGCGGTGTGTCGAGTCAACTCATGCGCGAGATTGGAGCGGGACGACCCGGCCTGATCAGCCATGTGGGCTTGGGCACCGTGTGCGATCCGCGCCATGGCGGAGGGCGCATGAACGCCGCAGCGCAAGACGATTTGGCCGAGGTCATGCACATCGACGGTCAGGAATACCTGCGCTACAAGCCGTTTGCCATCCATGTGGCCTTGGTGCGGGCAAGCGCGGCCGATGAAGACGGGAATATCAGCTTTGAGCACGAAGCCGCCAATTTGGATGCGCAATCTTTGGCATTGGCCGCGCGCAACAGCGGTGGCAAAGTGATCGTGCAAGTCAAAGAGCGTTTGCCCAAAGGCGCGCTCAAAGCACGCGAGGTGCGCATTCCAGCGGCGTGGGTAGACGCGGTTGTGGTCGACCCCCACCAGTCCACCAGCTACGCCATCCCGTTTGACCCGGCTTTCAGCGGCGAGCTCACGGGCGAAGCTCGGGCCCAGAGCGAGGCCGAAGACCGCGCCCGCGAAGTGGCGGCCAGCCAAGAGGCGTTCAGCGAACGACAGGCCGTGGCACGGCGGGCCTATCTGGAGTTGTTCAACACCGGAAAGGCTCGGCCCATCATCAACTACGGGGTGGGGGTGCCCGATGCAGTGGCCAAACTGATCGCTGCCCGCGACGAACAACATCGGATTTACCAAACCATCGAACACGGCACCTATGGTGGCACCTTGATGGATGGCGTGTTGTTTGGCTATGCCCGCAACGCGAGTGCCATGCTGGATGCGGCCACGCAATTCGACTTTTATGGCGGCGGCGGTTTGGACATCGCCTTCTTAGGCTTTGGTGAGTTTGACGAAGAAGGCAGCGTCAATGTCTCGCGCCTGGGCGGCGTCACGGTGGGCCCTGGTGGCTTCATTGACATCGCTCAAAACGCCAAAAAAGTGGTGTTCTGCGGCACCTTGGCAGCCAAGGGCGTGCAGCTGGCCACCGGCGATGGGCAGATGCGTGTGGTGGCCCAAGGCGCGGTCAAAAAGTTGGTCAAAAAAGTCGACCAAGTCACATTTTCAGGACCGCAAGGCCTCGTGCGTCAACAAGAGGTGCTGTATCTCACCGAGCGCGCCAGTTTCAGGCTCACCCCGCAAGGCGTGGAGTTGTTCGAGATCGCGCCGGGTATTGACCTGCAACGCGATGTGCTCGACCAAATGGATTTCACGCCCCGACTGGCCACACACATCCAGCAGATGGACCGCGCCCACTTTTTGGCGTGAAGGCCGAGGGGGTGTTAAACCAAGGGGACGTTCAGTTTTTGTATCACTGCGGCGGTGTCTGGGCGCACGCCACGCCACCAAGCAAAGGCCTCTGCGGCTTGCTCGGCCAACATGCCCACGCCATCGGCCAAGCGCCCTGCACCGGCTTGCTGAGCCAATTTCAAAAAGGGCGTGAGGCCTTTGCCATAAGCCAATTCATAGGCCAGGCAAGCCGGCGCAAACACCGTGGCCGGCAGTGGCGGCAACTCGGCCGTCAGGCTGGCCGAGGTCGCGTTGAAGACCACATCAAAAGTCTGCCCAGACAGCTCGTCATAGCCCAGCGCCCGAATCGACACCGCCCCGGTGTGGTGTTGCTGCGCCAGGCTTTGCAAGGCCTGCGCCTTGGCCACGGTGCGGTTGACAATCACCAATTCGGCCGGGCCTTGCGACAACAAGGGCAGCAAAGCGCCCCGTGTGGCCCCACCCGCACCCAAGATCAAGACCCGGCGACCCTGCAAAGGGCATTTCAGGTTGTTGACCACATCGCGCACCAAACCCACGCCGTCAAAATTTTCAGCGACCACCGTGTCACCGACAAATTTCAAGGCGTTCACCGCCCCGGCCATTTGCGCGCTGGGGGCGAGCTCGGTGGCATATGCAAAGGCGTCCATCTTGAAGGGCGCGGTCACATTCATGCCCTTGCCGCCCGCAGCACGAAATGCGTCTACGGCCGCGGCAAAACCGCCCAAAGGCGCCAGCAGCTTGGTGTACGCCAGGTCTTGTCCGGTCACCTCTGCAAAGGCGGTGTGGATCAAGGGCGATTTGCTTTGTTCGATGGGGTTGCCAATGACGGCGTAACGGTCGGTCATGAGAATTTCCAGCTGTGGATACGCCGATCTTATCGCTGCTTGGGGCCAAAATTTGGCTCGCAAGCCGCACAATGGCCCCCTGTTTTCCACCTGACCCAAGAGAGTGCCGATGCTGCCCGCGATTGACTGCCACGTTCATGTCTTTGACCCCGCGCGTTTTCCTTATGCGAGCGATGTGGCCTATGTGCCCACCCCCGCCGAAACGGGCACGCCCGCCCTTCTAGATCAGGTGCTGGACGCGCATGGCGTGAAACATGCGCTGCTGGTGGGCCCCAACTCAGGCTACGGTCTAGACAACCGCTGTTTGCTCGACACCTTGGCTCGCGGCCAAGGGCGCTACAAAGGGGTGGTGGTGGTGCCCAACACCATTTCGCGCGCTGAATTGCAAGCGTTGCAAGCCGCGGGCGTGGTGGGTGTGGCCTTCAATGCGGCGCTTTTGGGCACCGATTTTTATGCCGACACCGCGCCCTTGCTGCAACACCTGCGCGACTTGGACATGTGGGTCCAAGTGCAAGTTGAAGGCGACCAACTGGTGGCGCTGAACTCTCTGCTGCAAGACAGTGGAACACGGGTCTTGTTTGACCATTGCGGTCGGCCCCAGGCCAACGCGGGGCTGGGCCAAGCCGGCTTCACCACTTTGCTGTCTTGGGCCGGCACGGGCCGCGCTTGCGTCAAGCTGTCAGGTTGTGCCAAATTTTCGCGCCAGGCTTTTCCCCATGCCGATGCCCGGCCCTATGTCAACGCCCTGATCGAGGCCTTTACCCCCAAGGCGCTGGTGTGGGCCTCGGACTGGCCTTTTTTACGCGCCCCTGCGCGCATCGACTACGGGCCGCTGCGGGCACAGGTGAACGACTGGTTGCCCAACGCCGAAGACCAACAAGCCGTGCTGTGGGATACGCCCAAAAAGTTGTTGGGGTTTGGGCTCTAAGCCCCTCGGTGTTTGCCCACCAAACGCTGCACCACCAGCCCCAAACCGGCCACGCCCAAGGCCGCCAAAGTGAAGGCATAGGGCAACCAACCGCGGTCCACACTTTCGGCCATGATCAGCACCCCACTCGACTGGCCAAAAAACAGCAAGCTGGCAAACAAAGTGACCGCCGTGCCGCGTGAGGCCGGTGCCATTTGAGTGGCTTGCACTTGCAAGGTGTTGTGCAACATGTAAAAACCAAAGCCGGTCGCCAAGCAGGCCAACATGCCCAAGATCGGCTGATGGGCCCAGGCCAACAACATCATGCCCAGCACAATGCTGGCCGCACCCGTCCGCACCAAGCCCCGCTCACCGCCCAACCATGTGAGCCAGCGCCGGGCCATTTGGCTGTAGAGCAAGCCGCCCACGCCATAAAGCATCATGACCGAGCCCGCCACCAGCACACTCAGCCCAAACTGCTGGTGCAAGTGGGTGGGCACAAAGGACATGGCACCAAACACCAAAGCGCCTTCGATGGCTGTGACGGCCAAAACCTGACGCACACGCGGCAAGCGCAACATGGCCCAGGTGTTCGCCACATAAGCCGCCATGCTGAAGGCGGGCGCATCAGCCACCGGGGGTTCCAGCGCTGTGTTTTGCGCTGTGTTTTGCGCCGTGTTTTGCGCCGTCTGTTGTGCAGTCTGTTGTGCCGTCTGTTGCGCCGTCTGTTGCGCCTTGTGTTGCAGCTTGCGCCACAACAAAAAAGCCGCCACGGCAAACACGCCCGAGACCACCGCCAAGGCCGTGCGCCAACCCAAATGCTCGGCGGCAAAGCCACCAAACCAGAGGCCGACCATCATGCCGCTGACGGTGTAGCCCATCAATTTGGCCAAGGTTTCTTGTCGGCGGTCATAGGCCACTTGATCGCCAATCCACGCCATCGACAAGGGGATGATGCCGGCCGCCGCCGCGCCCATGCAGCCGCGCAGCACCACCAAGACCTCGAAGTCGCTCACTTGACTGGTGATGGCGCTGAACAAAGCGCAAGCCAGTACCGCCAGAAAAATGACCCGCAGTTTGCCAAAGCGATCGCCCAAGGGGCCGTACACCAGTTGCGACAGCCCATACGACACCGCAAACACCGAGACCACTCGAGAAGCCTCGCCGGTGGTGACCTGAAACTCTTGCCCCAGCACCACCAACATCGGGTCGCACATGCGCATCGAGGCCATGCTGGCAAAGCCCGCCAGGCCCATCACGCGCAAGCTGTTGCGCTCAGCTTGCGAGTGGCTCATTTCTTAGCTGTTCAGTTGTTGCTCCAGGTCGTGCAAGACCTGGTAGCACGGCAGCACTTGGGCGATGCTGGAGTTGGGCTCGCGGCCTTCGCGGATCGCGGCAAAAAATTCGCGGTCTTGCAACTCAATGCCGTTCATCGACACGGCCACTTGGGACACATCGATCTTTTCATCCTTGCCGGTGTACAGGTCGTCATAACGGGCCAGATAAGTGCCGGTGTCACCGATGTAGCGGAAATACGTGCCCAAAGGGCCATCGTTGTTGAAGCTCAGCGACAAAGTGCAGATGGCGCCGTTGGCGGCTTTCATCTGGATGCTCATGTCCATGGCGATGCCCAACACCGGGTGAATCGGGCCTTGCACCGCATGGGCTTTCACGATGGGGCTGCCGCACTGGTAGGCAAACAAATCCACCGTGTGCGCGGCGTGGTGCCACAGCAAATGGTCGGTCCAGCTGCGCGCTTGGCCCAACGCATTGGTGTTGGTGCGGCGGAAGAAGTAGGTCTGCACATCCATCTGCTGGATGTTGAAAGCACCGGCCTTGATTTTTTGATTCACCCACTGGTGGCTGGGGTTGAAGCGGCGGGTGTGGCCCACCATCGCCACCAAGCCCGTCTCTTTTTGCACGCGCAAAACTTCTTGGCCCTCTTTGTAAACATCGCACAGCGGAATTTCCACCTGCACATGCTTGCCTGCTTTGAGGCAAGCCAAGGTTTGGCTGGCGTGCATTTGCGTGGGCGTGCACAAGATGACGGCATCGACTTCTTTCAGGGCCAAGGCTTCGTTGAGCTCTGTCGTGGCATGGGCAATGCCGTATTGGGCCGCCACTTCTTTGGTTTTTTCGATGTCGCGGCTGATCAGCGAGACGACTTCCACGCCCTCGATGTTTTTGATGCCGTCCAGGTGTTTGATGCCAAAGGCACCCGCGCCCGCCAAGGCGACTTTGATGGTTTTGCTCATGCTGAGGTCCTCTTATGCGTTTTCTAAAATCGCGTGTCCCACCGCCGTGTTGCTGGCGGGCACATGGTAGAAGCGGTGGCGCAGCGTGGGTGCCGCGCCCTTGACTTGGCCGTTTTGGATGTCGCTCATCGCGCCACGGGCGATCAGCCACATGACCAACTCAATGCCTTCGCTGCCCGCTTCGCGCACGTAGTCGATGTGCGGTGTGGCGGCGCAGGCCACCGGGTCTTGAATGAGTTTGTCCAGCCACGCGTTGTCCCATTCGCGGTTGATCAAGCCGGCGCGTGCGCCTTGCAGTTGGTGGCTCATGCCACCCGTGCCCCAGATGTGCACGTTCAGGTCTTCGTCATAACTCTCCACCGCTTTGCGGATGGCTTGGCCCAAATTGAAGCAGCGCTGGCCACTGGGCACGGGGTACTGCACCACGTTCACCGCAAAAGGAATCACCGGGCAAGGCCAAGCGTCTTTCACCGGGTCGAGCTCACCGCACATCAGCGAGAGCGGCACGGTGAGGCCGTGGTCGACCTCCATCTTGTTCACGATCGTTAAATCAAAATCTTGCTGAATGACCGACTGTGCAATGTGCGAGGCCAACTCGGGATGGCCCTTGACCACGGGCACGGGACGTGGGCCCCAGCCTTCGTCGGCCGGCTTGAA
>JACCDK011233713.1_pt1 | contig 10300 bp, 9 predicted proteins | sample 7445871 | NCBI WGS metagenome assembly JACCDK01 (sample SAMN15323436, study PRJNA562643) | freshwater metagenome | isolation source: river surface water | place: USA:Blue River Watershed | collected 2017-08-15
ACTTGCGGAAGAGGCAACTGAGGCTTTTGAAGGCTCGCGCCAAAGCGTCGCAGAGTTTCTCGGTAGTGCAGTTGATGAAATTGTCTTCACAAAATCGGCAACCGAATCAATAAACCTTGTTGCATATTCACTTGGCAATGCTTCGGAGGGCTCTCAATTTTATATCTCGCCAGACGATGAAATCCTAGTCTCAGAGATGGAGCACCACGCCAATCTCGTTCCTTGGCAGGAACTCGCAAGACGAAGTGGCGCGAAGTTAAGGTGGTTTAAAGTATCCGATGATGGACGTCTAGACCTAAGCGATATTGACTCTCTAATCAATAAGAAAACTCGAATTATTGCACTGACCCACCAATCAAATGTACTTGGAACAATTAATCAATTTTCTGAAATCAGTAAGCGAGCCAGATCGGTTGGCGCCTTACTTCTGGTTGATGCGTGCCAATCCGCCCCACATTTCGAGATAAAGGTAAAAGAGCTCGGTTGCGATTTCCTGACTTTCTCCGGACATAAAGCCCTGGGACCAACTGGTATCGGAGTTCTGTGGGGCCGAAAAGAACTTTTAGATGCGATGCCACCGTTTCTTACGGGCGGATCAATGATTGAAATGGTGAACATGGAGACCTCAACTTATCTTCCAGCACCTCGTAGATTTGAACCTGGAGTGCCGAATATGGCACAAGCGGTAGGTCTCGCTGCTGGTTTGAAGTATTTGACCGAAATTGGTTTAGAGAAAATTCATAACCATGAACTAGCGCTAACAAAAATGGCGATTGATGGACTACGTACGATTTCAGAATTGAAAATTATTGGTCCTGAAAATTTAACCGACCGCGGAGGAGTAATCTCGTTTGAATTAGAGGGTATTCACCCGCATGATCTCGGACAGGCACTTGACCAATATGGCATAGCAGTAAGAACCGGGCATCATTGTGCCTGGCCATTGATGAAGCGGTTTAATTCCGTAGCCACGACTCGAGCTTCGTTTTATCTTTACAATGACCGTTCGGATGTTGAAAATCTTGTTCGGGGCGTAGAAAAAGCCCAGAATTTCTTTAAAGGTTCTAGATAGATGGAATGTATAGATGGAATCATCTAAATGGAATTAGCAGGTCTTTATCAAGAAGTAATTCTTGACCACTACAAGCGGCCGAAAAACAAAGCCTTGCGACCGAATCCGATGGTTCAGGTTCATCATGTAAATACAAGTTGTGGCGATGAAATTACACTCAATCTCTCCATGAAGAATGGGAAAATTTCAGATCTCTCGTGGGAGGGAGTTGGCTGTTCAATATCCCAGGCAAGCGCATCTGTAATGAGCGAGCTTTTACTAGAGAAAAGTAGAGAGGAAGCTCTTGATTTACTCGGCGAATTTCAAGAGATGTTGCAGAGCAAAGGTTCGATTTCGGGTAATGAGGATCGACTTCAAGATGGAGTCGCCTTTGCCGGCGTTGCGAAATTCCCAGCTCGTGTAAAATGCGCACTATTGGCATGGATGGCATTTAAGGATGCCGTTTCTAGAATCGAGGATAACGATGAGTAATGCAACTCTCTCTGATGTAACAGAGGCGATGAAGGATGTTATTGATCCCGAGTTAGGCATTAACGTTGTTGATTTAGGTCTGATTTATGATGTTTCAATTGATAACGAGAATATCGCTACTTTAGATATGACGCTGACCTCGGCTGCGTGCCCACTACAAGACGTTATTGAGGACCAGACGCGCTCAGTCCTTCAAGATTTAGTCAAAGATGTTCGTATCAATTGGGTTTGGATGCCGCCTTGGGGGCCAAACAAGATTACAGATGATGGACGCGAGCAACTAAGAGCTATTGGCTTTACTGTTTAGCGCTTAGGCCTACGCGGACTAAGGTTATCGCGTGTCTCAACATGCGATGTGGACTTCGTTTCGGTCACTAACATCTGATGAATCTGTAAAAAATCAGCGGCTTAAGCCGGGGACGATCTCGAGGATTGCCAGGTATGCAAATCCCTATCGCGGCTCACTTATTTTTTTCCTAGCGACCGTCATCGTTGACGCAATTCTTGTCGTGACTTCACCATTACTTCTAAAAAGATTAATTGACCAAGGTGTAATCCCAAGCAATTCAGATGTAGTGACTCAGATGGCTCTTTTGGTGGGCGTTGTTGCCCTAGCGGATGCGGTATTCAGTCTGATCGGCAGATGGTTCTCATCAAGGATTGGTGAAGGTCTGATCTTTGATCTGCGAACCGAAGTGTTCGCGCACGTCCAGAGGCAATCATTAGCTTTCTTTACGCGCACACAGACTGGCTCACTTATTTCACGACTTAACTCAGATGTTATCGGAGCACAGCAAGCTTTTACCAGCACACTTTCGGGACTCTTGAGTAATACCCTCACGCTTGTTTTGGTCATCGGAGCGATGCTCACGCTCTCCTGGCAGATAACTTTACTTTCTTTGATTTTGCTACCGATTTTCTTGATACCAACTAAATGGGTAGGTCGCCGTCTCGCAAATTTGACGCGTGAGTCCTTCGGATTGAACGCTGAAATGTCAACCACAATGACAGAACGATTTAATGTATCGGGAGCGCTCTTGGTTGCCTTGTATGGAAATTTAGATTCAGAGCGTAAAGCGTTTTCAACTAGAGCGAGAAAAGTCGCAGATATCGGTATAACTATCGCACTACTTCAGAGATTCTTCTTTATTGCCCTGACGTCAATTGCCGCAATTGCAACTGCATTGGCTTATGGTGTCGGCGGCCAACTGACAATAAATAAGGAGATTACGCTCGGAACTTTGCTTGCAATAACGACGCTTTTGGTTCGACTCTACGGACCCTTAACAGCGCTCTCTAATGTTCGAGTCGATGTGATGACCGCTCTTGTTTCGTTCGAGAGAGTTTTTGAGGTTCTTGATCTCCAGCCAATGGTTAAAGAGAAATCTACTGCGCGCGAATTACCCCATGGAGATTTAGATGTCACCTTTGAGGAAGTTCGATTCTCTTATCCCAAAGCGGAAGAGATTTCGCTTGCATCACTGGAAGGGACGGCAAAACTAGAGGTTGTAGATTCGGGTGAAATACTTAAGGGCATTTCATTTATCTGTAAACCAGGCACATTGACCGCTCTTGTTGGGTTGTCCGGTTCTGGCAAGACAACGATTTCTAGCCTGATCCCAAGGCTTTACGATGTCACCTCTGGCTCAATCAAGATTAGTGGTTCGGATGTTCGCGATTTAAAATTAGCTAGCCTCAGGTCGGCCATCGGAGTTGTAACACAAGATGCGCATATGTTCCATCAATCAATTGCAGACAACCTTCGATACTCAAAACCAGATGCAACTGAAAGTGAGATGCAACGAGCTTGTGAAGCTGCTGCAATATGGGATTTCATATCTTCGCTTCCAAATGGCTTTGCGACGATTGTTGGAGATCGAGGCCACCGACTTTCAGGGGGCGAGAAGCAGCGGTTAGCCATCGCTCGGCTACTTTTGAAAGAACCGAGAATTGTTATTTTGGACGAAGCGACTGCTCATCTAGATTCAGAAAATGAAGAACTTGTTCAAAAAGCTCTGGGCAATGCTCTGATCGGAAGAACTAGCATAGTAATCGCACATCGTCTATCCACCATCAAAGCGGCAGATCAGATTATTGTTCTTGAATCTGGAGCGATTAAAGAAGTAGGAACGCATGAAACGTTAGTTGCCAAAGGTGGTCTTTATTCTGATCTTTATAACCGACAAGTATTGAGTTAATCGTTGCGCTTAAAATCCTCTCGAATCACTAGTACATAACCAAAGAGGACTAGGAGAGCGAAGATAACCCATTGGAAGGTATAGGCAAGATGCGGGCCATCGCTTAACGCCGGTATCAGAGTTGGGTTTAATGGAAGAAATGCTTGGTTGTCGACATCAATCAAATCAAGATAGATCGGTTCAGTTTTTATCTGTTCTTGGTTATCCCATTGCCTTAACTCGCTAGATCCGTTTCCACTAGGCACTGCAAAGAGAGTTCCGCCAATCTGCCGATCAATCCGATCCGTGTGAATACGACCGAGGATTGTTACTTGGCTATCGTCGATCGGTTGAGTTTTTGGTGGCGTCTTAGCATCGGGACCTGCCTTAGTCCATCCTCTATCAATCCAATAATTTCTTCCGGTATTTGAGCGGAACAGCGTTACAACTCCAAAACCATATTCACCATTGTTGTACCGATTTCGCACCAAAATTTCTTTTCTAGGTTCGAAATTGCCAGTCAGCTGTAGCTCACGCCAAGAGATATCTTCGATAGTGAGAGAAGCTAATTGTGCTTCTTGAAGTAACGGACGATCTAAGTTCGCCTCGATTAACGAATTGTATGTACTACGTTTGACATGTCGATCGTACTGCCACGAAGCCGCTTGGAGACATATAGCTATGAGAATTACCGCTAAAACGGTTAAGCCGAGAAAACGTTTCATCTACCAATCTCGCGACGACGCGAGCGGAGTAATTTGGTTTCACCTCTAATGGTTTCACGCCCAGCGTTTGCCACAATTACTGAGATATATGGCAAAGTTATTGCGCCAATAAGAAAGAACCAGCGATACGGGCTCGGTGTGAAAACAGCGAGCAGGAAGCAAAAAGTACGGACCATCATCGAATAGAAGTAACGTCTTTGTCGGCCTGGCAATTCTTCAGACAACCCAACCTGAACATCCGTGATTTTATGGATTTCAGGTTTCATGCCCTAACGGTAGATGTTCATTCCAGAAAGCGCACTCTGGAGCGCTCGATTTTGAACCTTCTTGCCCTCGTTGTAGCCTTCTCGCATTGGCCATAAGGCCATGAAGAAGTGGAGCTCGCCGCTCCCACCTACCTCATTCTTAAGTGAGATGGTCAAGTTGTAGTGCGGCCTCCTTTTCTTCTGTTTGCAACCGAAAGGGATCTTTATCAGCACAGCAGAACCGCGTATCAATGATCGTATTCGAGTATCCGAAGTGCGTTTGATTGGTGCTGCAGGGGAGCAAGTTGGAGTAGTTGCAACTGATATCGCTTTGAAGCTCGCAGAAGAAGCGGGTTTCGATTTAGTTGAAATCGCTCCAGAGGCACAACCTCCTGTATGCAAAATTATGGATTTCGGCAAATACAAGTATGAGATCGCCCAGAAAGCTCGGGAGGCTCGTCAGAATCAAACACATATCGTTGTGAAAGAAATTCGACTTGGTTTGAAAATCGAAAATCATGATTACGAAACAAAGAAGAATCACATTGAAAAGTTTCTTCTTAGCGGAGATAAAGTGAAGGTAACGGTCCAATTCAAAGGGCGAGAACAAACTCGACCTGAAATGGGTTTTCGACTTCTGCAGCGATTGGCAGAAGATGTTGCAAACACCGGATTTGTGGAGTTCGCTCCGAAAAGAGAAGGTCGAAGCATGACAATGGTGCTAGGGCCTTTGAAGAAGAAGAGCGAGGCGATGGCTGAGGCAAAGCGCCGGGCTGCTGCTGTAAAGAGTGAGAAGAAGTAGGAAAGGGAGATACGAATGCCAAAGATGAAGACACATAGCGGGGCGAAGAAAACATTCCGCGTAACTGGAAGTGGCAAGGTCATGCACGAACGTGCTGGCAAACGCCATCTACTTGAAAGAAAGTCATCCAGGTTGACCAGACGTCTCTCCAAAGACGCTACAGCAAATGATCGCAATACATTTTCCGCCAAGCGCCTACTTGGCCTGAAGTAAGGGGAATCGACAATGGCGAGAGTTAAGCGCGGCGTACATGCCGCAAAGAAGCGCAGAACTATTCTTGAGCGAGCCAGCGGTTATCGCGGGCAACGTTCTCGTCTCTTTACTAAGGCGAAAGAACAAGTTACTCACTCGATGATTTATGCCTTTAATGACCGTAAGGACAAAAAAGGTGATTTCCGCCAACTATGGATTACGAGAATTAATGCAGCAGCTCGTGAAAATGGGATCACTTACAACCGCTTAATTCAGTGCCTCAAGAGTGCAGGCATCGAAGTTGATCGAAGAGCGCTCTCAGATTTGGCAACAAATGATCCAAAAGCATTTGCCAATCTAGTTGAGGTTGCAAAGAAGAACGTAAAAGTCTCCTAAACTAAATGATTACGAGCCTTCACTCCTCGCACGTCGAGAAAGTGAAGGCTCTTTTAGGTTCTCGCGGCGCCAAAATGCGCGCCGAAAAGAAGTTGTATGTGGTCGAAGGCCCTACCAATGTCGAATCTCTCATCAATTCCAATTCAAAACTCATTGAAACTATCTATTTGACTACAACTGGACGTGAGAGATTGCGTGCGAATTGGAGTGGGGAAATCATTGAAGTCTCAGACCAAGTTATGAAGGCGATGTCCGATACCGTTACTCCTCAAGGTGTTTTAGCGCTCGTAAAATTAGAAGAGACAGGGCTTGAAGTATTCGCAGAAATTCCCAATCCAAAGCTGGCATATTTTTGGCAGATTCAAGATCCGGGCAATGCTGGGACGGTAATCCGGGCCGCCGACGCATTTGGCTTTGACGGAGTTATCTTTTCCGACAACTCAGTGGATGTGTTTAGTCCAAAAGTTATCCGCTCCACTGCTGGATCGTTATGGCAAATTCCAATTGCAACCGAGATCACTTTAAATGAATTAATGGATTTTGCTAGATTGAAGAAAATCGAAATTTTTGTGACTGAGGCAACTGGAAGTGAAGATTTGGCAGATATAAGCAAAAGATTGAAAAATAAAGGATCGCTCTGGATATTTGGAAATGAAGCCAGAGGGCTAAGTGATGATGCTTTTAGAAGCATCTCCGCAACTTCTGTAAGCATCCCAATGTCTGGAGGTGCAGAAAGTCTGAATCTTGCGACTGCTGCCTCTGTTGTTATGTATGCCGTGGCGAACGCCTGAATCCACCGCGGCTGCGAGACGCATCGGTAGAATCTTCGGGTGTCTATAGCCCCAAATCAGATAGCTGATATCAAAAGCGCTGCCCTGTTAGCTATCGAGGGAGCCCAAGATTTGGATTCCTTGAAAAACGTAAAGATTGCCCATGTTGGTGATCGATCACCGATTGCCAAGGCAAACCAGATGCTTAGTCAGATTCCCATTGAGGAACGAGCCGCACTCGGAAAGTTAATCGGTTCTACAAGAGCCGACATAAATCAAGCTCATGATGATCGAGAACGGAAATTAAAAGCCGAACGTGATTCCATATCTTTAATAAAGGAACGTGTAGATGTCTCCATTTCACCAAGGCGAATTTCGCAAGGCGCACTCCATCCTTTGACTCAATTACGACATGAAATTGAAGACTTGTTCACAGGCATCGGATATGAGGTAGTTGAAGGCCCTGAACTTGAATCTGGGTGGTTGAATTTTGATGCACTCAACATTCCCGCCGATCATCCAGCAAGAACTATGCAGGACACATTTTTTATCGAGCCACTTCATTCCGACCTTGTTCTAAGAACTCAAACATCTCCAGTTCAAATTCGAACTATGCTGGAAAGAAAACCGCCAATATTTGTTATCTGCCCAGGAAGAACTTTTCGTTCCGATGCCCTAGATGCCACGCATTCACCAGTATTTAATCAAGTGGAAGGTCTTGTCGTTGATAGAGGCATAACTATGGCCGATTTGAAAGGAACTCTCTCGTTATTCGCAGAACGAATTTTCGGCGAAAACGTAAAGACGCGGATACGTCCATCATATTTTCCATTTACCGAGCCGAGCGCAGAAGTTGATTTCTTTTATAACGGCAGATGGATTGAGTGGGGCGGCTGCGGCATGGTAAATCCAAAGGTCTTAAGAGTTTGCGGAATTGATCCAGATACTTACTCTGGCTTCGCTTTTGGAATGGGATTGGAACGAACTCTCATGGTTCGTCACGGAATAACTGATATGCATGACATCGTCGAGGGCGATGTTCGATTCTCGCGCGGCTTTGGAAGTGGAATTCGATGAAACTTCCACTTTCCTGGCTATCCGATTTCGTCACTTTCCCAAAAAATATATCAACAGAGAAGATTGCGGAAGCATTTGTAAAAGTCGGCTTTGAGGTTGAAGGCATAATCGAACCGGGCAGCAGAATCAAAGGACCGATCAAAGTCGCTACCGTTCGTTCCATAAAAGAACTTACGGAGCATAAAAAACCAATTCGTTATGTAGGACTCGATGCCGGCGAGAAGAAAACTAGATTTGTAATTTGCGGTGCTACAAATTTCAAGGTCGGAGATAAGGTAGTCGTAGCGATTCCCGGCGCAATTCTGCCAGGCGACTTTCGCATCAGTGCTCGTGAAACTTATGGCCACTTAAGTGATGGCATGATTTGTTCAGGGAGAGAACTTGGAATTAGCGAAGACCACGCCGGTATCATCGTTTTAGATTCCAGCAATAAAGCTAAGAATGGCAGTGATGCACTTACGGCCCTCGGAGCCGACGATCCGATATTTGATATCGCCGTAAACCCAGATAGAGGTTACGCGATGTCAATAAGGGGAGCTGCTAGAGAGCTAGCAATGGCGCTGAATTTGAAATTTACCGATATCGATCGAAAAGCGATTATCGGGAAAATTCAGCGAATGAAGAAACCTGGAAAAACTGTTCCAGTCGCAATTCTAGATAAAAAAGCTGCCGATTTAATTTATCTGCGAACTCTCTCCGGATTCAATCCGCTTTCAAAAACACCCGACTGGATGGCTCGCAGGATCGCGCAAGCCGGAATGCGTTCTATTTCTCTGGCAGTTGATGTGACTAATTACGTAATGTTGGAGATAGGCCAGCCGCTACATGCCTTTGACGCCGCAAAAATCGAAGGTCGACTTCAAGTTCAAAGAGCAGGAAAGCATAAATCTTTGACAACGCTTGACGGAGAAAAGAGAAAATTAACTTCTGAAGATATTCTCATCGCCGACTCAAAGAAGCCACTCGCGCTCGGTGGAACAATGGGCGGCCTTGAGAGTGAAGTTTCGGAGAAGACAACGCGATTAGCGATTGAAGCTGCACATTTCATCTCAGAAAGCATTGCGCGCCAATCTAGAAGTCATCAGTTATCCACTGAGGCATCAAGACGTTTTGAACGAGGCGTTGACCCAGCTCTTGCGGAACTGGCCTCTGCTCGGGCTGTCGAACTTTTGCTTAAATACGGAGGTGCGAGCTATCACGGGTTCTCTACCCAGGGATCTCTGCCGCCAAATAAGAAAGTCGTAATCAGGCCAGAACAAGTTTCTATCCTCATCGGCGCGAACTACACTCCAACTGAGATAACTAAGGCTTTGAGTGGAATCGGCTGTCAGATTAAACGATCTACGAAATTATGGACCGTAACTCCACCAACTTGGCGACCGGATATCGGGCACATTTCCGATATCGCCGAAGAAGTCGCGCGTTACTATGGCTACGATCGAATTCCGAATACTCTGCCAACCCCTCCAAAAGCAAGTCAACAAAAATCTGGAATTAGCTTCTTGTCAGCAAGACGTAGAGCGATCTCACTCGCCATGGCAGCAAGGGGTTTTGTCGAAGTTCAGAATTTTCCCTTTACAAACAGAGAAGAAATGAATCTCTTTGCTTTCACCGGTGATCGAGCAAAAGCTTTTACAATTTCAAATCCAATCTCTGACGAATTTCCGTTACTCAGAACTCACCTATCTCCAGGACTTCTGAAGTCCGCAGTTCGTAATTTGTCGCGCGGAGAAAAATCAGTAGCGCTTTTCGAAACAGGTTTGATTTTTAGAAATTTACGAGAGTTGACTCCTAAGAAGCGAATCTCGACGCTAAAGAAACCAACAGCTGCTGAAATACATAGTATTTATGAAGGCGTCCCTTATCAGTCTCTTCATTTAGCTGCGGTCGTTGCAGGCGAAATCGAGAATTCGGGATGGTGGGGTAATGGTCGAATAGCTGGTTGGGAAGATGCAGTAGAGATAACTTCAACACTTTTGCGCGATCTCGTATCTGAATTTGAAATAGCCTCGGTTGATTTGGCGCCGTGGCATCCGGGACGTTGCGCTGAGTTTAGGGTTGCGGGTAAACCTGTAGCGCATGCTGGCGAAGTGCATCCCCGAATTACTTCTGAACTGGGGCTACCTTCTCGGACCATTTATTTTGGAATTGTGTTGGATGGCTTCTCGGAAAGGAGAAATGTTTCTGCTAAACCAGTGAATACTTTCCCGGCCACCATTCAAGATATCTCTATGTATGTAGACAGCTCCATTCCAGCCGCATCGGTAGCTGCAGCGCTACGCGAAGGTGGCGGTGAACTTCTCGAGGATGTGGAACTTTTTGACAGATATCAGAAAGAGGGCGAGCGCCAGGTTTCACTTGCCTTCACTCTGA
>JACCDK010517130.1_pt1 | contig 10299 bp, 9 predicted proteins | sample 7445871 | NCBI WGS metagenome assembly JACCDK01 (sample SAMN15323436, study PRJNA562643) | freshwater metagenome | isolation source: river surface water | place: USA:Blue River Watershed | collected 2017-08-15
GCTAGAGATTTTTCTTGCAGAGTAGTTAGTTATTTGAGTCACGCACGATGGGGGCACACCTAAATCCACCACCACATCCCTCATGGCGGGGGAGACCACAACCAATCCATCCGCCCCGTGTAGAGCTTTACCCTCAACAAAGTGCGCAATCTTTGAAATTACTGCCCCACCGCGTAATCCAGATTGTTTAGCGCCAGCACCTGATAAATCCTGCACTATCAACCCAAATGGAATTCCAAATTGACGAGCAATTTTTCTTCCAACAATCCCTGCAGCCACTGTGGGAATACAGGCAACAACAGAATCAAACTCATAGCGCAGTAATTTCTTTGAAACTCTGCGCAAATTCCACCACAGCGAAATCTCAAATCGCATTCTAAGTAAGGCATTCATCTTTGGTGGCACTAAGTGTTTTACTCGTATAACTGAAACTCCATGATGCGAATTCTTGCCCTCAACTAGGTGGCTAAATTCCGTTGGAATTTTCCACCATGGGTAATGTGGCAAGCTTGTCAATAAAGTCACTTGGAGTCCTGCTGCGGTTAGAGATTCCGCAAGATCCGTGGTGTACACCGCTATCCCTGTCGGTTCCGGCCAGAAGTTAGTTGTAACGAACAGGATGTGCATTATTTTCTATTCGAAAGTTTTGTGAGAATGTCCAGTTGAAGTAACTGACCATTATTCGCCTTTATTCCGCGGAAAACATCAATCACTTCATGTCCAAATTTGGAGAGTTCAATCAGAATTGGTAGAAATGAAACTTCCCCCTCGTATAACGGGGTTATTGAAACTTCAAGGTAACACAATGGAATTCTTGATAGGGAATGCGAGGCACCTTTTAAGACCTCGGCTTCAAATCCTTGCACATCAAGTTTTAACATAATCTCATTAGGCTGAAGCCCTAATACTCCTAACTGTTTATCAATTGTCGAAATAGCGATATTTTGTTTCGCAATTGTCGCAGAATCCGGAAAATTTTCTAAGTGCAAAGATCCCATTTCAAGTATTGACGAGCTGAGGCCCGCATTGCCACTTATGTTTATCGTGCGCTCAGACTCTGCTGAACCTAGACCCAGTTGAAAGGCTTTCCAGGGTTGATGATGTTTCATCGTTTTGGTCAAAGAACCGTAAGTCTCAAGAACTGGCTCGTACGAGATGATTTGTCCTTGAAATCCGTGCCTACGAATGTCAAGACCAAATTGACCAACATTTGCCCCAATGTCAATTACATTAGAGACTTTTGACTCCTCTAAATTTCTGACTATGGATGTAAATGGCGAATCCACTTTCGAGCCAATACCTGTCAAAAATTCACGTGCAGTGCGGGCTAGTTGATTGCCGCGAAGTCCCGATTTGATTCTCATTAAGCTTTCTTTCCGGTTCGATAAATCCAACTCAGCCCATGCCGCCTACATGCAGTTTATGCCAGTGACGCAATTAACGCCTTCCATTGTTGGGCGATTTTTGACCAATCTAGAGATTTTTGCACTGCTTCGAATGCTGCCTCTCGATACTTAGTCTCATCACCATGCAGAACTTTCAGTATCCCATCAGCCACAGCGGTGGGTGTCAGTTCTTGAATGATTTCACCTGCATTATGTTTGCTAATTATTTCTGCGGTACCGACAAATTTTGATAGAACACAAGGTACGCCAGCACCAAGGGCTTCTGCAACGACTATCGCAAAATTCTCGTTTTCAGAAGGAAGGACCAATAGCCTAGCTCTTGACAATAATTCCAACATTTTTGTCGCATTTACCCAGCCGTGGAATTGAATACTACCTTCCAATTTCAAAGATTCAATCAGACCATGCAACTTTCTGACCTCTTTTGCGGTCCCCGAACCAGCAATATCCAACACAAGACCCGGATATTTATCCAGAACTAAAGGAAGCGCCTTTATAACCAATGGAAGATTTTTCTTCTTATCAAAACGACCACAAAAAATAATATGTGGGTTCTTGTTATCCATTGGGTGCCTTCTGGCATTTTCATTCAAGGATTGTGTTATGGCTGCTCCGTAATTCAACTGGAGAGCCTTAGCTTGGAGGGGAGGATTCAAGTCTGTTTTCTCGCTTTCGCAAGTAACAACAATTGCACTAGCCTCATGCAAGATTTTTGTAATAAATATCCACTTCGCTAAAGTTTTTATGAGTCTACTATCGGATTCATGATATTTTGTTAATGATCCATGCGGCATCACTACGTATGGTATTCCAAATCTCTTGGCGTAGATGTATCCAATTAAAGTACTAAAAGTATAAATCTGGTGTAGAACTACAAGATTTGGTTTGGACATTTTTGAGAGGATTTGAGTTAGACCTTTGAGAGAACCAATTCCATAGTCATTCCTGAATTTGGCAATAGTGAATCTATAGTCAACCCCAATAGAATTGAGGGAAGAAACCACATAAAAGTTTTTTTCTATTTGAAATTTCGTATTACCAAATGAAAATATCTGATTTTCGATCCCAAATTTAGTCAGCTGTTGCACAGTCGTAATAACTCCTGATGAAACGCCACCTCTTGAAGGATCCAAACTGAAGCAAAAATGACTTATACGCATTAGCCTAATCGTACTCTCTTATTTCTGCTTGATGCTTTCTGGGTAGATGCGCGTGCGCTAAACCCGAAGGTTTTAAATTATTTAATCGCCTAGACGAGGCTAAATTGACAATTGATTTAATGAGTTTTCCTGATTGAGTCAAGCCTCGATTTAATATTGACCAAGCCCTCAGAAAACGCAGAATGTCTTTAACTGATGTTAGCAAATTTTCGGGAAAAGTTTTCGATGCATCGCCCGAGCGTAACGAATAGCAGCACCAAATAGTTTTTCCCAGGGTCGTACATCATGACCGAGTATCTTGCGTGTAATCCTAGAATGTTCAATTTTCGCTAAAGTTTTGAACTTCCCCGATCCTGTAATGGATTCAGAATAGATCCTGAAGTTGCCTAAAATTTTTTGTGTCTGATGTATCTCAGCTCCCGCAAGCACCAAATCTACTATCAATTCACCATCCCACGAAATTCTGTTCTCCAAATTAAATGGACTTTCACCCAAAATTGATCTCCGAATAAAGGTCGCTTGCTGATAAACAAAAGAATATCCAAGTGCGTAACCGACTAATGAAAAATTCATCGCAGGAAGGGTTTTTGATACAACCCCATTTTTATCCACTATGTTAATGGAACCGTGTAATATATCGCAATCAGGATTTAATTCAAAATAATTCTTTACGTATTCGAACGCATCAAGATTTACGAAATCATCAGCGTTTAAATAGTAGAAAATATCACAGTTTAATAAATCCAATGCCGAATTTAAACCGTCACTTGGTCCCCCATCTGAATCCACGAAAACCTTTCTAACGTTCACCTCATGAATTTCTCCGAGGATCGCGCGCGAATTATCCATAGATCCACAATCATAAATAACATAACTTGTTGGATTCTGAAGCAATACACTTTGTACTGCTTCAGATAAGAAAGCACCTTGGTTCCTGCTAAGTGTGATTACACCTATCGAATAAGCCATGCTCTCCCCCTTGGATTTACAATGACAGATATCAAAATCATGTCGCAGAGAATTAGGGCTAGCGGTATCCCTAGGACACTAAATCTATTAGCAAAATATTGAACAGAAGCAACTCCTAGCAGCGAAATAATCAAATTCACCATACCAATTTTTAATAATCGGTTGTGATTGAAGTAATTCCTTGATATTAACCAAATAAAACTATCTAAAAAATATTGAATGGAAAGCAGGAGTAATAGATCTTGCCTAAAATTTGGAACATTCGGGAAGAATAAACTCCAGATGTGCGATGCAAAGATTAACACCGAGAGAGAGGTAATTAGCAGTAATCCAATTGAAGGTGAAGTGTCAGAAAAACTTGAATGGAATCGAGTAGTCAAATGATTGTGGGTTCTCTTCAAATTTTGTTGCAATGTTCCTGTCGCAATTGCACTACCCATCATTCGAATTGGAGAAACCAGCATTCTGGTTAACTGAAAATTAACGAGAAGATTTGTTGGAAGAGAAAAACTCAAAACCAGTGTGAGAATATTCGCATAAACGACATTAGAAAGAATGAACATTGACCCCCCAACACTTTCCTTAAAAACTACCTTTATTGTCACTTCATTTGCGAAGTCATCGGGAGAGCTATTACAACTTTTGGGAGCACAATTCTTAAGCATCCCAAGTGATGCAATTCTAAAAAAAAGTGATGAAATAAGTATCGAATAAATCGATGGATGAATTAATAGAAGAGCAACTTGGGTGACCCCATCAAAAACCCTAGAGATCAGCATGATCCGAAGGGCATTAAATTCAGATGATTGAATTTGGTATTTCACTAGATATAAATTTTCATAAAGGGTCGCATAAGTTGCCATAAAACCAAGAGCCAAAAAAATTCTCGTGTGATAACCAGAGTATTCCGAGAAAAAGGGAAAATAATTTATCGATAAAGTCAGAAGAAAAGTTAAAAGTAGTGCAGAGATATGCAAGTACTTCACCGCATTTTTCCAAATAGATTCTGGAAAAGTCTGTTCCTTTAAATATATCTCAGTCATCTTTACTCTAAAAGTGTTAAGAAATCCCCAGTCAGCGAACAAAATCAACGCACTAAAAGCATTTACGGTCAACCACAATACATAAGTTATATTTCCAAGTTTGGCTATCACAAGGGGCGTGATAACAAAATTGCTTGCGAGACCGACGATTTGAAGTGCTAGATATATGGTAGAAATCGAATAATAGCCACGAAGTGAATTAAAATATTGTTGAATTCTTTTCATATCGAATTGCAATACTTTATCAAATTTGGTAAGTATTTCTCTTCCAATTTTGCGATGTAGTCAATCGCTTTACCACTAATTTTTGACCGTAAATTTATATCGTTTTCTAGATTCTTAATCATGTCACATATTTCAGGTGCAGATCTATTTGTCACGTCAATCAGAGCATCTTTGTTGAAGGGCATTCCCGCCTCTTGTGTTGTCAGCACGATAACTCCTGCATGCATTGCTTCCCCTACAGTTCTAGCCGAGCCTTCACCTTGAGTGAGGAATAGAAAATATCTGGCTGAAGTCAATAGCTTTACAAGCTCGCCAACTCCAGCGTGCGGATGAATCTGTACATTGGGCTTCAGTGACAGAGATTTTCTTATATGATCAAATTTTGGATCCCAATTTCCAACTACTTGGGTCGGTACTGAACTCGGAAGTAAATCAATTACCTCCGCAAACTTATCGATACCCTTCCTTCTATCTGCCAAACCAAAGTAGATTATGCCTTCTCTATCATTCCCTTTATTTTCGTGAAGCAGTTGTGCGAATTTAGGGTCGATAGGAGGAAGTAGGACCTGTAATTCCCTGTGATCTCCAATTTTTATGAATGTGCTTCTAACATATTCGCTGTTTACAATAATGTTATTGGAGGCATCCAGGTCGTTGAGCATTCTCTTCTCGATGCTAAAAGGATGTAAGGATTTAGTATCAAGAACGACATTATTCAAAAAATCAAATAATGGATGCGGATATGAATGATCTACTATAACTTTAAATCCTAGACTGATTGCATACGGAATAGATTTATTTCCGCACCCGGAACGCACGTAATAGATTAGTGAATCCCGTTTCCTGTGGCGCTTGAGGATTCGTATGCCCCCAAAATCAAAGAGGGCTAATGACATGGTGTAAAAATATTTCGAACTTCTTTGAAGCCTTCTATACTTCCCAAAGTACGTACCCAGTTGCCAGGCTATCTCGCCTAGAACTATCTCGTGCCTAACAACAAGGTCATTCGATGTGTCAACCCTTCCCTCAACACGTTTACCAGATTTCATATGTTGTTGAGCGAATCGACTTACTACTCTTGAGGAATCTGGGACCAGCCCAGAAATGGTTTCTACTTCCATAATCTCAGGCGGAATGGATTGTGCCGTCTGATGCAAGAAGAATTTGCTAGGACCGATATTCATGAGGCAAAAATTGCGATTAGACATTAATTGCCGACTCCTTGCGTGTGTTTTCTGTGTAAGCAAAGTAGCAAATGCCAAATCCAACCGCAATAGTCATTCTGGATCCGGCTCCAAGTGGCGAAAAGAAGAATGCCCAGATGAAATTGATGAAGAAATATCTGGCCAGAATGCTCAATTTTGAGGTTGAACCTTTAATATTATTTCTTATATTCCACTTAACCATTAATATGAAGAGATAACTCAGCAATAAAATCGAGAGAACTCCACCTTCAAGCCACGCTCCGAATAACATACTGTGTTGTGGTGTTCTGCCAGTAGTAGTGAAATTCTCGTAAGCACTAGTCTGCTTGGAGTTGATTCGAAATTCCGTCTCCATATCGTGAGTGCTAATTAATACGTTAGCGGAAGGTATAGGATTACTTCCTTTACCCCAAAAAGAAGACTCTCTAATTGAGGCTAATTCATATAACAATTCACTTCTTGCTACGAGCAGGATTGGACCATTCGTGTATTGCTGTTGGGCCTTGACCTGTTGCGCAACACCAAATTTTCCTGAAAGCGATGCATCTCTAATTAAACTATTGAAGACATTTCCTAGAACCAACAGAACTATTATGAATATGAGCGATCGAGCAATACTTCTGGAACTCCTAAAAGTGAGGAATCCAATTGACGTTAAAATTAATATAACCCCAAGACTTCTTGAGCCAAGAAAAATTGAAATTGCTGCTAACGAAATAATTGCTAGAAATTTAACCATGGAATTTGCACGTAAACTACCTATTGATACTAATGCAAGAACGCTAACAGTAGGTCCAAAATAGAATTTCCACCAATCCTGTGCATTCCCTGTATTCCAAGCTCCAACAAAAATTAAGAGGTTAGACAGGCAGAAACCAATTAGGTAATTGTGGAGAGCGTACTCTTTATGCTGGAAATGAGTTATCATTGCGGTTAGCAGCATCGTAAAGACAAAAATTTGGGAAAGCGATTTTAGCGTGTCAGTTATCTCAGATTCCTGATATAAATCAGTAAACAACTGAGTAGTAAACCAAATAGTTCCGAGAATGAGTATGTTTCGAATCATTCTACTTTCTTTATTTTGTTGTGTTTTCTTTCCTTTTGCAAAAAACATAATTACTTGAAGGCAAATAATAATTTCAGCAATAATTACCAATCCAATAAAGTTGAATGATATTGCATTGCTCAAACCTAATAAAAGATATTTGATGTTAATGCGCCGGCTCAGTAGATTCGTCATTAAGTCCTCTAAAGCACTAGTTTAGATTGAAGATTGCAAATTCGTTTTGGAAATGAGCTCAGTAGTCAATGCATCTATCTCGCTATTTTCAAGATTTAATCTATTAAAAATCAATGGTAGTTGACTGTTAATTAGTATGTCGAGATCCTGAGAAACTAAATTTTTTCTCTCCAATTTTTTTTCAATATTTGAGTGAATCCGATAGGTAGAGGCAATGCGCAAAGATCGGGTAAGGCTCCCATGCAACAGGATGTTTTGCCAGAGTACCCAGTCCGACCAGATTGAATATCTAGAGTCCATGAAGTTCAGGCTTGCAATCTTTTCACGCCTGAATACGGCTCCAGCAAGATTGAATGTATTTCTAGTAATTAGTTTTTTTAAATGTTTTCTCGGAGTTAAATCATATTCGAAAGGTATCGGAATCTTTTTAAATCCTTTTTGTCCATTCTCATCTGATACGTCGACACGGAAAATAAATCCCGTAGTCCCCGTAAATCTCTTAGCCATCTTCTTCACGTTCTTTATCAATGTTGGATGAAGTTCGTCGTCGTACGCCAGAAAGTGAACAAATTCTGATTTAGCCAGTGACAGGGCGTGATTCCAGTTGTCAGCAAATCCTAGCAATTGAGGGTTATGGTGAATCTCAACATTAACTTTATTTGAAGCCCAATTTTTCATTATTGCTAACGTGCCATCCGATGAGCAATTATCGAGAAGTATTACGCGATCAGGCTGTACATGCTGATTATCGATTGAGTGAAGTGCTTTTTCGAGAAATTCAGCACCATTAAGAACTGGGACAATAACGTCTAAAGTTATAAGTGGATGAGAGCGATTTCTGTGCACGCTCAATAATAGGTTGAAAAAGGGTCAAATGTCCGAAACTTGCAGAGGATAAGATATCCAAGTGGGTTGTGAGGGACTCGAACCCCCGACCCGGTGATTAAGAGTTCATGCCCTGCGTGCAGGGAATCTAATCATTTCGCTCATTTCCGCAGGTCACACGCTCCTTGGGTGTCCAAGGTTTACCGTGTTTTACCAAGAGAAGTGGCACGGATGTGGCACGGATTTAAGAACCAAGGTCTATTAGAAAATATATACCCAAGGCAATTAACAGGGTCGGCCAAATGACGAACAAGACAAAATTCCGGGCATAAGTAAAACCTTTTCCCAAATAACTAACACTGATTTTAGAGGCTTGACCCCAGAAAAGTATAGGAATGGCCAACGCCACGAGACACATCATCATAAAAAAGCAGTAAAAACCGAGAGTTAAGATAAAGAGTATCCAATCCATACTCCAAGCGTAGTTTTAAAAAGTTTTTATGGATTTCGACCCACCGGGCAAGATTTGCTCCAAGTTGGGCAACACCGGGTACATACCGCATCGTGCAAGGTAGTAAAGGTAGTTTTCGGACATCTTGGAGAGAGAAAGCCGATAAGTGCAAGGTGGGGTAGTCCTGAGGCTAAAAAACGCGTAATCTCTCCATCCCCTCTTCAAGTAAATTTTTTGATTCTAAAGACGTTTGAAGCATGAATCGGCACGTTCAGATTTTACGGGAAGCCGATCTGTTGATAAGTACTGTTGAATTGTGGATGGGAATTGCACTTGACTAATATCCCTTTTTCTTAAAATAGAATTTTTCTTCTTTGACTCATTTGCTCAATACTCGTCCTAGCCTCACATCTCGATTGGATAGCTGGAAATGAAATACAACAGATTACTTTCGACAATTAGGATTGCACGATGTAGCTATCTTTTTTTGGGCTCAGCGTATTTTTACTGACACAAAGCGTACACAGAATCGGCCCAACCGCAAACTTCGTTCGGAATAGAGTGTTGAGAATATTCCCAGATTTTATCGGAATATTGCTGTTAACGAATTTTCTATCTGCACCGATCTTAAAGATTTTAAAGACAGGAAATCTTGCTTATGATATTGATTGAGAGAACATACCAAAATAAATATGTATGAATAAACTTCTCACCGTCTTGTCATTGTTCAGGATTTAAATTAAGTGATTTCTAATGTAATCCAGGAGTTCCAGAGAAGGCTTTCGTATGAAAAACTTGCTGGATCTTAAAATCAAATTCAATTCGTCGATTTGCCATGAATGGGCAAGCGACGGATGAATTAGGTGAAAATCGGCATCGATAACAGAATCAAATTCAGTCCTATTTTTAAGTGCAACACAAGATTTACTTGAAAGCGTTCGCCCTAAAAAAGTTTGTATGGCAATCTCGTCCGGACAAAAAGAAAACCTGAACTCGGATCTTAATAGATTTCTTTCTATTAGAAGCATTTCACATTTTTTTTTGCTCAGCCCAATCCACTGCGAACCAATGAAATAATCTTTTACTGAATTAAACTTAAAGTTGGGTAAATGAAGTCTACGGAGGACAGCCGAAGGGATTGACCCTATTTTATACCTAATCAATTTTCTATCTTTTGCATACCGAAATATTCTAAAATCTTGAAGGTGCAAATAGCGAATACGATTAAGGCGAGCAATTTCAGTGGATTCGCCTGCAGCAATTTTCTTTTTATCAATAATTTGGATAGAGAAGAAATCTTCTTTGCTGTTTAGATAACTTTTAAAATCTGCCAAGGGTTTAATGGGGTAGTCTTGCCCGGACAGAAATATAAGTGGGCCGTTATCTTCTGTCTTACTCAAAAATTCTTCTATTAGTTTAAACTGTATCTCGACCAGTGAATATCCACCCCATGCCCCACCAATATTTTTTGATTCAGGAATAATAAACGTTGTTTTCAAGTCGATGCTTTGTATATATGAGATTATAGATAGCCGGTTAGCAAACTTGTCTATGTGAATATAAATTTCAAATCCCTGTAGAGTTTGGAGTAGATGTAACAGGCGTTGCGGCTCGTTGTGTACTAAAATCGCAAATGCTGGCATCTGCATATATTAGTGACAATCAATATGCATCTATTTGGTGAAAGTGGGTTGTGAGGGACTCGAACCCCCGACCCGGTGATTAAGAGTCACCTGCTCTACCAACTGAGCTAACAACCCATTCAAGCGTCGAAA
>JACCDK010365825.1_pt1 | contig 10297 bp, 11 predicted proteins | sample 7445871 | NCBI WGS metagenome assembly JACCDK01 (sample SAMN15323436, study PRJNA562643) | freshwater metagenome | isolation source: river surface water | place: USA:Blue River Watershed | collected 2017-08-15
ATAACGTAAAAACCACCCCACGGACGGTTCAGGTCTGAGGAGGTGATGGTGAAGGGGGTGAGGAGGGTGTTGATCATAATTAGTGCAAAATAGCTTGTAGTGAAATCTTAAAAATTTCGTTTTGGTATCTCCGGAAAGAAAAGCTCCATTACATCTAAATTAGGTTTAAGAACTACTAAAATTGTGGCAATAATTATTTTAACATCAACGAAAAAAGATTGATTATTTTGATACCAAAATTCTAGCTTACCCTTAAATGGATAAATTTTATCAGTATAAAATAAAGCAACATCCTCCCCTTGATTTTTTTTCATGGTGATTATAGTTTCCTCATCCCTAAATACAATTGATCCAATACCACTTAATCCCGGCTTGACCTTATAAATTACTTTTTGAACATCATTTGGATAGGCCTCAAAACTTACAGGCATTACTGGGCGTGGCCCAACAAAACTCATGTGACCAAGAAAAATATTAAACAATTGAGGCAATTCATTGATTTTACTTTTTCTTAGAAATCCACCCATAGGGGTGATTCTTGGATCTTTTAAGGTTGTAAGGTAACCACCAGGCATGTTAGGACTATCCTTTAGCATTGTTGCAAATTTCAAAATAGAAAAAATCTGATTATGGTAACCTACTCTCTGTTGTTTATAAAAAATATATCCCTCACCTGTTAACTTTAAACCGATTAATACTGGAATCAATATGGGGCTTAGGAATAGTATACATATTGTACTAAACAGAATGTCAAAAAATCTTTTTACTAGTCTATACATAATTACATTTTTTGATCTAGATTTTTACCAGTTTCAATATGTTCAAAGTCTGGGATGTATTTTTTCATGACTTCAACAATCATTTCTTTATCGTAGCCTTCACTATTCAAAATTGTTGCAATTTCTGTTAATGCAATATCTAACTGAGAAATTGGAACCTTTTTACTATTAATGATGACCCCTAAACTTTCAAACCTACTTAGATCTAGTTGATCTTGTTCAGTAAAAAACTCTTCATACAATTTTTCACCAGAGGTATCAGATTCAAAGAAGTATACAGGATATGGATTTTGTTCAAGCAACCTACTTTTGGCTTTTGCCTCTTCTTCTGATTGACAAATTTGTATTTCACGTCCAGCTTCTTGGAAGAAACTTAAAGTAATTTCTTTAAAAAACACCTGTTCATTCTCATCTAATTTCGGAAAGAAAATTTCACCTGATTTTCCTAGAATACAGGCAAGCATACAAATTTGCCCAGATTCTTCAGGTGAAACAAAAAAGCGCTTGACATCTGAAGGGCAGCTTATCGGTTGTCCTTTAAACAAACGCTGAATATAGCCATCTAATAATGAACCATTCGAGAATGCTACATTGGCAAAGCGAGCAGTAGTTATTTTAAAGTCCGAGCTGTAAGCCATTATTACTTCTTCCATCAGTTTTTTAGACCCCCCCATGACATTTACCGGATTTGCAGCTTTATCTGTGGAAACACAAAAAAAGTGTTCAGGTTTCTGGTGCTTTAAAAATTCAAGAAAAGATTTTGCTTTAAAAACATTGTTTTCTAGCATGGCCTCAATCGAAAATTGGTCCTTTTCACTTCTTACATGCTTGTGCGCCGCAAAATTTGCAACTATTTCAAATGGGCCCTGCTCATTGTACATTTTTTGAAAAACAGGATCACCAAAATTCATTGGGTACGTTATATAATCTTTTGGTACAAACTGCCCATTTGAACTACGTAAATCACGTGTGAGTTCTGTTAAACCATTTTCGTTTGTATCGACAACAACTAATTTAGATGGCTCAAAACGAAGTACTGATTTTATAAATGAACTCCCTATTGTTCCAGCTCCACCAATTACCAAAACTCGCTTTCCCTTTATGTTCAAGGATATTGCGTTATGATTCAGTTGTATATCATTTTCAAACATGCTCTGTGATCTTTTGGTCACATGCCTTGAAATAAATGAAGGTATATCTATGAAATTCATTCTAAATGTTCTTGTAAAATTCCTTGATTGTATTTACAACTGTTTCTAATTCTTCTTGACTTATTCCTGCTGAGCTTGGGATACTAATACATGAGTCATAAATGTTTGCTGAATGATCCTTTTCAGAAATATAAAGTAAGTCTTTAAACATTTCAAGTTGGTTCATTGGCATCCAAAAAGGTCTAGATTGGACTCTATTATCATTCAGATAAGCCAGGAGAGCTCTCATATGCTGCGTCTTAAAGGTAAACAACCAACAATTATGACTAACATCGGTATCAACATATTGAAACTGAATATCGCCGCTACCTTCTAATTCTTTTCTGTAGAAGGCATCCATATAGTGTTTTCTCTTTAAAATATCCGGGAATTGCTCCATCTGAGCAACACCTATTGCTGCTAAAACGTTAACCAATCTATAATTATATCCAACCTCATCATGGATATATTCCATTGCTGAAGTCTTTGCTTGGGTGGTGAGGTGTTTCGCTCTTTTGGCTAGTTCAGCATCCTTGGTGACGATAACTCCTCCGCCACCAGTTGAAATAATCTTATTACCATTAAAACTGAATACTCCTATTTTCCCAAAAGTACCCGAATGTTCTCCTTTGTAAAATGAACCTAAGGCCTCAGTGCTATCTTCAATTATTTCTAGACAGTATTTTTCAGCTATTTTTTCTAATTGAACAACATCACAAATATTCCCTAGCACATGAACTGGCATAATGGCTTTGATTGGCTTCCCTGTTAACTTATTGATGCAGTGCTCTTTTCCATTTATTTCTTTTAACTCCGTATTACTAAAAAGCCAAGAGTTTAGTAAATCATAATCTATTTGCCAGCTTCTTGGGCAAACATCTATTAGAATTGGCTCAGCACCCGTATAGCTTATAGCATTTAAAGTCGCAATAAAAGTTATATTCGGTGCAAGCACATGGTCACCTTTTCCAATACCCAATAATTCTTGTGCAATATGTAAACCAGCAGTGCCATTCATACAAGCTATTCCGTATTTTGCACCTACGTAATTGGCAACATCTTGCTCAAAACGATTAACATATTCACCAGCTGAAGAAATCCAACCTGTGTCTAGGCATTCTTTTACGTATTGCCATTCGTTACCGTTTAATAAGGGGATGGAGAGAGGGATCATTTAATGGATTTTTTTTTGATGCGAAATTTCATATTATTAATCAACAAATACTTTCCTGCTCAATTCTCCAAACAAATTATAACCATCCCATATGTAATAAAAGTTTAGCGCCTTACCAACTGGCACGACTCGGTCAATACCCTCACCATAAGAAATGTCAATTAAACTTAATTTATCCTCAGGAGAAATACCAAAATAAGTTATTGTTTGAACCTTTGGGACTTTCAAATTGAATAATTCATTAATATGCTTTATATCATAAAAGTAGAAATATCCACCACCACATCCGTGAAGAAGTGTAGGATCAGAGGTAGAAGGTAGTTCGATTAGTTTGAATAAGTTATTACCCAGATGAACTACTAAATTATCATTCAATACGTCATTAACCATTCGATTTAACTTTAAAGAAGCAAGTGAACTCACATCAGCATCATATTCAACCTTTAAATAGTCATCCAGAGAATTAATAATTTTTTCTCTTGCATTTTGTGATTCAGTATCTGAACCAATAAAAAAAATTGTTTGTGGAGAAGAGCAACCCATCTGATCAAATGTATAGGCATCATTATAGAAGTTCTTAATAAACTCTTGCATCTCTTTACTCGACGCTTTAAGGACAAATTCTGAATTAATTATCATCATAGAAATTCTATCTGCGAAAACAATATCCTTAGTTCTTGGACCCTTTGCAAAGGCTTGAAACGTCTTAATAGTTGAATCTCCTCCCCAAATCAATCGTGCATTAGCTGAAGTAGATAGAAAATTACTAATATCATCATTATGATCGTAGCTTATTATATTAATATAGTCACTAAATAAGGCAAATTCCTCAGTTACTAATAATTGATTCAGCTTGTCAAACAAGCTTAATACATGAGGCGAATCCATACGTTTGGAAATCCTAAGTACATTCCTATTCCCCATTAACAATGCTACAACCATACTATATATGAACATTGTATCAACATTTGCAGGACAAATATGAAGAACCTTGCCAACTGGAGCAACCTTGAATTGGGTACTTTAAAGTAAATATTCTTGTTCAAGCATCATTTTTCTCAACTGTGCTCTTCTCAACCAAAAACCTAAAGCAGCAATTTCTGGACGTCTATTGATTGAAATGTCACTAAGTATCATCTTTGACAAACTATCTAAAAAATCAATTGTCCTCTTATCAAAAGGCTTTAAAACATAGTTGTTAGGTATCAAGCAACTAAGCTCAGTACATATAATATCTAGTTTACAAGGTGTATATTGGTATAACTTCAATTGTTTCATAAATCATTTATTAAAAGTATCGCTGCATCCTCTTAGTTCGGCCTTCTTTGCGCGCCCTAAAATTCTAAAGTACTTGCCTTTCCAGCCTTCTGGTGAATCATCAATGCCCTCCAAAACACCTATATCCTCCGTTAACAAAGAATGCCCTGGATAACTTTTTGGTAATGCGCTTATTACCTGAATAAGACCCGGTTGTCCGATTGGCTGCACGCTAAAATCTATTGGATTTCTAATTATGACATCCGCAAAATTAGGAGCATGGAGGTAACCGTCTTGATTTTCCATAAATACTGAACCTACCTGCTCTACCATTCCATAATAATTGTAGATGTGCTCTAGATTAAACTTTTCTTTAAGTTTTAAACGAAATGTAAGATTGTCGACAGCTATGTCTGTCAATTTTTTCCAACCCCCGCTATGCATTAAAATCGCATTACTTAAGTCATATTTTTTTTCAAAAATTGCTTTCTGCAAAAATTGCCAGACCATAAAAGTGAAGCCAAAGATAAAAATACGTTGGCCGTCATACTTTTCAAGAAACTCTTTTAAAATATTTTCATCTGGCTCAAAATTTTCATTTAGTACATACGTGTGGTCTTTTCCGAAAGGAGCCAAACCTAGAATGCCGGCACCTCTTGCAGAAAAACTCAATTTATTTGCAAAAACCTCTTTTGAATCTATAATCAACATAGGAAGTCGTTGCGGGCCAACAACATGGGATATAATTTTCGACAAAGCCACACTTTGTAATCTTGCCGTCTCCTTATCTAAATAAATTCTACTTACACTTTGACCTGTTGTACCTGAAGAAGTGAGTACCTTAAAAACATCACCATCTTTAATACTCTTCAATTGATGATTTTTGAAAGCACTCACTGGAATAAATGGTAAATCCTCGAGTGAAGCGATCTTTGACCCGTTGCCAAAGACACGACTACAAATTTCATTATATGAATCGGAATGTTTACAGTGATGAGTATGTAAGTCCTTTAAGATATCTAACATACATTCATTTTTCTCAATCTGATTCAGACTGTACTGTGGTAATTTTAATAAATAATCAACTAACATATGTTTGAGTTAAAATACTGTAGTCAACTTTTCCATTTGCCGTGAGGGGAAATGTTTGAATTCTCATTACTTTGAATGATGTAGGGTGAAGTTTATACTCATTGCTTAACCAATCAATAATATCTTTAGAACTACAATTATCATTTGTTGAATAAATTACAATCGTTTTGTCTTGCCAACCTACACAGGCATAGTAACCATCGAAATGCTTCGAAACAGAAGATTCTAATTCATCTAAATTTATTCTGTTACCAAAGACTTTAGCGATACGCTTACTTCTTCCGGTAATGTAAATAAACCCATCCTCATCCATTCTGGCTAAATCACCTGTATTTAGAATTCCTTGAAATTCAAAGTTTGATAAGTCTTCCAACGTTTCTGCATAACCTCCAAATACGTTAGGTCCTTGGTAATGTAGTTCAGAGGTTTCTGGATGAACCATGAACCTCCCCCCCCTTATTGCCTTACCAATTGACCCAATATGCGTTAACAATTCTGAAGGCTCGAGGTAAGACATCCTAGCAGTGGCCTCAGTTTGGCCATACATTACATAAAATAATTTGCCATTGGCTGCCGCATATGTTCCGTACTTTTTCACAAGTTCATCACGTAATTTACCTCCGGCCTGAGTTAAATATCGAAGACTCGGTAAGTCCATTTTTGTAAAACCAATTCTATCAAGCATTTCATATACAAAAGGAACACCCGCCAAGCTAGAATAATGATAGTTTTGAAAATTCTCCCAAAACCCTTTTGACATTACATCTAAACTTCCAGCACAAATTGTTGCTCCCGAAATGGCATTACTAGTCAAAACAGATAGTCCATAAGAGTAATGAATTGGCAAGTTTAGTGGCACAATATCAGTACTTAAAATAGGCAGGTAGGATGCAATTGCTTCAGCATTTGACAACAAATTTTGATCTGATAATTTAACCAATTTAGGGGAGCCAGTTGAACCCGAAGTGCTCAATAATATTTTAAGATCTGTATGCAAGTCATGCTGCTTGTCAATTATGTTACAGTGAAGTGTGGTTCCGATTTGTTTGTATCCAAAAATCTCAGACCTTGAGTCATCAAAAATGTAATTTGGTAAATAACGGTGCTCAAGTGTATCCTTCAAATTTATTGCAAGTGTTGATGACAAAAGCACCAATACATTTTTGCTTTCTATCGCTTTTAACAAAAATGAAATAGACTTAAAAGAATTATCTAGATAACAAAAAACAAGCCCTCGACTTTCGCTAACCCATGACACTTCAGGTAAATCTTTGAATTTAAATCTTCTACCAGATAACTCATCAATGATTTGAAAGTTGTTATTCGCTTTTATTCTATTAATCAATCCCATATCAAATTATATAATCATTCCTCCATCTACCCCAATAATTTGTCCTGTAACATATTCGGATAAATCAGATGCAAGAAACAGAGCAACTTTTGCAACATCCTCTGGTTTACCCAAACGACGCATGCCTATGGATTTCAAATTTTTTTCATAAAACTTTTGATCCATACCCTTTATCATATCGGTATCAATAAAACCAGGTGCAATTGCATTTACACGTATATTCAACGGAGCCAGTTCTTTACTTAAAGATTTTGTAAATCCAATAATCGCCGATTTAGAAGAGGAATAAATAGTTTGCCCTGAATTGCCCTTTGTGCCGATAATTGAACTTAAATTAATAATAGACCCATTCCGATTTCTCAAAAAATGCTTAATCGCATTTTGGGAAGGAAGTACAGTACCTAGCACATTAGTGTTAAATATTTTATTAATTAGTTCAGTTTTGACCATTTGTAGTGTTGAATCTTCCATGATACCTGCGTTATTCACAATGCAATGGATAAAAACTTTATTTTCACTTAACTGCTTAAAAACTTTTAAAACATCTTCCTCTTTAGTTACGTCCATTTTAAAAGCTAAATGAGGACCTGAATACGCAGGGAGATCTAGGATTAATTTATTCAAAGATTCAACATCTCTTCCCGTCGCAATGATAATTGCTCCTTGTTGCGCAAAGATTTCACTTATTGCCTTTCCTATGCCTTTAGACGCACCTGTAATAAGACATATTTTATTTTGGAGTAACATATTAAAAATCTTTGCCAAGTTTTATTAAAATTTCACGAGCTTTTGCAAATGAACTTAAATCTATCACATCATCGGTTTCAATTGAAACATTAAAATCTTCCTCTAATTGACTTATTAGAATCATATGAGAAATAGAATCCCATTCAGGGATACTCTGATAGGTTAGATTATCATTAATAATGTTTGATTCAATTCCTAATGCTTCTTGAAAAGCATAAACTAATTTTTCTTCGTTCTCCATAATTATTGTTTTATTTTAATTTATTTACTTTTTATTCTATTACAATTCGTGCTGGATTACCAAACAATGTTGATTTTTTTTCTACTGACTTTAACACCACAGATCCAGCACCTATCTTTACATTATTTACTATGGAAATATTATTATTTAATATTGCACCAACACCAACAAATACGAAAGCACCCAAATTAACTGACCCTGAGATCCTGGAGCCAGGATTGATAGTGCAAAAATCTCCAATTATTACATCATGACCAATTGAGCACCCAACATTTAACAAAACCCCATTACCTATTTTAACATGCACAGACAAAAATACATTTGCAGCTATAATGGTACCATATCCAATAGAAATATTATTTATAGGTACAGTTGCGGTTGGGTGTTTCAAAATCGGTAATGTTTTGTGCCCGACTAGTTTGTCAATAAGATTTGCTCTAGCCTCGGGACATCCTAATGCAACAGCTATATTTTTAACATTTGACTCCTGAAGACTTTCAAAATTTCCTAAAACACTAATTCCGCATATAACAGTGCCCGGCTTTAGAAAATCATCAAAAAAACCGACTACATCCCAAACAGTCCCCGTTTGATTAATTTGATTAATTAATTCAAAAACCTCTTTTCCGAAACCACCCGCACCGTATATTGCAATCTTTTCCATTTCTCAATTACTTTTAATTTCAAATAATTATATTCAAGTAAATCATTGTACTTATGACCTATCTTTATAACATATTAAGATAATGTTAAATTCTAATTTTTTTCAAATTTGGAAAGATCATAACTGGTGGTATATTGAATAAACATGAATTTGATACTTTTTAAATATATAACAATTATTCTGTAGAATTTATTTATAATTTCTCAATAGGGAAAATGTTGAATGCTTGATAGAATTAAACTAGAACTATTTTGAACATTATAAAATTCTGTAAGATATTCATACCCATTATTACCAAATTTTTCCAAGCTAGGTGAATCTGATATGAATGAAATTATTAACGCTATTGCTGCTTGAATATCCCCATATAGACACCAATCACCAAAGTTATTTTCTTTGGCAATTTTACCAATATCTGTAACCTCATCGGTAAAACAAAGCACTGGCTTTTTATATTCCAAATAAGTGAGTAATCTAGATGGAAAATTCGGAATAGTAAACTCCTTTCTCAATAGTATTAGGCCCACATCTGAAACTTGTACTAATGCATTATATTCCTCCCTTGGTAGAGACCTTATAAGTTTTGCATTATTTGGCTTTTCGTTCAAAAACCAAGTATTTATTTTTTGGAAATCAGTGCCATCACCAACTATTAAAAAGTATGCATTTGGATTAAGCTCTTGAAATTCTTTAATTAGTGGTAATAGAAATTCTGTTCCCTGTGGTTTCCCCAAGTTACCCCCGTAAATAAACACTACAGCATTACCCGGAATATTGTATTTTTCTCTGATAATTTCTCTGGAAAAATTATCATGATAACTACTTCTAATTTCAATGCTATTTGGATTAATCTCAACTTTCCCTTTTAAGTCAGGATGGTGTTTTAATAAGTATTCCTTATTCGCAGGTGACATACAACCTAATTTATCGGATAATTTATAAAGGTCGATTTCTTTCTTTTTAAAGTATGAGTTAATATAAGATTTTTTTGAAATCATCCCCATATCTACAGCATTTTGCGGAAAAATATCTTTAAGAAGCAAATATGTTCTGGCCTTAGTTTTAGCCTTTAACCATAAAATTAGGTTGGTGAAAGTGATTGGAGGCGTGACATAAAGAATGATATCAAATTCTAAATTATTTATATGTTTCTTTATTGCATTTTTATATAGGGCATTTATTGTGATTGTGGAAAGTCCTTTTTCAATTAGATTGCACTTCTGGATATTCAGTGTCTTGACCTGAAGAATGGTAACGTTTTCTTCTTTAATAACTCTTGTTGACTGTTTGTGCTTTCTTTCCAACGGGCATACGATTGTTACCTCGTGACCCTCCAGTACAAAACTGCGAAGTAAATCTTGGTAAAGTCCGTGTTCTTGAATATTATCAATACGAACCAACGTCAAAAAAATGATTTTTTGTTGAATGTTTGTCACTTTCTCCAAACTACCCTATTGATATAATCCGTGTAACTTAAAATAATTCTCACAACTTTTTCAGAAACATTCGGCATCGAATAATCAGCCACAGGTCTGTAGTTTCTTGTTGTACCAAAATGTTGTTGTTCGAGCTGAGCTAAACCTTGTAAAATGCGTTCTGGTTCTAAACCAACCATCATCACAGACGCTTCCTCCATTGCTTCAGGACGTTCGTGTGCCTCTCTAATATTTAAGGCTCTGAAGTTTAAAATTGAAGATTCCTCGCTGATAGTTCCACTGTCTGAGAGAACCGCAAAAGCATTTAATTGAAGGGCATTATAATCAGAAAAACCAAGTGGCTTTTGCCATTGAATTAACGGGTTC